>Ga0307470_10000876_pt1 | contig 12572 bp, 9 predicted proteins | sample atmos_gasesAM3C__FD_204565 | JGI IMG/M metagenome (GOLD analysis project Ga0307470, IMG submission 204565) | Hardwood forest soil microbial communities from Morgan-Monroe State Forest, Indiana, United States - atmos_gasesAM3C_05 | ecosystem: Environmental > Terrestrial > Soil > Temperate forest... | reverse complement strand
TGAGCGGCTCGAACAGGCCAACTACTTCCAGAAGCTCTATTACCACCGCATCGGCGACCCGCAGGGCGCCGACCGGCTGGTCTACGAGCGGCCCGATCACAAGGAATGGGGCTTCCAGGGGAGCGTGACGGACGACGGCCGCTACCTGGTCATCAACGTCTGGAAGGGGACGGAGATCGAGAACGGGGTCTTCTACCAGGACCTCACGCGGCCGGAGTCGCCGGTCGTCGAGCTGCTCAACCTCTTCGACGCCTCCTACAAGTTCCTCGGCAACGACGGCACGCTCTTCTGGCTGCAGACCAACCTCGGCGCCCCCCGCGACCGCGTGATCGCGGTCGACGTGGCGAGCCCCGAGCGCGGGCGCTGGCGCGAGGTGCTCCCCGAGACCGCCGAGACGCTCGAGAACGTGAGCGTCCTCGCCGGCCGCTTCGTCGCTGCCTACCTGAAGGATGCCCACTCGCAGGTGCGCATCTTCGATCAGCAGGGCAAGCCCCTCTGCGAGGTCGAGCTGCCCGGCCTGGGGACGGTGACCGGTTTCTCGGGCCATCCGGGCGACGACGAGACCTTCTACCTCTTCACCAGCTACACCACCCCCAGCACCGTGTACCACTACGACCTCGGCCGCGGCGAGAGCCGCGTCTTCCGCCAGCCGCAGGTGACCTTCGATCCCGCGCGCTACGAGACCCGCCAGGTCTTCTATGCCAGCAAGGACGGCACTCGCGTGCCGATGTTCATCACCGCCAAGCGGGGACTGGCGCTCGACGGCGGCAACCCGACGCTCCTCTATGGCTACGGCGGCTTCGACGTCTCGCTCACCCCCACCTTCACGGTCGCCAACCTGGTGTGGATGGAGATGGGCGGGGTCTACGCGGTCGCCAACCTCCGCGGCGGCGGCGAGTACGGCGACGAGTGGCACCACGCGGGGAGCAAGCTCAAGAAGCAGAACGTCTTCGACGACTTCTTCGCCGCCGCCGAGTGGCTGATCGCCAACCGCTACACGGCGCGCGAGCGGCTGGCGGCCTCCGGCCGGAGCAACGGCGGCCTGCTGGTCGGCGCCGCCCTCACCCAGCGCCCCGACCTCTTCGGCGCCACGGTGGTGGGGGTCGGGGTGCTCGACATGCTGCGCTTCCACAAGTTCACCATCGGCTGGGGATGGGTGTCGGACTACGGGTCGCCGGAGGATCCCGCGGAGTTCAAGGTCCTCTACGCCTACTCGCCGTATCACAACATCCGGCCGGGGACCGAGTATCCGCCGACCCTGATCACCACCGCCGACCACGACGACCGTGTCGTGCCGGCACACAGCTTCAAGTTCGCCGCCGCCCTGCAGGGCGCCCAGGCCGGCGCCGCGCCGATCCTCATCCGCATCGAGACCCGCGCCGGCCACGGCATCGGCAAGCCGACCTCGAAGCAGATCGACAGCGCGACCGACGAGCTGGGCTTCCTGGTCAAGGCGCTCGGCGTCGAGGTGCCCGCCGCGTAGAATGGCGCGGATGCACCGCCGCGGCCGCCGTCTCTCCCCGCTCGCGCCGGCGGCGCCGCTGCTCCTCTCGCTGCTCCTCGGCGCGCCCGCCGCGGTCTCCCCTCAGCCCAGCGTCCCCCCACCCGATTCCCTCCCGGCGGCCCGCGAGCTCGCCCAGATCCGTGCCGAGATCGCCCGCCTGCAGGCGCGGCTCGAGCGGAGCCGGCGGGAGCGCACGGGCCTCGCCGGCGAGCTCCAGACGACCGAGGTCGAGCTCACGCTCGAGGGGCGGCGGCTGGCCGAGGCGGTGGCGGCGCGCGACGTGGCCGCGGCGCGCGCCGCGGCGAGCGAGCGGGAGGTCGGCGACCTCGAGGCGGCGCTCGCCGCGACCCGGCGCGACCTCGGCCGCCGGCTGACCGGCCTCTACCGCCTGGGCCGGCAGGGCTACCTGCGGCTCTTTCTCTCGCTCAGGCCGAACGCCGTCCGCATCCTGCCCTCGATCCGTCTCATGCGCTATCTCGCCCGCCGCGATGGCGCCACGATCGACCGCTACACCGAGGACCGCGAGCGCCTGGCGACCGAGCGCGACCGCCTGCGCGCCGCCCGCGCCGAGGGCGAGCGCTGGATCGTCCAGGAGCGGGCGCGCCGGGCCACCCTGGTCGCGCTGCGCCAGCGCCAGGCGACGCTCCTCGCGGCCGCCGAGCGCGAGCATCGCGAGCTCGCCGCGCGGGCGGGCGAGCTCGCCCAGCGCGAGCAGAAGCTCGCCGGCATGGTCGACCTCCTCTATGGCCGCAACCCGCAGGCGCTGGCAGGCCAGCCGATGCAGGCCTTCCGCGGCGTCCTCGACTGGCCGGCGCGCGGGCGGGTGACCGCCGGCTTCGGCCCCCTCCTCGACCCGCGCTACCGCACCCGCGTGCCGCACAACGGCGTCGACATCGCCACGGCGCCGGGGAGCGAGGTGCGCGCCGTGTTCCCCGGCAAAGTGCTCTTCGCGGCCCCTTTCGAGGGCTACGGCACGACCGTCGTCCTCTTCCACGCCGGGCGCGTGCTCACCCTCTATGCAGGCCTCGCCGAGCCGCGGGTCAGCCGCGAGGATGTGGTAACCTTGGGGCAGGTCGTAGGCTCGGCCTCCGACAAGCTCTACTTCGAGATCCGCGTGGAAAATCGCCCCGAAAACCCCGCGAGCTGGTTACGGTAGGTTGCACTCTATGAATCCGACGCCTCGGAGCCATCGCAGCCGCATCCTCTTCCTCCTGGTCTCGGCAGCGCTGGTGCTGCCCATCCTCGCCGGCACGCTGCTGCGCGCCGCCGACGATCGCGACGTCCCCAAGGAGGATTCCTTCTACAAGTACCTGTCGGTCTTCAGCGAGGTGCTCGGCCTGGTGCGCCAGTCCTACGTCGACGAGCCCGACCTGAGCTCGCTGATGTCGGGCGCGCTCGACGGCGCGACCGACGCCCTCGACCCGTTCTCGATCTACGTCCCCAGCGACCGCCTGGCGGCCTTCGAGGAGGCGAAGAACGTCGGCTCGCGGCGCAGCGGCCTCACCCTCCTCAAGGAGCGCGGCGTCGCCTACGTCGTGGCGGTGGAGAAGGGGAGCCCGGCGGCCGGCGCGGGCCTCAAAGTGGGCGACATCGTCACCAAGCTCGAGGGCCGCTCGACCCACCTGATGCCGCTCTGGGAGATCGAGGAGACCCTCGCGCGGCCGGCGGGCACGCACGTGGCGGTCGAGGTCATCCGGCTCGGCGAGAGCACCAAGCTCGGCTTCGACCTCAAGCCCTTCGCGCCGCCGCCGCCCTCGCTCGACGAGGTCAAGGGCGCCCAGGTCCTGCGCATCCCCGGCTTCGGCCCCGACACCGCGCCGGCGGTCCGCGCCCTCCTCGCGCGCGGCGCCGAGCGCGCCGCTCCGCGCCACGGGGGCAAGCTGCTGATCGATCTGCGCGGCGTCGCCGCCGGCGATGCCGAGGCCGCGTACGCCGTCGCCCAGCTCTTCACCAGCGGCGAGCTCGGCCAGCTCGCCGGCCGTACCGGCGCGGTCAAGAGCTTCGCCGGCGACGCCGCGCCGCTGTGGAGCGGCAAGGCGGTGATCCTGGTCGACCGCGGCACCCTCGGAGCTTCCGAGGTGCTGGCGACCGTGCTGCGGCAGAAGATCCACGCCGAGCTCGTCGGCGAACGCACGTTCGGCCACGCCGGCCGGGTCGGCAGCGTCGAGCTCTCCTCGGGCCGGCTGCTCTACACCGACGCCTTCTACACCGGCCCGGACAAGAAGCCGCTGCGCGAGGCCCTGAAGCCGGACCTGCTGGTCGACGAGCGGGTGCGCACCTACCTGGAGAAGGACGTTCCGATCGACGATCTGATCCTCGATCGTGGCGTGCACCGGCTGCTCGGCAACGAAGGGGAGACGGCGCAGAAAGCGGCCTGATGCCGCGCAGCCGGTCCCCCCGCCGGTCCCCGTTCCCCGGCCTCCTGCTCTTCCTCTGCGGCATCGTCGTCGGTGCCGGCGGCTTTTACTTCGGCTGCCGCGACAGCGGCCGGGGCGCCGGCGAGCGATCGGCGACCGCCGCGAGCGAGCCCCAGCGGCCGCCCGCTCCGCGCCGCCGCCACGGCGGCTCGCCCGGACCTCACGATGCCGGGCAGGAGATCCGCTCTTCCGGCGAGAGGGCGGCGGCGCGCACCCACGGCGAGAGAGCGGCCGACGCACCGGTCCCCGAGGGCGTCCGCCTGGCGGTGGTGATCGACGACCTCGGCCGCAGCGTCGACGAGGTCGAGAGCCTGGAGCGCCTCGACGTGCCGCTCACCTACTCCGTCCTCCCCTTCGAGGTGGCGACGCCGGAGGTGGTGGCGGCGCTCCGCCGCCGGGGTTCCGAGATCCTTTGCCACCTGCCGATGGAGGCGGTCAACGGTGAGAATCCGGGGCCGGGGGCCCTCCGTGCCGGCATGGACGCCGGCGAGCTGCGGGACGCGACCGCCGCGGCGCTCGCCGCCGTGCCGGGAGCGGTCGGGGTCAACAACCACATGGGCTCGCGCCTGTCGGCCAGCGAGCGGTCGATGCAGGCCGTCCTCGGAGTGCTCGCCGGCCGCAACCTCTTCTTCCTCGATTCGCGGACCAGTCCGGAGAGCGTCGGCTACCGCGTCGCCACCGCGCTCGGGATGCCGGCGGCCGAGCGCCAGGTGTTCCTCGACGGCGACCCGCGGCCGCAGATGATCCGCGAGCAGTTCGAGCGGATGCTCCGCATCGCGCGCGAGCGGGGCTCGGCGATCGCCATCGGCCACCCCCATCCGGCGACGCTCGCCACCCTGGCGGCCGAGGTGCCCAAGGCGAAAGCCGAGGGATACCGGTTCGTGCCGGTCTCCGAGCTGCTCGCCCGCCGGCCCGCGGCGCCGTAGTCGACACCGCCGTGGGGACGACTCCCCGTCACTCGCTCCGCAGCACCTCGATCGGCCGTCTCTCGAGGGCGCGCCAGCTCGCGGCGAGGCCGGCGAGGACGGTCAGGGCGACGCTCGCGGCGACCGCGACGGCGAAGGGGAGAGGCTCCGTCTGCCAGCGCTGGTGGAAGCCGCGGGTGAGGACGGCCCAGGCGAGGACGCCGCCGCCGGTCGCTCCGATGGCGCCGGCGACGAGGCCGATCAGCGCGTACTCGACGGCGAAGATCGCCGCCACGCCGCGGCGGGTCACCCCGAGGGTCTTCATCAGCGCCACCTCGCGGCCGCGCCGGCCGGCGCCGGCGGTGACCGCCCCGGCGAGGATGGCGATCCCGGCGAGGACCGTGAAGCTGCCGAGGAAGCGGATCCCCAGGCCGATCCGCCGCAGCACGCGGACGACCTTCTCCAGCACCTCGCGGATGCGCAGGAGGGTGATGTTCGGGTAGCGGGCGGCGACCAGGTCCTGCGCCCGCTGCTCGCGCCCCGGTGGCAGGTGGGCGACCGCCAGGCGCTGCTGGGGCGCCGACTCGAGCACCCCGGGCTCGACGACGAGGAAGAAGTTGATGCCGAAGGTCTGCCAGTTGACCTCGCGCAGGCTGGTGACGGTCAGATCGAGCGGCACCCCCTGGACGTCGAAGCGGAGGACCGAGCCGAGGCCGATCCCCAAGTCCTCCGCGAAGTCCTTCTCGACGCTCACCTCGGGGTGCTTGGGATCGCTCCACAGCCTGCCCGCGACGACCGTGTTGTCCTCCGGCAGCTTCTCCATGTAGGTCAGCCGCTGCTCGCGGGTGAGCGCCCAGCGCCGGCCGCGCGGCAGCCGGTTCGCCATCCGGTCGACGCCGCGGCCGTCGATCGCCGCCAGGCGCGCCATCACCACCGGCACCGAGTCGACCCGCGTCGCTCCGGCCTGCCGGAGCAGCGCCTGGACGCCCGGCCACTGGTCGGGCTGGATGTCGATCAGAAAGGCCGAGGGGGCCCCGGCGGGGAGCTCGGCGGTGAGCTCGCGCGACAGGCGCTGCTCGACGAGGCCCATGCCGAGGACGACGAGGACGCCCAGCCCGAGGGCGACGATGGCGCCGAGCGTCGCCGCCCCGGGGCGCCCGAGGGCGGCGAGGCCGTGGCGGAGCCAGAGCCGCGCCGTCCCCCGCGGCAGCCGGCGGGCGGCGTAGGTGACGCCGAAGGCGGCGAGGGTCAGGGCGAGGGTCGCGCCGACGATCCCGCCGGTGAACTCGAGGCCGCGCAGAGTCGAGCCCGACTGGAAGCTCGCCATCCCCAGGATGCCTGCCGCGAGGACGACGAGGGTCGCGACGACCACGCCGCGGTGGCCGGGCAGCGGCTCGGCATCGCGGCGGAACACCCGCGCCGGCGGCACGGCGAGGACTCCCGAGAGCGGCGGCAGGCTGAAGAGGAGGGCGACGCCGGTGCCGAGGAAGAGGCCGCGGGCGAGCGCCCAGGGCTGCCAGGCGTGGATCAGCTCGTGCGGGATGAGATCCGGGAACAGGCCGGGGAGCACGGCCTGGAGGAGGCCGCCGATCGCCATCCCGACGACGCTCCCGGCGAGCCCGAGGAGGATCGTCTGCCCGACGTAGAGGGCGAGGATCTCCCGCGGGCGCAAGCCCAAACACTTGAGGACGGCGATGGCGTCCAGCCGTCCGGCGAGCCAGGCGCGGACGCTCTGGGCGACGCCGATGCCGCCGACGAAGAGCGAGAGCAGGGCGACGAGCCCGAGGAACTGGCCGACGCGCCGGAAGTTGTCGCGCAGGGCCGGCTGCCCCTCCTTGTAGGTCTGGACGCGGTAGAAGCTGGGGTCGGGGAGGGTCGAGCGCAGCCGCTCCGCGGCGGCGGCGACCTCGGCCGGCCGCATCGACGCGGGCAGCTTCAAGAGCGTCTTGTGATCGATCCGGCTGCCGCGCCCGACGAGGGTGGTGCGGGCGAGGCCGGCGGCCGAGACGAAGATCCGCGGCCCCAGCGAGAGCGAGATGCTGATGCGGTCGGGCTCGGAGAGGACCTCGGCAGCGATGCGGAAGGGCGCGCCGCCGATGTCCAGCCGGTCGCCGACCGCGAGGTGCAGGCGCGCGAGGAGCTCGGGGCCGACGACGGCGCTCTCGCGGTCGAGGAGGCGGGAGAGCGGCAGCGCGGGCCGCAGGGCGAGCTTGCCGTAGAAGGGGTAGTCGCCGTCGATCACCTTGAGCTCGGCGACCTGGCTCGGCCCGGCGGCAGGCGGGACCGGTCCTGGCGCTCGTCCGGGCGCCGAGACCACGGTGACCATCTCGGCGACGTCGGTGCGCTGCGCGCCGGCGAGACCGGCGCGGCCGAGGTCGAAGCCGGAAGGGAGCGGGCGGTTCCCGGCGATCACCAGGTCGGCGGCGAGGAGCTGGCGGGCCTCGGCGCGGAGCCCCTCGTCGAGGCTCGCCGAGAGGCCGGCGACGGCGACCACCGCGGCGACGCCGACGGCGAGACAGGCGACGAAGAAGACGAGGCGCCCGGCCGCCCCGCGCGACTCGCGGAGCATGGTGCGGAGGTAGAGCGCGAGGCTCACCGCACCCTCTGGGCCGCGGGGGAGAGCGCCTCGGTCCGCTCGATGCGGCCGTCCTTCAGGTGGACCAGCCGGTCGGCGAGCGCGGCGACCGCCGGGTCGTGGGTCACCAGGACGAGCGTCGTCCCCTGCCGGCGCTTCAAGTCGAGGAGGATCTCGAGCACCCGCTTGCCCGTCGCGCTGTCGAGGTTGCCCGTCGGCTCGTCGGCGAGGAGGATCGGCGGCTGGGCGGCGAAGGCGCGGGCGAGCGCCACCCGCTGCTGCTCGCCGCCCGAGAGCTGGCTCGGGTAGTGGTGGCCGCGGGCGGCCAGACCGACGGAGGCGAGCAGCTCGTCGGCGCGGCCGACCGGCTCGCGGATGCCGGCGAGCTCGAGGGGGAGGAGGACGTTCTCGCGCGCGGTGAGGTTGCCCAGGAGCTGGAAGGTCTGGAAGACGAAGCCGAGCTTCCGGCGCCGGAGGAGGGCGAGCTGATCCTCGCTCATCCCCTGGATGGGGGCGCCGTCGATCAGCACCTCGCCCGAGGTGGGGCGGTCGAGCCCGGCCATCAGCGCGAGGAGGGTGGACTTGCCGCTGCCCGAGGGGCCGAGGACGGCGGCGAACTCGCCCGGCGGGATGGCGAGGTCGACCTCGTCGAGGATGGTCAACGTCCGGTCTCCGGAGGGGAGCCGGCGGGTGAGGCGGCGGAGCTCGATGCGGGGAGTCGTCATCGCAACAGCAGAACCCGGCCCGGCCGGATGGCATTTCCGGCACGTCAGGCGCGGACCGGGCTCTGGAAGAGAGACGCGCGGCCGACGCCGGCGTTACGCGCGGATAGAATGGCGCGATGGTGCGCGCGCCGTCCCTCGCCCTGCTCGTTCTCTCGCTTCTGCTCCTGCCTCTGCTTCTGGGCGCGTGTGGCCGGGCCGATACCCCCGCGGCTTCCGCGCCGTCGACGCTCCCGGCTCCACTACCCCCGGTGGCTCCGGCGGCGGGGGACGCCGGCCGGCCGCTCGTCATCTTTCTCGGCGACAGCCTGACCGCCGGCCTCGGTCTCGACGAGCCCCAGGCCTACCCGGCGCTCCTCGGGAAGCGCCTGGCGCGGGCGGGCGACCCGGTCCGGGTCTTGAACGCCGGGGTGAGCGGCGACACCACGGCGGGGGGGCTGCGACGGCTGCCCTGGCTGCTGTCCCAGCATCCGGCGGTGTTGGTCGTCGGGCTGGGAGCGAACGACGGCCTGCGCGGCACGCCGATCGAGGAGATCGAGGGGAACCTCCGGCAGATCGTCCGCCGCTCGCGGGCCGCGGGGGCACGGGTGCTCCTCCTCGGCATGCGGATCCCGCCCAACTACGGTCCCGACTTCACCGGCCGCTTCGCCGCGATCTACCCCCACCTGGCGCGCGAGGAGGGCGTGCCGCTCGTCCCCTTCCTCCTCGAGGGAGTGGGCGGCGACCCGGCGCTCAACCAGGCCGACGGCATGCATCCCACCGCGCAGGGGGACCAGCGCCTGGCCGACACCGTCCTGCCCTACCTGCGCCGCGTCGTCGAGAGCCTCCCCTCTGCAACGCACTGAGGGGGACCGACTGGGGTCGTCGACCGATCGTCGATCAGAGCCCGTTCGGATCCGGCCGGCTCTTGGCCGCCTCCCACAGCTCGTCCAGCTCGTCGAGGGTCGCCTCGGCGGGGCTCTTGCCCCGCGCCGCGAGGCCGTCCTCGACCGCGGCGAAGCGCCGGCGGAACTTGCGGTTGGCGGCGGCGAGGGCGGCCTCGGGGTCGAGGTCGAGCTTGCGCGCCAGGTTGGCGAGGGTGAAGAGGAGGTCGCCGAGCTCCTCGGCCACCGCCGCCCTGGCGTCCTCGGCGCTCGCCGCGGCGGGGACACCAGCGGGGACCGCGGCGAGCGCCTCGCGCAGCTCGGCTGCCTCCTCCTCGACCTTGGCGAGCACCGCCGGGGCGTCGGGCCAGTCGAAGCCTACGCCGGCCGCCTTCTGGGTGAGGCGGTAGGCGGCGAGGAGCGCGGGAAGCGAGGAGGCGACGCCCTGGAGGAGCGAGCTCCGGCGCGGCTCGCGCTCGAGCTTGCGCCGCTCCCATGCCGCGCGCACCGCCTCGGCGTCGGCGAGCGCCTCGCCGCCGAAGACGTGGGGATGGCGTGCGATCATCTTCTCGTGCACCCCCGCGATCGCGTCTCCCGCGCCGAAGGCGCCCACCTCCTCGGCCATGCGGGCGACGAAGGCAGTCTGGAAGAGCACGTCGCCGAGCTCCTCGGCGATCGCGGACCAATCGCCGTCGTCGATCGCCCCGGCGAGCTCGTGGGCCTCCTCGAGGAGATAGGCTCGCAGGTCCGCCAGGCGCTGCTCGCGGTCCCAGGGGCAGCCGTCGGGAGCGCGCAGGCGCGCGACGAGGTCGACCAGGGTCTGGAGGTCCGTCCGCGCCCGCGCGGTCATCTGCTACGATTTTTGGAGCCGCAGCTCGAAAGGAGCCGAAGCACCGCGATGAGTGACAAGGAGATCAAGGTCACCGACAAGAGGATGTTCACGTCCGCAGGCGAGCTGCGCGAAGAGTATCGCTTCCTCGAGGAGAATGCGACCGAGCAAGCCGAGCCCGCACCCCCGCCGGCAGCGGCGGCGGCGCCCGAGCCGCCGCCACGGCCCGAGCCGGCCCGCCGGGCGCCCGAGGCCGCGGTCGAGGCCGGCTGGCCGCCGTCCGGCGGCGGTACCCCCCTCGAGCTGCCGGGGACCCCGCCGGACATGGCCCCCACCTTCTTCGATCTCGCCGCGGTGCTCGCCGAGCCGGTCGCCCTCTATCTCGGGGACGTCGACTACGAGGGCCAGTCCGCCGAGAACCTCGAGATGGCGCGCCTGCACATCGACCTGCTCGACGTCCTGCGCCAGAAGAGTCTGGGCAACCTCACCGCGCAGGAGGCTGCGTTCCTGGAGGACCTGATATACCGTCTGCGGGTCCGCTATGTGCAAAAGCGAGGTTGAAGCCGTCCGCCGGCTCGATGCGCGGCCCGAGGCTCGATCGATCCGTCGCTCGACCTCGCTCGCGCTGGCCTTCCTCCTCGCCGCCGTCCCGCTCGCCGCCGCTGCGCCCAGAGGGCAGGCGATCCCCTCCCTTCACCTCACCGGCATCGAGCTCACCGCTCCCGTCCAGCAGGCCCTGCAGCAGCTCCAGGAGCAGTGGCTCCAGTGGATCAGCGCCAACGATCGCGAGCGGGCCGCGGCGGTGGTCGACGACCTGCTCGCGACCGGCCGCGAGCTCGGCATGCGGCGGCTGCCGGACCTCTCGCTCGGCGCCCTGATGACCGCCGTGCGGCTCGCCCGCCAGGGCGAGGCGCGGCATGCCGCCTGGGCCCTCGAAGCCGCCGAGCGCCTGGATCCGGGCCGCCCGGAGACCGCCTTCGCGGCGGCCGCCGTCGAACGCCTCGAGGGGCGGTGGCCGGCCTCCTTCTTCCAGCTCGCGCGCGGCTATCTCCGCCTCTTCGCCTTCCCTCTCGAGCGCTACCTCTGGCTCCAGGAATTGCTGCTGTGGAGCCTCAGCCTGCTCCTCGCGACCGGCGGCCTCTTCCTCGCCGTCCAGATGGCGACCAAGGGCGGAGCGCTCTACCGCGACCTCGTCCAGGCCTTCGCCCGCCGACTGCCCGGCGGCGGCGCGGCCCGCTCCGTCGCCCTCGGCCTCGCCGCCGTGCTCCTCGTCTGGCCGCTCGCCCTGCCCGCGGGGCCGGTGTGGCTCCTCCTCTACTGGTCGGTGCTCCTCTGGGGCTATGTCTCGCCCTCCGAGCGCGCCGTCGTCGTCGCCCTCTGGCTGCTGGCGGGCGCCGCGCCCTTCGTTCTCGCCGAGCAGCGCCGGCAGGTCGCCGTGGCGCTCTCGCCACCGGTGCAGGCGATGGAGAGTCTCGCCCAGCGCCGCCTCTACGGCGGCCTCTTCACCGACCTCGGCGTGCTGCGCTCGCTGCTGCCGGAGAGCCCGGCGGTCAAGCTCCTGATCGCCGACCTCCACCGCTCGCTCAACCAGTGGGACTCCGCGCGCTCGCTCTATCGCCAGGTCCTCGAGCAGGAGCCCAACAACACCGCCGCCCTCCTCGACCTCGGCGTCTACTTCTTCGAGAAGGGAGACTTCGGCAACGCCATCCCGAACTTCCAGAAGGCGGCGGCGTCCAATCCGGCCAACGCCGCGGCGCCCTTCGACCTGGCGCAGGCCTACGCCCAGTCCTACCTCTTCGACGAGCAGCGACGCGCCCTCACCCAGGCGAAGGCGATCGACGACGCCCAGGTCGATCGCTGGATCGACCTCGCCGGCCACCAGCAGCGGGTGGTGTCGACCGACGGCGGCATGGCCCGCATCCCCGAGATCCGCGCCCAGCTCCTGGCCAACTGGCGGGGGAGCGAAGCGCTGTCGCCGCGGCTCGAGCTGCTGCGGCGCGGCCTCTCCGTCGCCCTGGCGGTCGCCCTCCTGCTCCTCGCCGTCGCCCTCCATCTCGTCCGCCGGCCTCACGGCTACACCGAGCCCCCGCTCGCCCTGCGGCTCGGCAGCACCCGGCTCGCCCGCTGGCGGCGGGCGCTCCTGCCCGGCTTCCCGTCCGCCGAGGTGGGGGAGGGGGGCAAGACCTTCCTCGCCCTCCTGGTGCCCGTCGCCCTCCTCATGCTCCCCCTCTTCGGCGATCTCGGCTATCGCATCCCGTGGGGGTATGATCCGGGGAGCTCGATGCCTTGGTCGCTCGCCGCGCTGGGCCTCGCGATCTACCTGCTCGCGCGGCTGCGGTGGGAGCAGCGCAACCAGGTGTGAGACCTGGCGGAGGGTCGCGTCCGCGGTTCCCTTTCGCCCAGCTCTGACGGTACGGGAGCCGCGCCATATGGCCGTCGAAGGGACCCTCGACCTCTTCAAGCTGCCGGAGATCCTGCAGCTGGTCGCGCAGCAGAAGAAGACCGGGATCCTGACCGTCCAGGGCCAGCACGACATCGTCGCCATCTCCTTCCTCTCCGGCCGCATCGTCGCGGCCGACGCCCTCAACCAGGCCATGGAGGAAGGGCTCGCAAAGGTGCTCGTCGGCGAGGGGCTGATCGGTCCGCAGGAGATGGCGCGGGCGAGCGCCGACCACCAGCGCGGGGGCGAGCGCCTGATCGACGTCCTGGTCGGCCGCGGCTACGTCTCGCGGCCGCGACTGCTCCAGGCCCTCCGCC
>Ga0307470_10000875_pt1 | contig 12573 bp, 8 predicted proteins | sample atmos_gasesAM3C__FD_204565 | JGI IMG/M metagenome (GOLD analysis project Ga0307470, IMG submission 204565) | Hardwood forest soil microbial communities from Morgan-Monroe State Forest, Indiana, United States - atmos_gasesAM3C_05 | ecosystem: Environmental > Terrestrial > Soil > Temperate forest... | reverse complement strand
TTCAGCGTTGCATCTATCCCGCCGGAAGCGATGGTCGTTGTAAGTGTCTGTGCAATGGACTTGCGGGGATCCAGGCCCGCTTTGACGCTCGGCACCCACGACCCCATGCCGACGAGAGCAATCCCCGCCCCCATCGCAAGCGTCAGCGCAAACAGAACCCCAGCCGTGGCCATGCGCCGCAGCGCGCCCGGACGGTCCTGCGCCCACAGATACAATTCAAGGACGCCGAGGGGCAGAAGATACTGAGCGATTGACCAGAAGGTGACTAAGGGGCCGCTGAACGTCGCCGAATCGAAACCGATCGGGCCAAGCAGGACCAGCGTCACGGCGAATCCCAGCCGGATGAACCAGGAGGCGCTCGCTACAAGGAACAGCCGAAGCGCCCAGCGCCGATGCGTCGTAAAATCGCGCTGCATCGCAAACCGCAGCGCCATCACCGCGCAGAAGATGATCAGCAAGGCGCCAAGCACGGAAACCACATGTTGCGTCGTGTCACCAAGGAGCTTCCTGACCCACACCGTCAAATAAATGCCGGTAATCGCCTGCGTGAAAGCGGCCAGCACAAAGAGGCGCCCATTCCAGCGATGAAAAGCCGGAAAGCGGTTCCGGATGCCGGGAATCAGTTGCAGCGCTCCGGCAATACTGATCACCGTGGCGAACAAAATATGCCCAACCAGCGCGGTGTTGCTCATCGTTGCGCCGGTTTCGAAGCCGCGCGCAAGGATTCTATTCCACGCCTGGATATTCCCACGCAGAGCCGTAAGTCCATAAAATACCGCCACAGAAATCGCGAACGCAAATTGCCCTGCAAGCGCCACCACAAACCAGAATCGCGCCGCGGCTCGCAGCGACTTGTCTGCAATAGAACCTAACTCCAGCCGTGTCGTCCATACTGCCGTACTCATGTTCGTTCCTCCTTGCGCGGAAGGGGATCCCTTTCCCAGTAAAATCAAATCGGTTCGCGATATCGCCGCAGCCGCACCGCCGCGGCAAGAAACACGGCCGCAAACGCCAGGCCAATCCACAAGCCAGGGCTGCTCAGGAACCTTCCCGGAGTGATCTGCCCCAGCGGAATAAAGTGCGGATCCACCGGCTCGCCACTCGGAGTCCGGAAGGAAAATGCGTTCGTCGCGCCGCCCGTCACTAGGTAACCCAGCAAATGCGCGAAATGCATCGTGTGGAACACCAGCTTTTCAAAGAAGCAGATCGCCAGCGGCGGCAAAATCGCCCACAAAAACGCCGTGCGCCGCGCCCACCCGGAAATCAGCAGCAACCCCGCAAACAGCGGTGCCTGCCCCAGCGCCAGCACGATCGCCCCGTAAAGAAGCACCAACTCGAACTGAAACAGTGGCAATTGCCTCCACAAAGTCATGGGATTGATGCCGCTCAGCACCAGGACCGCGGTGCTGATCAGGACCATGAGCAGATTTGTCACAACCCCAATCACAAATACCAACGCCGGCAGCACCACAAGCGGAATACTCGCTTTCGAGAGCACGGCCGTGAGGTCGGATACCGGCAAAGACTTCCAGAACAGGATGCTGCGATCCCGCCGCTCGCCGTAAAGTGCGTCGAGCGAATAGAAAACTCCGACCACGAATGCGGCGATCAAGAGCAGCCACGCGGTGTGGCCGTACGGCATCACCATCATCAGAAATTCATGCGCCGAGCCCTCATGTCCGCGCATTTGCGCCGAGTGGGGCAGGCTGAAAAGGCCCACGAAAAAACCCAGCATCGCCACACCCGCGGCCGCCAGCGGCGCAATGTAGATCGAGCGGTTCTCCCACACTTCCCGCCGCACCGACCAGTAGAATGGCCGGGTCGCGGACAAAGCCGCGGCAGCGCTGTCTTGCCCGGGGAGCGAATTCTCGGGAATTGGATTTGGCGGAGTTGTCATACTGCCACTCCTTCGGCCGCGCCGTTTTGCTTGCCCATTACCGCAACGAACAAGTCCGCGATGCTCGGCGTGCGTACGTCTCCAAGTCCGGCCAGTTGCTGGCGCTCCACTCGATCGAACAGCAGAATGCTCCTGCCAAGCGCCTGCCGCTCGTGAAGCGGCTTCAGCGCCCGCGCCGCGGCTAACTTTTCCGGGTTCACAATCACTTCCAGATACCGCTGCTCGAACTCTTCCATGCTGCAGCTCAGCACTATGCGCCCCCGGTTGATGAACATCAGGTCCGTCAGCACGTTCTGGATCTCTTCCACCTGGTGCGTAGTCACCACAATCGTTCGGGTGCGGTCGAAATAATCGTTCAACAACGAATCGTAAAACTGCTTGCGATAAAGAATGTCCAGACCGAGCGTCGGCTCGTCCAGCACCAGCAGTCGCGCGTCAATCGCCATCACCAGCGCCAGGTGCAGTTGCGCCACCATGCCCTTCGACAATTCCCTCACTCGGCTGGTTCGTTTGATCGTCGTCTTTGCAAGAAAGCCTTCGGCCTTCGCTCGATCGAACCGCGGGTGCACGCCCGCCACAAAATCGAGCGCCTGGGAAACCCGCATCCAGCGCGGCAGCACTGCCACATCCGCGATGAAGCAGACGTCGCGCATCAGCCGGTCGCGTTCGATCCACGGGTCCCGTCCCAGCACCCGTAGCTCTCCTTGATAAGAAGTCAGGCCGAGGATTGCGTTCAGCGCCGTCGTCTTGCCGGCCCCGTTGGGACCGATCAGTCCCAGGATGCGGCCCTCTTCGACGCGCAGATCCACGCCATCAACGGCGACTGTTGTGCCGAACGCCTTGCGGAGCCCGCGTGCTTCGATACATGCCATGGCTTAGCGCTCCTTCTTATCTGAATCCGATGAGGATTGGCCGCTGCTGCTGGCTTTCAGCAATTCTTCAGGTGTCAATCCCAGCCGCTGGATCGTTGCGTGAACGCGCGGCCATTCTTCCGCCAGAAACTTCTGCCGCTCGCCGCGCAGCAGCAGATCGCGCGCTCCCGTGTTGATGAACATTCCCCGGCCGCGCCTGCTCTCCACCAGTTGCTCGTCCACCAGTTGTTGATAGCCCTTCAGCACCGTCAGTGGATTCACCCGGTACTCCGCCGCGACGCTGCGCACCGATGGCAGCGGGTCGCCTTCTTTCAACACCCCGTCGAGGATCATCGCGACCACGCGGTCGCGAAGCTGACGATAAATCGGCTGACTGTCGTTCCACTCGCGGTCCATCAGTGGTTCCTCATAACCCTGATAAGTGAATCGCAAATGTGCGAAGCAATCGCCCATTCCACCTGCTCCCACCCACAAAAAAGTGCCCCGGTGAGAAGCTCGAAAATGTGAAGAAGCATCATGGTGTTGTAGTTAACTACAACACTAAATCAATTGCAAGTCTTTTTTTTGGGTTTTTGCAACCGACTGCCTTTCACTTGGCTATCTCTATTAAAAACAGTTAGTTAACCAAGTTCTGTGGTCCGCTGGAAGCGCCGGTTGCACTGCGCTCCATCCGACTTACGCTAACGATCTCCTGGTTGGCGGTCCCACCCTGGGAACTTGTCTCTAGCAGATCGCCTGCACGAATTTCCATGTACTTGATTAGAAAAATTGATGAGTGGAGATTCGCGCAACGCGCCCGGGAACCTTAAAATGGTAGAACCCGTCTCAACGGACGCAGCGGCGCATTTGGGTGCGATGGAAGAACCATGAAACCGGTTTCACAAGTGATGAAGTTCGGAGGAACCTCGGTCGGCGACGCCGGGTGCATCGCGCGCGCCGCGCAAATCATCGCCGAAGCGGCGCGCGCGGGAAAGTGCGTCGCCGTCGTTTCGGCCATGAGTGGTGTGACCAATCGCCTCATTGAAGCGGCGAAGACCGCGCAGACCGGCAATGCCAAAGGCGCACTCGCCATTCTTGATGAACTTGCCACGAAACACGAGAGCACGCTCGAAGCCGCCGTGAAAAACGAAGCGGAGCGCGCCAAAGTCAGTGAAAAGATGCGGCAGGTTTTCGCCGACGGTCGGCGCTTCTGCGAAGGCACCGCGCTTTTGCGCGAACTTTCCCCGCGCACTCTCGACACGATTTCCAGTCTCGGCGAGCGCCTGTCCGCTCCCCTGGTTGCGGCGGTCGTCAAAGAACTGGGCCTGGCCGGAGAGTCCGTGGAATCCAGCGAGCTGATCGTCACCGACGACTTTCACGGCGGAGCCGATCCGCTGATGAACGAAACGCGCGTAAAATCCCAAGCGCGAATTTTCCCGCTGCTCGAAAAGGGCATTGTCCCGGTCGTAACCGGGTTCATCGGCACCAGCGAAGACGGGGAACTCACTACCCTCGGCCGCGGGGGTTCCGATTATTCCGCCACGATTCTCGGCGCAGCACTGGACGCCGAAGAAGTAATTATTTGGACCGACGTGGACGGCGTGCTCACCGCCGACCCCCGCCTGATCAACGAAGCGCGCACCATCCCGAGCATCTCCTATCGCGAAGCCGCGGAGTTGGCGTTCTTCGGCGCGAAAGTGTTGCACCCGAAAACGCTGAAGCCCGTGGTGGATTCGGCGATTCCGGTCTGGATCCGCAACAGCTTCGCCCCGGAGAGACGCGGCACCAAAATCACTCCGAAAGGCGGCGCGGGCACCGGCGTGAAAGCCCTCACCGCCATCCGCGACGTCACGCTTATCAGCCTCGGCGGCCCAGGCATCGTAGGCCTTACCGACGTAGTGGGGCGGACTTTCTCTACCATCGCCGAGGTGCGCGCGAACGTGCTCCTGATTTCGCAGTCCTCCTCGCAAAATGATATTTGCTTCAGCGTCTCTTCCGCCGACGCCGAACGCACCATCGAAGCCCTCCGCAAGGAGTTCGCCGACGACCTGAAACACGAAAAGGTGGAACACATCAACGTGGACCCGAATATCGCCATCGTCGCCGTGGTCGGTGAAAACATGCGCGGCACCCCGGGCGTCGCCGGACGCACTTTTCAAGCCATGGGCAGGGAAAGCGTCAACATCATCGCCATCGCACAGGGCTCCAGCGAGAGCAATATTTCCTTTGTCATCGAGGAAAGCGCTGTGAAAAAAGCGTTGCTGGCCGCTCACCGCGAATTCGGTCTGCACCTGCCGGCGAACGGAAATTAGCCCGCCGATTCCTTCGCCATCGCTTCCGCGCGCTTGCGGTGGTACCGCTCCAGGCCCAACCACGAAAGTTGCAGCGCTCCATTGAATACGTAGTGGGAAAGTTGCGCCGGAGAAAGAAACTCCGCCGCCTCCGCCGCGACCGCGCGGCTGAAAGCCAGAATTGCCTCGCTCTGTTCCTGCCCGCGTGAAAGTATCTCTGCCGTCAGTTTGCCCCAATGCTGCAACCGCTCACGGTAGGCGTTCAGGTGCCGCTCCGGCTGATCCGAATATCCAAAATGCGTAAGAAACAACCGCCGCGGCCGAAGCTGCGCGATGGCGTCCAGCGACGCATACCACAATTCCAGATTGATATCGGGCGGCGGCGTCGGGGGAAGAATGAATGGATGGCCTTCGATGGAAATCCCCGCGGTATCTCCCACATAAGCCACTCGCTCGGCCGTATCGAAATAGGTGACATGGTGTGAAGCGTGTCCTGGTGTGTAGAACACACGAAGTTCGCGCGATCCCAGGGCCAGCGTTTCGCCGCCGTGCAGGATGCGCAGATTGTTCTCCGGCACGGGCAGGAAATCCCCAAACAGCTTCTGCATCTCCTGGCCGTACAAGCGCCCGGCGCTGTCCAGCAATTTTGCGGGATCCATCATATGCGCCGCCCCGCGGGCATGGACATGCACCTGCAGCGCCGGGTTTTCCTGGACCAGCGCGCCGGTCGCGCCGGCATGATCCAGGTGGATGTGCGTCAGCAGAATGGCGTTCAAGTCCGCGACGCGGAGGCGATGCGTCTCAAGCCGTTCGCGCAGCGTATCCAGCGTGGATCCTGGGCCAGGGTCGATCAGCGCGTTGAAATTGTCGGAGCGAAGCAGCGCGGTCGCAATGCACCGGGCTTGCCCGGTCCAGTTCAGGTCCAGCAGGGCGGAGGAAATCATAGGGGATAAAGTGTAACGCAAGCGGGCGCCCGCGGAACCGGCGCTGGGACCGGGACCCTTAGCGCACCCCGCTCTATTTCAGGAAATGCTTGCAGAATGATGAACTTATGGAATATGCTTTCTCCCGCAGTAACGAGTTTCATTTCGCCACTGCTTCCATTGTTCGCATGATTGGTTTTATACCGCCCCCATTTTGTACAAGCATGTGGTTTGCTGCGGACTGTCCTGCGTCGCCATCCAGGGTTTTAGCTGAAATCGATGAAGGAATGACGCAAGGAACTTATGGGATTCTTAGTTTCGATTAGGGAGGAAAGTATGCGCAAATGGTGTGCAATTGTGGCAATGGGCGCTCTGATCGCCCTGCCGATCTGTGCTCAACAGAAGGACACTGGCACAACAACAAGCAGCAACACGTCGGAATCAACCAATGCGGTTCCGGCCGCTGATTTCGGCATTGCCCATGCTTCAGCGAATTTGTTTGGGATGCCTGCCGCCGCTGCCAAACCGGCGGACGTCTTCTCGGATTGGTCCAACAACCCCTGGAACCGGCACGCCTGGGGGCAGTTGACGCCGAAATTTGAAGTCGCGGGCATGTTCAGCTACATCAACTTCTGCCCCTGCTCGTTCCGGAATTTTAACGAACTCGGCGCGACTGGTTCGTTCGCCTATAACGTCAATCGCTGGCTGGGTCTCGTTGCCGAAGTCGGCGGCTACCACTTCGACCGGCAGGTATTCTTCCTCGATCCCTCAACCAATACCGCATCCCTGAACACCATCAGCGGGAACATGCAAACCTATCTCTTCGGTCCCCGCCTGAACTGGCGGCGCTTCGATCATTTTGTGCCCTTCGGCGAAGTCCTCTTCGGCGCGGCGCACGGCAGCAGCCAGCTGACTGGCGACAATTCCCAGGGTACGTTTGCCTTGGCGGTCGGTGGCGGCTTGGACGTGGTGCTCACGCGGTATCTTGCATGGCGATTTGTCCAGGCGGACTACCTGATGACCAATTTCTCCGGCAGCCTGCTCGGCCCCAGCGGCCGGCAGAACAATTTCCGCATCGGCACCGGCCTGGTGCTGCGGTGGGCTTATCCTCCCGCTCCGCCAAAGCCGAATCATCCTCCGGTCGCGGCCTGCTCGGCGGCCCAGCCATCCGTTTATGACGGCACAACCGATCCCGTTGCGATCCACGTGAACGCAACCGACGCCGACAATGATGCCCTCACCTACAGCTACACCGCTACGGGCGGCACCGTGGATGGAACTGGGCCGGATGTTCGCTGGAACCCCGCGGGCCTGGCGATCGGCAACTACACCGTCAACGCCAAGGTGGACGACGGCCACGGCGGCAACGCAAGTTGCGCCACGGATATCGCCGTTGCCAAACGGCCGAATCAGCCCCCGGTGATCTCCTGCGCGCCGGAACGCAATCCAATCATCGCCGGCGAACGCGTGAAAATCGTTTCGACGGCCAGCGATCCGGATGGCGATCCGCTGACGTACAGTTACACCGCCACGAGCGGCCAGATTTCCGGCAATGGCCCGGCCGCGCAGTTTGATTCCACCGGCCTCGCGGCTGGAAATTACTCGATAACATGCACTGCCGACGACGGCCGCGGTGGCCGCACCAGCGCGCCGACGGCGGTTGACGTTCAACAGCCGGCTCCGCCTCCGCAGGCAGCCAAAGTCGGCGATTGCGGTTACACCAAGCTCGGTGCAGGCCGCTTCGACAACGCCTGCAAGCGCGTGGGCGACGACGTTGCCCTGCGCCTGAAGAGCGAACCCAACGCCAAGTTGGTGATCGTCGGCTACGCCGATCCCAAGGAGCCCAACGCCAAGAAGCTGGCGCAGACCCGCGCCGATGGCGCAAGGAAGTATCTCGCCGAGAAGGAGATCGATCTTTCCCGCGTCTCCACCCGCGTCGGGACTGCTTCCACCGAAAAAGGCTCGGAGAAATCCAACCGCCGCGTTGACTTCATCTTCGTGCCGGAAGGCGCAACCTACTAAACCTCATTCCGGCGCGCGGACCGTTTCTGTCCGTTGCAACGGGGAATCAGGAACTCAGTGGCCGGGCTCTCCGAATCCAAATTCGGGGAGCCCGGTTTTTTTTAGGGAGTACCGGTTGGCGAGTTCAATAAATTAAAGGAAAGGCTTGGAAGCGCTCGTTTGAGAATTGCAATCCTCATTTGGATGACGTTGGCTGTGGCGGCGCGGTCGTGCGGGCAGTCGTGGGAACGCCTTGGGCCCGAAGGCGGCATGGTGCTTTCGCTCGGCGTGGATTCCGCCGGAGCGGTTTATCTCGGCACAAGTGACGGCCACGTCTTTGCCAGTGAAGATCGCGCCGCGCGCTGGGAGCTGCGCGGCCGGGTGGGGCCACGGACCGACGCAGTCGTTGCCGCGCTGGCCGCGGATCCGCGCGTCCCCGGAAAAGTGTTTGCAGCGGTGTGGTTTCGCGAAGCCGGTGCAGGCGGCGGAGTTTTCCGCAGCGACGACAGCGGCAGAACCTGGCTGCTCGCGGGCTTGCCGGGCGAAGCGGTGCGGGCGCTCGAATTTTCCACATCCCGGCCGGGGACGATAATCGCCGGAACCCGCAGCGGTGTTTTTCGTTCTCGCGATGAGGGGAGAAACTGGGAACGCATCTCTCCGCCCGATGATCCGGAGTTGCGCAATGTGGATTCCATCGCCGTGGATCCCTCGCAGCCGGACCTGATTTATGCCGGCACGTACCACCTGCCGTGGAAAACCACGGACGGAGGAAAAACGTGGAAGTCCATCGCCGCGGGACTCATCGACGACTCCGACATCATGAGCCTGCGCGTGGATGCGGCCAATCCCGCGCGCGTCTATTTGAGCGCCTGCTCGGGAATCTATCGCAGCGACAATCGCGGCGAGCAGTGGACCAAGCTGCATGGCATCCCCTACGCGGCCCGCAGGACACAGGCGATCGTGCAGGATCCGGCGAATCCATTGGCTCTCTACGCAGCGACGACCGAAGGCCTGTGGGTGACGCGCGACTCCGGGGAGAGCTGGGAACGCACCACGCCGAAAGATTGGGTCGTCAACGGAGTGGCGGTGCTTCCCGCGAAGGGGCGCGAGGTCGCGCGCGTGCTTCTCGGGACGGAAGCGCAGGGCGTGCTCGCGAGCGAAGACGGCGGAAAAAATTTCATGTCCGCCAATCACGGCTTCACGCATCCCGTGGTAAAGCTGCTCGTGGGCGACGCGCGCGATGCGAAGCACTTGCTGGCGCTCTTCGAGCGGAACGGGGCGGAACTGGAAGAAAGCCGCGATGCCGGAAAAAACTGGAGCCCGATGCCGGCGGCCCCTGCCGGTGGCACAAAACCCGGCGGCTGGGCTGCCAACCGGATCGAACGGTTATACTGCAGCCCGTGGGGCTGGGTCGCGAGCCTGGCCGACGGCACGCTCTGGAACTACAACCAGCAGAGCAAGACTTGGGACCGCTGGAAACTGACGGTTGTCACCCCTGTTCAGCAGGGAAGCAAGCGGCCTGCGAAAACAAGATTGGCATCAAAACCGGTCCCGTTCTCGGGCGGCCCGCTCGGATTCTCGGCCGATTCTGCGTTCCTGCCTCCAGAGGATGGATTGCTTCGCTGCGACGCGGCAGGAAAGTGCTGGCCTCTCGCGGCGTTTCTTCGGATCTCACCTCCCTCGGCCATTTGGAGTTCTTTGGATGGGAATACACTTGCCGTTGTGAACGAAGAAAAGTTCGGAGTCTCACGCGATGCGGGCCGCTCTGCGGTCTGGCGCAGCCTCCCCGCAGGCGTGCGGAAGATCAGTTGGCTTTCGACAGTTTCACCGCAACTCTCGGAGATTTTCCTGGGCACGGATCGCGGCTTGTATTTTTCCAGCGATACGGGGGAACACTGGGAGCTGGTTCAGGGAGGGCTTCCAGCCGCTTCGATCGGCGAAGGGTTGCGAATCGGCTCCGGCTTTCTGGTAACGCTGCAACAGGGCGGAATCTACCACTCTTCCGGCGGCCGCGAAGGTTGGGAACGCCTTGACGGGGACGCCGAACGCGGCCGGATGAACGGCATTGTGGAGACGCAAGCAGGGAAAGTGGTATTCGGTTCACAGAGCGAAGGAATTCTGGAGTGGCGAAACGCCAAGCCCTAGCGGTAATCGAACCTTAAGAAAATTCCAAGAAGTCCGCACATATCCCCAACGTGTGGGGTGATACCTCCCGCGCCCAAATCGTTCCATAATGGTACACAGTGGTCTAAAGTTGTCTTTAGATAATTACATACTTGACAATAGAGCTATTCTGAAATAGAAGAGAAGGGTAGTTTCCCGGAACGGGAATTGGTGAAGCCTTTTCCTTCACCATCTCCGCCGAATGAGACGGAAAGGCAATTCCCAGAGAAGAGGCACGATGGCGGATACACACACGGGGCGCGCTCTGAGCGCGGATTTCGAAAGAGCCGCCGGAATTTTCGCAATCGGAAAAGAAGAGCGGGCGGCACAGGGCCTGCCACCGGTACACCTGCTGGTAGTGGACGACGATCAACACGTGCGCGGCGTCTGCCGCACCATCGCCGAAGACGCGGGGATGAAAGTGTTCGATGTGAGCACCGCGGAAGAAGCGCTGGAAGTTCTGGAAGTTTCTCCCGTGGATATTCTGCTCACCGATTTGCGGTTGCCGGGAACGAGCGGCCTCGACCTGCTGAAACGCGTCACACGGCTTTTCCCGGACATGGCCGTGGTGATGCTGACGCAGTACGGCACCATTGACTCCGCCGTGCAGGCCACGCGCATGGGGGCGGTGGATTACGTGACCAAGCCCTTCCGCATCGAGGAATTGCGCGCCCGGCTGGAGCAGGTTGTTCACGCGGTGGAGTTGAAGCGCGAAAACCGCATGTTGCGGGAGCAGGTGCGCGCGCTCCCCGGATTTGGCGGCCTGATCGGAATGTCCGCGCGTATGGAGCGGGTTTACCGGTTGATTGAAAAAGTCAGCCTGCGCGATCACCCGGTGCTGATTCTGGGCGAAAGCGGAACGGGCAAAGAGCTGGTCGCGCGCAGCATCCACTTTCTGGGCGCGCGCAAAGAGAAGCCGTTCGTGCCGGTGGAGTGTTCGGCGCTGGTGCCCACGTTGATCGAGTCGGAGCTTTTCGGCTACACGCGCGGCGCTTTTACGGGAGCGGTGCAAGCCAAACAGGGGTTGATGGAGTCGGCCAACGGTGGCACGCTGCTCCTCGATGAGCTCGGCGAAATGTCGTTGGAGATGCAGGCGAAGCTGTTGCGCGCTCTTCAGGAGGGCGAGATCAAGCCGGTCGGCTCCACGGAACGCCGGCCGATCAACATCCGCATCGTGGCCGCCACCAACCGCGACCTCGAACTCGGCATCAAGAACGGAACCTTCCGGCAGGATTTGTATTTCCGCTTGAACGTCGTGCAGATCAAGCTCCCGCCGCTGCGCGAAAAGAAGAGCGACATCCCGCTGCTCGTGACTTCGTTCCTCGAGAAATTCTCGCGCCAGGACGAGATGACCCGCGAGCTCACCGAAGACGCCATGCGCCGGTTGATGGCCTACGATTGGCCCGGCAACGTGCGCGAACTCGAAAACACCATCGAACGCGCCGTCGCGCTCGGCAGCGGTCCTTACGTCCACGTGAGCGACCTTCCGACGACCCTGCAATACCCGACCACCGAACGCGCACCGGAAAAGGAGGAGTTGCTGCCACTCGACGAGCTGGAACGGCGCGCGATCCTGAGCACGCTGCGGCAAACCGGCGGCGACAAGCAGGCAGCCGCGCGGATGCTGGGCATCGGGAAGACCACGCTCTACCGGAAATTGAAGCAGTACCAAATCGAACGCACCGACGCGTGAGCCCCCGGAGCGCGTATCAAATTGGAAAAATAGCCCGCCGATTCTCGACTTGAAAACTCCCCGCCAGCGGTAAACCCTCCCTCCACAGCAAGATGGCCCGGAAATGCTTTGGCGTAGCCAGTGCATGGAGGTGTGTGAGCAACACCGAGGAATACGGCGTGTTCACACGAAACCATGCGGTGAAATTGCCTGCCGAGCGCGTCCCGCGCGGCGTCGTGTACGCGGCGCGCGCTGGCGCGGGGCGCGAGGTCTGGATTCGCGAGGCGCTGCTGGAGCTGCAGATGGAGCCCGGCGCGGAGCGCTTTGGTGTGTGGCTGGACGGACCGGCAGCCGACGATTCCATTCCGGCCCGGAGGATTGTCTTTCACGGCGAAGTCCGCGAGCGCGGAGACGGGAACGTGCCGGGAAACTGGACTAGCCTGTCGGTGGAGCTTCCGCTTCCCCTGGATCTGCTTTCCGTTGGAAAAACGGCGGAGCTGACGCGTACGGGCGAGGGCCTCGATCCGCTGTTCGGCCCGACCCTCGGCATGCGCCATGTGCTATGGGTTCCCGTTTTCGTGCGAAACCTGCTGCGCGGGTTGATTCTGGTGGCGGCGCAGCACGCAGGCCGTCCGCTTCCGAGAGTGCTTGCGGAAAAGGTCGCGGTTGAGCTCGCGCTGGCCCTCGAAAATGAAGAGCAGAGCCGGCTGGCTCGGGAGAGAAAGGCGGACCTTGAGCTCGCCGCCCGGGTGCACGCGCTGCTCGGGGAGAACGC
>Ga0307470_10000873_pt1 | contig 12589 bp, 5 predicted proteins | sample atmos_gasesAM3C__FD_204565 | JGI IMG/M metagenome (GOLD analysis project Ga0307470, IMG submission 204565) | Hardwood forest soil microbial communities from Morgan-Monroe State Forest, Indiana, United States - atmos_gasesAM3C_05 | ecosystem: Environmental > Terrestrial > Soil > Temperate forest... | reverse complement strand
GTCTATCCTTCTCGGTAACGGAACCGGTACCTTCCAGACCGCTGTTAACTACGCTGCCGGCACCAGTCCCTATGGCCTAGCAACCGGCGATTTCAACGACGACGGCAAACTCGATCTGGCCGTCGCGAATAATGGCTCGAACAACGTTTCGGTCCTGCTCGGAAATGGCAACGGCACGTTTAACGCAGCACTCACCAGCGGAGCAGGAACGGGTCCCCGCTCGCTGGCCGTCCGCGATTTTAATCGCGATGGCAAACCAGACCTGGCCGTCGCAAACAGCGGCGCGGGCAATGTCTCCATCTTGATGAATACCTGTCCTGTTCCCGACCTTGCGATCGCAAAAACGCACAGCGGAGCCTTCACCCAGGGCGACTCCGGCAAGATCTATACGATTACCGTCAGCAACGTGGGGTCTGCGCCGACAGACGGGAGCGGCGTCACGGTAACCGACACGCTTCCGATCGGACTATCGGCCACCGCGATGAGCGGTGGCGGATGGACATGTACCGTAGCCAATGTCACCTGCACGCGCAACGATGCGCTGACCGGAGGGTCCAGTTACCCGGACATCACGTTGACGGTTAATGTCGCTAGTAGTGCCGCAGCAACAATCACGAACAAAGTAGCCGTGTCAGGCGGGGGTGAGGTCAACACGGTCAACAACACCGCCTCCGACCCGACTACAGTCACGCCGATCACGGACCTGGTCGTCTTCAGCACACATACCGGAAACTTCACCCAAGGCGACACCGGAAGACACTACACGATCGTGGCGAGGAACGCGGGCGGGTTGGCAACGAGCGGAACCATCACTGTTTCGGACACGCTGCCGTCTGGTTTGACCGCCACCGCGATCAGCGGCACTGGGTGGACCTGCACCCTCGGCGCGCTCAGCTGCACGAGAAGTGACACGCTTGCAGCAAGTACGAGCTATCCCGCGATTTCCCTGACGGTCTCTGTTGCAGCCAACGCCCCAGTCTCCGTAACGAATACCGCCACGATCTCGGGCGGCGCGGAGTCCAACACGAACAACGACGTGGCAACTGATCCAACAGTCATTTGGAGCAGCCAGACCTGCGGCAGTTTCGGCGCCGGGACCAACTACTTTCCCGGTTATGAATCCAACTGGGTCGTGTCCGGAGATTTCAACGGCGACGGCAAAGCCGATCTGGCTGTGACCAATTCCGGCTCCGATACCGTCTCGATTCTCCTCGGAAACGGATCCGGCACTTTCGGATCTGCGGTCAACTACGTGGTTGGTGACTTCCCGCGAGCGATCGTGATCGCCGATATGAACAACGACGGGAAACCCGACCTCGTCGTCGTGAACGTCGGCTCTAATACTGTCTCGATCCTGCTTGGGAACGGAAACGGCACGTTTGCGCTTCCGTTGACGTTCGGTGTGAACACTCAGCCCGAGGGAGTGGCAACTGGCGATTTCAACGGCGACGGAAATATTGATCTCGCGGTGAGCTATTACTCCTCCAATGTCGTATCCATCTTGCTCGGTAATGGCACAGGCGCTATGCAATCAGCGTCCTCTGTTACCGTTGCTGGCTTTGGCAACCTCTCCATGCTCAGCGCGGACTTCAATGGAGACGGAAATGCCGACCTTGCCGTTCCAATTTACGGTTCGAATCTCATCTCGATCCTTCTTGGCAATGGGAACGGCACGTTCCAGACAGCGGTCAACTACGTAATCGACTCGAATCCTACGTCGGTTGACATCGGCGACTTCAACGGGGATGGCAAGCTCGACCTCGCCATTTCCAACAACTACTCCGGCTACGTCTCGATCCTGCTGGGCAATGGCAACGGCACGTTTCAGACACCGGTGGACTACGCGACCTCCTATGGTTCGAATTCGGTGGCGGTCGACGACATCAACGGCGACGGCAAAGCCGACCTTGTCGTGACGAACAGCGGCTCGAACAATGTCTCCGTGCTTCTTGGTGCTGGCAACGGAACCTTCCAGGCGGCAGTCAACTACCCAGTGAACGGCGGCCCCACCCGAGTGGCGATCGGCGACTTCAATGCCGATGGACGAGCCGATCTTGCGGTTGCCAACTTCTACGGCTCCTTCGTCACTGTCATGCTCAACGCCTGCGCGGATCTGGCCATCACCAAGAGCCACGTGGGAAACTTCAGCGGTGGACAAGCCAACGCGACGTACTCGATCACCGTCAGCAATTCAGGAGGAGGCCCGGCTGGCGGCAGCCTCGTTACGGTCACCGACGTGCTTCCAAGCGGATTGTCTGCAGTCTCGATGAGCGGCTCGGGATGGACTTGCGATCTGCCAACGCTCAAATGCACGCGCAGCGATTCAGTCGGACCCGGTGCCAGTTACCCGGTTATTACTCTGACCGTCAGAGTCGACAATACCGCACCCTCGACCGTGACCAATACCGCGAACGTCGCATGGAGCGGCGACACCAACCCTGCCAACAACAGCGCCAGTGACCCGACCACCATTGCACACGTCCCCGATCTGACGATCACTAAGACTCACGACGCAAGCTTCGTCCCGGGTCAGACCGGCAGGAACTACACGATCACCGTGACGAACAACGGCGGAGCCGCCTCCAGCGGGACGGTCACCGTCATCGACTCCGTGCCGGCCGGATTGACGCCTACCGCCATCGCGGGCGGCGGCTGGAGCTGCGATCTCCCCTCGCGCACCTGCACGAGGAGCGATGCGCTGGCCATCAACGCAAGCTATCCGGTGATTACGCTCACCGTGAACGTCGACAACAACGCGCCATCCAGTGTTACGAACACCGCCACGGTCTCCGGCGGCGGTGAAGTCCAGACGACCAACGACACGGCGAGCGATCTGACGAAGATCATCGCCACACCCACGAACCTGGCCGCCACCGCAATCGCGACAACGCAGGTGAGCGTGAGCTGGGATCCGGTCGTCAACGCCACGAATTATCAGATCCTGCGCAGCGCAAACCACGGCGCGTTCACCGTCATCGGTGCGCCGCTGTCGAACAACTTCGTCGACTCGTCCCTGCAGCCAAACACCACATACCTTTATCAGGTCCGCGCCGCGGACGCCTCGACGCTCGGATCACCGAGCAGCGTCGATCTCGCCACGACCATCCTCTTCACCGACGATCCGGTCTCCGTCGGCTCGACCGCCATCAAGGCCGTACACATCATGGAGCTGCGAACCGCCGTCAACGCCGTTCGCGCCGCCGCCGGTCTAACGCCGGTAACGTTTACAGATGCTTCGCTGACCGGGACCGCGCCCAAGGCGCTGCACGTAACAGAATTGCGATCCGCCCTCGATGCAGCCCGGGCCGCGATCGGCGTGGCCGCAATTGTCTACACCGATCCCACCCTCGGCGGTACCCGCATCAAAGCGGCTCACTTCCGTGAGGTGCGGGCGGGGGTGAAGTGATCGACGTTTAAACACCAAACGCAGCGCCGCTGTCACGGCGCCAATACGGGTTCAAATCCCGTTGAGGACGGCCAACTCTAAAGGCGGTTAAGGGAAAACCCGTCCGTCGTCCGTCCCAAGAGTGTGCAAACCGAAGAAACGACGCTCAAGGACCTCATGAATCCCGGCGCGGCCGAAGATTTCTTCGCGCGGCGGACGGGGACGATGGCTCCTATCGATCTCGAAACCGATCCTGCCCGCTTCAGCCTACCCAACGCCCTATGGCTGATGGAGCTCTCACGCCTCGTCTACCGGCGTGAGCCGTCCGAGCCGAATCCTCATGCCTCTCCGCGCAGCAAATTCCTCGGACCACAGAATCTGGAGGAGATCAGATTCTTCAACAAGTCGAAGGGGACGGTCGACACGCAGGCCGTCCTCGTGCAATCGACAAGCGCTCCGAAATGGGCGGCACTGGTCTTCCGCGGCACGGAACGGAAGCCGGTCGACGTGATCACCGATCTGGAGATTTCTCCCCGACTCCGCAGCACTGACCCAGTCGTTCACGAAGGTTTCAAAAAGGCGCTCGACGTCGTCTGGGACGAGATCAAGACAGAACTCGAGAAGCTCGAGGGCGTTCCGCTCTTCATGACCGGACATAGCCTCGGTGCCGCGCTCGCGACGCTGGCCGCCGCCCGGCACACACCTCGGGCCGTTTACACCTTCGGCTCTCCCCTCGTTGGCAACCACGCGTTCGCCCAGACGCTGAATGGCATTCCGATCCACCGCATCGTCGACGATCTCGATGGCGTGACGTTCCTTCCACCGGCGCAGCTCGGCTATATACACGTGGGCGAATTGCGCCACCTCTTCGAGAACCCGGAGCCGTCACTGTTCCATTATCCCGAGAAGATCGGGTTCGACCATGCGCCTGTGAATTACGTGGATCGGATGCAGTAGCGGCGGACCGGCTAGACCGCTTCTCTCCCACTCTTATTGCAACCGTTCGAGCGCCTTCTCCCCCACGCTTCTTGTGGGGGAGAAGGCGCTCGATTGGAAAAGCACTGCCAAGAAGAAGGAAGAGGTCTAGCGAGGACGCGCACTGAACGCGTGAGAAGAGCAGTCTGGAACGCCCGCGCAGGTTCACGTCACGCATCACGGACTTGAGCGCGGTCTCTCAAGTTCCCTCGCCATGTATCTCGATCAACCAATTCCGGCAACAACCATTTCCGCTGGACTATAATTAACGACTTCCCACGTCAGCAGAGATTCTTAGGGAGAGTGCGGTCATGGCCGACTTGCGAGAAGATTTCTGGGACGACCTCCTGGACTACATCCAGGACCGTAAGGTCATTCCGGTCATCGGTCCGGAGCTTGTCACCGTTCGGGAGGACGACCGCGATGTGCCTCTCCATTGCTGGATCGCACAGCGGCTGGCGGGCGATTTGAGGGTTCCCACCGCGGAGCTTCCCGAGGGCTTCGATCTCAACGATGTCGTCTCGATGCACCTGCGCGGGAAGGGAGATCGGATCGAGCTTTACGCCCGGATCAACCGAATTCTTCGCAACGCCGCGCTGACTCCCTCGAAATCGTTGCGAACGCTCACCGGAATCCCTGGTTTCGACCTCTACATCTCGCTGACCTTCGACTCGCTGCTTGCGGACGCGATCCGCGGCGCGGAACAAATCTCGTATTCGCCGAAGACCGTCCACGATCTCGCCCGTCCGAAGGCCGGGATCCAGCCGCCTGTGGTGTTCCACCTGCTTGGGCTGGCGTCGGCGTCGCGGGACTATGCGATCTGCGACGACGACCTGCTCGAGTTCCTGCATGCCATGCAGGACAAGCAGCGACAACCGAAGAGGCTCTTCGACAAGCTGCGCGATAGCCATCTGCTCATTCTCGGATGCAGCTTCGGAGACTGGCTTGCGCGCTTTTTCCTGCGCACTGTGAGGAACCTCGAGCTGTCTCAAACGCGGCAGCATTGGGACGTGCTGGTTGGCGACCAGATTCCGCATGATGCCAGGTTGGTCCAGTTTCTCGAAAGCTTCAGCTCGGACACACGGGTAGTCCCGTTGACCGCGCCACAGTTCGTCACGGAGTTGGCGGAGCGCTGGCAGGCTGCACATCCTGTCGCATCGCCGGCCGTGGAGTCTCCGGTACCCGAGGCGGGCCGCGGCGGAAGGAACGTCCCCAGCGGAGTGATCTTCATAAGCTACGTGCGTGATGACCTCGAGGCTGCCAGCCGATTGGCAGAAGGCCTGCGCGCGGCGAGCCTGGAGGTGTGGTTCGACAAGGATGTCCTGCGGGGTGGAGATAACTGGGACCTGAGCATCCGGCGCGGCCTCGAGCGATGCTCGTTGTTTTTGCCGGTCATCTCGCGCCATACCCTGAGCGATGAAAACCGGCGTCGATACTTCTGGCGGGAGTGGAACGATGCGGACGACCACGCCCGCGGGATGTCACCAGATGAGGCGTACATCATCCCCGTGGCGATCGACGACACGCGCTTCGAAGACGCTCCTCTTGTTTCCTTCAAGAGAGCTCAAGGCGTGAGCTTGCCGGACGGAAACGTCACGCCCGACGCCGCCGAACTGCTGGTAAAGCTCGTGCGCGAGTTCCACCGCCGGCAGCGCGCGGCGTGAGAGGCTTGGAATGACAGAGCCGCAACGCCAGACCTTGAGTAGAGATAACCCGTGGCCCGGGCTCTATCCCTTCGACGAGGCGGATCGCGAGTACTTCCACGGCCGGGCGGCGGAGTCGGGCGAGCTGCTGCGTCTGGTCCGGAGCGAGCCGCTGGCCGTGCTATTTGGCCGCTCCGGACTGGGCAAGACATCGCTTCTGAAGGCCGGGCTGTTCCCTCTGCTGCGCCGAGAGGATTGCCTGCCGGTCTACGTGCGCCTCGACCATGCCGATGGAGCACCGCCGCTGCGGGAGCAGATCTACCGCGAGCTGCAGGCGGCCTGCGATGCCCATGGCGTCCAGGCGGCTAAGACTGAGAGAGACGAAAACCTTTGGTCGTTCTTCCATCGCCGCGACGCGGAGTTCTGGAGCGATCGCAATCGACCGGTGACCGCGGTGATCGTATTCGATCAGTTCGAGGAGATCTTCACCCTCGTTCAGGAGAGCAAAGAGGCCCGGAGCCGGTTGGCTGACTTCCTGGCCGAGCTGGGTGACCTGGTGGAGAACCGTCCCCCCGGTGCGGTGCGAGCGGCGCTGGAGGCCGACCCCGCGGCGGCGAGACGCTTCGACTTCAAGCGCGCGAGCGTCAAGCTGGTGTTGAGCTTTCGCGAAGATTTCCTGGCTGAGATGGAAGGGCTCAAAGAGCGGATGCCTTCCTTGATGTACAACCGCTTCCGCCTGGCGCCGATGAGCGGCGCCCAGGCCTACGAGGTGATCACGGGCGCGGGGGGACGTCTCGTCGACGACGACGTCGCGCGAAGGATCATCCGGCTGGTCTGGAAGAATGAGCCCAGCCCACCGGTAGATCCGGCGGACTTCTTCACGATCGAGATCGATCCCGCGCTGCTCAGCGTCGTCTGCAGGGAATTGAATCGCAAGCGCCAGCAGGCGCAGCCTCCGCGCGATCACATCACGCTCGACCTGTTGGAGGGCGCCGACCGCGAGATTCTCTACGGCTTCTACGAGAGCGTCATGGCGGGCCTCGATCCACGAGTACGAGCCTTCGTCGAAGACGAGCTGATCACCGACCGAGGCGACCGCGATAGCTACGCCCGGGAGGACGCCGAGGCCCATCCCGGCATTACCCACAAGGCGATCAACGTACTGATCGGGCGCCGCCTGCTACGTGTGGACGAGCGGCAGAGCGTGCGCAGGATCGAGCTGATCCATGACGTGCTTGCTCGCGTCGTCAAGGAGAGCCGTGACCGCCGCCGCTCTCGCGAGGCTGAGGAGGCGGCGAAGGCGCGGGAAAAGGCGGCGCTCGAGCAGCAGAGGCGCAACCGGCGCAACGCGGCGCTCGTGGGAGTGGGAGCGTTCGTGGTGATCGTTCTCGCAGGGCTTGCATTGCTTGCAGGATGGTCGACGAGGAGAGCGGCGTACCTGCAACTTCAGATGGACATCTCTCGTCTTATGGCTAAGGCCGATCTGCTCCAGGACGGCAACTACGAGGTATCCCTCCTGGTCAACATGGAAGCAATCCGCGCATCTCCGACACTTGACACCCAGGCTGGATTGATGCGGCGCTTCGTGAGCCACCCACATCTAACGGCGTTTCTACCGGGACACACGGGGGCGGTCTATGGCGTCGCCTTCAGCCCGGACGGGAAGCTGCTGGCTTCGGCGGATGAGGACAAGACCGTAATCCTGTGGGACGTGGACAGCCGCAAGGCGCTGGCCAACCTGGAGGGGCACAAGGACAGGGTCGGTGCAGTCGCCTTCAGCCCGGACGGGAAGCTGCTGGCCTCGGCGAGTGTCGACAAGACCGTGATCCTGTGGGACGTGGAGAGCCGAAAGGCGGTGGCCACGCTGGAGGGGCACAAGAACGCGGTCTGGAGCGTCGCCTTCAGCTCCGACGGTAAGCGGCTGGCCTCGGCGAGTGACGACAAGACCGTGATCCTGTGGGACGTGGCCACCCGTCAGCCCCTTGCCACGCTGGTGGGGCACAAGGAGGAGGTCACAAAAGTGGCCTTCAGCCCGGACGGTAAGCTGCTGGCCTCGGCGAGTTGGGACCAGACCGTGATCCTTTGGGACGCGGACAGCCGCAAGCAGTTGGCCACCCTGAAGGGGCACAAGGATAAAGTCTATGGCATCGCTTTCAGCCCGGATGGCAAGTGGCTGGCCTCGGCGAGCGACGACAAGACCGTGATCGTGTGGGACGTAGACAGCCGAAAGCATCTGGCCCCGCTGGAGGCGCACAAGGCCCGCGTCAATGACATCGTCTTTAGCCCGGATGGCAAGTGGCTGGCCTCGGCGAGTCTGGACAGGAACGTGATCGTGTGGGACGTGGGAAGCTGGAAGCCGCTGATCACGCTGGCGGGACATAAGAACCAGGTCAATACCGTCGCCTTTCACCCACGCGGGAAGGGGCTGGCCTCCGCGAGTGACGACCAGACCGTGATCCTATGGGACATCGACAGCAGCAAGGCGCTGGCCACCCTGGAGGGGCATAAGGACTCGGTCGGTGCGGTCGCCTTCAGCGCGGACGGGAAGCGGCTGGCTTCGGCGAGTGACGACAAGACTGTGATCCTGTGGGACGTGGACAGCCGCAAGGCGCTGGCAACCCTGAAGGGGCACAAGGATAAGGTCGGGGCCGTCGCCTTCAGTCCGGACGGGAAGCGGCTGGCCTCGGCGAGTGACGACAAGACTGTGATCCTGTGGGACGTGGACAGCCGCACCGCGCTGGCCACCCTGGAGGGGCACAAAGACGACGTCGAAGGCGTCGCTTTCCACCCGGATGGGAAACAGCTGGCCTCGGCGAGTGCGGACCATACCGTGATCCTGTGGGACGTGGACAGCCGAAAGCAGCTGGCTATCCTGCGAGAGCACAAGAACACGGTCTGGAGCGTTGCCTTCAGCCCGGACGGGAAGCTGCTGGCCTCGGCGAGCGACGACCGAACCGTGATCCTCTGGGATGTCGAGAGCCGAAAGCCGGTTGCCACCCTCAAGGCACACAAGCGAGAGGTCTATAGCGTCGTCTTCAGCCCGGACGGGAAGCACCTGGCCTCGGCGAGCGCGGACCATACCGTAATCCTGTGGGACGTGGACAGCCGAAAGCAACTGGCCACGCTGGAGGAGCACAAGGGGCGGGTCTTTGGCATCGCCTTCAGCCCGGACGGGAAGCGGCTGGCTTCGGCGAGCGAGGACGAGACCGTGATTCTGTGGGACGTGGACAGCCTCAAGCCGCTGGCCACTCTGGACGGGCACAAGGGCCCGGTGAATCGCGTCGCCTTCAGCCCGGACGGGAAGCGGCTGGCCTCGGCGAGTAACGACAAAACAATCATCCTCTGGGATTTTGACCCGGATCATCTCGAGGTCGAAGCCTGCCGCACTGCCAATCGGAATCTGACCTGCGAAGAATGGCGAAACAACATCGGCGCCGGCACGCCCTACCATAAGACCTGCGAGGCTCTGCCGGGACCACCCGAGAAGTGCAATTAGAACCAATCCACCACTGAGACGCAGGCCACAGAGTTACCTTCTTCACCTCTGTGCTGTCAGTGCGTCTGCGGTTGATGATTTTCAACCGGCCAATACTAGAATTGAATCCATGAGCGAACACCTCGCACTCGGTTCAAAGATCGATCCCCTTCTTGATCGTCTTTACGCCCTGAACTCCAGCCAAGATGAGGCGCTGGGATCCTATTTTTCGGCGCGGGCGCAGGAGGAGTCGTTCGATTGGAACGAGTTCGATGCGCGGACGAATCACTTTCTGAGCGATAAGCTCGTTGCGCTCGATCGCGGGAAGGGCGAGTTTTGCTACCACTTGTGCCGTGCGCTGCGGGCCAGACGCGTTGTCGAAGCGGGGACTTCGTTCGGTGTGTCGACACTCTTCCTCGCTGCGGCTGTGCGCGACAACGTGCGCGACGATGGCGGCTCCGGCGTCGTGATCGCGACGGAGTACGAGCCAGCGAAGGCCGCCGCTGCGCGGGATCACTTCGCCGAGGCAGGGTTGTCGGAGTGGATCGAACTGCGTGAGGGCGATTTGCGTAAGACGCTCGTGGATCCAGGCGGTCCGGTCGATTTCATGCTCGTCGACATCTGGACACCGATGGCAAGTCCGGCGCTCGAGCTGGTCGCGCCATCCCTTCGCAACGGCGCGATTGTCATCTGCGACAACACGGCGCAGTTTCGCGATGCCTATCGCGACTATTTCGACTTCGTCAACGATCCCGCGAATCGCTTTCAAACCATGACGCTACCGTTCGAGGGCGGCCTCGAGCTCACGGTTCGCGGCGGCTGACCGCGCCCCGCGCTACAATCCCCGCATGCCTGTCATCACCTGCCCTGACTGCGGGCGCGATGTTTCGCCACTTGCCACCGCCTGTCCGCATTGCGGGCGTCCCTCCCCTTCCGGCTTCGCGGCTCCTGCAGCGGCGGCCGCGGGCGCGTCTGCGCTGACCGAGGAGACGTTGTGGCGCGGCTCGCCATCGTGGCGCGTGCTCATCGCGAAGGTCGTCATGATGGTACTCACGGTGATCGTCATCCCCTTCGTGGCGATCTTCATCTCGTCGCACACCGCCGATCTCGATCTGAGCAGCAAGATCACGAAGATCGGCTGGTGGGTGACGGGGCTTATCCTGCTGTATCAGATCCTTGCGTTCCTATTCGCGCTGATGCGGCTTCAGAGCACGCTCTACACGGTCACGAATCAGCGCATCATGTTCGAGCAGGGAATCCTTTCGAAGAGTCTGAGCGAGATCGATCTTCGCTCGCTCGACGACACGCAATTCTTCCAGTCCTTCACCGACCGCATCCTCGGCATCGGCAACGTCACGCTCGTCTCGTCCGACAAAGCGCTGCCGGTGACGGTGCTCCGAGGCGTTCACGATCCGCGCAATCTCCGCGAGATCATCCGGTCGCGTGCGTATCAGGTCAGCCAGCGGCAGGTATTCACGCGGGCGACGTGACCTCGGAACCACGTGCTGCTTCGGTGGGATCGGAAACTTGATCTTCGTCCCGGTAGGAACCGTCCACAATGCGCGTAGATCCATCGGAAAGAATCCGGTGGAAACGCTTTCCATGCGCATTGGAGACGTCCGCGAACCGATCTTGAATGCAGATTCGCTGGCGAGCCGGGATGGCAGGATGTGGATGAGGAGCGTCGACGATTGACTCGTGACGGGCGGGATGGAACTGAGAAAGAAGACGATCGGCGCGAGAAGATAGATCAAGTATCGGATACCACCGAAGTACAACGTGTTTGCCGGCCAGACCGGCAAGGAACGGCGCGCTCACACCTCCTTCCCACGATTCAAGCTGCATTTCCGGGAGTGACTTAAAGGTCATGGTCTTGCTCAGCATGGATGTGCGTCGATTCCGGGGTTGCTCCGTTTCTGGTTTGTGGAACGGCGCTTGACAAGGCACCACAGAGACGCAGACGTCACGGAGTTGAGGTGGCAACTCTGTGACCTCTGTGTCTCTGTGGTGCTGGGGTTTGTCCCCAGCGCCGCGATTCCGAATTCATCCCTTTGTTCGATTCGCATCGCGACGATTCCTCCCTGTTCATAAGGTGAGTCGTCGTGGCGTTGAAAAAAATACGCGGGTGCGGGTTTGGGCGCAGGGATTGGGGCTGCGATTCATCCCAGTCCTTCGAGTAGCGGTAGCGCGCGGTCGTACGCGGCGCGAACACCGCGCACCGCTTCCCGATACTGACTAACATCGTCCGTCGCGCCGAGATCTTCGATCGCACGGCAAGCAGCGGTCACGCTGGCCGCACCGATGTTCGCGCTGCTTCCGCAAAGCGCGTGGGCAAGAACACGAATCGCGATTGGATCGCCATCGACTGCCGCTTGTTCGAGGCGCGCGAGACGGGCGTCGCCGTCGGCGCGGAATTGTCTGACCAGGCCGCGAAGGAAGGTGCCGTCGTCTTCGCCGAGCGCGCGTAATCCTTCGATCATCGAATGATCGAGCTCCGGATGCCTTCCGGGCTCGCTCCTCTCCGGCGCAAGCGCTGTGGACGAAGAAGGATCAAGGAGCTGGTTCAGAACGGAAGAAAGGTCGGCGATCCTCAGCGGCTTCTGCAAATGGTCGTCCATTCCGATCTCGAGGCAGCGACGGCGATCGGCCGCCGCTCCGCTCGCCGTAACCGCAACAATCTTGATGGGCAGCGCGCCGTTCTCCTTCTCCCATTGCCGGATCAAGAGCACTGCGGACCGGCCGTCGAGCACCGGCAATTGAAGATCCATCAGCACGACGTCGTATCCCCCACGCGTCACACTGCTGAATGCCTCGCCGCCGTCCGCAACGATGTCGCAGACGAATCCGAGGGCGGCAAGCTGGCGCGCCAGAACCTGCTGGCTCAGAAGGTTGTCTTCGGCGACGAGAACGCGCCGGGCGGGAGTCGCGAGGTTGTTTCCGATCTGCGCTCTTGCCTCGATCTCCGCCGGATCGTCGAGGCGTTCCGTGACCAACAGTTCGCGGTGCCGCCGCTCCCTTTCCTCGGCGGACCAAGTCGGCTCCTCATCGAGGTGGTCATCCGAATGCTTCACGCACGCCTCCCCGCGAGAAATCGGATGACCGAGGTGCTGC
>Ga0307470_10000871_pt1 | contig 12592 bp, 14 predicted proteins | sample atmos_gasesAM3C__FD_204565 | JGI IMG/M metagenome (GOLD analysis project Ga0307470, IMG submission 204565) | Hardwood forest soil microbial communities from Morgan-Monroe State Forest, Indiana, United States - atmos_gasesAM3C_05 | ecosystem: Environmental > Terrestrial > Soil > Temperate forest... | reverse complement strand
GATGGGCGGGATGTCGCTGGGCTTCGGGGGCGCCGGTCCCAGCGCCGGCGGGCGATCGGGGCTCATGGGAGGTCTCTACCCACCACGATACAGCAGCTGGCGCCGCGAGAAGCTTACGGGCCGATCCGAGCGCCGGCGATCGGCGCGAGAAGCCGCCGCTCGGTGACGAGCTCCGGTTTGGTCTCCGAAGGCAGAACGACGCGAACCACCCGAGGAGCCACATCCCGAAGCCGTCCGGCCGCCCCGTGTTCTCCGAAACGACCTGCGACGCCCTCACCCCCTCATCCCGAGCCAGAACGGGCCCGACCACTCCCCGCGCCAGCAGCGGCTCGAACCTGTCCTTGCCGCAGGCTCCGGTGAGGATCGCGGAGGACGGCTATCGAACCGAAGGCGAAGCCGGAGCGGAGGCGCCACGAGCTGCAGAGGCGGTGGAGCATGGCGAGGTCGCTTCGGGGAGAAGTATCTCACTGCGTGCTCGAAGATAAAGTCGTACCACCGGTGCGACTTTTACCGGGGATATCTGATATGGGAAGCGACGGTCTCTGTCGCAGTAGATTCAACTCCGGAACCGCAATACCCGAAACCGTAATACCTGCCCCAGCCGTGCGATAGACGATGACTGAGCCCAGCGGCCCCCCGACCTCCTCCGAAATCGTCTTCTACCAGGGAGAGGACGGCCGGAGCCGCATCCAGGTACGCCTGGACGGTGGGACCGTGTGGCTTACGCAGGTGCTTCTGGCGGAGCTGTTCCAGACGACGAAGCAGAACGTCAGCCTGCACATCAGGAACATCTTCGAGGAGGGCGAGCTCGACCCCTTGGCAACCGTCAAGCAATACTTGACAGTTCAAACCGAGGGGAACCGGCAGGTTCGGCGAACCCTCGACCACTACAACCTCGACCTGATCCTCGCTGTCGGCTATCGCGTCCGGTCCCATCGGGGCACCCAGTTCCGGCGCTGGGCGACGGAGCGGCTTCGCGAGTACGTCGTCAAGGGCTTCGTGCTCGACGACGAGCGGCTCAAGGAGGGGCGCACGCTCGGCGCCGACTACTTCGACGAGCTCCTGGAGCGCATCCGGGAGATCCGGGCGTCGGAGAGGCGCTTCTACCAGAAGATCCGCGACCTGTACTCGCTTGCCGTCGACTACGACCCCGGCGCGACCGAGACGAAGGAATTCTTCCAGATCGTGCAGAACAAGCTGCACTGGGCGGTCACCGGGCGCACCGCGGCGGAGGTCATCGCCGAGCGGGCCGACGCCGAGAAGCCGAACATGGGGCTCACGACGTGGAAGGGCGCGAAGGTGCGCCGGGCCGACGTGACCGTCGCCAAGAACTACCTCGACGATGACGAGATCCGGCAGCTCAACCGCATCGTCACCATGTATCTCGACTACGCCGAGGAGCAGGCCGAGCGCAGGAAGCCGCTCACCATGCGCGACTGGCGCGCCAAGCTCGACGCCTTCCTCGCGTTCAACGAGCGCGACGTCCTGAAGGATGCCGGCCGGGTCTCCGCGGAGGTCGCCCAGAGGCTCGCGCTCGAGGCGTACGAGGCATTCGAGAAGAGGCGGCTGGTGGAGGAAGCGTCGGCCCCCGACGAGCTCGAGGAGGCGGTCAGGCGGCTGGAGCCGAAGGAGCGCGACGAAGGGCGGCGCCGGTGAGTGGCCCGGCCCGCGGCTGAGCCGTAAGTCCTCGCCCTGCCCCGTCTTGTAAGCCCGGACGGATCTGTGATGGGAGGGAGCGGCGCTGAGCCGAGGCGGCTCGGCTCTCGGCGGTCCTCAGGGCGCGTCGCGTTCGATGGAACGCCGAGCACTTTCTCTAATGAGTAAGGTTGAAAGGAGAGAGGCAATGCGCAAATTCTGGCTTCTGGCTGTCCCGATTCTCCTCCTCGCCGTCGCGGTCTCCGGCGAGACGTCGAAGCCCTCCCCCGTAGTAGCCGCTTGTCCAGCGGCGTCGGCGAGCGCCCTGGGCCAGGTGCTGCCGGAGGGCCAGCCGGCCCCGCTGTTCGCGACGAATTACCTGTGCGGCACCTGCTCCCACGAATGCTCCGGTCTCCTCACGGGCTCGCCCTGCACCCAAGGCTGCGGGAGCAGCGGCATCTGCCTCGGCATCGTCTCGCCGGGCGGCCAACGGGCGCAGTGCCTCCCGGGAACCGGCACCGGCTACGCCTGCAACTGCAGCGACACCTGCAACCCGGAGTAGCGTCTGGCCGCTCGCGCGGAGCGCCGCAAGGTGCCACCAGTGGCGTGAGATCGACAGACTTCCCGAAGGGCAGCCGGCCCGTGGCTGCGGCTGCCAGGCGGCTCGACCCCAAGAAGCCGGACGAGGGAAGACGACGTTGAGTGGTCTGATCTGCGTGCTCGAAGCCGGCGGCGAGAGCGGAGAGGCCGCGCTCCCCTACAATGGGCTCGTGCAATGCTGGCCCGAGATCATCCGGCTCGCTCGCGAGGGCGGGGCTGCCGCCGAGCGCAAGACTCTCTTCGGAACGGAGTGACCATGCCTCACCTGGCGATCGCTGACGAGCAACTGGCGCGGTTCTGCCGGAAGCAGCACATCCGCCGCTTGTCGCTGTTCGGCTCGGCTCTCTCGGGCACCGCCCGGCCGGACAGCGACGTCGACCTGCTGGTGGAGTTCGAGCCTGGCTGTGAGCCGGGTCTGATCGGCCTGGCCACGATGGAGGCCGAGCTAGCCGCCATACTGGGCGAGAAGAAGGTCGACCTGCGGACACCGCAGGATCTCAACCGGCATTTCCGCGACCAGGTACTGCGGACGGCCGAGGTGCAATATGCAGGATGACGATCGCGCCCGCTTCCTCCAAAGGATCGAGGCAGCCGAAGCGGTGGCGGGAGGTCGGGGGCAGAGGCTGTTGGAACGGATGCGGGGACGGGCCACCTCGGCGATGAGCACCGCCGAGATCATGGCTCTGACCCGCGGGGAAAGCTGAGCTGCGTCTCGTCGTTCCAGCCGGGAGCCTTGGCGACCTATACCAAGGAGCAACCCTGACGTATCACGGCCACATCGTTCGCGACCCGGCCATCTGTGGCGGCCAACCCGTCATCCGGGGGACACGCGTGCTCGTTCGCGTCATCCTCGGTTACCTCGCGCATGGTGAGCCGAGCGACGTGATTCTGCGCGAGTTCCCGAGCCTCAGGGAGGACGACCTGCGAGCCGTCATCGCGTTCGCAGCGGCGTCGGCGAGCGAGGACCTGCCGGCGCCTTCACCCGCGCCGCAGGAGCCGAAGGTTGCGTGACAGAGCTGCGCGGCCTCAGAGGAATTCCAGGTGCCCGGTCATCTCCTCGGAGGCGAGGACAGCATGCAGCAGGATGAGCCCTCTGAGGATCTGCCCGGCAGACAGCGAACCGGCAGTGTAGTAGACGATTCCAGCGTGGGGGATTCCTCGGCGATGGATCCTGAGGAAGTCGGCGTCCTGAGTGACCAGGACGCGCCCTTCTTCCTTCGCGAAGGCGAGCTGTCTGGAATCGTCAGACTCCCGAAGCTGCCGCTCGGCAGTCGAGGTCACGTCGATCCCCCGACGGCGTAGCCCGTCGGCGATCGCCGCCGCGACGCACTCGTCCAGGTGGAACCGGATCTTACCGGCCACGCAGCTCTTGACGCTTCTTCTGGAGCCGGCTCGGCGTATCGCGGGCGACGTCAGCGGCGAGCTGCCGATCGTCCGCGAGGTCTCGTTGGATCTCTTCCCGATGGTCGAAGTAGTAGGCGAGGGCCGCGTGGACATCCGCGAGGGTGAGCGACGGATACGCGGAGATGATCTCGTCCGGCGTCAGCCCGCGCTGCTCGTGCAGGACGACGAGGTCCATGACGCGGATTCTGTGGCCGGCGATCCGCGGCCGGCCGCCGCAGACGCCAGGAGTCGCCTCGATGTGCTCTCGGATCACGGCCAACATGCCGCCGATTGTACGTCAGAGCTCCCGCTCGGGCGATGACCGGCCTACGGCTCGAGCCCTTGGGCGACCCGGGCGCGGCGGGCGGAAGACTGTGGATGCTGACGATCATCCCGCCGCCCGCCCCGGGTTGAGAGTACGATCTGCCCCCATGGACAACGACCGCCCTGACGCCGCTCCGCGACGCCCAAGGTCCGGACGCTCGACGACCGCCCGTGCCCTCGCCGTGGCCCTCGCCTTCGCCGTCCTCTCCGCCTGCGCCGGCGCCCGTGCGCGCTCCGCCGCCCAGCCGGTGATGGTGGTCCCCGACCTCGAGGTGCGGGCGCTCCTCCTGCTCCTCGCCGACCAGCAGACGTATGAGCCGTTCACCGTGCAGCAGGCGTTGAAGGGTGGGCCGGAGCTGCGCGAGGAGCTCGCGGTGTCGCTCGGGCGGGCGCGCGACCCGCGGGGCCGGGCGGCTCTCGAGGGCCTCCTCCTCGACGAGGCGCCCGCGGTGCGGCGGGCGGCGGCGTTCGGGCTGGGGGTCCTGGGCGACAAGGGCGCCGTGCCGGCGCTGCTGCGCCGGGCCGCGGACTCCGACTACGAGACCGGCCTCCTGGCGGTCGAGGCCCTGGGGAAGCTCGGGGCTCCCGTCACCGAGGTCGGCGATCACCTGCTGCCGCTCCCCGAGGCCGAGCGCTGGGCGCGCCTGCTGCCCCCCCTCTTCCGCTTCAAGGAGCCGGCGCGCGTCCCCCTCGCCCAGGAGGGGCTCAAGGTGGCCGACCGGGATCTGCATGCGCGCGCCGCCTACGCCCTCGCCCGCGAGCCCCTCCCCGAGGCCGTCCCCACCCTCCGCGACCTGTTGGTCGACCCCGAGCCGCAGGTGCGCGCCTGGGCGGCGCGCGGCCTGGGTCTCGCGGGCGACGGCAAGGACCTCGCCCGCATCGAGCCGCTGATGTCGGAGGCCGCGGCGTCCGGCCCGGCGGGGACGGTCGAGGGGCCGCTCGTCGAGGCCCTGCGCGCCGCCCAAGCGCTCCTCGCGGCGAAGAAGGGCGAGGCGCCCCCCGGCTGGCGGCCTCGCCTCGTTTCCCTCTTCGCCGACCAACGGCCCGGGGTGCGGGTGACGGCCCTCGAGACCGCGGGCTACTTTCCGCTCGACGGCGGTGTTGGCGGCGATCTGGGAACTGCGGTCGCCGTGCGGGCAGCGGAGGCGGGCGCTGCGGCTCCCCGCGAGCGGGGCGTCGCCGTCGTCGCCCTCGCCCGCGGCGGCCACCCGCGGGCCCGCGCCCTGGCCGCCGCCGCGGCCAAGGCCAAGGAGCCGGACGTTCGCTCGCACGCGGCGGAGGCGGCCGGGATTCTGGGCGACGGCGACCTCCTGGCGTCGCTCGCCGGCGACCCCGCGCCGCTCGTCCGCGAGGCCGTCCTCACCGCCCGCCTGGCCGATGCCAAGGCGGCGACCGCCGCCGTTCGCGATGCCCTCGCCGACGCCGACGAAGGGGTGCACGCCACCGCCCTCGACTGGCTGGCGACCCACCCCGAGCTGCCGCTCGAGGCGCTCGGCCCGGCGCTCGCCCGCGCCCTCCGCGACGAGAGCGTCGAGCCAGGCCAGGCGGCGATCAAGGCGGCCGCGGCGCGCGCCGAGAAGCAGCCTCTCGAGCGCGGTGCCCTCGTCGCCCTTCTGGAGCAGACCGTCGCCGGCGCCCGGCCGGTGCTCCGCCGCGAGGCGGTGGCGGCGCTCGCCCGCCTCGGCCGGCTGGCGCCGGAGCCGCTGGCCCAGGCCCCGGCGCGCAGCCCCGACCAGTACCGCGAGCTGGTGCAGCGCTCGCGGCGGCCGCGGACGGTCGAGCTGCGGACCACGAAAGGCGCCCTCACCCTGCGTCTCGAATGCCCGCAGGCGCCCCTTACCTGCCTCAACTTCCTCACCTTGGCCGCCCAGGGCTTTTTCGACGGCACCACCTTCCACCGCGTGGTGCCCGACTTCGTGGTCCAGGGGGGCGACCCGCGCGGCGACGGCTACGGCGGCCCGGGGTACACCATCCGCGACGAGATCAACCGCCTGCGCTACGCCCGCGGCACGGTGGGGATGGCCCTCGCCGGCGCCGACACCGGCGGCAGCCAGTTCTTCGTCGCCCTCTCCCCCCAGCCCCACCTCGACGGCGGCTTCACCGCCTTCGGCGAGGTGGTCGGCGGCCTCGACGTGCTCGACCGCCTCGAGGCCGGCGACCGCATCGAGAGGGTGCGCGAGCTGCCGTGACGTCCTGCCCGCCCGGCGCCGGGTGGTAGACTCCGGCGCGATGCTCCGCCCGCGGAAACGCCCCTCGCTCGCCCTCGCGCTCGTCGCCGCCTTCGCCTGGCTCGGGCACGCCGCCGCGGACCCGCCGCCGGCGCCCCTCCACGCCTACCCCTCGCCGCCCGAAGCCGGTCCGCAGCCCGAGGCCGCGAGGCCCGAGAAGCCCGTCCTCCTCGGCGCCGTCCGCCGCGAGCAGGTCGAGGCGGCGGTGCCGGACTGGGTGCAGGCCGAGGTCGAGGCGGCCCCCGACGCCAAGGCGGTCCAGGCGCTCGCCGCCGTGCCCGCCGGCGCCACGGTGACCGTCTACCTGGGGAGCTGGTGCGGCGACAGCCGCCGCGAGGTCTCCCGCTTCTGGCGCGCCCTCGACCAGCTCGGCGGGGAGGCGCCATTCCAGCTCGCCTACGTCGGCATCGACCGCGCCAAGAAGGAGCCGGCGGCCCTGGTCGCCGCGACCGACCTGCGCTACGTGCCAACCTTCGTCGTGCAGCGTGACGGCCGCGAGGTCGGGCGCATCGTCGAGAGCGCGCCGCACGGCATCGAGCGGGACCTCCTGTCGCTCCTCGACGGGGCGGCCCACGGCCTGATCACCGATCGCACCGACCTGCGCGGCGAGAAGCACCCCTAAAGACTTCCGACCGCCCGAATGCTCGCCGGACTCGGCTGGTCGCTCCAGCTCCTCGCCCTGGTGATCGTCGGCGCCGCGCTCCTGATCGGCCTGGTCAACGGCGCGGTCAAAGTCGAGCTCGGCATCGCGGCGGTGGGCGCCGCGCTCTTCCTCGCCGGCCGCTGGCTGCAGGCGCGGGGCAGCTGACCGCGGCCGGTGCCCGCTCGCCTTCCTGCAACCTTGGCTACGAGCTTGCGTATCCACCCATGACGCGGGACGCCGAGCAAGCGACGGACGAAGAGCTGGTCGCGGCCGTCCTCGGCGGCGACCGGGAGCGTTTCGGCGAGCTGATCGAGCGCTACCAGGGGCGGCTCGTCAACTACCTCTTTCGGCTGCTGCGCAACGCCGACGATGCCCACGACATGGCGCAGGAGGTCTTCGTCAAGGTGTACCAGGTGCTCGATCGCTACGACCCGCAGTACCGGTTCTCCACCTGGCTCTTCCGGGTGGCCCAGAACGCGGCGATCGACCAGATCCGGCGGCGGCGCTTGAAGGTGGTCTCGCTGCAGCAGGAGGACGGCCTGGGCGAGAGCCACGACTGGGAGCTGCCGAGCGGCGACCGTGGCCCCTATGGGCAGCTGCGCAACCGCGAGCGCGGCGACGCCATCCAGCAGGCGATCGACGCCCTGCCCTGGGAGTACCGCGAGCTGATCCTGCTGCGCCACATGGCCGAGCTGGCGTACGAGGAGATCGCGCGCCTCAAGGAGATGCCGCTCGGCACGGTCAAGAACAAGCTCTTCCGCGGGCGGCAGATGCTCAAGGAGAAGCTGCGGGACTTCATAACCGACTGACGCCCCGTGGCGTCGTCGACGGGCCGCCGGCAGCCGAGGCGGGGCAGGGATGAGGATGAACAAGCCGGACCACGACACCTTCCGCGACTGGCTCTACCTCGAGGCCGACGGCGAGCTGCCGCCCGAGCGGCGCCCCCGGCTCGCCGAGCACGTCGCCTCCTGCCCGGAGTGCCAGGCCGAGGGGCGCGAGCTGGCGCGGATGGCCGAGGTCTTCGCCCGCGAGCGCCTCCCGGTGCGGGACGACTTCCGCACCGGCGTCCTCGCGGCGCTCCCGGCGACCGGCTGGGAGGCGCGCCACCCGCGCGCCTGGCGCCTGCCGGTCGCGGTCTTCGTGCTCCTCGCCGCCCTCGCCTTCGCCCTCCCCTGGATGGCGGCCTCCGGCCGGCCGGCCGACGCGTCGCTCGTCGGCGTCGGCGCGGCGGTCCTCGGCCTGGTGCGGGCCGCCGCGGCCGCCGGTCTCGGCCTCCTCGGCGCCTCCTGGAAGTCGATGGGCCTGGTGGTCGCCGAGCTCTTCGCCTCGCGGCTGGTGCTCGGGGTCTTCGCCGTCCTCGTCGTCAGCCTCGACCTCCTCCTCCTCGCCCTCCTGCGCGCCCGCCGGGCGGCGGCGCCAGACGTCGCGCGGCGGCAGGAGGCGCGGGGCGGATCGTCCGGGTCTCCCCCGGGCCCATCCTCCGGCTCCCGCTGAGCGGGGGAGGGCAGGCACGGCGGCCTGCCCTTACGAAGACGGGACCTGTGGGGGCGACCCCCCCGTGGTCGCCCTTCCCCCTTCCGTGCGATCATCGCCCCCCGATGCCCTCGATGCCACGCCTGCGGCCCGCCGCCCGCCTCGCGGCCGCCCTGGTCCCCGCCGCGCTCCTCGCCGCCGCGCCGCTTGCCGCGGCCGAGTCCGGAGCCGGGGGAAAGGTGGCGCTCCGTCTCGAGCAGGGGAGCGTCGCCCGCCACCAGCTCGTGGCGATCGGCCGCGACCTCGCCGTCGCCGGCGAGGCGCTCGCCGACGTCGCCGCCCTCCAGGGCTCGGTCGAGGTCTCCGGCCGGGTCGCCGGCGACGTCATCGTCCTCGGCGGCAACGTCCGCCTGACGCCGGCAGCCCAGGTGGATGGCGACGTCTACGCCCTGGGGGGCGCCATCGACGCCGCGCCGGGGGCGCGCATCGGCGGCCGGTCGGTCTCCTACCCCACGGCCTCCTCGGCCTGGCTGACGCTCATGGAGGGGCCGACGATCGGCCTCTCCGCCACCTCCCCGCTCGTCCTCGGCGCCAAGGTCGCGCTCCTCGCCGCCTGGGCGGCGCTCCTCCTCGTCTTCTTCGCGGCGAGCGGCCGCCAGGTGCTGGAGACCGCCGGCGGCGTCCGCCGCGAGCCGTTCCGCAGCTTCTTCGTCGGCCTTACCGGCGTCCTCGCCATGCTGATGACCGCCCTCTTCCTCTCCGCCTTCGCCGGCGCCCTCATCGGCGTGCCGCTCCTGGTGCTCGTCGTCCTGCTCGCCCTGGTCCTCAAGCTGTGGGGGATGATCGCCGTCTTCTACGCCCTCGGCGACTGGGTCGCCCGCCACGTCTTCCATCGTCGCGCCCGCCCGCTGACGGCGGCGACCTGCGGCCTGCTGATCCTCGGTGCGCTCAAGTTCATCCCCTGGATCGGTATCTGGACCTGGACCGCCGCGACCCTGATCGGGGTCGGCGCCGCGCTGTCGACCAAGTTCGGCCGGCGGGAGCCTTGGTTCGACCTCGAGACGGCGTAGGGGAGGTCACTCGCTCCGCAGCGCCGCGACGGGCTCCAGGCGGCTCGCCCGGCGGGCCGGGAGGAACGAGGCCAGCAGGGCCACCATGGCCAGGATCAGGGCGACGGCGGCGAAGGTCCAGGGGTCGCGGGCGCTGACGCCGTAGAGGAGGCTCGCCAAGAGCCGCGAGAGCGCCGCCGCGCCGGCGAGGCCGAGGGCGAGGCCGGCGGCGGCCAAGGCGGCGCCGCGGGCGAGGACCAGCCGGAGGAGGTCGCCGCGGCCGGCGCCGACGGCCATGCGCACGCCCAGCTCGCGGGTGCGCGCGGTCACCAGGTAGGACATCGCGCCGTAGATTCCCACCGCCGCGAGGACCAGGGCGAGGGCCGCGAAGGCGGCGAGGAGGGTGGCGTTGAAGCGCGACTGCACGAGGACGCCTGCCGCCGCCAGCCGCTCGTCGAGCGCGCCGAGGTGGGCGGCCGGGAGGTCGGGGTCGAGCGAGGCGAGCGCCCGGCGGACCGGGTTAGCGAGTGCCAGCGGATCGCCCGCCGCGCGGACGACGAACGACATCGAGCGCAGCATCGGGGCGGGCACCGGCTCCTGCGCCGCGGCGAGGTAGACGACCGGCTGCGGCTCCTCGTCGCGGCTCGGGGACCGCTGGTCGCCGGCGACGCCGATCACCTGGTGCCAGGTCCCGTTGAACCGCAGCCGCCGGCCCACGGGATCGCCATCGGCGAGGAAGCGGCGGGCGGCGCTCCGGTTGACGAGCGCGACGGGGGGCGAGCCCGCGCGGTCGCCGGCGTCGAAGGGGCGGCCGCGGACGATCGGGGTGCCCATGGCGGCGAAGTAGCCGGGGGTGACGACCTCCCAGCCCGCCGAGGCGTCCGCCGGCAGCTCGGCTCCCGCGACCCGCGGGTGGAACGACCAGGGCTCGTCGGGCGGGAGCTCCTTGGCGGCGCCCGCGCCGGTGACGCCGGGAAGGGCCGCGAGCCGCGCGCAGAGCTCGGCGTCGAAACGGGCCGCCTGCCACGCCTCGGGGTAGCGCGCGGCGGGGAGGGCGACGTCGAGAGCGAGGACGTGCCGCGGAGCGAAGCCCGGGTCGCGGGCGAGCAGGCGGTCGAGACCGCGCAGGAGGAGGCCGGCGCCGACGAGGAGCATGGAGGCCGCGGCGATCTCAGCGGTCACCAGCAGGCCCTGCAGCCGCTGGCTCCGCGGCGCCTCGGCGGCGCGCGGCAGGAGGGCGCGGAACGCCGTCCGCAGCGCCGGCGCGAGCCCCGCGGCGAGCGCCGCGAGGGCGGTGAGGACGAGCGCGGCGCCGAGGGCGCGGGCGTCGAGCCGCACGTCGACGTTCTTCGGCAGGTAGACGCCGCGAGGGTCGGGCAGCAGGGCGAGGGCGAGACCGGCGAGCGGCAGGCCGAGCGCCCCCCCGGCCGCGGCGAGGACGGCGCTCTCGGCGAAGAGCTGGCGGGCGATGCGCCAGCGCGAGGCGCCGAGGGCGAGACGCACCGCCATCTCGCGGCCGCGGGCGGCGGCGCGCACGAGCTGCAGGTTGGCGACGTTGGCGCAGGCGATCAGGAGCACGCAGCAGACGGCGGCGAAGGCCGCGAGGAGCGCCGGCCCCGCCGTTCCCGCCATGGCCTCGGAGAGCGGCACGAGGCTCGCGCCGAGGCCGCGGTTGGTGGCGGGGAGCTGGCGCTCGAGGCGGCGGGCGACGACCGCGAGCTCGGCCCGCGCGGCGGCGAGCGGAACCCCCGGCCGGAGGCGGCCGATGGCGCCCAGGTACGCCGACTCGCGGTCGGTCGCGGCGCCGGCCGGGAAGACGAGGGGGAGGAGGAGGTCGGGCTCGCCGCCGGGGATGCGGAAGGCGGCCGGCAGCACGCCCACCACCTCGACGCGCCGGCCCTCCAGGAGGAGGCGGCGGCCGACGATCGCCAGGTCGCCGCCGTAGCGCTGGCGCCAGAGCCGGGCGGAGAGGAGGGCGACGGGCGGACCCTCCCCCCGGTAGTCGGAAGCCAGGAAGAGCCGGCCCCGCGCCGGCCGGACGCCGAGCGCCGCGAGCAGCCCCTCGGAGACGAGGTGGCGTCGGAGCTCGACCGGGTCGCCCTCGCCGGTCAGGTCGACGGTGCCGAACGGCACGAAGGCGCCGAGCGCGGCGAAGGCGTGGCCACCCTCGCGGAAGGCGAGGAAATCGGCCGGGGTGAGCGAGACGCGGTCGAGCCCGCGGCTGGGTCTCGCGGCCATCGCGCTCACCAGCCGCTCCGGCCGCGGATAGGGCAGCGGGCGCAGCAGCACGGTGTCGACGACGCTCCACGTCGCGGTGTCGATCCCGATCCCCAGCGCCAGCGTCACCGCCGCCGCCGCCGCAAACGCTGGCCGGCGCCAGGCGAGCCGCACGCCGAGGCGAAGGTCCTCGAGCATTCCACCCATCGCGCGTCCCTCCGGCCGCCGAAGCGAGATCGAGCCAGGTGAGGATACACCCCGCCCTCCAAGTTGACCCCCGCCCCCCCTTCCCGTACGCTTCGTCTCTTCTGCCGCGTCGTGGCGTAAAGCCGGCTTCGGATGCGCGGATTTACCTATAGAGGGGTGGCGATGGGCGAGGTGCGGACGATCGGGGTGGTGGGGGCGGGGACGATGGGCCATGGGATCGCGCAGGTCGCGGCCCAGAGCGGGCTCGAGGTGATCCTCGTCGACGCCGCGGCGCCCGCCCTCGAGCGCGGCCTGGCCGCGATCGGCAAGGGGCTCGAGCGGCTGGTGGGGAAGGGCAAGCTCGCCCCCGAGGCGCGCGACCTCGCCCTCGGCCGCCTGCGCTCGGGCGCCGACCTCGCCGACCTCGCCGCGGCCGATCTCGTCGTCGAGGCGGTGGTCGAGAAGCTCGCGGTCAAGGAAAAGGTGCTCGCCGAGCTCGACCGCGTCTGCCCGCCGGCGACCCTCCTCGCCACCAACACCAGCTCGATCTCGATCACCCGGTTGGCCGCCGCCACCCGCCGGCCGGAGAAGGTGATCGGCATGCACTTCATGAACCCGGTGCCGGTGATGCAGCTCGTCGAGGTGATCCGCGGCCTGGCGACCAGCGACGAGACCTACGCCGCCGTCGAGACGGTGTCGCGGCGCATGGGCAAGACCGCGGTCGAGGTCCACGACGCGCCGGGGTTCGTCTCCAACCGGGTGCTGATGCCGATGATCAACGAGGCCATCTTCTGCCTCCACGAGGGGGTCGGGAAGGCGGAGGCCATCGATCAGGTTATGAAGCTGGGGATGAA
>Ga0307470_10000870_pt1 | contig 12606 bp, 12 predicted proteins | sample atmos_gasesAM3C__FD_204565 | JGI IMG/M metagenome (GOLD analysis project Ga0307470, IMG submission 204565) | Hardwood forest soil microbial communities from Morgan-Monroe State Forest, Indiana, United States - atmos_gasesAM3C_05 | ecosystem: Environmental > Terrestrial > Soil > Temperate forest... | reverse complement strand
CTGGGGCCCCAACGTGCATATGACTCAGGTCGTGCAGCGTGGAACGCTCTTCGTCGCTGAGGCCGCGGGTGAAATTCGGATCGTTCAGGCGCTGGTTGCGGGCGGACTCGGGCATGTTCTGCAATACGCCGAGCTTTTGCTTGATTACTTGCTGGCGATCCCAGGGCATCTGCTTCATACGCGGCCATACATCGTTCTTGATGTGGTCGCGCTGTTCAGGCGTCAGGCGACGCCAGGTATCCTCTTTCCTGCGAAGGTCCGCTTGCTGCGAAGGCGACATGCGATCCCATTGGTTTAACTGCTGGCGAATCCTGCTCTGTTTGTCGGGCGAGAGATTCTGAAACGCCTTGCTGTTCTGGAGCACCCGCTCCCGCTGCTGCGGTGAAAGTGCGCGCATCTGGTCCACCCAGGGACGCGGCGCGCCCACACCGAATTGCTGGCGGGGGGTGGGAGCATAGTTGGCTCCCGCACCGTTTCGTGGACCGTTAGGGTTGTTCGTTCCGTTATTGAAATTGTTGTGCGGCCCCTGATTCGGATGCGGGGGATTATACGGCGCGCGATTCGCGTTGGCCGGAGGCCGGTTCGGATTCGTTGACTGCGGGTACGCTTGATGCGATGGCGCCTGACGCGTTGGTGCTTGATGAGTTGGCGGTGGCGAGGCCGGCGCTTGATGCTGCGGCGGCCGGTCGGCGTGGGGATTCTGCGCCACGCAGTAAGCGGGCAGTGAGAAGCACGCCGCGAGCGCGAAAACCTTCACACCAGATTGGAGTTTCCTGCACCGCATTTTCTTTCAGCTCTCCGCCTTCCCTGCTACTGCTGCCTACATGCGCTGCGGCTGCTGCGCATCCGCATCGTCATCCTCCGGCCCCGGCGGAAGATCCTTCAGCGGCTCAAAATTCTGCAGCACGTCATGATCTTCCAGCACCGGCAGATCCTGCATCATCGCTTGGTCGTCGTTCGGAATGTTCGGCGTGGGCGGCGTCCCGGAGCGAGAGCCGAGCCACAGCGTCATCAGCAGCAGCATAGACGCGGCAAAAGCAATCCGCGGCGAAAAGTGCATCCAGGCCCACCAACCGGCCTTGGGTTGCGGCTCGGCCGCGACCCGGGCATGCACCCGCAAGTCGAATTCCGGCGAAGGCTCGATCAGTGGAAGTTCATCGAGCAGCCCGGACACCGCGCTGAATTCATTCACGCGCAGACAGCACGGCGCACATTCGGCCAGATGCTTCTCCACCTCCAGCCGCTCGCTTTCTTTCAGCCGCCCATCCACATATCCGAGGATGCGGCTTTCCATTCGTTCACAACTCATGACTGCCTGCCTTCCTGGTCCTTAGTGCCTTGCTTGCTGCGCGACGAGCGGGGCTAGTTCCACTCGCAGCGCCTCGTACGCCCGGAAGAGCAGCGATTTCAGCGCGCTCTCCGAACAGTTCAAAATCTTGGCGATCTCCGCATAATCCAGCTCTTCATACTTGTGCAGCAGCACCGCCGCCCGCTGCTTTTCCGGCAGCTTGTCAATCGCGTGCCGGATCATTTTCCGCCGCGCGTCCTCGACGAGATGCTGCTCGATGTTCGGATGCTTCTCCGGAACATCCATCGTCCTCTCATCGCCATCTTCCGCGTCCCCAGACACCGGCGCGTCGATCGATACTTCCAGCTTCTGGTACCGGTTGTCTCTGACGGAGTTCAGCGCGAGGTTGGTGGCGATGCGAAACAGCCAGGTGGTGAACTTCGCGCTCGGTACGTAATCCTCCCGGGCCCGGTACACGCGCAGAAACACCTCTTGGGCCAAGTCCTCCGCCTGCTCGCGGTTGCGCACCATGCGATACAGGAAGTTAACGAGTGGCGTGCGATAGCGCTGCAGCAGGAGCTCAAACGAGTTCCCGTCGCCGGCTTTCACATCCAACATGAGTTGGACGTCGGTCCTAACCATAGCCGCCACACTCTACCAAACACTTTTGTTCTCAAAAAGTTGCAGTTGCAGGGAAAGCAGCAAGGAAGGCAAGGTACGGGTACTGGATGAACTTAAATGTTAAATAAGAGCTTTAGAATCAGCATAGTGGCAACGCCTACAAAAACCAGCAAAGCCATCCGCCAATTGGGCTCCTTATTCACCTCGGGAAGCAAATCCGTGGCGGCGACGTAAAGCGTCACCCCGCCCGAGAGCGGCAGGGCGTATTTCAACTGGGCCTGAAACTGGCTGGTAAGCAGTACTCCGGCTAGGGTGGCCGCACCAAGGAGGCCAGCAGCGCGAATCGCATTGCGCTTGCTTTGGCTCCGCGCCATCACCACGGAGGCCACGGTGAACCCTTCCGGAAGTTTGTGGAGAAACACGGCGAAGAAAATCAGGATGCCAAGCCAGGTGGAAACCAGGAACCCGGATGCGATCGCCACACCGTCAAAAAAAGTGTGGATCGTAAGCCCGAGGAAAATGGCGCTTTGCGCGTGGCCGTGTTGCATCTCTTCCGTGTGAGTTTCTTCGCCAAAGTGAAAATGCGGCGCAATCGTGTGTTCGAAGAGATGTACGAGAAAAAAGCCGATGAGCACGTAGATAAGTGCGCTTTCGCCGGCCAGGTGGACCGATTCAGGGATCACTTCCACAATGGCAACCGAGAGCATGTAGCCCGCGCCGAGAGCGAGAAAATATTGCAGATAGCGGCGCGGCCACTCGCGATAGACCACGAAATACCCGCCAAGCAAATTGCCGCCCGCGGCTATTAGACCGAGCAGGGCGGCAAGCGCGATGCGAAATGGCAGATCGTGATTCATGGGGAGTCGCGAGTAATAATTCTTAAATTCTCGGAGGCACGTTTGATCGGCCCGGTGTAGGGACCGCCTTCTGAGGCGGTCCGCTTTTCGAACTTACAACTAAAAACCTAAAACTGTGAACTAACTCACCCGCTGTGGCGGAAGAGAATAACATCCCCTTCCTGCACAATGTACTCTTTCCCTTCAAGGCGCACCTGAGCCTTTTCTTTGGCGGCGGCAATACTCCCAGCGGCAAGCAGGTCGGCGCAGCGGACGACCTCCGCACGGATAAAGCCCTTCTCGATGTCACTGTGGATCTCGCCGGCGGCTTTCACTGCGTTGGAACCTTTGCGGATGGTCCACGCGCGCACTTCGGGCTCGCCCGCCGTGAAGTACTGAATGAGCCCCATCAAATCGTAAGTAGCGCGAATCAACCGGTTGAGCCCGGGTTCCTTCAACCCGTAAGAGGCAAGAAGCTCGGCAGCTTCTTTCTCTTCCATCTCCGCGAGCTCGGCCTCGAGCCGCCCGCACACGGCAACAACAGCGGTGTTGGGGCGGCCCTGTAGCGCGGCAAGTTTGTGCTTCTCGACCGCTTTGTCGAGGTCGGCGGCTTCGTCATCGCCAAGATTCAGCACATAAAGCATCGGCCGCTGGGAAAGAAACAGAAACCCGCTGATGGGCCTGCGTTCCTCTGCCGTCAGTTCCAACTCGCGCAAAGGCTTTTCGGCTTCGAGATGGGCCTTGCACTTTTCCAGAACGTTTTTCTCCAGCTCAAGCAGCGGGTCTTTCTTTTTCTTCAGGTCTTTTTCGACCCGCTCGAGCCGTTTGGAAATCTGGTCGTGGTCGGAAAGGATCAGCTCCAGGTCCAAGTTGGTGGCGTCCCGCAGCGGATCAATCCCGCCCTCGGAGTGCGGGACACTGGGGTCATCAAAGACGCGGATGACGTGGGCAATGGCGTCCACATCCCGCAGCGTGGCAAGGCTTTCGCGCATGCGCTCTTTCTGAACGCCCGGCAAATCCACGTATTGCACCGTGGCATATGTGATTTTCTTGGGGCTATAGAGCTTGGCGAGTTCCAGCAGGCGCGGCTCCGGCACCTTGGCTACCCCAACGTGGGCGGTCTGCCCACCCTTGGCGTCAATGTGCGCTTTTGTGAGTATGCGAAAGAGCGTGGTTTTTCCGACCTGCGGCAGTCCGATAATTCCTGTTTGCATAAACTATAAATTTTAGCACACCCGGCGTCTCATTCCCTGCTCTGGAGGTTTTGCTTACCAACTCGTTTTCCCCGTGCTATGTTTTTTCGCCGACCATGACCATCAATACTCCACCTCACAATCTTGCTTTTGAGCTCACCGAGGCCGTACGACATCTTTCGGAACGCGACGAAACGCTGCGGGCGCTGATCGCGGATACCATTCCATTTCAAATCGACGTCGCGGATGCCCAATCGCCGTATGAGGTTCTGATGGAATCGATTGCGTATCAATCCATTTCGGGTAAAGCGGCGGCAACGATATTCGCGCGAATCAAGGCTCTTGGCACAGACGGGCGTCCACCGTCACCAGAACAGATGCTGAAAATCCCAGCTGCAAAGCTGAGGAAAGCCGGATTGTCCGGTGCAAAGGTTTTGGCGATGAAGGACCTTGCGAAAAAGGCGCTTGCGGGGATCGTGCCGACGCACGATGAGGCGCTGAACCTCTCAGATGAGGAATTGGTAGACCGGCTCGTCTCCGTACGGGGCATCGGTGCTTGGACCGTTGAGATGTTTCTGATCTTCCGGCTGGGGCGCCCGGACGTGCTCCCCATCCACGACCTGGGCGTGAAAAAGGGCTGGTCTGTTGCCTATGGCAAGAAACACATGCCGAAGCCGAAGGAGTTGCTGGAATTTGGCGAGCGCTGGCGGCCGTACCGGACAGTCGCGAGTTGGTACATGTGGCGCGCTTTCGAACGCGCCGGCTATAAAGTGACAAACAAGATTCGCCCGAAACCCGTGAAGAAGAAAAAAAATCGCGAGGCTGGCGGGAAGCGAAAAGGACGCAAGCATAAGCAGCGATAACAGATCATTCCGTTTTTTCGGACAATGAACACTTTCAGAGTTTTGCGGTTTCGCGGACCAGCAGATACATGCCAGCGAGGCCCAAAAGCAGAACTGCCCCTTCGAACGCAACCGAGCGGTGGTGTAGGCGGTTGAACTCCACGCGGCGCGGATCCGTTTCCGGCGTGTTTTGCACCGAGACCATTTCTTTCTTAAGTGTTTCCATGCGGCTGCTGACGGTGGACTGCGACGTGGCGGTGAGCAGCACCATCAACACAACGCAGAGTGCAGCGGGGCTTGTGAAGCTGCCGAAATCCTGCGTGCGGGCCAGGCGGGCGGCCAGAAACACAAGTCCCAGAAAAATTCCTGCAAAATGAAGCCGCCCCAGCGAATAACCCACCATCATCCCCGCGGCATCGCGGCTGCCCAGGATCGCAAACGCCCCAGGCGCCACCACAAAGCTGAGGAACGCATCCGCCCCCAGCCACAGGCTCAAACTCAAAAACTCAATCGTTCGAAAAAAAGTTGTCACGAAGGATTCCCTTTACACCGTTCTGGAATGAAGATTGACCTCCACTCGAGAGTATACGGAAAAGTTGCTCCAGCCACTGGTTCCCGCGATGTTTCTTCACCACGCAACGCGCCGGATACGAGGCACGGAGTCGAAGTGGCGATCCCGGCTTACCAGTGGAAGTCCGTGTTGCCGAGACAGCGCGGCAATCCATACATCATTGACCGGGATGGGAGTGCCAGACCGCTTGAGCTCGACACGGATATCCGCGTAGTGATGAGTAGTGGCTTCCTCGATGTTGAGGACACGACAGTCTCGTATGAACTCATCCAACCATTTCTGATACCAATCGCGGTGACGCGATAGCGCGATGCCGAAGCGGTATTCTCCGATAACAACCACGGGTAGCGCCAATTCTTTGGCGGTCGAGAGCGCTTCAAGAACGCTCATTTGCTCGTCGGCGTACGCGGAAAGAGCGTTCGTGTCCAGGATCAATGGCGCAGCTCCTACTTCCAGAGCTCCGGGTCGATCTGCTCGAAAGCTTCTTCGATAAACTTGTCAATACGTGCAGTCTCTTTGCGCAGATGTTTCAACTTGCCAAAATGTTTCATCCAGGGCTTTCCGCCCTCTGCACTGGGTTCGCGCAACTTCTGCTCCACCGCTTCCGTGACGAACTGCCGCAGGGGAATGCCCCGCTCGGCGGCCTTGGACTTCGCCCGCCGGAACACTTTATCCGGAATCTCAAGTGTGGTCTTCATTGAGCTCATTCTCCCATATTTATGGGAGGTGGGCAATCGACCGATTTGGGCCCGGAACGCGACTGCAAGTATGTAAGACCTCAGATTCTTCTGTTCGCGGAAAATGTAGCTTTGAACACAACCGCTCCACCGCTTTTATGAGGCAGGCGAGTTACAAGTGAGACAATCAGGAGGAATGGTGGGCGATAAAGGATTTGAACCTTTGACCTCTCGCGTGTGAGGCGAGCGCTCTAACCGCTGAGCTAATCGCCCGTCTGTTAACGGGTACCCCTTTGCAGGGAAACATTGCTGCAATCGGCCGCAACGCTCGAGCAACAACGCTCATCTATTTAAGCAGGAACACCTGGGGTTTTCAACCGATGCCGACCGCCACCTCTCACGTCGTTTCACAATTGCAGCGCTCCATTGGCCGCGCGATTTTCGGGAAGGAAGACGTCATTCAGCTTTCGCTGATCACGCTGCTGGCTCGCGGCCACCTGCTGATTGAGGACGTTCCCGGCACCGGAAAAACCACGCTGGCTCAGGCGCTGGCCAAATCCTTCCACTGCACATTCCAGCGCATCCAGTTCACATCCGACCTGCTGCCCAGCGACGTCCTTGGCGTAAGCGTCTACAATCCTGAAACGCGCGAATTCGAATTTCGCCAGGGGCCGATTTTCGCGAACGTGGTCCTGGCGGACGAAATCAACCGCACCACACCGCGCACGCAATCCGCCCTGCTCGAAGCCATGAACGAGGCTCAAGTGACCGTGGACGGCCGCACGCTTCCGCTTCCGCAGCCGTTTTTGGTGATCGCGACGCAAAATCCCGTGGAACATCACGGCACTTACCCCTTGCCGGAATCGCAACTCGACCGTTTCCTGATGCGCATCAAGATGGGCTACCCTTCGCACGAAACGGAAAGAGAAATTCTGCGCAACCGCGCGACCGACGATCCGATTGAAACTTTGGAACCGGTTGCGGACGTCGCTGACGTGATGACCATGCAGCACGCAGTCACCCGGGTGAAAGTGGATTCAAGCCTGCACGATTACGCCCTGGAGATTGTGAACCGCACGCGCAAATCCGACCAGTTGGCACTGGGAGTCAGCCCCCGCGGAACCCTGATGCTGCAACGCGCCGCCCAGGCGCGAGCCTTCTTGGAAGGGCGCGACTTCTGCCTGCCCGACGATTTCAAGCAACTCGCTGTGGCCGTTTTTTCCCATCGCGTAGTGGCCAGCGCGCGCCACGCGTCGCTGCAAAAGAAATCGGAAACCACCGAAAATGTGCTGCGCGAAATCGTAGAATCGGTCCGCGTACCGCTCTAGTAGTAATTAATGACGGTCCCGGCCGCTGGTCTTGAGAATTATAGAGATGTCTTCGCTCACTTCCACTGTTAACGCTCTCCTCGCTAAATCCGATCGCCCGGCCGTGCGCGCTTTTTTCCTTTCGATGGCCGCGCTGACGATTGCGCTAATCCTGGCGCTCTACTCAGGCGCGGCGGCGCAACTCGGCAATCTGTTTCTGGCCAGCGCTTCGGCCCTCACCGCGCTGGTGGTGGCCGGATGGGTTGCCGTTACGCTGGTGCCCGCCCTGGTGAAACGCACGCCGCTGCGGTGGATCGGCTACCGGATGGAATACCGCATCACCCGCGACGGCTGGATTTATATTCTCGGCATCGTGCTTGTGGCGCTGGCGGCAATCAACACCGGCAACAATTTGTTGTTCCTGATTCTGGCCAGCCTCATCGCCAGTATTCTTATGTCGGGCATATTGTCCTCAATCACGCTCGCAGGCGTGGAATTGAAGCTGCATCTTCCCGAGCATATTTTCGCCGGGCAGTCCGTGCGCGCTTCCGTGGAGCTGCGCAACGAAAAACTGACCCTGCCGTCGTTCTCTCTGCGCGTTGAAGCAGCTAAAACAAAAAATCAGCCCGCGGCGGCAATGCTCGAAACGCCTGTCTACTTTCCCTACCTGCCTCGACAGCAAGCCGTGAAACAGAGTGTCCCGTTGCTCTTTCCACAGCGCGGCGTCTACCGGCAGGAGGCTTTCAAAATCGTCACGCGCTTCCCGTTCGGATTCCTGCAGAAAGCGCGGCGCATGGATCTGGCCACGGAGGCGCTTGTCTATCCCGCGGTAGCGGCGTCGTCGGAATTTCTGGAAGTTCTGCCCGGCCTTCAAGGAGCAATGGAAAGCAATGCAAAAGGCCGCGGCCAAGATCTTTATGCGTTGCGCGGCTATCTTCCGAATGACAGCGCTCGTCACGTGCACTGGAAAGCCTCCGCGCGGTTCGGAGCCCTGATGGTGCGGGAATTCGCACGCGAAGACGATTGCCGCGTGCTGCTGGTATTCGATCCGCAGAGCCCCGCGGCGGCCGCGACATCTCCATCGAACGAGAAAGAAAGCTTTGAACGGGCGGTGACCTTCTGTGCAGCCCTGGCCTGGAATTTTCACGAGCGCAACGCGCTGCTGGAATTTCGCAGTGCGGAAGCCTCCACGCCTCCCGCGCCGGCCTCGGAAAATATTTTCGCGATCCTGCGTCACCTGGCGCTCGTGCAACCGATTGCGCCAAATTCGCGGCCCGAGTTGCTGAATCAACTGGCAGCCGATCCGAACTCCTTCAAAATCATCGTCACTTCCCAGCCCCGCGGCTCGATTCCTTCGGAACTGTGGAACACCTCCTACATCGTCTTCGCCAGCGATCTCTCCGCCTAAGCTTTAGCCGCGCTACCTTTCTCAACGCTCCGACGCACCAACGTAGCGGCCACCTTCAGGTGGCCACGCTTGACCCCGCCGCCGCAGACAGCTGGCAATCCGCACGAATGCAACAATCCTGTGCGACACTGACTCAGTCATGCTAAGCGGCGCGTCCCTTTTCAGATTCCGAAAAAGCTTGTTGGGTTGGTTCACGGAATTCCAGCGTGATTTGCCCTGGCGGCAAACCCGCGATCCCTACCGCATCTGGCTTTCCGAAATCATGCTGCAACAGACGCGCGTCTCAGCCGCCATTCCCTATTACCAACGTTTCCTCGAACGCTTCCCCAGCGTCGAACTGCTCGCCCGCGCTCCGCAGGAAGAAGTGCTCCGGCTATGGTCGGGACTCGGCTACTACTCGCGAGCGCGTAATCTGCAGAAAGCGGCGCAAGAAATAGTCGCCAAGCACAACGGCGTCTTCCCAAGCGATCCGGTGGAAGCCCTGGCGCTGCCGGGCATCGGCGCATATACGGCGGCGGCGATCCTCAGCATCGCGTATCAAAAAAAGCATGCCGTACTGGACGGAAACGTTGCCCGCGTAATCGCGCGGCTCAACGCAGTGCGGGGTGATCTACGCGCGAACGGAACGTGGCAAAAGCTGCAGAAAGCCGCAGACCACTTGCTCAACGAGCAATCGCCGGGCGACTGGAATCAGGCGATGATGGAGTTGGGAGCGACGCTCTGCACGCCGCGCTCGCCGCAATGCCTCCTCTGCCCCGTCAGCAAATTTTGCGAAGCCCGCAAAAACGGCCTGGCTGAAGTGATTCCAGAAAAGCGCAGCAAACGCAGCACGGTAGAAATCACCCTGGCTTCTCTGGTTCTCTTGGATGCGCAGGGAAAGACCTTGCTCCTTGCGCCGCCGAAATCCGCCAGAAAATCCAAGGCGCCCGACGATGTTCACACATTGGTTTCACGAATGTGGCATTTCCCGACGGTTGCTGCGGCCCAGGGCCAGGCGGCCGCCGCGCTTACGAAATTTGCGGAAAAGACTTTGTTCGGCGGTCGCAAATTTCGGATGGAACTTTTTGCACTGAAAAGAGTCCGCCACGCAGTGACGTATCGCTCGATTACGATTTTTCCCTTTCGGGCAAATGTCAAAAAACTGCCGCGAGCTTCCGGGGCAAAAGCGCTTCCTCTCGAGGACCTGTCCATGGTGGCCATATCCAATTTGACGCGCAAAGTGGCGCGCGCCGCCCTGGCCTCGAACTAAGAACTTCTCTTTATCCTTACGCGCCCGCGAAATCTTGCGCGCCTTCCCGGGTGTTATCCTGAAGTCTCTACCGATGGCCTCCTCCGTCACCACCCCGGCGCAGCCTCTTCCCGCGGAGCAATTCTTCCGTGCGGCGGTGTTTTTCCTGGTGCTGACGTCGACGCTGACGCTGGTGAGCACTGGAAAACTCGACCTGCTGACCACCGTTGCGGCCCCCTTGGCAATTCTCTACAAAGGATTCCGCTGGTGGCGTGGGCATACCCCGGAATTGCGCCAGACCACAGCAACGAGGTTGGTCCTCGCGTACGTCTTCTTCTTCCCGATTGATGCGCTTTTTATCTCGCGCAATCTGGCCAGCGGCACGTCAAACAGCGCCCTCTACGCTGCCTTGCTCGCAGCAGTGCATTTCCTTCTGTTTGTGACGGTGTTGCGGCTATACAGCGCTGCAACCGATCGCGACGCCATCTTCCTGGCGATGCTTTCCTTCGCGGCGATACTCGCTTCCGCTGTTTTCACGGTGGACACCAATTTCTTTTTCCTGTTTGTGGTTTACCTTTTGTTTGGGGTGGCCACGTTCTTAAGCCTGGAAATCCGCCGCGGCGCGCTTGGAGCGGTCTTTCCGTTGTTACACGCCGAATCCTCGCGCGAGCGCAAGTTCTACCGCGCGATGTCGCTCGCCGCGCTGAGCGTCGCCGCCGGCGCCATCTTTTTCGGCTCAATGCTATTTTTCTTCTTCCCCCGGTTCAGCGCCGGCTATTTCGCCCGCATCGGCTTCCAGCCTTCGCTGATGACGGGTTTCACGGACAGCGTGGAACTCGGGCGCATCGGTGAAATCAAGCAGGATACCTCGGTGGTGATGCGCGTGAAAACCGGCGCCCCGGTGAACTACCCGATGCTGCGCTGGCGGGGGATCGCGCTTTCCAGCTTCGATGGACGGCGCTGGTACTCGCAGGAAAAACGGCGTGAACTGCATGACGCGAGGCAGGACGGCTGGATCCAACTGAGTTCGCAACTGGATCTAAAGGTGCCGGTCGTCACCCAACTGCGGTTCATAGTCTTGCTGCAGCCACTGGCCAGCGATGCCTTGTTTGCCCCCGTACAACTGACGGAATTGCGCGGAAATTTCTCGAATGAAGCCGGCACCTACTATGGAACAGCTCGTCGAAGCATATTGGGAACGGATTCCGCGGGAGCCGTTTTCAATCCCGCCCGCAATTACTCGCAGCTTCGTTATGAGGGAGTTTCCCTCTTGCCAGAGTCCCGGCCGCTGAAAGCCCGGACGGCGGGCACGAATTACCCCGCAGACATTCAAGAACTCTATCTGCAACTGCCGCCGAAGCTTGATCCCCGCATCCCGCCGTTGGCCCGGAAAATCACGGCTACGGCCGACAATCCCTACGACAAATCGGTGGTCCTCGAAAGTTACCTCCGCCGGAATTTCGGCTACACGCTGAATCTCGCTGGAAAGCCCGGCGCCGATCCGCTCGCGCAGTTTCTCTTTGTCACCAAGGCCGGCCACTGCGAATATTTCGCCTCGGCGATGGCCGTGATGCTCAGGACGCTGGGGATCCCTTCCCGCGAAGTGAACGGCTTCCTTCCCGGCGAGTATAACGATCTCGCGGGGGACTACATCGTCCGCGCAAGCGACGCGCACAGCTGGGTGGAAGCTTATTTTCCCGGAAGCGGCTGGATTACGTTTGACCCCACGCCTCCATCCAACGGCTCCGAAGCGGGCTTGTTTTCGCGCCTCAATCTCTATCTGGACTGGATGCAGTTGACCTGGAACGAATGGGTGGTCAACTACGACTTTGCGCACCAGTTGGTGATGGCCAAGAGCGTCCGCCAGAATTCCACGGATTATTCGGAATCCTTTCGGCGCTGGTTCCGGCGCACGCAGGAGCGCGGAATGACCGGGCTCACCGAGTGGCAGCGCCACCACGCATATCTGAGTATGGTGTTCCCGGTAGCCCTGGTGTTTCTGCTGGTCGTGCTGCGCTTCGACTGGATTCGCTCCCTCGCCCGCTGGCTGAGCCTGGCTCTTCAAATGAGGCAGCCGACCGCGCTTAGAAATAATCCGCAGCTTGCCTCCCGCCTGTACGCGGAGATGTTGCGCGTGCTCGAAAAGCGCGGCTACACCCGGGCGGAAACCCAAACGCCGGGAGAATTCGCGGCGACACTCCCCCTGCAGCCCAACCTCCGTTCCGCAGTGGGTGAGTTCACCTCCCTCTACACCGAAGCGCGCTTCGGCGGAGCAATTTGCGACGCCTTTCGCCTGCGAGCGCTCCTCGAGCAGATCCGTTCCACCCCGTAGGGGCCGCCTTCTGAGGCGGGCGAGCCCAACGAGGACACAAGCCCAGGTGCAGCAGCTCAGAACCAGCCATGCTAAAATTATAGGATTGGCGTGAAGGCGCCATTCCCACTGTATGCGTAAAGTCGGATTTGTATCGCTTGGATGCCCCAAAAACCTCGTGGACAGCGAGGTCATGATGGGCATTCTCGCGCGCGAGGGCTACGAGCTGACCCCGCGCGCCGATGACGCCGAGATCCTGGTCGTCAACACCTGCAGCTTCATCGAGCCTGCGCAAAAAGAATCCGTGGACGCAATCCTGGAAAT
>Ga0307470_10000869_pt1 | contig 12619 bp, 12 predicted proteins | sample atmos_gasesAM3C__FD_204565 | JGI IMG/M metagenome (GOLD analysis project Ga0307470, IMG submission 204565) | Hardwood forest soil microbial communities from Morgan-Monroe State Forest, Indiana, United States - atmos_gasesAM3C_05 | ecosystem: Environmental > Terrestrial > Soil > Temperate forest... | reverse complement strand
ACCTGTCGGTCGACCTGGGTGAGCTGGGTCGGCGGGAGGAGGGCCTGGCCGCCGTCGAGGAGGCCGTCGAGGTCTACCGCCGGCTGGCCGAGGCCCGACCCGACGCCTTCCTGCCCGACCTCGCCATGTCGCTGAACAACCTGTCGGTCGACCTGGGTGAGCTGGGTCGGCGGGAGGAGGGCCTGGCCGCCGTCGAGGAGGCCGTCGAGGTCTACCGCCGGCTGGCCGAGGCCCGACCCGACGCCTTCCTGCCCAACCTCGCTGGGTCGCTGAACAACCTGTCGGTGCGGCTGGGTGAGCTGGGTCGGCGGGAGGAGGGCCTGGCCGCCGTCGAGGAGGCCGTCGAGGTCTACCGCCGGCTGGCCGAGGCCCGACCCGACGCCTTCCTGCCCGACCTCGCCAGGAGTCTGAGGGTGCAGGCGTGGCTTCTGGAGCAGATAGGCGACGCCGATGGTGCGGCGAAGGTCACGGCAGAGGCGGATCACCTCGCCGGGTGACGTCGCATGCTGGTCTCGGCTTAAGGCGCTGCTCAGGCGGCTAGTCGGGCGATCTGCTCGTCAAGGGCGAGCGCGGAGCGACTGAGGATCCTTGGCTTGCCCTGCGAGACTGCGGAAGGTTCTGAGCCTGCGGCACCGGTTGCGTACGGAATCGCGGTTAGCAGTTGCGCGGCGGCACCCGCAAGTTGGTATGCGTCGGCGATGCCACCGTTGAAGGTCCTCTTACGCCGCGAGGTGGGCCAGTTGTTGGTCGAGTGCGCGCAGGGCGCGGGTGTCCAGGGGGCGGTCTGCGGCGGCGCGGAAGGCGCGCAGTGCGGTGGTGCCGGTGGCGTAAGGGGCCTGGTGGAGCAGGGCGGCGGCGTCGCTGGCGTGGGCGCACGCGGCAGCCGGGTCGTTGGCTTGCAGCTCGGCGGTGGCCAGGTCGAGCAGGACCAGGATGCGGTGCCGGCGGGCGGTTGGGGGGAGTTGGTCGAGTGCGTCGGCCAGGGCTTGGCGGGCGGCGGGGTGGTCGCCGGCTCGTAGGGCGGTATGTCCGGTGGCGGCGGTCAGGCCAGCGGGGGTGGGCCAGCTCAGCGACGCTGGCGCGGGGTGGCTGGTGGGGCCGGCCAGGGCGGTGCGGGCGCGATGTAGCGCGTCGCGGGCGGCGGGGTGGTCGCCCTGGTCGGCGTGGATGGTCGCCTCGAGGCTGGCCAGCCAGCCGGTGAGGGTGGGGGAGGGCCGGGCGTGGTCGCCTGCGGTGGTCAGGTGCTCCAGCGCGGCAACGGTCATCCCGTCGGCGGCGGCTAGCCGGGCGGCGTGGCCGTGCGCGGCAGTGGTGAGCTGCTCGTCGCCGGCTTGGCGGGCGGCCTGCAGCGCCAGGCTGTAGTAGGCGCGGCCAGACATGGGGTTGCCAACGTCCTCGGCGGTCAGCCGGCCGGCCAGGGTCGCTGCTTCGGCGAGGTTGGTCAGCAGCCGGCGGCGGTCCTGCGGTGCGGGGTCGTGACCGAGAGCGGCCTGGGCCATCCGTACGTGCGCGGCGATCGAGGTCAGCAGCGCGGCCGGGTCGGCGGACTCATACAGCACCCGGTAGCGGCCGGTGAGCTGTTCAAGGTCGGCCAGGGTGGCGGTGGCGGCCAGGGCGTGCCCGGGTGGGTCGATGGCGGCCGGGTCGAGCATGCCGAGCATGGTGCGGCGGGTGGCGGCGGCGTTTCGCCAGGCGTGCAGCAGGTGCGGGGCTAGCGTGGTGCCGGCCGCGCCGAGCTGGTCCAGCAGCGCGGCGGCGTGGTCCAGCATCCCGACCAGTGACTCATCCTCGGCGGGCGGCGCGGCTGGTACGGCGGCCGCGGTGGGGGCGGGTTTGAGGCCGAGCTGGTCGGGGGTGACGCGGAAGAGGCAGCAGAGCAGGTCGCGGTAGCGGGGGCTGACGCCTTTCACGCCACGTTCCCATTTGGCGATCATGTCGCCGTTCACGCCGACATGCTCCCGGCGCTGCATCCAGGCCAACTGCGCCAGCCGGTCAGCCATCTCCTGTTGGGTCCAGCCGAGGCGCTGACGGTACTCTCGCAGTCGGTTGGGGTGACCCGCGTCGATGGTCACGGCTGGGCACCCCCTCGGCGATAGCGTCGCTCGGCCGACCGCCCGGACGATGACGCTCCGGGCTCCCGGGCCATGACGACCCGGGCGGCTTTGAGCATGTGGGATGTTGTGCGCGGGCAGCAGGGGTTGAATGATGAGCTTTCGAATGCTCATAGCTCATGGGCGGGTGGAGGTCGGTAATGACCGAGACGTTCGGTGAGGCGCTGCGCAGGTCGCGTAAACTCGCTGGTCTGTCGCAGCCGGCGCTGGCCGCTCGGATCCATTTCTCGCAGTCGATGCTGAGCAAGGTCGAGACCGGCGCGGAGTCGGCGTCTTATGATTTCGCGAAAGCCTGTGACGCTGCGCTGAACGCGGACGGGAAACTTCTGAAGTTGGCCGCTGCGGCGGCACGGGCGGCGTCGGTGACTGGTGAGGAGCTGGAAGCGTGGGAGATCGCTGACGCGCTGACCCACTCGTCTGTCAGCCCGACCGCGCTGGACATGATGGAGCGGGCCGTTACCGGCTACGCGACGTGCTATCCGTCTACGCCACCGGAGGTGCTGCTGGTGCCGGTCCGGCAGCAGTTGCGGCGGCTACGACACGCGCTTACCCAGCCGCAGACCCTCCAGGTCCGCGGCCGGACGGTGCGGCTCGTCGGCGTGCTGTCCGGGATCGCCGGGAACCTCTGGCTGGACGTTGACCGGGCGGACCAGGCCGTGACGTTCTTCGAGCTCGGCCGGCTCGCCGGGTCCGAGGCCGAGGACGGCGATTTGACCGCGTGGGTGCTGGCCACGCACAGCATCGCGCCGTTCTTCGCCGGCCGGCCCGCCGAGGCAGCCGAGCTGCTGGACGAGGCGAACGAGCTGGCCCGGCGGTCGTGTGGGTCACGCAGGCGGGCGTGGATCGCCTCCTTGCGGGCACGTGCGTACGGCGCGGCCGGCAACCGGGCCGTGGCTCTGTCCTGTTTGGACAGTGCGCGCGAGGCGATCGCTACGGCCACCGAGCCGCCGCACGGCACGGACTTCTTCGACGGCCCCCGGCTGGACGGGATCGCCGGCAGCACGTTCCTCCTGCTCCACGCCACCGAGCAGGCCAGGCAGCTCCTCACCCAAGCGCTCGACCGCCGCTCCGCCACCGACGCCAAGGGTCGCGCCCTGATCACGCTCGACCTGGCCGCCGCCCGGGTCGTGGACGCCGAGCCGGAGGAGGCCGCCCGGCTGGCCGGGCAGGCGCTCGACCTGGCCCGCGGGGCGGTGGTCCGGCCGATCGTCGCCCGCGCCTTGGCCGTCCGGGCGGGCATGCAACCCTGGGAGGGCACCACGGCGGTCGCCCGGCTGGACGCCCAGCTCGGCGAGATCGCCTACCATCCCGACCCGGAGGAGTAGCCAGCCGTGGAATGGTTCGTCCATGACCGTCGGCCGGTCTACCGCAGCCCGTGGGTCGAGGTCTGGCTCGATGACGTGGAGGTTCCCGGCGGGCAGCGACTGGAGCATCATGAGCTGCGGTTCCCCCGCGCGTCGGTGACGGCCGTCGTGGTCGATGGTGACCAGGTGCTGCTGTTGTGGCGGCACCGGTTCATCACCGGGGCGTGGGGCTGGGAGGTCCCTGCCGGCTGGGCCAACCCGGGCGAGGACTCCGAGGCCGCCGTACGGCGGGAGATCGAGGAGGAGACCGGCTGGCGCGCCGGCACCGCCGTCCCGATGATCGGGTACAACGCCATCAGTGGTATCAGCGACATGCGGTTCACCGCGTTCGTGGCGTCCGACGTGACCCGGGTCGGCGAACCGGTCGACAAGATCGAGGCCGTCCGCGTCCAGTGGCACCCGCTCGCCGAGGTTCCCAAGCTCGCCGCGGATGGCCAGATCAGCGATGGCCCCTCGCTCACCGCCTTGGCGTACTACCTCGGCATGCACCGCCCGCTCGGCCACTGACTCACCAGCTCCTCTGGAGTCGGGACTAGAAACGGACTAGTCGGGGACTAGCTCGCGGACCCCCTCGAAGCTGACGTTTCGCCGTTTGATGGGTAGGCGGGCCGACCGGCCCGCGACCACCAGTCGAGGAGCGTGCGGCGTGCGGACTCGCAGCGCTGCCGGGCCGGAGGTGGGGCGGTGACCGCCGTCCTGGACGTGCGAGCGGACCCCCGCACCGTCAACCAGATCCTCGACCGGGCAAGCCGGGTCGACTTCGACCGGTGGGAGCAGCAGGTCGCCGGCTGCGGGCACTGCGCCCGGCCGGTCCGTTTGCGTGGGCACGTGGAGCATCGCTCGGCCAGCGGCGGCCGGCGGATTGCTTACACCACCGACACCGAACCCGACCGGACCCTGCTGATCCGATGCCGGAACCGGCGTGTGTCGGTGTGCCCGTCCTGCTCTCATGAGTACGCCGGGGACATGTGGCAGCTCCTGTATGCCGGCGCGGCCGGTGGCCGCAAGGGCGTACCGGCCTCGATCCGATCGCACCCGCTGGTCTTCGCCACCCTCACCGCGCCCGGCTTCGGCCCGGTTCACACCACCCGGACCGACCGGGCCGGCGGCTCGGCTCGGTGCCGGCCGCCCCGGGGTAAGCCTGCGTTGTGTGCGCACGGCCGGCCGACCTGGTGTGACCGCGTGCACGCCGAGGACGACCCGCGGCTCGGCCAACCACTGTGCGGCGACTGCTACGACTACCCCGCCCACGTGGCGTTCAACTGGCACGCGCCCGAGCTGTGGCGCCGTCTGACCATCGCGCTGCGCCGTGTCCTGGCCCGCCGGGCCGGCGTGACCGCAGCCCAGTTCCACCAGCGGTGCCGCGTCTCCTTCGTCAAGGTCGCGGAGTTCCAACGCCGCGGCGTCGTGCACTTCCATGGGCTGATCCGGCTGGACGGCCCGGGCGACTTCGACCCACCCGGGATCGGCGTCGATGCCGCCGGGCTGGCCGAGGCCATCCAGCAGGCCGTCGCGCACCTCCGGCTCACGGTGAGCATGCCGGACCGGACCGGGCTAGTGCTGCGGTTCGGCGCGCAACTTGACACCCAGACCATCAACGCCGGCCCAGCCGGCGAACTCACCCCCGAACACGCCGCCGCCTACATCGCCAAGTACGCCACAAAAAGCGCAGAGGACTTCGGCCTCGGACACCGACGCATCACACCCGAAACGCTGGCCACCCTCGGCGTATCCGAACACGTGGACCAGCTCATCCGCACCGCCTGGCAGCTCGGCGGGCACGAAGCATTCTGCGGACTGCGCCGCTGGGTCCACATGCTGTGCTTCCGCGGACATTTCGCCTCTAAATCGCGCCACTATTCCACCACCCTCGGCGCCATCCGCGCCGAACGCCGCACCTACCGGCAACGCCAAGCCGCCGAGAACGCGCACGAGCTAGGCGCAGACGAACACGAGGAAACGACCCTCATCGTCGCCCGGTGGGAGTTCACCGGACTCGGCCACCGCACCACCGGAGACGCCGCCCTTGCCCTGTCCGCCGCTGCCCGCGCCCGCGAGCGGCGGCAGGCAGCTCGCGACGAGTCCTGATACTCCGACGATCAGGGGAATTCCGACAATGGCAACGCTTACCGCCCGCCAGACAGAGCGGGTGCCCACAGTGGGCGGCTCCCTGTGCACGGTCGAGCAGGCGGCCCGCTACCTGAACACGACAGCACGGTTCATCCGCCGGCTGGTGGCCGAGCGCCGGATCGCGTTCGTCAAGCTCGGCCGGCACGTCCGGATCGCCGAGGCCGATCTCGCGCGCTTCGTCCAGGAAGGGCGGGTTGAGCCGGTCACCCTCGACCGGCACGGCTCCGAAAGGGTGGCCTGATGCCGAACCGGAAGGGGCACCGCCGGTTCGGCAACGTCCGCAAGCGGCAGTCGGGCCGGTACCAGGCGCGTTACCAGGGGCCGGACGGGCTGATGCGGTCGGCTCCGCGCACCTTCGCTACCAAGGCGGAGGCCGAGCGGTGGCTGACGCTGCTGGAGAGCGAGATCATCCGGGGCGACTGGCAGCCGCCCGAGCCCGGCCAGGCCGTGCTCGCCGAGTACGCCGAGCGCTGGATACGGGAGCGCAAGCTCGAACCGCGCAGCCGCGAGCTGTACGCGGGGCTGTTGAAAAACCACCTCGTGCCCGAGCTGGGCCGGCTGGCGCTCGACCGGATCAGCCCCGAGGTCGTCCGGCGCTGGCGCTCCCACCTGCTCGCCAGCGGGACCAGCGCGACCACGGCCGCCAAGGCATACCGGCTGCTGCGCGCGATCATGAACACCGCGGTTCGCGAGGACCGGATCGTGCGTGACAACCCGTGCCGGATGAAGGGCTACGACCACGAGCCGACGCCCGAGCGGCCGACCGCCTCGGTCGAGCAGGTGTTCCGGCTGGCCGAGTGCGTCCCGGCGCGGTTCCGCGCGCTGGTCCTGTTCGCTGCCTTCACCGGGCTGCGCTGGGGTGAGCTGATCGCGCTGCGGCGCGCCGACCTCGACCTGGCCGACCGCACGGTGCGGGTCTCGCGGAAGCTCGCCGAGCTGCAGAACGGGCAGCGGGTGCCCGGCCCGCCCAAGTCGGCGGCGGGTTTCCGGACCGTGGCCCTGCCGCCCTTCGTGGCCGATGTGATGGTCGGGCATCTGGCGGCGTACGTCCCGGACGGACCGGAGGCCCTGCTGTTCACCGGGGCCAAAGGCGCGTCGCTTCGCCGGAACAACTTCCACCGCGCGGTCAAGTGGGCCGACGCCGTGGCGGCGGCCGGGCTGCCGGCCGGGTTCCATTTCCACGACCTGCGGCACACCGGGAACAACCTCGCAGCGGCAGCCGGCGCAAGCACGCGCGAGCTGATGCACCGGATGGGGCACGCCAGCATGCGGGCGGCGCTGATCTACCAGCACGCGACCAGCCAGCGGGACCGGGAGATCGCCGAGGCGCTCGGCGCGCGCGTTGCCCGGCACCGGCCCGGCCAGCCGGCGCCCCGCGGCCCAGGCGGCGGCATAGACGGCCCAGACGGTGGCTTGGTCGGCGACAGCCCGGCGGGTGCGCTGGACCGGGTGCGCAGCTAATGGCCCGCCAATGGCCCGGCGGCGAGGCGCTAACCCCGAGATCGGCGCGGATACCCTGGCTGAGCTGCGGAGCGGGTGACCGGGATCGAACCGGCATGGCCAGCTTGGAAGGCTGGGGCTCTGCCATTGAGCTACACCCGCACGGCCGGCGTACCGCTGGCCGGAGCCAAGCTTAGCCGTCCGGGCGGCGGCGGACCCCACGGCGTCGCTGCGGCGGTGCCGGCAACGGGTTCGGCGGATGTGGGCGCTACGCCGGGACTCGATAGGCCCTAGACTCGGACCGGCACGCGGGGTGTGGCGCAGCTTGGTAGCGCACTCGCTTTGGGAGCGAGGGGCCGTGGGTTCAAATCCCGCCACCCCGACCAGACGCATGACGTCCGAACCCTGCTCCCCCTAGGGAGCAGGGTTCTTCGTGTCCAGGAGGGATCTGTCCGTGTGGCCGCTCGGCGTGCAGCCGTGGCCAGGTTTCATCCAGGCCGCTGAGCAGATCTCGGAGTGAGGCCGGTACACGGTGGTATGTCCCGTCTCCCACCTCGGCGTCGATGATCCAGATCTTCTCGAACACGAGTTGCCGCATCGTCAAGTTCGTCCGGTAGCACGTCGCCACCAACAGCACCCGATCCGCCAGAGGCAGCGGCCACTGCCGCCCGTTGGCGCCGTCGGCAACCTGCCGTCCACCGCGGCGAGCGACATGGGCCACGAGCCTGCGAAACGCCCTCGGCGGCACACCTGGGAACAACTCCACCAGCTCCGGCGCTCCGCCGTGATCACCCGCCGTACGGCCATACATGATCAACTACCGGGCGCAAAAGCTTATGAGACACGCACTAGACGGCGAGGACTGTTCGGGAGGATGCTCAGGTCGAGGTTTCCTACCCAATGGGGGGCGGAAGGGGCGACACGGCGGTGGTGTTGACAAGAGGAATCGCAGGGCCGTTCGATCCACCTTTCCGAACAACCTGACTCGACCCTGAGCACCCCTCTCAAGCCGGCCGGTTCGGCTGTGATGAAACAATGTGAACTCTGTAAACAGCTACCCCTGAACCGGCTCCTTGACCAGACACGCGCCGATCCCTTGGAGCATCCATGCGCTCATGCCGCGCCCTGACGTTTCCTTACCGCCGCGGCTTTCATCACGAGCTTGGCAGCCACGGCCACTCCAGCCGCGGCCGGCGTGCTGGATGTGACATGCGTCCCGCCCAGCAGCCAGACCACCGCCTTCACCCCGCCTCTGACGAACAGCCCCGGACCCGTGGCAGTGGCGGCATCAACGCAGTACGGGCCGTGCGGCTCGCTGAGCGTTCCAGGACTGACCTCCGGATCTCGCAGCGCCACCTTCTTCTATCCCAGCCGATCCTGCCTAGATCTTCTGGACTCGGCGTCCGTGACCTACACCATCAACTGGAACACCTGCCAGCAATCCACCATCTCCGGCAACACGACAGTCTCCACCGTTGGCGCCACATTGGTCATCACCGTCACTGGTAACGTCACCGCAGGGCTGTTCGCAGGCGGCTCGGTGGTCCAAACCGGCACCGCGGCCGCCACCGTCATCACACTGTGCACGCTGGGACTGGGCACAGTGTCGAGCATCTACTCGCTCATCACCCTCGAGATCACCTCCGTGCTCCGATGAGCAATTACGGAAGGGCCTGGCATCGCATGAGCTTCCTGAGATGTTACCCGCGCGGCGCAGCCGCCGTGTGGCGGTCACCCTGCTGACAACTCTCGTCAGCGTGGCCATGCCATTAGTAGCTGGCACGGCACCTGCCAACGCGGCCGTCCTCGACGGCACCTGTGTCGCCAGCATCATCCTCAACTTCACCCCACCCGCCACCCCATCGCTCCCACCCAACCCAGCACCTGCGGCAACCTCCACCGGCACCGGCACGATCACCACCTGCCTGTTCCCGGGTGGCGGAGCAACCACCGGAGGCATCATCCACGGCCAGCGCAGGCGCCGGCCGCGGATCCCCAAAACCAAGTCGCCGCATCCCTCCAGGCCGCACGTCGGCAACGGCTCGCCGCAACATCGGAGCTGCTCCCCACACCGCCAGCGCCGACGGCGCAGCCACGGCAGCACGCTGTCCTGGCCAAGCGGGAACCTGACTATCTACGCCGACGCGTACTCGAACGTGCCCGCGCCGAACGCGCCGGCACAAGACCGCCGGCCAGCTGGCGTGACCGCCTCATTCGGTACCTCGGTTGACGGCGGCCAGAGCCGTCTTACCGACCCCGCCCTTCTCGGAGTACGACGCGGCCGAACGCGGACGCCCGTTGGGGGAGGAGGAGTAGCCAGTGGTCACGCGCACATGCTGGCATCACCGCTAGCCTTCCAGCAAGCATCTCCGCAAGCGAAAAATCGGTCTCCAGCTCACCGATCAACTGGCCGCCGGACGCCGAAATCACAGCCGCATGTGATCACAAAAATTGCCTGCGCCGATACGTCCCTCCGACCGGATCCTCCAACTGGAGACCCAGAGGACAAGGGGGCGCAGCGGTTGAGCCTGTGCGGCCGGCCGGCACCGCACAGGCTCACACCGACACCTCCTCCCGGAGGTTGCCGCTGCGGATCTGCCACACCTCGGGGAAGATTTCGACCGAGTCGTGCTCAATCCGGTCTCTCCACTCGGGAGGCCAACGGGTCGTCGTCGGTGTCCATAGCAGCCCTTCGAGCCAGGCGCCGGCGAGGTCGGCATCGGTCAGGTCGGCGTGGAGGAAGTCGTCGCGGGCCTGTTGGAGAACATAGTCGAGGCGTGCGTGTGCTTCCTCGTCTTCCATCACGGTGGTTAGGAACTCGAAGACGCGGTTCAGCGCGGTGATCAACGGCCCGTCACGCTGTCCAGTGAGAAGGCTGCCGGCCCGGAACACAGCAGAAGAAGCGGTGTAGGGATCGGATACGTGCGCAGACCACGAATCGCTGAGGTCGAGGGTGCTGGTGAGGGCGCGGGCGCGGTCGAGGGTGCTGGTGAGGTCGAGGGCGCGGTCGAGGGTGCTGGTGAGGTCGAGGGCGCGGGCGCTGGTGAGGGCGCGGTAGAGGGTGCTGGTGAGGGCGCGGGCGCTGGTGAGGGCGCGGTCGAGGGTGCTGGTGAGGTCGCGGGCGAGGGTGCTGGTGAGGTCGCGGGCGAGGGCGCTGGTGAGGTCACGGGCGAGGGCGAGGTCGCTGGTGAGGTCGCTGGTGAGGTCGAGGTCGAGGGCGAGGGCGAGGGCGCGGTCGAGGGCTGCCGTAAGGATGCGGGCGGGGTTGCCGACCCCTCGGGTGTCGTTGATGACGCGGACCAGTTCCTGTAGGGCTTCACGGGCTTGGAGGCGGGCGAGCGGAGGGACCCGATCAAGCGCGGCAGCGAGGTCGTCGACGGTCTGGCGTGCGGTTGCTTTGCGGCGGATTGCGGTCACCGTCTCGTCCGGGGTGCGGGCGCACAGCTCGGCCATCCCGTCGGTGCCCAGCGAGGAGGCCGCGATCAGTGCGTCGATCCCGGTCGGGTGCTCATCGGTGGCCATCGGAGTCTCCACGGTTCACTCGTTTGCAGCGGTAGATCATTCCTTCGACTGCTCGGGGTGTGGTGCCGTCGGCAAGGACCTGGCTGATCTCGGCGTTGCTCCAGCCGTCGGCGTGAAGTTGGATCACCAGCCGGAGTCGTGGGTCGGGGATCATTTGGGCGATGCGTTCGGCGGCCTCGGCGCGGGCGATGACGGTGTCGGCGATATCAGGGGCTTGGTGATGCGGTGGCGCTTGCTGGGCTGCTGCTTGTGCTGCGTGGTGCTGGTCCTGCTTCCTGCGGCGGTGTTTGTACGCGGAGGCGAAGGCGAACAGGCAGCCGGTGATGAAGTACGCGGCCAGTGAGGCGCCGCCGTCGGGCTGCCATCCGGTGCCCTGCAACCCGTCCGAGCGGAACTTCCGCTCCGCGCCGGCCACGGTCTCCTGCTCGATGTCCTCGATGTCCTCGGCCGTCCAGCTACTCCAGTCCTCGCAGGCTGGCAGGCCCTTGACGCCCTTCTCGGCGCAGCGACCGAAGACCAGGCCGGCCGCTACCCAGGCGTGGATGACCCGGTAGCCGTAGGAGCAGAGCCTGTCCATCACGCACTCATACGCTGGCCCGGCGAACCCGTCGACGGCCAGCCGGGCGTACAGCTTGGCGTCGCCGTCGACCGTCGACGGTGGGTGGTCCGAGATCGCCGCTCTGGCAGGGGTCCCGGTCATCGGCTACCCGGTCACCGCTCGCGCGTTGTGGTCATCGAGTCCACCTTCTGGTCGGCGATGTCGTCACCCCTTATATGGCAGCCGCGGCCCGGCGCACACGGCCACGCCAGATCTTTTTGCCGTGGGCGGCGCCGGTGCCTTTCCATACGACAGGGCATGAAGACCTTCCGTCGGCGAACCGCGCGGGCGCCGCAGACCGCCTCCCTGGGTGTGGACGCGCCGGCCCCGGTGCTCAAGGACCCGGACCCCGTGGAGACTCCTCGCACCCACGCCTTCATGTACGTGGTGGACGACGACGCCAGGACCCGCCGCACGGTGACGCTGGTGTTCGCGATCACCAGCGCGGCCGCCGTGCTGGTGTCCCTGCTCGCACTCCTAGCGGCGGTCCTCGGCCCGTCCGCACTGGCGATCGGCAGCGGCGGCTCCGTCGGCGGTGCCGTGCTGACCGCCGTCGCCCGGAAGCTGAGCGGCAGGCCATGACGGGCCAATTCGAGCGTTTCATCACCGGGATTGTTTGACGGAACTCTGGGAGCCGGCGTTAGGGTTTCGTCATGTCCATGGGTGACGAAACGTTGTCGGGGGTGTCCTGCCTTGTGTGTGGCCGGCTGGTCGGTCGGCCGACGACCGGGCGACCGCCGCGGTACTGCTCGGCGGCGTGCCGGCAGGCCGGCTACGTGCGGCGGCGGCGGGCTGGTGTGGACCCGTCCGCGCTGCGTGCCGAGGTGCTGGGTCGGGCGGAGGAGCTGGCCCGGGGCCTGGACGACCTGGCCGTGTTGATGAGTGCCGACCTGGCTGGCGCCAACGGTCCGGCCACGAGGGTGGTCGCCGTCGCTGTGGCGGCCACGCGCCGCCGGGTGTCCCTGCTCGATGGGGCACTACGTCGGCTGGGTGAGGTGATGGAGGCTCGCGCTGTCGTGCACGCCGTCCCGGCACTCAACACCCCTTCCGTCACCTCAGCAGTGGTGACGGAAGGGTCGGTGTCGCGGCCGGCTCCCGCGCCGGGCCTGGCGCCGGTCGAGGATGCCGGCGCGCCCCAGCCGCCCGCGGCCGGGCCGCCCAGGCCTGCGGCACCGGCCGGACCGTCCACCCCCGAGCCGGAGCCGCAGGTGCGGGTGGTCGCTGACCTCGCGGCCGAGCTCGGGCCGGGCTGGACGCTGACCGAGCTCGCCGGCGAGGAACGAGGCCGCTACCAGGTACGGCTGGACGGCGAGATCGTCGGCGCCGTTGTTGACCGACATTCCGCATGACGACGGCGTTGCTGTGTAGCGGCGTTGTGGTTGGTGACGATCACGGGTGCTGCTTGTGGGTGGCGTCGTGTTGGTGTGCGACGACAGCCTGATCACGTTCTGGAA
>Ga0307470_10000868_pt1 | contig 12625 bp, 10 predicted proteins | sample atmos_gasesAM3C__FD_204565 | JGI IMG/M metagenome (GOLD analysis project Ga0307470, IMG submission 204565) | Hardwood forest soil microbial communities from Morgan-Monroe State Forest, Indiana, United States - atmos_gasesAM3C_05 | ecosystem: Environmental > Terrestrial > Soil > Temperate forest... | reverse complement strand
CTCCGCAGAGAGGCATGCTCGTCGTAGGGAGTGCGGTCGTCTCGACCGCGGGCAGTCGGGCGTCCTCGCCCGAGTGCGGTCAGGGGGAGGTCGAGAAATTCGTCGACGTCTTTTGCTTGCGTGAAGTAGAGCAGACGGGCAGATAAATGGAGCCCGCAATCGATTCAAAACTCGGCGATTTCACTCGCGAATCTCGATCGTCGTTCGCTCACACCTCGATCCCCACTGCCCGCATCAGCTCCAGCGCGTTGCTTTTCGTCACGACGCCCGGGCGTTTTTTGTAATCGAAGATCACGCGGCCGTTTTCGATGTGGTCCTCGAAGTGGACGTTCGCCGCTCGCGGTGCGAGCTCGTCAGCGATCTGGGCCAAGGCCAAGTCGTGCGTTGTGGCCAGGCCGATGGCGCCTCGGGCGGCAAGACTGCGGACGATGGCTGCGGCGCCGATGCGGCGGTCGTGGGAGTTTGTGCCGCCGAGAACTTCATCGAGGAGGAAAAGGAGCGGAGGCGGCATGCGCAGAATGTCGCGAATGCGCAGAATCTCCGCGTAGAAACGCGACGCTCCTTCCTGCAATGAGTCGTTGAGGCTGATCGATGCGCCTACCGCCATCGGGCTCACGCGAAGGCGGGTGGCGCATACGGGCGCGCCGGCCAGCGCGAGGAGCGTGTTCACGCCGATCGCACGCAGTAGCGTGCTCTTGCCCGACATGTTCGAGCCGCTGACGATAAGGAGGCGCAGCTCACCGCCGATGCTCACATCGTTGGCGACGCGGCGGTCGTCGGGGATGAGCGGATGGCCGACCGCAACGCCGTCGAAAAGCGCGTCCCCTTCGACGATCTCCGGCATCACGAAGGTTGGATGCTCAAAAGCAAACGATGCCAGTGACAAGAGCGCTTCCATCTCAGCAATCGTTGCGATCCACCCCACGATCTCGGCTCCCGACTCGACCCGCCAGCGCTCGATGGCGAAGGCGATGTGCGTCGACCAAAGCAGCAGCAGAGCCAGTGGCGCGAAGAACTGATTGCGCCTGGCATCCAGCAGCGCCACCAGCTTGCGCAGCCGTTCGATCTGGCCCGATGCGATGACGCCGTTGCATTCGAGGCGGCCGCGCAACGCGATGAGCCGCGGCGAGGTGAACGTCTGCCGTTCCAGCACCGCCAGCAACCCGGCCAGCAGCGCCAGCGCCGGCTCGCGACGCTCCACCGCGCCGACAACTTGCAGAACGCGCGCGGATACCCTGCGCGAAAAGAGAGATACGACCAGGCTCATCACCAGCAACGGGAGCGACCAGAGCAGCGAGATCTGCGGCATCGTGCCGGGGTTGGTAGCGTTGACGAAACGCGTGACGAGCGACGGAACGCCGAGGATGAGGGCGGCCGTGGTGAGAGCAGTGATGACAATCGCGGCGATCCGTTCACCCCGCCGCGCCAGCAGCGTCCCCGCGAGTGACCATTCGTCGAGCTTCGCTTCTTCTACGTCGTGCGCGACCTCGGCTGCGGCGATGGCGATCTCCTCGCGAAGCTCGATGAGGCCGCGCAACTCTTCGACTGCTTTCTGCCGGTCGTCAACCTCGGCGCCCGTTACCTGGCCAGGATGCAGCAGCCAGTTCGCCAGCACCGCCTTTCCAGCGCTCGTTGCAGCAATGCATAGCCATTCGTACAGCGAGCCTTTTCCGAAGAGATCGAGATCCGCGGCGAAGGGATGATGCTCATCGGCGTAGCCGGTTCCGGCAACTCCCTTCCCCTGCCACTGGCCGGTCAGCCTTTCGATCCCACGCTCACAGAATCGCGCCGCGGCCTCGGCACGGCGCCGGCGCGTGATCGTCCGGTCGTGCGCGACCATCAATGCGATGAAGCCAATGATCGGAATGGCGATCCAGCCGCTGAAGTGAGCGATGGCGATGATTACCGCGATTGCGAAGAAGACGATGCGGGCGATCGAGAGGTTGCGCTCGCGAGCGCGGAGTGTGGCGGTTTCGGCGCGATGGCTGGCCAATCGAGTTTCGTAGATAGAACGGGGGTCGGACACGGCCTGAAGTATATGCAGCGTGAATAGGTAGCAGACACTGAACCACAGAGGCACAAAGGTCACAGAGAAAACCTTGTAGTTAAAAGGTTTGCTAGAACAGCGCGAGCTGCGTGTTCAGCGCAGGCAGCCGCGGCCGGGCGGGGCGGCGGCGCGAGATCTCGTACACGCCCGTGGCTTCGAACTGCTTTGCGATCGAGAGCTCCAACTGCGAAGTCACGCCGAGTTTCGTCAGCAGGCGCGAAGCCATGTCGCGCACGATCGACTCGTGGTTGTTGCGCTGCGAAAGGTGAATCAAGCAGAGGTTCTTCAGATCGGCGCCGATCATCCGCTGCACGGCCGTCATCGAATCGTCGTTGGAGAGATGGCCGAAGCGCGACATGATCCGGCGTTTGAGCGACCACGGATAGCTTCCCATCCGCAGCATGTCGAGGTCGTGATTGGCCTCGAAGAACAGTCCGTCGCAATCAGAGAGGTGGCGGATCACTGGCGCGTCGGCGTGCCCGAGGTCGCTGGCGACACCGACGCGGGTGCCGTCGCGCGCTTCGATCACGAAGCAGGCTGGATCGGCGGCATCGTGCAGCGTGCGTTGCGCATGGATGTTCAGCTCGCCGATCGTGAAGACGGAATCGTTCGGGAAGATGATCGTCTTCGTCTTCTCGCGGTCGATGCGGCTGGCATCGAGCGTCCCCTGCGTCAGGTAGATCGGGATCCCGTACTTGCGCGCGATCGAGCCCGCGCCGCGGATGTGGTCGTAGTGCTCGTGCGTGATGATGATCGCGCGAAGCTGCTCGATCTCCTTGCCGACCTGCTCCATCCGCTTGCGCGTCTCCCGAGGGCCAAGGCCGGCATCGACCAGGATCGAGGTGCCATCACTTTCGACGTAATAAGAATTGCCCGCGCTGCCGGAGGAGAGGGGTGCGACGATCACGATGGATCATGGTACGCGGTCTCGCGGTCGCGCGGTAGCGGGGTGTCGAAGGTTGCCGGTTGCTTCGGATCTGTGCCTGCGGATGCGCCACGACGCCTTCGCAGGAGTCGCTTGCAGCCAAGCGCTGGCCTCCGGGCGCGTGCGAGAAGCTTTCTCATTGTCTCCGCTGTCTGCTTCGCTTCTATTACCACCGGCATTGCTTCGCAGGCCACGTTCTTCCTTCGGAGAGACCGCAGGCGCTCTGAAGGTCTGACGCGCAGATCTTCAAAGGGTTTCGGGCGCATCAAGGACCTCCGGCCAGGTCTCGCGAAGCTTTCTCGTCGTCACCGCTGTCTGTTTCGCTTCGACAACTGCTGGTTTTCGCTTTGCCGGACACATTTTCCCTTCTGAAAGAGCAGCAGCCCGCTCTGAAGGTCTGGCGCGCAGATCTTCAAAAGTGTTTCGGGCCAAATGAAGGGCCGCCGGCCAGTATCGCGAAGGCTTTCGGACTCGCGAAGATCTGGACGCCAGATCTTGAAGAGCCAAAATCCCCGTTGAAGATCTGAGCGTCAGATCATGGAGAGTCAAAATCCCTTCTGAAGATCTAAGCGCCAGATCTTGAAGAGCCAAAATCCCTTCTGAAGATCTAAGCGACAGATCTTGAAGAGCCAAAATCCCTTCCGAAGATCTGAGCGTCAGATCCTGAAGAGTCGAAATCCCTACTGAAGATCTGGGCGCCAGATCTTGAAGAGTCAAAATCCCTTCTGAAGATCTGGACGCCAGATCTTGAAGAGTCAAAATTCCTTCTGAAGATCTGAACGCCAGATCTCGAAAGGTCAAAACCCCTTCTGAAGATCTGAACGCCAGATCTCGAAAGGTCAAGATCCTTTCTGAAAACCTGAACGCCAGATCTTGAAAGGTCGAAATTCCTTCTGAAGATGTGAGGTGACCCCTCGGCACCCCGCAACCTGAGACCGCGCATACAATCCCCCTCCACATGATGGAGCGCTTTATCGTTGAAGGCGGCCGGCGGCTCGAGGGACGTATCCGTCCGGGCGGAAACAAGAACGCGGCTCTGCCGATTCTCGCGGCGTGTCTGCTGACCGACGAAGTCGTCATCCTCCGCAATCTTCCCGACATTCAGGATGTCCGGGTCATGCTCCAGATCATGGAAGGCGTCGGCGCCACGGTCGAGCGCGTGGAAGCGAACGTCGTTCGCATCCAGACGAAAGGCGATTGCTCGCCCAGCCCCGATCCCGATCTCTCGCGAAAGATCCGCGCCTCGATCCTTCTGGCGGGACCGCTGCTGGCGCGCTGCGGTGCGGCGAACATCGCCAAGCCGGGCGGCGACGCCATCGGACGGCGCCGCGTCGATACCCATCTTCTTGCCCTCGAATCCCTCGGCGCGCAGATCGAAGTCTCGGCGCAGGAGTACCGGATGTCCGTTCGGGCACTCAAGGGCTCGAACATGTTTCTCGACGAAGCGTCGGTGACGGCGACGGAGAACGCCATCATGGCCGCGGTTCTCGCCGAGGGAGAGACGCTGATCTATAACGCGGCGGCGGAGCCTCACGTTCAGGACCTCTGCCGTTTCCTCAACCTCCTCGGCGCCCAGATCGAAGGCATCGCCACGAACTCCCTGCGCATCCGCGGCGTCGACTCGCTGCATGGAGGCGAGTTCCACATCCCCAGCGACCACATCGAAGTCGGCTCTTACATCGGCCTCGCCGCGGTGACGCGCAGCGAGCTCGTGATCGAAGACGCCGTGCCCGAGCACATGTACGCCGTCCGCTACATGCTCGAGAAGGTCGGCATCGATATCAAGATCGAAGGGAAGGACATCCGGGTCCCGAGGGATCAGGCGCTACGCGTCCGCTACGACATCGGCGCGGCTGTGCCGAAGATCGACGACGGACCGTGGCCGCTCTTTCCCGCCGATCTGCTCTCCATCATGATCATCATCGCCACGCAGGCCGAAGGGACGGTGATGATCTTCGAGAAGATGTTCGAGTCGCGGCTCTTCTTCACGGACAAATTGATCCAAATGGGCGCGCGCATCATCCTCTGCGATCCCCACCGCGCCATCATCGTCGGCGGCAACCGCCTCAGCGGCGCGGAGATCTCCAGCCCTGACATCCGCGCCGGAATGGCTCTGCTACTCGCCGCACTCTGCGCCAAAGGCGAGAGCGTGATCCACAACATCCACCAGATCGACCGCGGCTACGAGCGGATCGAGGAGCGGCTGAATCCGCTGGGAGCGAGGATCAGGCGGGAGCGGGACTCGTAATTCGAAGGATGAATGAGGAAGGATGAACGATGAACACCGGGAGAGTTGCTGACCGTTCATCCTTCATTGTTAATCCTTCGTCCTCGCCCGCCGTCATGGGCATCCTCAACGTCACGCCCGACTCGTTTTCGGATGGCGGCGTCCATCTCGATCACACCAAGGCCCTGCATGCAGCGCTGCAGATGGAAGCGGACGGCGCGGCGATCATCGACATCGGCGGCGAGTCGACACGGCCCGGCGCCGAGCCTCTGGCGGCGCAGCTCGAGATCGACCGCGTCGTTCCCGTCATCGAGCAGATCCGCAAGCGTAGCGCGATTCCAATCTCGATCGATACACGCAAAGCGGCGGTGGCCCAGGAGGCGATTCGCGCGGGAGCGAACATCGTCAACGACGTCAGCGGCATGCGCTACTCGGCTGGGATGCCAGGGGTCGTTGCCGGCAGCGGCGTGCCAGTGATCCTGATGCACATGCGCGGCGAGCCGGCGACGATGCAGGAGCTGGCGGTGTACGACGACGTGGTGGCGGACGTCGCCCGCGAGCTGATCTCGATCATCGACGATGCCGTCGCCGCCGGCGTCGACCGCAACAAGATCCTCATCGATCCCGGCATCGGCTTCGCCAAGACCTTCGACCAGAATCTGGAGCTCCTGGCGCGCGCGGACGAGCTGACTTCGCTCGGGCCAGTGGTGATCGGAGCCTCGCGTAAGGCATTCATCGGGCATCTGACCGGCCGCACATCCGGCCCGGAGCGCGCCATCGGTTCGCTTGCCGCCGTGGCCGCAGCACAACTGGCCGGCGCGGCGATCGTCCGCGTTCACGACGTGCGCGAGACCGTCGACTTCCTAAAGGTGTGGATGGCGATCGAGGGAAGACGATGATGGCGGTAATTGCGCCTGCGGCGCGTTGTCGGTTGTCGGTTAGATGCGCCTTCGGCGCGTTAGTAAACCCGCGCGATGGGGCGGCGGGTCCGCAATTCTCAGCTCCAACTAGAATCACTGGCGCGTCCTCAAATCGAGCGCCTTCTCCCCCGCGCTTCTCAGCGGGGGAGAAGGTGGCCGAAGGCCGGATGAGGGGGTCCTCTGTTCGCGCGTCATCGGTGTGCGTAAGACGTTTGGCCAGCTTTTCGAGGGTCATAGGCGAAAGCTCGCCGCACCGAGTCAAATCCCCCCTCATCCGCCTTCGGCACCTTCTCCCCCCGCAAAAACCGCGGGGGGAGAAGGCGCTCGACGCACGGTTCCGGATTACAAGAAAGAGTGCGGGAAACGCCGTCGATTGCGCCTGCGATGCGCTAGCAAGGCCACGCACTTCGGCTTCTGACAACGCGCCGAAGGCGCAATCAACCGACAACCGACAACGCGCCGCAGGCGCAATTGCCCCACGCGCCGCAGGCGGCCGCCAGGCCGCCGGAGGCGCAACGTGAGTTGGTACGACCGCATCCTGGCCCTCCAGCTCTCTTGGCGCGATGGCCTCGACATCGTCATCGTGGCGTTCGTCATCTACAACATCCTCGCGCTCATTCGCGGCACGCGGGCGATGCAGGTCTCGATCGGGATGGTGTTGCTGGGCAGCACGTTCTTCGTCGCGCGCGCCTTCAACCTGCCGGCGCTCGAAGCGATCTCCCGCCAGATCCTCTTTTATCTTCCCTTCGCCGTCATCGTGCTGTTTCAGGCGGAGATCCGCCGCGCGCTGGCGCGCATGGCTTCGAATCCGCTGCTGTCGCTTTTTCCGAGCGGAACGTCTCCGGTTCCGTTCGACGTAATCCTCGATGCGGCCAAGGTGCTCTCTGCAAACCGTATCGGCGCGCTGATCGCCATCGAGCGCGCACAGAGCCTGAAGATGTATTCGGAAGCGGCGAAACCGATCGACGCCCTCGCCTCCGCCGAATTGCTCATCACCATCTTCACGCCGGGCGGACCACTTCACGACGGTGCCGCGATCGTCCGCGGCAACCGCATCGTCGCCGCGGGCGCGTTCCTTCCGCTCACGACATCCGCCGATCCGAAGCTTGCCCACGGAACGCGCCATCGAGCCGCGCTGGGGTTATCCGAGGATAGCGATGCGCTGGTCATCGTAATCTCGGAAGAGAATGGCTCGATCTCCGCCACGAGTGAAGGCGTCCTGCACGAGCACCTCGACAGCGATCAACTCCTTCAACTGATGCAGGAGCGACTGAAATGATTGCGCCTACGGCGCGTTGTCGGTTGTCGGTTAGATGCGCCTTCGGCGCGTTGGTAGGCGCGCGGGGTTGGGTTCTCGTCAACGCGCCGAAGGCGCAACCAACCGACAACCGACAACGCGTCGTAGGCAGCCGCCAGGCTGCCGGAGACGCAAGATGAGAGGCGCAGCATGAGCGGCCACAACCTCTCCCTCCGCATCCTCTCCCTGTTCCTTGCGTTCACGGTCTGGTTCTTCGTCTCTGCGCCGCGGCGGGAACCGGTCTCGGAGCGCGCGTTCGCGGCGCCCGTATCCATCGTGCGGATGCCGCGCGACCTCGTCATCACCACGCCCGTTCCGGACACGGTCAGCGTTCGTCTCCGCGGACGGATTTCTGACCTTCGATCGCTCTCATCGCAGAATCTCGAAGTCACGCTGGACGTGAGTTGGGTGACGCCGGGCGATGCCGTCATCACGCTCAGCCCGCAGGCGATGAGCGTCCCGCCGCAGATCGACGTCGTGTCGATCGAGCCGATGAAACTCCGCTTTCACGTCGAGGCGCTGCGACAGACCGTCGTCCCTATCCGGCCGTTTCTGATCGGGCAACCCCCTCCCGGATATCTCGCCGGCGACCCGACGCTCGTTCCCGATCACGCTCTCGTGTCCGGCCCGGCCTCGCAGATACGGAACGTCACGGAAGTGGCGACCGAACGGATTATCATGAGCGGCCGCTCCGAGACATTCGTGCAGAATGTGGGCGTCGTCAGCGACTCGTCCCTCGTCCGCATCATCGAGCCGCTGGTCACGCAAGTCACCGTGCCTGTGAATGCCGAGATCGGACCGGTCGCGCCGGTATCAGCAACCACGGACACGACTGCCGAGGAGCCGTCCGTAGAAAAGCCAGCCGAGACGAAGCCGCCAGAAAAGCCGCCGGTGCAAAAGCGCAGACACAAAAGGGAGCAATGAGGACCTTATTCGGCACCGACGGCATCCGCGGCAAAGCCCATCAGTACCCATTCGACGGACCGACGATGTTCGCGCTCGGCGAAGCGCTGGCGCATCGGCTGAAGGGGGTAGGGGGTCGGGAGTCGGGAGTCGGAGCAACTCCCGAGGACACTCTCCGACAACCGAAAACCGACAACCGACAACCGGCAATCGGACAGCCCTCAGTTGACTCTCTCCGACCCGCGACTCTCGACTCCCGACTCCCGACTCCCCACCCCACCATCCTCCTCGGCATGGACACGCGCGAATCAGGTCCGGAGATCGCCCGCGCGCTGACTGCCGGCATCGAGCATGGCGGCGGCAAGGCAATCTTCGTCGGAATCGTCCCCACCCCTGCGGTCGCTTACCTCTGCCGTACCTCGGACGCCGCTGCCGGCATCTCCATCTCGGCCTCGCACAATCCCTTCGAGGACAACGGCGTCAAGATCTTCGGTCACGATGGGATGAAGATTCCCGACAGTGTTGAAGAGCAGATCGAGGACGAGCTGCGTGCGCTTCGCCACGACGATGTGGTCATCCCTGATCGGGAGCCGCGCGAGAACGGGGAGCTCATCGAGCGTTACGAGCAATTCCTCGATGACGGCATCGCTCCCCAGGCGTTGCGCGGACGCAAGGTCGTACTCGACACAGGAAACGGCGCCACGTTCCGGATCGCGCCCGAAGTCTTCCGGCGCGCCGGCGCCGAAGTCGTCGTCATCAACGCGCAGCCGAATGGCCGCAACATCAATGACCAGTGTGGTGCCATGCATCCCGAGGTACTGGCAAAAACCGTAATTGCCGAGAAGGCGGACTTCGGTGTCGCCTTCGACGGGGACGCTGACCGCGCCATCTTCGTCGACGACGCGGGGAAGATTCGCGACGGCGACGAGATCATCTACCTCTGGGCGCAGCGCCTGAAAAGCAACGGCACACTCAAGAACGACCGTGTCGTCACGACTGTGATGTCGAACTACGGCTTCGAGCAGCAGCTTCGCGAGGATGGTATCGAGCTTTGCCGCGCCAACGTCGGCGACAAGTACGTTCTCGAGATGATGATCGAGCGTGGCGCGATCCTCGGCGGCGAGCAGTCCGGCCATATCATCGATCTGGCCGTCCACACGACGGGCGATGGCACCCACACCGCTCTCGTGTTCGGCGAGCTGCTCACGCAGGGAGGCAGACCATTCTCCCAGCTCCGAACGTTCACACCGATGCCGCAGTTGCTCGTGAACCAGCCGGTCGCCTCGAAGCCGCCGCTGGAATCGCTGCCGAAATATCAGGCTGCGCTTGCCGGCGCGCAAGCGCAGTTGAATGGCCAGGGCCGCATCCTCGTCCGCTACTCCGGTACCGAGAACAAAGTGCGCGTCATGGTCGAAGGTCCGGATCGAGCGCTCATCGAACAGATCGCGGAATCGCTGCGAGTCGTGCTGCAATCGGAGATCAGCGACTAGGGAAAAAGGTGTGCGGTCGTCTCCACCGCGGGCACTCGGGCGTCCTTACCCGAGTTGGGCTCCCCGTCTGTTACAATCCGCGCGCTCTGAGCGACCGCTCAGGTGCAAACTCACTAGCAAACACGTCTGGAGGACCTATGAAGTCATGGATCATGCGCACGCTGGTCCTGGCGATGCTGATCGTCTGCATCGCCGGTGTCGCGAACGCGCAGACCTCGAATACGACACAAACCGCGGCCACGCCGCAGGCGGCAGCGTCCCAGGTTGCAGCGCCGCAGTCGGTCGCCCCCTCGCCCGCGGAATCGCAGACCGAGGCCAACCTCGTGCTGCCCGATCTCGGAAGCGTTTCGTTTCTCGGCGGCATCAACGGCCGGAAGCTTCTGATGTTCGGGCTGATCGTCTGTGCTCTGGGACTGCTCTTCGGCTTCGTGATGTACGTGCGGCTGAAGAATCTGCCCGTGCACTCCTCGATGCGCGAGATCTCGGAACTGATCTACGAGACCTGCAAGACCTATCTGCAGACGCAGGGCAAATTCATCCTGCTGCTCGAGGTCTTCATCGGCATCATCATGATCTTCTACTTCGGCGTGCTGCGCCATTACGGCCTGACGCGGACGGCGATCATCATCATCTTCAGCCTCGTCGGCATCGCTGGCAGCTATGGCGTGGCCTGGTTCGGGATTCGCGTCAACACCTTCGCTAACTCGCGCTCGGCGTTTGCCTCGCTGCGCGGCAAGCCCTTCCCGACCTACGACATCCCGCTCAAAGCCGGCATGTCGATCGGCATGCTGCTCATCTCCACTGAGCTCGTGCTGATGCTCTTCATCCTGCTCTTCGTTCCGCGCGACTACGCCGGCCCTTGCTTCATCGGCTTCGCCATCGGTGAGTCGCTCGGCGCGGCCGCGCTCCGTATTGCCGGCGGCATCTTCACCAAGATCGCCGACATCGGCTCGGACCTCATGAAGATCGTCTTCAACATCAAGGAAGACGATGCCCGCAACCCCGGCGTCATCGCCGACTGCACCGGCGACAACGCCGGCGACTCGGTCGGCCCGACTGCCGACGGCTTCGAGACCTACGGCGTCACCGGCGTCGCCCTGATCACGTTCATTCTTCTGGCAGTCTCCGATCCGATCGTGCAGACGCAGCTCCTCGTATGGATCTTCGTCATGCGCGTCCTCATGGTCATCACCTCGGCCGTCTCGTACTGGGTCAACGGCGCTGTCGCTGCTGCGAAGTACCGAAACGCCGACACGATGAACTTCGAGGCGCCGCTGACGTCGCTCGTATGGATCACATCGATCCTGTCTGTCGGTGTCACCTACGCGGTCTCCTATCTCCTCATCCCCACCCTCGGCGGCGACGCCTCGATGTGGTGGAAGCTCTCGACGATCATTACCTGTGGCACGCTCGCCGGCGCGATCATCCCCGAGCTGGTGAAAGTCTTTACCTCCACTGAATCGCGTCACGTGCGGGAAGTCGTCACCGCCTCGCGCGAAGGTGGTGCGTCGCTGAACATTCTGGCCGGTCTCATCGCCGGGAACTTCAGCGCTTACTGGATGGGCATCACCATCGCCGCGCTGATGGGTGTCGGCGCCTGGATCAGCAGCATGTTCCCGGTCGGCGCCGGCGCGCTCATGATTGCGCCTGCGATCTTCGCGTTCGGTCTCATCGCCTTCGGCTTCCTGGGCATGGGTCCGGTGACGATCGCGGTCGATTCGTACGGTCCGGTCACCGACAACGCCCAGTCCGTCTTCGAGCTCTCGACCATCGAAACGATGCCCGGCATCGAAGCCGAGATCAAGCGCGACTTCGGCTTCGAGCCATCATTCGCGAAGGGCAAAGACTTCCTCGAGGCAAACGACGGCGCCGGCAACACGTTCAAAGCTACGGCGAAGCCTGTGCTCATCGGCACGGCGGTCGTCGGCGCGACGACGATGATCTTCTCCATCATCGTGATGCTCACCAACAAGCTCACGACCGACATGGACAAGCTCTCGCTCATGCACCCGCAGTTCCTTCTCGGACTCGTCGTCGGCGGCGCGGTGATCTACTGGTTCACCGGCGCATCGACGCAGGCCGTTTCCACCGGTGCGTATCGCGCGGTCGAGTTCATCAAGCAGAACATGCACCTCGATGCCGGCGCCACGAAGGCGTCCGTCGAAGATTCGAAGAAAGTCGTCGCCATCTGCACGCAGTACGCGCAGAAGGGCATGTTCAACATCTTCCTGACCGTCTTCTTCTCCACGCTGGCCTTCGCCTGCTTCGAGCCGTTCTTCTTCATCGGCTATCTGATCTCGATCGCGCTCTTCGGTCTCTACCAGGCCATCTTCATGGCCAACGCCGGCGGCGCGTGGGACAACGCCAAGAAGATCGTCGAAGTCGAGCTGAAGGAGAAGGGGACGCCGCTCCACTCTGCCTGCGTCATCGGCGACACGGTCGGCGATCCGTTCAAGGACACCTCGTCGGTGGCCATGAATCCGGTCATCAAGTTCACGACGCTCTTCGGTCTTCTGGCCGTCGAGCTGGCCGTGGAGATGACAAAGAACGGTCAGCAGGGACTGACGCGAATCCTGTCGGTAGCCTTCTTCATCATCTCGATGATCTTCGTCTACCGCTCGTTCTACGGAATGCGCATCCAGTCACAGAGCGCGGCGCACTGAGCTGGGGTTCTCAAATTCTCGACGTCTGCTTTGCTCGAGCGCGGGGCCCCCACCCGCCGGCGGCCCCCAGCTCCCCCCCCCAAAACGGGGGGGGGGGGGGGGGGGGGGGTGGGGGGGGGGGGAATTAGTGGACCACCAGAGTTAAAAGAATGG
>Ga0307470_10000867_pt1 | contig 12627 bp, 8 predicted proteins | sample atmos_gasesAM3C__FD_204565 | JGI IMG/M metagenome (GOLD analysis project Ga0307470, IMG submission 204565) | Hardwood forest soil microbial communities from Morgan-Monroe State Forest, Indiana, United States - atmos_gasesAM3C_05 | ecosystem: Environmental > Terrestrial > Soil > Temperate forest... | reverse complement strand
CAGCTTGGTCCCCGAGGACGGCCGCCTGGAAGGGTGTGAGGGGAGGGGGGGCCCGAAGGCGGCCGCCCGCAGGGGACCAAGCTGAGCCGCTGCCGGAGGCTCAGCATGGGAGGCTCGGCATGGGACGCCGGGCGCGCCGGGCGCGGGCCTCGGCCGCGATCTCCTCCGTCCCCGGCAGGACCCCGAAGATGCGCTCGGCGAGGTCGACCAGCTCGGCGTCGAAGAGGCCGCGGTAGAAGGGGTCGCCGGCGCACCAGCGGAAGCGCTCGGCGAGGGCCATCTCGCCCGCCCGGCCGTCGTAGGCGAGGCCGTCGAAGGAGTCGCCCCAGGCGGTCGGCCCCCAGCGGGCGACGGCGCCGATCCCGGCGTCGGTGAAGGGGAACCCGAGCTGGCCCGCGAGCGCCTCGCGGTAGCCCCGCTCGGCGACCCAGCGGTTGAAGGAGACGAAGACCGGCTGGTGGCGCAGGGTCCGGGTCTCGCCGAGGAGCTCGCGGGCGTACTGCCGGTAGCGGCGGGCGGCGGCGGCGACGGTGGCCTCGGCGATCGGGTGGACGTCGCCGCGCGCCCAGCGCAGCAGGCTCGCCAGGTTGTTCCACGGGTCGCGGAGCACCAGCAGGTCGACCCGCCGCGCGCTCGCCCCCACCCAGCCGTCGTGCGCCGCCGCGGCGGCGTCCGAGAAGACCGCCGTCAGGTCCCTGCCCTCGTAGTTGTGGAGGAGGAAGTCCTTGGGCGCCGGGGCGGCGGCGCGCTCGCCCGCGAGGTCGACGCCCACGCCGACGCTGTCGGGCAGGTAGCAGGTCGCGTAGGGGTTCTCGCCGGCGGCGCAGTTGTCGAGGAAGGCGCCGCGGCCGGGGAGCTGGGCGAGCAGCCACTGCACGACCGCGTGGCTCCCCGAGCGGCGCAGCGCGGCGATCCGCACCTCGAGACCGTTGATCATCTCAGCTCGGTTTGACCCCTGGAACGCAAGCTGACTATACTGCCGCGGTCCTCGATCCATCTCGTTCGCGGCGCCCGGAAGCGCGGGGAATGCGCCCATGACCGACGTCCTGCTCGCCCATTCGTTCTTCCTGCGCAACGACCCGAAGCAGGTGGAGAAGATGCGTCCCTACGCGCCGCTGGGGACGCTCTACGCGGCGGCCATCCTGCGCGACCAGGGCTACTCGGTGGCGCTCTTCGACGCCATGCTCGCCGAGGGGATCGACGAGTACGTCCTCCTCCTCGACACCCACCGCCCGCGCGTCGTCGCCCTCTACGAGGACCAGTTCAACTTCCTCAACAAGATGTGCCTGTCGCACGCCCGCCAGGCCGCCTGCCGGATGAGCGAGCTGGCGCGCGAGCGGGGGGCGCGGGTGGTGGCGGCGGGCGCCGAGGTCTCCGATCACCCGGAGGTCTACTTCCCGCACGGGGTCGAGTACGCCCTGCTGGGCGAGGCGGACCATACCCTGGTCGAGCTCGTCGGGGCGCTTCTCCGCGGTGAACGGGCCCCGGAGTCCGTCGCCGGCCTCGCCTGGCCGGACCGGGAGGCGCCGGGCGGGGTGGGCCGGAGCGCGGCGCGTCCGCCGGACCGCCAGCCCGACGCCTTCCCCTTCCCGGCCTGGGACCTCCTGGACGTCGGGCGCTACCGCGACGCCTGGCGCCGCGCCCACGGCTACTTCAGCCTCAACCTCGCCACCACCCGCGGCTGCCCCTTCCACTGCAACTGGTGCGCGAAGCCGATCTGGGGGCAGCGCTACGCCATGCGCTCGCCCGAGAACGTCGCCGAGGAGATGGCCCTGGTCAAGCGGACGCTCCAGCCCGACCACCTCTGGTTCGCCGACGACATCTTCGGCCTCCAGCCGCGCTGGGTGGCGGAGCTCGCCGCGGCGATCGAGCGGCGGGACGCCGCGATCCCGTTCATGATCCAGTCGCGCGTCGACCTGATGACCGAGCGCGCCGTCGACGGGCTCCGGCGGGCGGGCTGCGCCGAGGTCTGGCTGGGGGTCGAGAGCGGCAGCCAGAAGATCCTCGACGCCATGGACAAGGGGACGCGGGTCGAGCAGGTGGCGGTGGCGCGCGAGCGGCTGCGTGGCGCCGGCATCCGCGCCTGCTACTTCCTCCAGCTCGGCTACCCCGGCGAGACCTTCGCGGACCTCCTGGCGACCGCGCGGCTGGTCCGCGACACCCTCCCCGACGACATCGGCGTCTCGGTCTCCTATCCCCTTCCCGGCACCAAGTTCCACGCCATGGTCAACTCCCATCTCGGGGAGAAGGACCGCTGGCAGGACAGCGACGACCTCGCCATGATGTTCCAGGGCACCTACCGGACGCCGTTCTACCGCGAGCTCCACCGCCTGCTGCACCGGGAGCTCGACCTGCGGCGAGAGCTCGCCGCGAACGGAGGCGACCCGGCGCACGCCGGCGCGCTCGCCGCGTCCCTGGCAGCCGTCGCGGCGCGCTGGAGCGAGCTCGAGGCGACCGAGGCCGGCCACCGGAGCCTGCATCCGACGGCGATCGAGAAGGACTACGGCCCCTTGGCCGCCCCCGACCTCTCGCGGACCTGGAACTGACCGCGTGTCCGCCGACCTCCTCCTCACCCACGGGTACTTCCTCTACGAGGACCCGAAAGAGGTCCAGATCATGAAGCCGTACCCGCCGCTGGGCCTGCTCTACCTCTCGGCCTACCTCAAGCGCGCGGGCTTCGGCGTCGAGATCTTCGACAGCACCTTCGCCGCGCCGGCCGACCTGGTGACCCGCTTCGCCGCCGGTGCCGGCGGCGTCGTCGGCATCTACACCAACCTGATCACCCGCGGCGCCGTGCTCGCCGCCGTCGCCGGTGCCAAGGCGCACGGCTGGACGGTCGTCCTCGGCGGCCCGGAGTCGGCCAACTACCCCGCCGAGTACCTCGCCCGCGGCGCCGACGTGGTGGTCCTGGGCGAGGGCGAGGCGACGATGGCCGAGCTGCTGCCGGCCCTGGCCGAGCGCGGCCCGCACCGGCTCCACGGCGTCGCCGGCACGGTCTTCCGCGACGAGGCGGGGGAGGTGATCGCGAACCCCGAGCGGCCGCAGCTCCCCGATTTGGACGCCCTCCCCTGGCCCGACCGCGCGGCGATCGACCTGCCGCGCTACGTCGACGTCTGGCGCGAGCACCACGGGCAGGGGAGCGTCAACCTGATCACCGCCCGCGGCTGCCCCTACCGCTGCCGCTGGTGCTCGCACGCGGTCTTCGGCTTCACCCATCGGCGGCGGAGCCCCGCCGACTGCGCCGCGGAGCTGGCGCACGTCCGCGAGGTCTACGCCCCCGACCAGGTCTGGTACGCCGACGACGTCTTCACCATCCACCACGGCTGGCTCTTCGAGTACGCGGCAGAGCTCGCGCGCCGGGGTCTCAAGGTCCCCTTCGAGACCATCTCGCGCCCCGACCGGATGATGAAAGAGGAGGTGCTCGCGACCTTGGCCGCGATGGGCTGCTGGCGGATCTGGATCGGCTCGGAGAGCGGCAGCCAGCGGATCCTCGACGCCATGGAGCGCGGCGCCACCGTCGAGCAGGTGCGCTGGGCGACCGCGGCGGCGAAGCGCCATGGGATCCAGGTCGGCATGTTCCTGATGTGGGGCTACGAGGGGGAGACGGTCGACGACATCCAGGCGACGGTCGAGCACGTCAAGCGCTGCGATCCCGACGTCTTCTTCACCACCGTCGCCTATCCGATCAAGAACACCGCCTACTACCGCGCGGTGGCGGACCGGGTGGTCGCCCCGCTCGGCTGGGAGGCGGCGACCGACCGCGACTACGAGGTGCGCGGCCGTCCCGATCGCGCCTACTACGGCCACGCCGACCGCTGGCTCAAGAACGAGGTCGACGCCTGCCGCCTGGAGGCGAGCGACCCGGCCGGTGCCGCGGCGCTCCACCGGGCCGCCGGCGAGGCCCGCGCCGCCCTGCTCGCCGAGGCTGCCGCTCCAGGGGCCTGAAGCCGGTGCCGGAAGGCCCGCAGGTCCCGGCCTCGGGGGCCGCCACCGCACCCACCGCAGGGCCGTTCGACGCCCTCGCCGCCGACTACGACCGCCAGTTCACCCAGAGCCTGCTGGGCGGCACCCTGCGGCGCGCCGTCTGGCGGCGGCTCGACGCAACCTTTCCTCCCGGCCAACGCGTGCTCGAGCTCGCCTGCGGCACCGGCGAGGACGCCGTGCACCTGGGCGGGCGCGGCGTCCGCGTGCTGGCGACGGACGGCTCCGGGGAGATGGTCGAGGCGGCGCGGCGCAAGGTGGTGCGCGCCGGCCTCGCCGGCCTGGTGGAGGCGCGCCGGCTCCCCTTCGACCGCCTCGCCGAGCTGCCGGAGGGGGCGTTCGACGGCGCCTTCTCGAATTTCGGCGGCGTCAACTGCGCGGCCGACTTGGCCGCTCTCGGCCGCGATCTGGCGCGCGTCCTCAAACCGGCCGCCCCCGTCCTCCTCTGCGTCATGGGGCCGCTGGTGCCGTGGGAGTGGCTGTGGTTCGGCCTGCGCGGCGACCTGCGGAGCGCCTCGCGCCGATTGCGGCGGGGCGGCGCCCTCTGGCGCGGGATCCGCGTCGTCTACCCTTCGCCCCGTCGCCTCGAGCGCACCCTCCGCCCCTGGTTCCGGGTCGAGCGCCGGGCGGCGATCGGCGCCCTCGTCCCCTTCCCGGCCGCCGAGCCCTGGGCGCGCCGCCATCCCGACCTGATCGCCCGCCTGGACGCCCGCGAGCGGCGCTGGGAGACCCTCTGGCCCCTCCCCTGGCTCGCCGACCACTACCTGCTGGAGCTGGTCCGGCGGTGAGGGCGGCCGGATCGGGCTCCCTTCGACCTGCTCCAAGAATCGGCTGGCACCTCGTCTGCCCGGCCTGCGGGGCCGCTTTGGGGGTCGAGTCGGAGCTTCCTACCGAGGTGCTCTGTGCCGCCTGCGCGATCGAGTATCCGACCCTGGAGGGCGGCGTGCGCTGCCTGCTTCCCCTGGCTCGCCGCGAGCGCTTCGCTCCCTTCCTCGCCGACTACACGAAGATCCGCCTGGCCGAGCGGCGCGGCTCGGACGACCCCGCCTACTACCGGGCGTTGCCCGACTGTCCGCCCGATCACCCGATCGCCTGGCAATGGGCTCTGCGCCGCCGCACCTTCGCGGCGCTCGTCCGCCGGGTCCTGCCGCGCCTCCCTCCCGGGCTCCAGGTGCTCGACCTCGGCGCCGGGGTCGGCTGGCTCTCCCACCGGCTCGCCGAGCGCGGCCATCGGCCCTGCGCCGTCGACCTGTCGCCGGACCCCTACGACGGCCTGGGAGCCGCTCGCCACTACCGTCCCGAGTGGCCGCGCCTGCAGGCCGAGTTCGATCGCCTGCCGTTCCCGGACGGCGAGGCCGATCTCGCGATCTTCAACGCCAGCCTCCACTACTCGACCGACTACCGGGCGACGCTCGGCGAGGCCCTCCGCGTGCTCCGCCCCGGCGGCACCCTGCTCGTTCTCGAGTCGCCGATCTACCGCCGCGAGGAGAGCGGCCGCCGCATGGTCGAGGAGCGCCACGCCGACTTCGCCCGCCGCTTCGGCACCCGCTCGGAGAGCCTGCCGAGCCGCGAGTTCCTCACCTGGGACACGCTCGACGGCCTCGCCCGCGAGCTGGGAATCACCTGGCACCGGGTGACGCCCTGGTACGGCTGGAAGTGGGCGATGCGCCCGTGGGTCGCGCGGCTGAGGCGAAAGCGGGAGCCCAGCCGCTTCGTCCTACTCTCTGCCGTAAAGCAACGGTAAGCGGAGCGCAGCCGGTTGAGACGTGCTCGCCCGAGCTTCGATCAAGTGGGATGAGCAGCCGCCACGAAGGGTTGCGCTGGCGGGAAGGAGCCGGGCGGAAACATCGCCGATCGATCGCCTGCTCGGAGCTTGGCCGCCGCGTCCACGAACTGCGAATAGGCCTGACGCAGCTCCTCACGGACAGCGCGGCTGATCGCATGAAAGCTCGGGGAAGGCGACGTTTTCGGCTGCAGGGGGATGCTGTGAGGATCTTGCCTGAGGATGGCCCTGACGCCGAGAGGCTTCGCACCCTGTCGCCCGATGGCGGCCTCGGACTCGATCTCACGAAGTAGATCCGTGATCCGCATCCGGATCTCTCCTGCCTCACGAGGATGGCTCGATATCGCCGAGCCCAGAACTTGTCACGCCAACGGACCAGACGGCCTGCCTCCCGTGCAAGATTGGAGTTCACGAAGCCCATGAAGCGGCTCACTGCATGGCCATTTTGCGGCCTCGTTTGGGGGGCTGACACGAAAACGCCGTCAAAGGTGGCGAATCAGGTCACGGAGCACGTATGGCGGCGGGCTTCAGTCCCCGCCGCACGTGACCACTGTTCGCGGCCACGAGCTTGGCCAGCCCCGCGATCTCCTCCGGCCCGCGCGTCTCGCGCTCCGTCGTCCAGACGGGGACCGCGACGTGCTCCCACGGGAGGAGGCCGTTGTCGCATGCGAAGGCGACGACAGCTTCGCCGTCGCCCACAAACCGCACGGCATGGAGCTGCTCGTACGGCTGAGTGAAGGCGGCGAGGAGCACGCCGCGCTGCGTGTCCCAGAGGCGGGCGGTAGCACCGTCGGTGGCGACGAGCTCCGCACCAGATGCGCTGAATGAAGCGTCGAGCGTGCGGTTCCGCTCGGACAGCGTTTGGAGGAGTCTGCCGTCCGCGGTGCTCCAGATGCGGAGCGGGCCCTCGGTCGCGCCGGTGGCCAACCACCGCCCATCCGGGCTGAACACGACTGCGTGCGCGAATTCGATCGCCCGCTGGAAGCGCTCGCCTGCTCCGAAGATGAGCGGCTTCTCCGATCCGTCGAGCGACTCCAGCCGGATTGCGCCGGCCTTTTCTCGTGGTTTGCAGTCGAGGAGCGCCAGCCGGCGCTCGTCGCTGCTGAACGCCGCGTGACAGCCCTCGCTCTTCAGCGCGGCCTGCCGGCGGCGGAGATCCTGGACGATGATGCGATCGTTCGATTCGCGCACGAGGAGAAAGCGGCTGTGGGGCGAGAACTCGGTCACGGCTTGCGCCGCGGTCGCGATCGTTTGCGGATTTCCATCGCCGCCCCGCGGCCGGACGACTACCTGCCGGTCCTCGGCGAAGGCGAGCCACTCGCCATCGTGGCTGATCGCCGCGAGCCCTTTGTCGCCTGCCGATACGGCGCGCCGTTCGGCGAAGTCGATCAGAAAGGAGCCGTTCCCGTTCTCGGTCACGACGGCGCGCCGTCCGTCGTCGGAGATGCTCGCCGCCAGCGCCTGCACGGCGCGAGTGGAATATGCGACCGTCACCGGCGGACCGGCACCGGTAGTCGCTGCGCGCGTAGCCAGACCGTGCGAGACCCACAACACCTGCCGCCCGTCAGACGTGAATGCCGCGAGGGCGCCAGCGTCGCCGCGGAAGGGGGTCGCAATGCGGTCGTCCCTGGCCGCGTCCCAGAGCCAGACCGCTCCGTCTTCCGTGGCCGCCGCGAGACGCCGCCCGTCCGCGCTGAAGCGCATGACGTCGATCTGCAGCACCGGGCCGAGGGTATCGAGCCGTTCCCATGTTTCCACGTCGAGGGTGCGCACCTCGAAGTCGCTCCAAAAGGTCGTCAGGGCGATCCGCTGTCCGTCCGGCGAGAAGCGGAATCGCAACGGGAAGGCATCGGAGACGAAGGTTTCGTCTGCTTTGCGGACGACGCTGAAGCGACGGCGCGGCGCAGCGCCCCACGTCCGCTGCGCCTCATCGAAGGCCCAGAGCTCGATTTCGCTCGCCGAGCCGACCGCGAGCCTGGCGCCGCCCGGATGAAAAGCGATCTCGCCAAATCCGGAGGCCTGCATTACAGCGACGACTGCTTCGGTCGCTACATCGAGAAGACGGATCACGCCGCCCGTTCCCGTGTGCAGCGCGATGACGGTGCCGTCCGGCGAGAGCGCGGCGGGTCCTTTGTAGCGCTCATCGAACGCGCGGATCATCGCGCCGTCCGGCGCGCGGAACACCCGGATCCGATCCTGCTCGTCGCGTGTCCCGATCACCTCGTGGTTCCCGCTCAGAAAGACGCGCGCGCCCGGCAGCGGCTGCGATATGCCGGAAGTGAGGTCGATGAGGACTGCGCGATTGCCCGCCGCCAGCAGCCGGTTCCTGCCCACTGCCTCAAGGAGATCGACGGCCTGGCCGGTCGTCGGTAGATCGCGGAGCCACTCGCCCTCCGCCGTCCAGATGCCGAAGCCGTGTGCGCCTGCCGTGACGATGAGGCCATCGTGTGCGAAACAGGCGGCCGTGATCCGCGTCTCGCCTGGCCGGCGCAGCGTTGCCACCGGCAGCCCTGCGGACGTCCAGAGTCGCGCCGCATCGCCCTCGCGTGGAACGGTCAGCACGCGCCGCCCGTCCGCGCTCCAAACGACGTCCTTCAGCCGCGCGCCGGTCGCGATCTCCGTTGTGATCCCGCGGGCCGCGGTCGCGACGAGGTACCGGAGGACCTGATCGTCTGGCCGCCGACCATAGACCGGCGCGAGCGACACGAGCGCCTGGGCAGGATTACCACGCAACAGCTCATAGCGGCCCTGCTCCTGCGCCGCGTCGAGAGCGCCCTCGTTCGCGTTCCGCCTGTAAAAGACGGTGGCGGTCACCGCCAGGGCGACAGCGACCACCAAGCCGATGGCGGCGAGCGCCTGGAGGCGGCGGACGGTATTACGTTTCGCGTACTCGAACGACTGATCGATCCTCTCCACGACCGACGGACTGGGCGACTCCGCCTCCGCCGTCTCATCGATCCAGACGGGCGTGTCACCACGGATTTCGGCCCAAGGAACGGCCGTGTCACTCTCACCGAAACGGATGGGCGTGATGCGCCGCCCGGTCCGCGCGAACTCCTCGATTTCCAGGCGGACGTACCGCGAGGCGGCGGCCTTCGGCGTGCCGACGACCACCAGCGTGGCGCTCCCCTGGAGCGACTGCACCAGGGTCTTCTTCAGCTTGTCGCCCGCCCGGATCTCCGCCTCATCGAGGAAGCAGGTGAAGCCGCGCTTGCGCAGAGCGTCGCGTAGCTCGCGCGCGTACGCGCCGCCGCCGCCGTGCGCATAGGAGATGAAGACGTCGAAACGAAATCGCGCGTGCCGCGCGACCTGCCAGAGCCGGCGAAGCAAGCGTTTCATGGAGGGAGTATACTCACTCGCTCTGGATTGACATCACTGTTGCCTTAGCACCCAAACGGTCGAACAACTGAAGGGATTCGGCTACCTCTTCTAGCGCAACGTTGCTCCCATCTCGTCGGTGCCCACGATTCCGAATTGAGGAATTGTTTCGGCGGTTCTCGGCGAGCCCTCTGTTCGCACACCTCACGGACAACAACGCGCGCGCCGAAGTCCGGTCCCGAAGTCTTGCCGAGGCCGGACTTTCCGAAGAGCACCGTGAGGGTCGCGTCGGCGACGCGACGGAGCAGCTTTTCCGCCTCCGCCTCGCGGCCGTGGAAGTAGTCCCGTGCGTCCTCCTCGAAGGACTCGAGCCCCGGCCACGGCCTCGAGGGTGGGACCGGACACACCTTTTCCCAGGCGCGCGGCAAGGCTCGGATACTTGGCCCTCAATCGGGGCGGTGAGGCTGTCAAAGAACACAGTGCCGGTGACGCTATGCCGCCGCGAAGGTAACGCCAGCGGGAAGCTGCCGGCCGGGAAAGAAGCGTAGCGATTACCACGTCGCAACCGGTCGGACGCCTCTCGGAGCGCCCACGAAGACGGCGTAGATTTCGTGAACGCTTTGCGAGCGGCCTTGGTGGCTGCGTTGACCCGCGGCGCAGGAGAGCGGGCGAGAGAGGCGGGACGGTGTTGTGGATCGCACGCCAGGATCGCCGCGAGGGTGACGGTCTCGACGATGGCGTACCGCATCCGGCCGAAGTCTTCGTGGCGGAGACGGGCGGCGAATTCCTGGGTGCGGTTGAACCCGTGGCCTGTCAGAGGATTGCCCTTGAGCAGGGCCTCGACGCAATGGACTCTTGGTCACTGGAGTAGGTGCTCGACCAAATTCTCCTTAACGGACTGGCTGAGGACGTAACGAAGACGCTCAATCTGCGCGGCGTCCTCGTCGGTGACCACGGTCATCTCGTAGCGGCGGTCAAGGACGGGACCGCGCCAGTTGGTCAAGTGGTGACCTCCAGCGAGAGCTTCGACTTCGCGTAGGACGGAAAGCAACGGCGAGATCTTGCAGGCCAACCTATCTTGAGAAATCGGCTGGCACTCTGGGCTGGGGCGGAAAATCGGCTGGCACCCTGGGCTGCAACCGAGGTGTCGATATGGAAATGGTCAGCTACGCGTCCGCTCGGCGGCTCTCTCCTCGAGGAGGCGCCGACTCAGTCCGCGGGAGGTTCCCTTGGCCGCTCGGATAGGGTCGGCAGGGATCGGCACCACCCGAATCGTATGGCCGTCGTCGATCCACTCCAGCTGAGTCTGCGGCCCGATCCCGTGATCCTTACGGATCTTCGCGGGAACGACGGTTTGTCCCCTCTCTGTCACCGTGGTCTTCATTTGCGGCCTCCTGAGGCTACAAGGTTTTTCGCTGGGGAGCATCGCCCCAATGCAGGGAGTGGAAGAACGGCGCCTTCTCCGAACCTTTGGGGCGACTACCGCCGGTACTGCGCGCGGGTGCGGCGGTGATTGTAGAGTGGCTGTGGGGTGCCGACGGGCCGCGGCGAGCCCGCGCCGGCTCGCGGCGAGGGTTCGTCGGGCCGCGGCGCGGGCGCGCGGTGTCGCGGCGCGGGTGCGCTCGGTCGCGGCGGGAGGAGGGCGGGTTGCGGCGTGCCCTTGCGCCCTCACGGCGTCGTCTCGCCGCCCGTCGGCGGGTCCGCGCTGGGTGTCGGCGTGGCCGCGCCGGCTCGCGTCGTGGCCACGACGCGCGGATTCCCTCGGGCGCCACAATGCCGCGCGGCCAGTTTGGCGCCCCGCGCGGCCCCGCCGCGACCTGACGAGACCAAATGTCTCGCCGGCGAAGCGGCAACGCGGCGTCAGCTCGTCACGTCGAGCCTCCGAGCCCGCGAGTCCTCCCCTGGTACCCTCGCGGAGGCCCGCCGAACCCTTTCCGGGCCGCGTCGTAGCTACGCCGTGGCCCGGCGTAGCCACGCCGCCGCCCGGCGTAGCTACGACGTGTAGATGTCCGCCAAATTGGCACACAAAGTCCCAGAATGTCTCAATTCCCAGGCAGAATCTCTTCACAAGCTCTCCCGCTGCGGCTCCCGCAGCGGGATCAGCCGGCGCGCCACGTCGAGCTCCCAGGGCCTGGCGTACGTCCCCGTCGCGTAGCGCCAGCTCGCCAGGGTCTTCAGGACCGCCTTCCCCCAGGCGGGGGTCCGGTGATCCTGGACGGTGGGGAAGCGGCAGCCCAAGACCTTGGCGAAGTCCTTCACCCGGCGCTTGATCTGCGGTGTCAGCCAGGGGGCGTCCTGGTGGCAGACGTAGTCCTGCCAGCGGCGCTCGGTCCACTCCTCGGGGGTGGTCGGGAGCGGCGGCCCCTCGGGGCCGTAGGTCGCGAGGACGGGCAGGCGAGGGCCGCTGGCGTCGGCGGCGATCGCTTTGGGATCCCGCTGGGGCGTCGGGCTGTAGAAGTAGAGGATCACCTCGCAGAGGGGATGGATCGCCTTGACCCGCTGGACGAAGGCCAGAGTCTTTTCGACCTCGCCCGCGGGATCCTCCGGGCCGCCGAGCACGAAGGAGAACTCGGGGATGACGCCGTGCTCGCGGCAGCGGCGGGCGACCTCGAAGGTGTGCTCGACGCGGCTCCCCTTCTTCATCCGCCGGAGCACCTCGTCCGACGCCGCCTCGGCGCCGATGTAGCTCATCCGATACCGGCTCTTCTCGATCAGTTTCCAGGTCGCCTCCGAGAAGCGCGCCAGGGTGTCGGCGCGGGCGTAGGACCACCACGGCATCCCGAGCCGCCCGAGCACCTCGAGCACCGGCACGCTCGCTTCCTCGGTGTCGAAGAAGTTGTGGTCGTAGAACTGGATGGAGTCGGCGCCGAGAGAGGAGAGCGCCTGGAGGTCGCGCTCGAGCCGCGCGGGTGGCGAGAGCCGGGTGTGGCCGTTCCACATCGAGACCACGCCGCAGAAGGTGCAGTGGTACCGGCAGCCGAGGGCCGCCTGGTGGACGCCGGTCCGGCGGCCGAGGAACGAGGGACGGAGATAGCCGGCGACGTCGCCCGCGCGCTCGTAGGGCAGCGGCGGGAAGGTCTCGGGCGGGCGGAAGGGGCGCTCCAGGTTGTGGACGATCCGCTCGCCGTCCTTCCAGGTCAGGCCGGGGATCGCGGCGACGGCGGCGGGCGCGGTCGCGGAGGCCGCGAAACCCTCCGCGTAGCTCTCTCCATATCTGGGCGGGCCGGCCGCGGGGAGCGCTTCGAGGAGGTCGAGGAGCGTCTCCTCGCCCTGGCCGCGGACGACGTAGTCGACGTACGGCGCGTTGACGGCGGCGGCCGGGTAGAGGGTGGGGAAGTAGCCTCCCCAAGCGATGGGGATCCGCGGATGGGCGGCGCGGACGGCGGCCGCGATGGCGATCGCCGGCCCCACCTGCGGGCCGGGCATGACGGTCATCGCGACGAGCGCGGACTCCCGCTCGGCGATCGCCGCGAGCGCGCTGCCGGCGGCGTCGGGGTCGACGTTGCCGTCGACGATGTGGTACGGGCGCTTCCCCTCGAGCACCG
>Ga0307470_10000866_pt1 | contig 12634 bp, 9 predicted proteins | sample atmos_gasesAM3C__FD_204565 | JGI IMG/M metagenome (GOLD analysis project Ga0307470, IMG submission 204565) | Hardwood forest soil microbial communities from Morgan-Monroe State Forest, Indiana, United States - atmos_gasesAM3C_05 | ecosystem: Environmental > Terrestrial > Soil > Temperate forest... | reverse complement strand
TCAGAAGATCGGCGATCCCTGGCGCCAACCGGTCGGTGAGGACGCACTGGATCCTCGCGAGCAGCTGCTCCATCGCGTCGAGATCTTCTTCGGCGGTAGACGCTGCCTTCGTCGGGCTCGGCTGGCACATCGCCTCACCGACCCACTGGAGGCGGAGCTGGACGGCGAACAGCTCCCCGACGAAGCTCAAGATCTTCCTGCGCGTGGCTGCCAGCCGCCGGCGCGCCCGGCGCGGGTCTCCCGCGGCCGGTCCTCCCACGAGGCTCGCCGCGAACACCTTGAGCCGGTTGTAAGCCGACTCGAGGTCCTCCACGGCGGCGTTGAGCTCGGCCAGCTTCCAGGGGTCTGCCGCCTGGCGCTGCGGTCTGGGCTTCTTCGGCCGCCCGCCCGCGCTCACGGCGCCAACTCTCGGAGCCTTGCTCCGAGCTGGTCGTTGCCTTCCGGAGGCTCGGAATTCCGTCTTCGCTTTTGGCCGCTGGCAGGCCCGCGGTCAGATCCGCGAGCCGGCCGCGGACCGCCGTCGAGGACCACAGCCAGGGATTGGAGGCTATCCCTCAGGCCGCCCCTCTCGTCGCTCATGCTGCCGACAGTAGGCGGTCGCGCTGTTGTCCGAATGGCTCGGGTGTGCTCCTATCGTAAGCTATTACTAGAATGGTGTATATTCATCGACCGCAGATGTCACAATTTGGCTCACTTCGGCAACTTGTGTGTGTAGAAGGCGCATGCCACGACCTATTCCGCCGCCTCTCGCCGTCGCTCTGAGCGCCTTACGCGCAGCGTACGGCTGGAAGCAGGGCGAGCTCGGGGTCGCCCTCGGCCTGCCACTCGGCAATGTCCTCTGCGACATCGAGAAGGGTCGGAGGACTATCAAACGCGAGAAGCTTGATGAGCTGATCGCTCCTCTCAATCCAGACCCGGAGGCGGTGGAGGTCACTCTCTTCTGGCTCGAGGCGTTGTACGGAGAGGTCCCCACGGCGCCGGGCTCGCCCTTCGAGCTTCCGGAGAACGAGCGCAGGCTCATCAAGCGCCTCGGTGTTGACGCTGCTCAGGTGGCCTTCCGCGAGTCAGTCACGCTAGTAGCCGAGGCCCGCCGGAGAGCCCGGGTCAGCCGCGCACGTGGGCGCGCCCGGGCTTCCCTCGATCGCCTCCTGTCTGTCGAACCGGGCCGTCAGCGGCTCCTCGTCGAGGGCACCACGGAGTACCGCAGCTTCGCCCTCTGCGAGCTGGTCTGCGAGCGGAGCGTCGAGGCGGCGCCGCGGAGCGGAGCGCGCGCGCTCGCCCTCGCCGAGCTCGCGCTCTTCGTCGCCGAGCGGGCGGAGGAAAGCGAGGCATGGCGCGCTTGCATCCAGGGCTACGCCTGGGCCTTCGTCGGCAACGCCCGCCGGGTGGCGGAGGATCTCGCAGGCGCCGAGGAGGCCTTCCGCCGCTCGCGGGCGCTCTGGGAGGCCGGGGCCGCCGCCGACCCCGGCATCCTCGACGCGTCGCGGGTCCTGGATCTCGAAGCTTCGTTCCTCCGCGATCGGAGACGTTTCGCCGAGGCCCTTGTCCTTCTCGACCAGGCTGTCCGGCTGAGCCCGAGCGCCGAGAGGACGGCGAGCATCCTCCTCAACCGCAGCGCGCTCTGCGAGCAGATGGGCGACTGCGAGGGCTCGGTCGCGGCACTACGGGCGGCGGCGCCGTTGGTCGGTGCCAGAAGCGATTCTCGGCAGCTCTGGCTGCTTCGCTTCAATCTCGGTGTCAACCTCTGCCACCTTGGCCGCCACGCCGAGGCGCTGCCGCTCGCGGCCGAGGCCCGCGCGCTGGCCGTGAGCTTGCGCAACGAGAGCGATCTTCAGCGCGTGCTCTGGCTGGATGCGCGTATCGCCGCCGGCCTGGGCCGGCGGGACGAGGCGATCGCCGCACTTCGTCAGGTGCGGGACGACTTCGCCGCGCGCGGGCTCTCCTACGACGCCGCGCTCGCGACCCTCGACCTGGCCGTGCTCCTCCTGGAGGAAGGCGAGAACGCTGAGGTTCGCGCGCTCGCCGGTGGGCTGGTGGCGATCTTCGAGAACCTCAAGGTCTACCGCGAAGCGCTGGCCGCGGTGCGCCTCTTCCGGCGCGCCGCTGAGAACGAGACGGCGACCGCCAAGCTCGGCCACCGTCTCGTTCGATACCTCGAACGCGCCCGCCACGACCCCGAGCTACGGTTCGAGCGTGGAGCGACGGTCAAGCGTCCCCCTCACCGGTAGGTTTCATGGCTGGCCCGGCATCTGCTTTCATTGCAGGAGCTGTTGACGTCGAGGACCGGACGCATGTGCCTGCCTTGTCGCGAGCCGAGACGACGTCACGCTTGCCCGGCGCGTCCTGGCCGAGGTCGAGCTTTTCGCTGCCGGTGCCCGCCCTGAGCCCGGTCCAGGTGTCCACACCCGCCTAAGACCGCCCGCACCTGGACGAAAGCCTGCTCGACTTCCTGGAAGTCGCTCCCCAACCGGCTACTTGCGTTCACTTCCTCTGCGGGCCTACTGACACTACCGTCGTCTGTTGTGGCTTAACGGCGCAGCAGCTGAGCAATTGTGCATGCCGCGCCTGCCCGAATGTGTGCTCTCCGAACGAGACTCCCGCATTTCGGCCGTTAGTTTCTTCGGAGGACTAGCCGCTCCTCCGGCTGGAGCCTCCCTCTCGGGAGGAGTCTGCCCGGGGAGTCCCTTTTCGTGCGTCTCCGCGTATAGTCACGCCGAAGCTGGTCTTGGATCTAATTTCGCCCGATGTTCCCTGGCTGTTCTGTTCCCTATCCCCTTCCATCAGCTCCTATATGTCACTTATAATCAGAGAGTTAGGGGGAACTCATCTCCCACCCTCCAGGGGGGAAGGGGACGCCCCCGCCCTCTCGTGGGTCATCGTTGGCTCGCGCGCCCAGTCGGGCGGGCCGGCGGCCTTGGCGAGCCGGCAGGCGGAGACCTTGAACTCCGGGATCTTGCTCCGCGGGTCGAGCGTGCGGTGGGTCAGGACGTTGGCGCTCTGCCGCCCCGGCCAGTGGTAGGCGATGAAGACGGTGTCCGGACGGATGGTCGCGACCACCATGGCGCGGAGCGTCAGGGTGCCGCGGCGCGTCGCGACGTCGATCCAGTCGCCGTCGGCGATGCCGTGGGCCGCCGCCAGGCGCGGGTGGATCTCGACCCGCGGATGGGGGAAGGGCTCGAGGAGCGCGCCGAGGCGCCGCGTCTGGGTGCCCGAGAGGTACTGCGAGACCACCCGCCCGGTCGTCAGGTAGAGCGGGAAGTCGGCGTCGACCGGGTCGCCGCTCGGCCGCCAGGCTGCGAGGACGAAGCGGGCCTTGCCGTCTTCGTGGAAGAAGCAGCCGCCCTCGAAGAGGCGCGGCGTCCCCGGATGGTCCTCGCTGGGGCAGGGCCAGAAGACCCCCATCTCGCGGTCGATCCTCTCGTAGGTGATGCCGGCGTAGTCGGCGACGCCGCCGCGCGAGGCCTCGCGGAGCTCCGCGAAGATGTCGCGCGGCGACGCGTAGGGGAAGTGCTTCCCCTTGCCCAGCCGCCGCGCCAGCTCGACGAAGATGCGGCTGTCCGCCCAGGCGTCGCCCGGCGGCTCGACCGCCTTTTGGATGTGGATCACCCGCCCCTCGGCGGAGGCGACCACCCCCTCTTCCTCCTCTTGGAGGCTGCCGGCGAAGACCACGTCGGCGTAGTGCGCGGTCTCCGAGAGGAAGAAGTCGGCGACGGCGAAGAGCTCGAGCTTCTCGAGCGCCTCGCGGGTGAAGCCGGCATCGGGGAGCGAGACCAGCGAGTTGAAGCAGATCGAGACCAGCGCCTTGATCTCGCCGCGGTGGATCGCCTCCATGATCTCGACCGCGGAGAGCCCGGCCGGCGGGATCTCCTCCGGCGCGATCCCCCACACCCGCGCCACGTGCTCGCGCGCCGCCGGGTCGGCGATCGAGCGCTGGCCGGGGAGCTGGTCGCACTTCTGGCCGTGCTCGCGCCCGCCCTGGCCGTTGCCCTGGCCGGTCACCATCATGCAGCCGGCGCCGGGGCGGCCGATCTGGCCGCAGGCGAGGGCGAGGTTGATCAGCGCCGAGCAGTTCTCCACCCCCTTCGACTGGTGCTCGACGCCGCGCGCGTGGAGGATGATCGCGCGCTCGGCCTGGCCGAACCAGCGCGCCGCGGTCTCGATCGCCTGCGGCCGGACGCCGGTCACCTCCGCCGCCGTCCGCGGATCGTAGGCGGCGACCGCGGCGGCCACCGCGTCGAAGCCCGCGGTGTGCGCGGCGATGAACTCGCGGTCCGCGAGGCCTTCGCGGAGGACGACGTGGAGGAGCGCGAGATAGAGGGCGAGGTCGGTCCCCGGCCGCAGCGGCAGGTAGAGGTCGGCGTTCCTGGTGATCGGGGTGCGCCGCGGGTCGACGACGATGAGCTTGCCGCCGCGGTCGCGGCAGCGCCAGACGTAGTCGGTGGTGATCGGCGCGCACTCGGCGATGTTGGCGCCGGCGACGAGCAGCACCTGCGCCTGCGGGATGTCGCTCCACGGGTTGGGCGAGCGGTCGACGCCGAAGGCGAGCTTGTAGGCCGTCCCCGCCGAGACCATGCAGAGGCGGCCGTTGTAGTCGACGTGGCGGGTGCCGAGGGCGACGCGCGCGAACTTGCCGATGAGATACGCCTTCTCGGTGGTGAGCGATGCTCCGCCGTAGACCGCGACCGCGTCCTTGCCGTGGCGCGCCTGGATCTCCTGGATGCGGCGGACGGTCGAGTCGAGCGCCTCGTCCCAGGTGGCGGCGCGGAAGCCGCGGTCGGTGCGCAGCAGCGGCCCCAGCAGGCGGTCCGGGTGGCTCCCCTGCAGGTAGCGCTTGACCCCCTTGGGGCAGAGCATCCCGCGGTTGAACGGGAACTCCTCCCAGGGCTCGAAGCCGACCACCCGGCCATCGCGCACCTTGAGCTGGATGCCGCACTGCTGGCCGCAGAAGCAGCAGTGGGTCTTGACCAGGCGGTCGGGCGCGTGGCTGCGGTTTGCGCCCCAGCCGCCCGGCGGCAGGAAGCTGGGGTGCGGCCCGTAGCGGGCCGCGAGCTCGCTGTCAAGTGCGGGCGGCTTGGCCACGCGCGGGCACCTCCGTCGGCGGCTGCATGGTGCGCATGGTGCGGATACCGAGCTGCGCGGCGGCGAGCGTCCTGCGCTTGCAGGCCGGGCAGAGCTCCTGCCAGGTCGCGGCGCCGGAGCCCGTCCCGCCGTCCAGCCGGTAGTCGAAATCGAGCTCGCGGAGCACCGCCGCCAAGTCCTCGACGTGCATCCGCGAGGCGAAGCGCTCGCCGCAGCGCGGGCAGCGGGCGCCCTCCCCGGCGTCCCCCTCGCGGTGGTAGAGCTGGACCCCGAGCTGCGCCGGGCGCTGGAAGATGTGGAAGAACTTCCCGAACGGCAGGAAGAGGAGCGCCGCGACCACGGTGATCGCATGGACGAGCGAGAGGAAGGCGTAGTAGCGCCCGGCGAGCCACAGGGTCGAGGCGGTGAGCGCGAGACCGGTCACCGAGATGGCGAAGAGCAGGATCAGCGGGAAGAGGTCGCGGCCGAACTCCTCGACCGCCCGCGCTCCGCGGTCGCGCAGGCGGCGCAAGAGCGACAGGGCGATGCCGGCGAGGACCAGCACGGCGGCGACGTCCAGGCCGTGGAAGAGGAGCCAGGAGAAGACGGTGCGGATGCGGAACGCCCCCACCGGGAAGCCGAAGAGGTAGGCGACGTAGGTCATCTGGTCCTGGCCGCGGCTGCCGAAGTGGATCCAGCCGAAGACCAGCGGGAAGGTGATGGCGACGGCGAGGAGGCAGCCCCAGGAGAGCAGCAGGTACATCCACCCGCGCAGCGCCGAGCGGCGGCGGATGAAGGTCTGGGCGCCCAGATGGCTCCAGGCGAGCGGCAGGAGCGCGGCGGCGGTCGCGAAGATCCCGCGGCGGCGGGCGAGCTCCCAGCCGCGCCGCCAGTAGAGCCGGGTCGGCGGCTTGGTCATCCAGACGTGGTAGTGGTACGCCACCCCCCAGGCGGCGAAGAGGGTGGCGAAGGTGTAGACGACGAGGGCGGGGTCGAAGTGGGCGAGGTTGCGCGAGCCGACGACGATCGCCGCCGCCAGGAGCCCGGTCCAGAGCGTCGCCCAGGCGCCCGCCCGGAGCGCCTGCGCCGCGCGCAGCAGCGCCGGCGGCAGCGCCCGCTCGGCGCCCTCCTGCCGCGCGAGGAAGACGCGCCGGTTGACCGCGGCGACGGCGACGGCGGTCGCGGCGAGGAGGACGAACCCCGGCCAGACGACGCCCAGCCGGTCGCGGCAGAGGCCGAGGAGGAGGGGCGGGAAGAAGCCGCCGAGGCCGTCCATCGCGCCGACCAGGCCGGTGACCGTCGCCGTCTCTCCCGGGAAGTGCTGCGGCACGAGCTTGAACACCGCGCCGTTGCCGAGCCCCAGGAGCCGACTGCCCGATGTTGCCCAGCCCGTAGACGCCGAGCGCGGAGCCCTGCCTTGCCGGCGCCGTCCAGCGCGAGACGTAGCCGACGCCCACCGGGAACGAGGCGCCGGCGAGCCCGAGGAAGAAGAAGACCGCGAGGAGGCCGCGGTAGCTCGCGGCCATGGCCGCCGCCCAGGCCGGCACGGCGCAGGCGAGCATCAGCCCGGTGAAGACGGCGCGGCCGCCCAGGCGATCGGCCAACAGTCCCACCGGCAGCCGCGCCAGCGATCCCAGGAGGACCGGCACCGCGACCAGCAGCGCCGCCTGCGTGGCAGAGAGATGGAACAGCTCGCGCAGCCGCGGCGCCAGTGCCGAGGGCAACCCCCAGGCGGCGAAGCAGACGGCGAACGACAGCGTGCCCAGGGCGAGGTGGCGGGCGGGCGGCGAGGTCGAGGCCGGGGGGTTGCTTTCCATCGTTTCGCGAGATTCTAGTCCGAACGACTGCTCCGCAGCGCCCGACGCTGCCGAAGTGCCCTCAGGCCGCGCTGCCGAGGGCCAGAATCGATCCCTTGGTCTGCATGATGACCGACCTCCCGCCGGCGGTCGAGCGCCGGCCACGATTGGCCTCTCACACTACGTCGTTTGCACCGGCCATGCACGACCTCACGGGGTGGGAAGATCCTCGTCTCCGTAGGCCAAAACCGCTCACCTGACCACCACCCTCCGGCGGCGCATGCCCACCCGTTCGGATGGGGTGCGGACGGCGCGAGGTAGAGTTGAATAGATGGGATCGACGTGCCGGGGCCTTGCCGGAACCGGCGAGCCCATGAGGAACTCGCATGAACCAGCTCAGCCCATCTGATTCCGGGTCGGACCTCGGCCCCCCGCTCGGCCCGCCATGGCGAATTCGGCTACCGCGAGGGCGCGCACCATCATGAGCGAGCAGGACCGCACCTACCTGCGGACGCCGGAGCAGTGGACGCGCTTTCTCTCGGCGTTCGTCCACGAGCTGCGGACCCCCATCGCCAGCTTCCGTATGCTGGCCGACCTGCTCGCCGAAGCCCCCCATCTCGGCGACCAGGAGCGGCGCTACGCGGCGAACCTTCGCGAGGTGGTCGGCGACATCCAGGCGCTGGTCGGCGACGCCGGCGAGCTGGCGCGCCTGCTCGACGGCAGGGCTCTCCTCCGGCCGGCGGAGGTCGCCCTGCGGCAGCTCGTCGACGAGGTCGAGGAGGCGGTGCGCCCGCGGGCCTGGGAGCGCGGCATCGCCCTCACCGAATCGCTCGACCCCGCCCTCCCCCGGCTCTACCGCACGGATCCCGACCGCCTGCGGCAGGCCCTGACGCTGCTCCTGGAGGCCGCGGTGAGCCATGCTGAGTCTGAGGTCTTCTTCCGCCTCGACATCGAAGGCGACCAGGATCTCCGCGCCGTCCTCTCGTCGGACGGGCCCCCCTTTCCGGAAGCGGCGCTCGCGTCCCTCTTCGAGCCCTTTCACGATGGCATCCGGGCCGCCCGACGGCACGGCGGCCACAGCCTGGCGCTGCCGGTGGCGAGCGAGCTGGCACGGTCTCTCGGCGGCACGCTGCGGGCGGAGAACCGCGGGAGAAGACCCGCGTTCGAGCTCGCCGTTCCCGTCGCCCTTTGATCCGGCTGCCTAGCCGGCGGCCTACCCGCTCAGCAGCTCGCCGACCAGGCGCAGCAGATCGCGGGTGGCGAAGGGCTTCTCCAGGAAGGCGTCGGCGGTGGTCCGGTCGGCGGCGCGGCTGGCCAGGGCTTCCTCGGTATGGCCCGACATGAGAATGACCTTCAGCTTCGGATAGCGGCCGCCGAGCGTGGCGGCGAGGTCGGCGCCGGTACCGCCGGGCATCACCATGTCGCTCAGCAGCAGCCCGACGGCGTCGCCGTGCGCCGCCGCGAGCTCCAGCGCCGCCGCCGGATTCTCTGCCGCGAGGACCCGGTAGCCCTGGTTCTCCAACACCTGCCGGAGCAGCCCGCGGAACATCTCGTCATCCTCCACCAGGAGGATCGCCCCGCGGCCGGCCGCGCCGGGCGTCGCGGCCTCCTGCGGCTCGACGGCGGGCTCGGGTTCCTCGCGGGCCGCCTGGCTGGCGCGGGGCAGATAGATCCGGAAGCGGGTGCCGCTCCCGGGCCGGCTCTCCACCTCGATGCCTCCCTGGCACCGCTTGACGATGGCATGCACCGTGGAGAGCCCCAGGCCGGTGCCCTTCCCCGGTTCCTTGGTGGTGAAGAACGGCTCGAAGATCCGCTGGCGGACCTCCTCGTCCATGCCGGTACCGGTGTCCGCCACCTCGAGCACGACGTAAGGTCCCGGAGGGAGCCGGCCGCCCTCCACCGCGAGCTCGCGGTCCGTCTCGAGGTTGCAGAGGGAGAGGGTCAGCGAGCCGCCGGACGGCATGGCGTCGCAGGCGTTGACGACCAGGTTGAGGACGACCTGGTGCAGCTCGCCGGGATCGCCCCAGACCAGGCCGAGCTGCGGCTCGATCCGCCGGGTCAGCCGGACGTCCTCGCCGATCAGGCGGTCGAGCATGACCTCGACGTCGGCGAGCAATTTCTCGAGATCGACCGCCTGGGCGCGGACCTCCTGGCGCCGGCTGAAGGCGAGGAGCTGCCGCGTCAGTTGCGCGCCGCGCAGCGCCGCGCCGTGGATCTTTTCGACCGGGCGGCGGAGGGGCTCGTCGCCCGGCAGGGACCCGAGCAGCATCTCGCTGTAGCCGCGGATGGTGCCGAGGAGCGTGTTGAAGTCGTGCGCGACACCGCCGGCCAGACGGCCGACGGCCTCCATCTTCTGGGCCTGCCGGACCTCGCCCTCCAGGCGCAGGCGCTCGGTGACGTCCCGCAGCGTCCCCAGGAAGAAGACCTCGTCTCCCTGCCGGACCTCGCTCACCGCGAGGTCGAGGGGGAAGATCGAGCCGTCGCGGCGCCGCCCCTCGACCTGGCGGCCGATGCCGATGATCCGCGCCTCGCCGGTCGTCCGATAGCGCTCGAGGTAGCCGTCGTGCTCCTCCCGCCAGGGCGCCGGCATGAGCACCTTGACGTTCTGGCCCAGCAGCTCCTCGGGCGCGTAGCCGAACAGCCTCTGGACGGCTGGATTGACCGACTGGATGATGCCCGCGACGTCGATGAGGACGATGCCGTCGACGGCGGCGTCGAGCACCGCCCGGAGCCGCCGGTTGCTCGCCTGCAGCGCCTCCTGGACCCGGCGCTGCTCCGAGATGTCCTCCACCAACCCGATGTGCTGGCCGGCTCGCCCGCCCTCGCCGCCCAGCGCGTGGACCGTCAGGCGTCCCCAGAAGACGGAGCCGTCCTGGCGGACGAAACGCTTCTCGATCTGGTAGGACGCGCGGGCTCCCGCGACCACCTCGGCGTAGAGCTCGCGGTTGCGGGCGAGATCGTCGGAGTGCGTGAGGTCGAAGATGGTCCGCTGGCGCAGCTCCGCCGCGGAATACCCCAGCATCCGCTGGTAGGCGGCGTTGGCCTCGAGGATCCGCCCGCCCTCCGCCACCGAGGAGATGCGGATGCCGATGACCGGGTTCTCGAAGAGCGCCCGATAGCGGTCCGCGCTGTCGGAGCTGCCTCCGATGGCTCGCAGAGGGCTCGGTTCCTGGCTCATCGCGCGGCGGCGGATCGGCTCGGATCCACAGCATACCGTACGAGCGCGCGATGACCGCTCGCGTTCAGGCCCGCTCGCGGACGCCCTCCCCTTGCGCGGCGCCGTCGTCCAGCAGCGGCAGGTACTGCCACCGCCGCATCAGGGCTGGCCGGCCGCGGCGGGAATCTCGTCGGGGACGTGCTCCCAGTCCGCTCCCAGCCGCTCGTCCTCGCGCCGCTCGACGGCTCCCTGCCGCGGGCCGGCCGCCGGTGGCACGACGAGCAGGTTGCAGGCGGCGCGGTGCATCACCCCGGTGGCGACGCTGCCGAGCAGGAGGCGCTCGAGGCCCCGGCTCCCGTGCGTGCCGACGATCGCGAGCTCCACCCGCCGCTCCGCCAGCACCGCCCTCCGCGGCCCCGAGGACGACGAGATCCGCCCGCTCCCGCCGGGCCAGCTCCACGATCGCCCGATAGGGTGAGTCCATCGTCAGGCGGAGCCGGTCGGGCGCGAAGCCCGGCAGGCCGGCGAGCCCCGTCCGCTGCGCCTGCCCGGCGAGCCTCTCGCGCAGAGCTTCCACGTGCTCCTCGATCCACGCCCCGGCCCCCGCCCCCAGCTCGGGCGGGAAGACAGGCAGCGAGTAGGCGTGGACCAGCCACACCGCCGCCTCCGTGGCGCGGGCGGCGGCGACGCCGGTGCGCACGACCTCGTCGCTCGCCGCGGAGAGCGACGTTGCGATGACGATCGTCTGCTGGATTTTGGGCATGACCGTTCCTCCTTACCGCACGATTCTCCGCCCGGCGGGCGCCGCCCCATGACACCTGCGCGGAGGGGGAGCTGGGTTCCGGGGAGGTGGGCGCCCCGCCGAGGCGCCCTACCCTCAAGGAGGGGAAGACCTGCCGCGGCTCGGTTCAGGACCTTGCGGGGGGCGCGACGACGCCGTGGCGGAGCGCGAACCCCACCACCTGCGCGCGGTTGTGGAGATGGAGCTTGTCGAGGATGTTGCGGACGTGGAACTTGACCGTGTTCTCGCTCACCCCGAGCTGCTTGGCCAGCTTGCGGTTCGAGGTGACCCCGTCGACCAGCAGCTCGAGCACTTCGCGCTCGCGCTCGGTCAGCGCGTCGGGATCGTGGGCCTCGGCGGCCGGCCGCGGCGGGCGGGCGAACTCCTGGAGGAGCTTGGCGGCGAGGAGCGGCGTCAGGCCGGGCTCGCCGCGGCCCACCCCGGCGAGCAGGTCGAAGAGCGCCCGCGACTCGATGTTCTTCAGCACGTAGCCCTGGGCGCCGGACTTGATCGCCTCGAAGAGCTGGGCGTCCTCCTCCGAGCCGGTGAGGACGACGACCTTCACCTCGGGCATCTCGGCGCTGATCAGGCGGGTCGCGGCGAGGCCGCCGAGCCCGGGCATCGAGAGGTCCATGAGGACGACGTCCGGCCGCAGACGGCGCGCGAGCGCGACCGCCTCTCCCCCCTCGCGCGCCTCGCCGACGACGTCGAAGCCGTGCGACGTGAGGAGGCTCCGCAGACTGTCGCGGAACAGGGTGTGGTCGTCGGCGATCAGGATCTTCATCCGCTCTCCTTCCATCGCCACAGCATCAGCGCTCGGTCAGTGTACGGCCAGCTCGCCGCCTATCCTATCGCCGCGGCACCGGCGGACGGTAAGGCGACGTGCGAGCGGCGCGAGCTCAAGCCGGGACGTGGATGCGGACCTCCAGGATCCCGGGGGCGGGCCAGCTCGCCTGCGGGGGAGACGGCAGCTCGAAGGGCAGCCGCAGCCGGCCGCAGTGCACGCTGGGAGCCGGCGCGTGGGGGCTCTCCTCCACGATCAGCACGTCGCCCTCGCAGCGGACCTCCACGCCCTGCTCGAAGCTCGCCATCTCGGCGTGGAGGATCAGGTCGCCGGCCTCCACGTGGAGGTCGACGTTGGGGAGCCAGGGGATGGGACCGGAAGCGCTCAACGGAATGATCATCGGACACCTCCTCGGAAGGATGCGTTCTCTCGACGAGTCTGGCCGCCGGATTCAGGCCGCAGGCGGCACCTCCAGGCTGCGCAGGGCCTCGACCGCCTTGGCGACCATCGCCTGGACCTGCGGCCAGTCCTTCTCGGCTACCCGCTCGGAGAGCCGGCCGCCGAACTCCTTGCAGCCGCCGAGCTGCTGGTAGAGGAGGCAGAGCTCGCACTTGCCGATGCCGCCGCCGGCCTCCTCCTTGGCCTTGTCACAGATGGCGCACGTGGCGTTGACCTCGGTCATGAGGTCCACCGGATCGGCCGAGCCGACGGCCTCCTCGATCGCCGTCCACTTGCGGAGGGTTTTCTCTTTCGCTTCGCTCCAGAGCATGGCGTGCCTCCTTTTCTCTCCTGTTCTCGTCACCAGCAGCCTAGCCGCCGCTGCGCGCCCCCCGGCCACCCGGTCGGGTGGCCGGCGCGACGGGCACGGGTGGGCGGGCGCGCCACCCGCTGGCGCGGCGCGCGCCAGGCGCCGGTCTCCTAGGCTCATAGCCGATGCCGCTCCCGACCCCCGACTTCACGCCGCGCGAGCTGCGCGCCAACCCGGCGCTCTTGAGCTCGACCTCTACTGCCAGGGGGCGCGGATGGACGGCTCCTGCTTCGTCGAGGAGGACGGCGGG
>Ga0307470_10000865_pt1 | contig 12638 bp, 4 predicted proteins | sample atmos_gasesAM3C__FD_204565 | JGI IMG/M metagenome (GOLD analysis project Ga0307470, IMG submission 204565) | Hardwood forest soil microbial communities from Morgan-Monroe State Forest, Indiana, United States - atmos_gasesAM3C_05 | ecosystem: Environmental > Terrestrial > Soil > Temperate forest... | reverse complement strand
GCCGGCTCTGATAAAGATCCCCGTGGGCGGGAAGGCGCTGCTGCGGATTTCGGACCTGAATGTGACCGAGTATCACACGCTCGCCTCGCTCGGCATTCCGATGCACGTCGTCGGCCTGAACGCGCGGCTGTTGCGCGATCTCGACGGCAACAACATGTATTACGACACGAATTCGATCACCCTCGCCGGCGGAGAGTCGATCGACGTGATCCTCGACGCGTCGGATACCACGAAGTACCCCAGCGGTTCGATTTTCTACCTTTACACACCCCAACTCGATCATCTGGCGAACGACGCCGAGAACTTCGGCGGAATGATGACCGAAGTTCGGATCAATTAGGAGAGCAGCCATGCGCGATATGAAGAAAATCAAAGGGCTGCTGCTTCGAGGCGCCACGATCGTATGGGCTCCGCTGCTCGCCTGGTCGGCGCAAGCGGCGGCGCCCGGCATCACCGGACCCGTTTTCGATCTGAGCGCGTCGGCGGCACACATCTCTCAGCCCGACGGCGCAACGGTCTACTCCTGGGGGTATGGCTGCAACACGGCGCCCGCGGGCTTCTCGCCGGCGACGATTGCGGGAGCCACTTGCCCGCCCGGGTCGATGCAGCTGCCCGGACCCACGCTCATCGTGAACCAAGGGCAAACCGTCGTCGTGACTCTGCACAACAACCTGCCGACCGCGGCGGGTAATACGTCGATCTTGTTCCCGGGCTTTGACGTGACCGCAGTCGGCGGCGCGGCCGGCGTGCTCGCGAAAGAGGCGCCGAACGGCGGAAGCGTTACCTACACCTTTGTGGCCAATACTCCCGGCACCCACGCGTACTACAGCGGCACGCAGGGCGACCTGCAAGTTGAAATGGGTCTTTACGGCGCGCTGATCGTATTGCCGACGAGCGGCGATGGCGTGCCGACCGGCTACACCCCGGCGCCAGGACTCCCCGCTACATGCCACCCGCGCTCTGCCGCCGCCACGGCAACGTTGCCGAACGGACACCCGGATTTCCGCAACGCCGCGGCGGCTTACGACAACCCGGCCGCCTGCTACGACCGCGAGTACCTGTTCCAGTTCTCCGAACTGGACCCGCGTATCCATCGTCAGGCCGAGGAGCAGGCAGGGGTCGCCTGCAGCAAGCCAACAGGCTGCATGGTCGTCGACACCGAGCCCTACCACCCGGTCTATTTCATGATCAACGGCCGCTCAATGCCGGACGACATGGACCCCAACTACGCGGTTCAGTATCCGCATCAGCCCTATAACGGCAACCCGCACATGCATCCGGGTGAATTGACCCTGCTCCGGGTCATCGGCACCGGCCGCGCGCAGCATCCGTTTCACGAGCATGGCAATCACGTGCGTCTGCTGGCGCGCGACGGCAACTTGATTCTCAGTCAGACGCCGGGGTCGACGAACCTCGCGGGCCCGCTGCTGTTCACCACCACCACGACGCCGGGCATGGCGTTCGACGGCATCTTCCAGTGGACCGCCAAGAATCTGAACTGGGATGTCTATGGACACCCGTCGGACACCGGCGAGACCTGCACTCCGGACGCGAATGGCTACAACACCACGGGCGGCGGCGCCTCTCTGAATGCGCCGAATTATTTCGAGTGGTGTGCCGACCATAAGAGGCCGCTCGAAAGCAAACCCTTCGGCAACGTCGGCAGCGGCGGCCCGGTCACGCTGCCCGACCCGAATATCGTCGCCAACGGCGCGTGGTACGGCGGCAGTCCGTACTTGGGTCCCGATGCCACGCAACGCGCGGTCGGCAGCACGCCGATTCCACCGTCCGGAACGGTGGCGAACAGTCCGACGGACGAGGCGGGCTTTGCTTTCATGTGGCACTCGCATAACGAGCGCGAGATCACAACCAACAACATCTTCCCCGGCGGAATGATGATGATGATGCTGGTCGACCCCTGGGTCTTCCTCATCAACGAATCGAACTAGGGGCGAGGAGAAATACGATGCAATCCATGTTCAAGGCGACCCTGATCAACTCAGCGCTCGCCGTATCCGTTCTCTTGCTCACTAGCGGCGCGGCGATGGCGCAAAGCACCGTCACTCTGACGGCGACGCCGACACACACGATCTTGCCCGACGGGCAGTCGGTGCCGATGTGGGGCTACGCTTGCGGCGCCGCCCTCGACGGTGGAGCGACCACGGCGAGAGTTTCGTGTACCGCTCCTGGTGGTTCACCGCAAACGGCGTTGACGGCAACGTCCGGCTGGCAGCCGCCGCTCATCACCGTGCCTGCGGGGCAGCCCTTGACCATCACGCTGGTCAACCACCTCACCTTCGGCGCCAACAACATTCCGACCTCGCTGGTCATCGTCGGCCAGCTCGGCGGCGGATTGGGGACGCAGCGGGCGACGATGCCGAGCCCCGCGCACGCGCCGCAGGGCACCTCGTGGCCGGGCATCCGGGGAGATGTCGATCCGACCGCCTGCACGAGCTCTGATCCATTGGCACCCGGCGCCGCCGGCACGTTCTGTCCGCCGGGCCAAGCCGACCGCGTGCGTTCGCTCGCCACCGAAGTGGTAGCCGGCTCGAGCGGGGACCTGGTATGGACGGCTGCCAATCTCCGCCCCGGCACTTATCTGATCGAGTCCGGCACCGAGCCGTCGATCCAGGGAGCGATGGGTTTGTACGGCATGCTGGTGGTCACCGATCCGTTGGCGACTGCGGCCGTGCCGCAGGCCTACGGCCAGACCTTCGACAAGGATGTCGCTCTGCTATTGAGTGAAATCGACCCTGCGCAGAACGCGGCGGTTGATACGGCTGTCGGCACGGCCGGCTTCAGCGATGCGCTGGTTTGGAACGGCCAGCCGGGTCAGTGCGGCGCCCCCGACATTCACACCTGTTATCCACCCGCGGTCAACTACGATCCGCGCTACTACCTGATCAATGGCGTGTCGTTTGATCGCACGAATGCGGGCGCCTCCGCACTGACGGTGCCGCCCGCCGGTGCGCAGACGCGCGTGTTGCTGCGCTTCGTCAACGCCGGACTGCGCATGCATGTGCCCTCGGTCGTCGGCACCAACGTGACGCTGCTCGCGGAAGACGGCAACAAGCTACCCGGCTTGCCGAAGGTGCAGAGCGAAGTATTCCTCGCCGCCGGCAAGACCTATGATGCAACCATTGCGCCGAAGCAGACCACCCCCGCCACCGACCCAGGCACCTACGCTGCGGCCACCTACGCGATCTTCGACCGCGCGCTCAGTCTCTCGACGAACAACCAGCGCGACGGCGGTATGCAGGCGTACATCCAGGTCGCCGGCGGCGCCGCGAGCGGTGCCCCCGGGTCTCTGAGCTCCGGCACGACCGCCACGGCCAATCCCGACCCCAATTATTATGTGGCGGCCGGCAACACGCTGACGGTGTCCGATCCGGCCCAGGGCGTCATCGCCAACGATGTGGGCATCTACGGTGTCGCCGTCTCGGGCACTGCTCCGGCGGGCCTCACACTGAATGCCAATGGCACGTTCACCTACGCCGGCGCATCACCCACAGCCGGTTCGCCGGTCACGTACGGCTACTGCGGCAACGGAGCCGCGTCGGGCGGCGCCTGCACCACGGTCACCATCAATCTGTGCACGGGCACTTGTCTCGGCGCTGCGCCGGTCGCGGCCAACGTGACCTTCACCAGCAATATCGCGTCGCGCTATGCATCCTCGCCCCCGGGCGTGCTGGGGAAAAACGTCACCAATCCGAGCGGGCTTGCGCTGACTGCCGTAGGAGCGGGGATCAATGCGGACGGCTCGTTCACGGTCGCCGGTCCCGGCTCTGCAGGAGCTTGCGTCAGCGCGGTGCCTGCGGCACCTGCCGGCGCGACCTGCGTCAGTTTCCCCTATCAGGCGAAGAATTCCCAAGGAGCGCTGAGCAGTACCGCGACCGCCACGGTCGTGTTCCTGCCGGCCTCGAACGTCGCCGTCAATGTCTACGACGCTCCGAGCCTGCAGCCGGGCAAGACCCCGGCGCCGATCACCGACTACCGATGGATCATCGAAGAAGACCGCACCTTCTGGATCGATCCGAAGTGCCAGATCAACTCGACCGGAACGCGCACCGATTCGCGCGGTCTTCCCTGCGCCCCATTGCCGGTGGAGAGCCTCGGCTACAACTTCCACACCGCCAACATGCCGGTCGTGGCCCAGGGTTGCGTTGGCCCGGTGTCGTGCGAGAGCGGGCAGACCGTGCAAGGCACGGCCGCCGTCTGCGACATCGGCAACGGTGCCTGCCGCACGGATGCTTCTCAGCAGACCGAAGTCAATCCCAGTGCCGTTCATCTTGATCCGAACAAGCGCTACTACATCTCGGTGCTGCCGGGCGATGGCGAGAATACGACCTTGGGCGGCGCCGGCGGACCGGACGACAGCGGCAAGCCGTTCGACATCAACACGGCTTGCGGCCCCTACACGGGCCCGACCGGGGCCTGGGAGCCGGGCGGCCTTGCCGCGCTGTGCGGTCACGCCATGGGCGGCGCGCCGATTGCGCCGAGTCAGACCAGCGTCAGCATCGGCCTGCAGGAAACTCCGTTGCCCACGGCCAAGATCGCGGTGTTCGTGTTCGAAGACGATTTCCCGCTCAACGGCGAGAACGATGCCGGCGGCGGCGTCGATGTCCTCGCGCCCAACGAACCGGGCCTGGGCGGCTTTGAAATCAAGCTGTTCGACCAGGCCGGCGGCCTCGGTGATGCGACCGGCCAGATCACCTACGACATGTTCAACATGCCCGTGTCCAATTCCCTGGCCGGAACCGTGGACCCCAACACCGGCAACGACGCCTGCCCGGTCACGAGGCGCAGCGATGGACTGGTCGGCATGATCCCGACCTGCCCGACGTTCGAGTCGGATGGCTCGACCCTGTCGCCGCTCGCCGGTCAGGCGCTCATTGCCAACCTCTATCCCGGTTTGTACGAAGTCGTTGCCGCGCCGGCGGCCGACCGCATCGGGCGGGGCGAAGAGTGGCTGCAGACCAATACCCTGGACGGCGGCAAGGCTCACGAGGCGTTCATCAAGCCGAACGAGCCCGGCTACTTTCAGGAATTCGGACCCGGTGGTTTCCACGTGGCCATCGGCTTCGCCAACCCGCAGATCATCAATGACCGCAGGACCAATAGCGCGCACACCGGCATCTGCGATCCGGCGCCGAGCGGTGGCGGGCTGACCTGCAATTCGACCCTCAATGTGCAAGTGACCAATGCGCGCATGAGCCGCACGCCCGATCAGCGCATCTACAGCAGCGGCGACTATGCCGCCTATGGCTTCACGCAGTGCTACTTGGGGATAAGTCTGCCGGACCAACCGGACTTTGCCTTCGCCAAGTGCAACGCGGACGGCACGGCCACCTTCACGAATCTTCCTCTGGGCAATTTCAAGCTCACCGTATTCGACCAGTGGAACGACATCATGCTGGACGGACTGGTGTCGCCGGTCACTGTCGATGGCAGCACGAGCACAAAGGTGTTCCCGGTCACCCAGTGGCGGACCGACATGTACACCCGCACCTTCATCGACAGCAACGGCGACGGCGTATCGCAGGACGGCGAGGCCGGCCTGCCGCTGGTCGCGACCAACATCCGATATCGCGACGGCAGCTTCGGCTTCTTCAACAACACGGATCTGGCGGGTTTCGCCGGCTTCAACGAAGTGTTCCCGTTCATGAGCTGGCTGGTGGTCGAGACCGACACCACGCGCTACAAAACGGCCGGCGCGCACGTGGTGTACGACGCCGGCGGTCCGGCCGACGGTACGACGGGCGGCGGCAACTCGACCATCGCAGCGGGCCTCGCCAATACGATTGAGACGAACCCTGTGCCGTCGAACCTGCGGGTTCCGGGCGCGAGGTATTGCGCGTCCGCCGACTGCCCGGCCGGCGACACGGCCGGCGGCTCGACGGGCCGCGTCGATCCGCCCACCGTGGGCGCCACCCAGGGCTGGCAGGGCCTGCTTGGCCAGAGCAGCTTCATCGAATTCGCGATGAAGCAATTCGCGGCGGGCGAGAACGGCGGCATCAAGGGCCACGTGATCTACGCCTCGACGCGTCCATTCGACGACCCATCGCTGTCGCTGCAACTCAGCTGGGAACCCCTGGTCCCGCACGTCACGATCAATCTGTACCAGGAAGGCACGGCGGCCGACGGCACCAAGACCCTGAATCTGGTGGACACGACCCAGAGCACCAGCTGGGACGATTGGGCGCAGGGTTTCCGCAAGGACGCCTCGGGGAACATCCTGAGAGATGGGTCCGGAAACGGCATCCCCAACATGAACTGCCCGGGGCAGCCCTCGACCAGCCCATTCTTCCAGACGCTGAAGGACAGCAAGCAGTGGCTCGATCCGTCGAACCCGAAGACGCCGCTGCCCAACGACTCTCAGTTCAAGTGCTATGACGGCTGGTCGCAGTTGAACCAGGTTCAGCCTGCGCCGTACGACGGCATGTACAAATTCCCCAGCGTCACCAACATCGATGCGGCGGGAAAACCGCTGGGCTCGAACTGCCATATAAGGACTAACGCGGAGCCGTGGGGCTGCGTTCCCAACCCCGACGCCAGCGATCCGTTCCGCGCCGGCACGCCGATGCTGCAAGCCGGCAAGTACGTGGTCGAAGTCATCGTTCCGCCCGGCTTCGAGCTGGTGAAGGAAGAAGACAAGAACATCCTGCTCGGCGACGTGTATGTCGCACCGGTGACGCAGCAGTTCGCGGGCTTGGGCGACATCTACATCATGCCCGACCAGGCCGAGGTGGCGGCGTTCTACAACACGCAGAATCCGGGCTCCCTGAATCTGACGACCAACATGGGAGCCCAGCCGCGCCACGAAGGCGACACGGGCAGCGTCGAGTCGTTCTGGCCCTGCGTGGGCGCCAAGCGCACCGTACCCGATCTCAACAGCCTGTATCCGGGCGCCGGCCAGGCCGCCCCGTTTGCCGGTGCCGAGCGCAACCTGTGCGATCGCAAGGAAGTGACGCTCGAGGACCAGGCGACGGCACTGGCCAAGTTCTATATCTTCAGTTCGACGCACATCGCCGGCCATTTCACCGGCACCATGACCAATGACTTCGCGTCGGAATTCGACCCGTTCTCGCCGCAATTCGGCGAGAAGTTCGGTCCCCCGAATCTGCCGGTGGGCATGCGTGACTTCGCGGGCAATGAAGTGTCGCGCGTGTATTCCGACCAGTGGGGTCTCTACAACGGCTTGTTCTTCTCGACCTACGGCGTCAACCCGCCGAATCCGACCGGCTATGTGCCGCAGATGGCGATCGCCTGCATGAACGATCCGGGCCCCATCCTCGATACGACACCGGGCTCGGCGACTCTGGGTCAGATGATCACCGATCCGGCGTACAACCCGGCGTACAGCAACTTCTGCTACGAGACGCCGTTCATGCCGGGCTTCACTGCCTACATGGATACGCCGGTCATCCCGACCCAGGCGTTCGCCGATGGCTACAATCTGCCGGATAGCGAATATCCGGGCGCGACGCCTGCGATCAAGAGCGTGACGGGCGATGCGATACCCAACGCTACCCTCCGTGGACCGTGGGTATCCGCCGCCGGTACCGGTCACGTCCTGACCATCACCGCCTTGGGCGACAAGGTGGTGCAGAACCCGGCCTTCTCCGGGCCCAATGCGACCGCTGCGCCGTATAACCAGAAGACCCTGACCCGCCACTACGGGTTCGGCACTACCGCCGGCACCGTGGCTCTCGTGGGCAGCGACGGTGTGGCACGGCCGCTGACCGGCGCGATAGGCTGGAGCGACACGACGATCACGGGAACGGTGCCCACCGGGCTGCCGAACTGCACGACCAATCAGCGTGGTCAGCCCAACGCGCAATGCGGTGAACTGGTGATCACCGCCGCCAACGGCAAGGTTTCCATCGACGCGATCACGGTGACGGTCGGCGGCAAGGCGCCGACCGTCGTCACGCCGACGAGTCCCAGCAGCGCGGCGCTCAGCAAGGCATTCGGGCGCAACTCTCCCAGCCCGTTGCAGAGCGCGATCGACAACGCCGCATCGGGGGATTTGATCATCGTCGAGCCGGGCGTCTACAAGGAAAATCTGATCATGTGGAAGCCGGTGCGCCTGCAAGGCGTGGGAGCCGGGTCGGTCACCATCAATGCCGATGCGCATCCGGCGGGCAAGATGGATCCGTGGCGCCGGCAGGTCAATTGCCTGTTCGGGTTGACGCTAACCGGCGCAACGAGTGCGCTCGGGAACGGCGCAGCCAGCAATACCCTCTATGACCCGACGGGCACGTATACCTGTCCGGCGTCGATGTTCTTCCGTGCGGATCGGATTCCGTTCGAAGGCTTCGTCGGCTGGGACGCTTCCAGCAACGGCAATCTGGCGCAGCTGCTCCAGGAACCCACGTTGATGGGTGCCTATGAAGGCGCCGGCATCACGGCGGTCGGCCGCGGTGTCCGCATCCCGAACACCAGCAATGACTTCTGGGGCCAGGCCCTCGGAGAAAGCACCTTCCCGGATGGGAGCAGGTACCTGACGAACAGCAACGCGGATTGCACCACATCTACAGCCGGGAACGGCCGCGACTACGGCACGGGCAACTTCCTGTGCAACCCGTCGCGCATCGATGGCGTCAGCATCATCAATAGCTCGCAGGGCGGCGGTGCCGTCTTCTTGCACGGCTGGAATCACGGCATGGAGATCGGCAATACCCGCATCTACGCCAACCACGGCACGCTGTCGGGCGGCATCAATCTGGGGAATGGCGAAACACCCCCTGCCTTCTTCAACGACGGAGCCATGTGCGGCAATGGAGTGCCCAATCCCCAGCCGCTTTGCCCGCCGATTCCGGGCGGCACAGTGCCCAACGCCATCATTCCGTTCCAGCTCAATACCAATGTGCGCGTGCACCACAATGCGATCATCAACAATGCTTCGTTGGGCGACGCGTTGTTCTCGGGCACACCATCCGGGGCCGGCGGCATCACCATCAGCGCCGGTGCCGACTCCTACAAGCTCGATCACAACTGGATCAGCGGCAACCTGAGCTCGGGCGACGGTGCCGGCGTCGTGCACAGCGGCTACAGCATCAACGGCACGATGGCGAACAACTGGGTGCTGTACAACCAGAGCGTCAACCCGACGCTGCCGACGAACGGCGGCGGTATCACCATCATCGGCGCCAACGAGGATGCCACCCTGGCGAATGGTACGGAGTGCGGCTCGACGGCGGACGAGGACTGCCCACCCGCCATCAGCGACGGCACGGGCCCGGGGTTGGTGATCGATGCCAATCTGATCATCGGCAACAGCGCGGAGAGCGGCAGCGGCGGCGGCTTGCGCCTGCAGGGGATCAACGGCGTCGAAGTGGGCGCCTTCCCGACGTTGCCAAACCGTGTGAATGGCCGGAGTCCTGGTTGGAACGACGTGACGGTCACCAACAACGTCATCGCCAACAACGTCGCCGGCTGGGATGGCGGCGGTGTGTCGATGCAGGACGCATTGAAGGTGAGCTTCATCAACAATACGGTGGTGTCCAACGATACGACCGGCTCGGCGGGCACGCTGTTCAAGACGATCGGTTCGGCTTTCGCCAGCACCCCGCCGCTGGGATGCAACCCCGGCACCGATCCGTCGGCGACCTGCTACAGCCCGAGCGCGCCGTCGGCGAATCAACCGGCCGGACTGGTGACGATGCCAAACTCGCCGTATCTGATTGCCTCCTTGCCGGCCGCAGCAAATGGGGTCGTCTGCCCGACGGGATTCGGCTACACGAGCGGCAATGTTCCCAATTCCTGCAAGAACATATCGCGGCCCCTGCTCGTGAACGATCTGTTCTGGCAGAACCGCGTGTTCCACATCGTCGTCGGCAGCCCGGGCACAGACCTGCAGAGTCAGCAGAATCTGGTCACCCTGACGCCGGCCCTGAATCAGACCTCGACGGGTCAGTGCGTCGCCAGCGGAGCGGTCTACTGGGATATCGGCGTGCGTGGCGACAGGTCGGCGACCGACCACACGATCGACCCGGCGATCATGGGCAGCGCCGGCACCAATCCGACGCTCGGCCTGAGCAATTCGATCCTGACCAGCTTGAGCGGCGGCTACACCGGCAACGGCAATCAGGCCCCCGGCGCGTCGCCGGTGGTCGCTCCGTATTGCAACGGCTCGCGAGTACCGCCCGAACTAGGCAGCCAGGGGTACAACGCGCCGGCGGGCCGTTCGGAGACCACGGGATTGAGCCCGGTGTTCACGCTGGACAACATCCGGCCGGCGGCAACGGTCGACGAAGGCCAGAACTGGATCAACCTGAGCTACGGTCCCTTGACCTTGGGCACGCCGACCGCGACGGCGCCGACGCCGGCAGAGTTGATGCTGACCTCGGCCGCCGTGGGTACTCCGGGCGGCGCGTACTCGATCCCGGGCGCTTCTCCTGCCGCGGTCAACGGCGGTGCGAATGCGAACCTGCCCGCGACCACGGCCCACGACTTCTTCGGCAATCTCAGACCCAGGACTGCGGCCAATCCGACCGACATCGGCGCGGTCGAGTTCGTGGCACCGGTGGGAGCGGCAATTGCCAGCGTGACGCCGGCCTCGCTCGCCTTCGGGAATGTCGCGACGGGTTCGACCAGCCCGGCGCAGACCCTCACGTTGCACAATACCGGCGGTTCGGCGCTGACCGGCATCGGCTTGACGTTCTCGTCGGCGCGCTACTCGCGGCCGGCGGGAGCGGCGGGCGGCACCTGCACCGGGACATTGGCGGCAGCCTCCACGTGTACGATCAACGTGGTGTTCTCGCCCAATGCAAACGGTGCGGTCCCCGCCACATTGAGCATCGCGGCAAGCGTCTCAGTGACCGGATCACCGGTACCGCTGTCCGGAACGGGCGCGCCTCCGGCAACCGTGTCGATCACACCGAATCCGCTGTTGATCACGGTGGCGACGCCGGTCGGCAACTTAGGGACGGGGACCGGCACTGTCACGCTGACGAACACGTCGGCTACGACCCCGGTGACGGTGACCAATGTCGCCGTGGCTGGTTCAGGCGCCGGCTGGATGTTCACGCAAGGGCTACTGGCCGGGCCGGACAACTGCACTGGGGCGACGGTGGGTCCGGGATCGAGTTGCACGGTGGGCGTCAGGTTTACCAACACGACTGCTGCTCCGGGAGTGGATCGTGCCGGGACGATCACCTTCACCGACAACGGTGCGGGAAGCCCGCAAACAGGAGCGTTAACTGGTCACGCGAATCCGTAGGACCCGGAGAGGCGGGAATCGGGGGCTGGCGCCGGCCGGCCCCCGATTCGATGCTCGGTTGTGGCTGCTGGCGGTATTGATTGCGAGCGGCTTGAACCCTGGCGCTTCGTCGGCTGATTCAGAGCCGAGCTCTGTCAAGGCGACGGCTGCGGCCGGCAACGCCGCAAGGGCTCCTCGCCGCGAAAGCGGCACCCGGCTCGACCATCACATTCGAGTGCTGTCGAAAGCACTCGACCTCGACCCGATGCAGCAGTCGCAGCTTAGATCGGTGCTGGAAAGCCAGCGTGTTCAGCTCGATAAGCTCTGGAGCGACACCACCATACCGGCCGAATATCGCATCACCGCGACGCGCAGGATCAGCGATCAGACTGGCGACCGGATTCGTGCCTTGCTGACCGAAGAACAGCGGAAGAAATACGATCCGCACGTCGAGCCTCATAGTACGGCGCCGGGCGCCGGTGAAAAGACGGTGGAGGAGTGGATGAACGCAACCCAGGCGAAGTCGAGCCCGACGCCGGCCGTACCTTGAAGTCAAAGGAAATGGGAACATGAACAGTCTCGATCGATTCGTGAGCGCGGCACTGGTGTCGGGGTTCGTACTGTCGGCTGCGGCGTTCGCCGCAACGGCGCCCACGAGTTCGCCGCCGGCTGTGCACAAGGTTTCGCCGTACCGGGCAGTCAGATTGACCGGCAACGCACAAAACTACTACATGGCGGCCTGGGGCATCGACAAGCTGAAGGTGAGCTACACGGCGTCGGGCAACCTGATCCGTTTCAGCTATCGTGTCGCGACCCCCGAGCTCGCCAAACCGCTGAGCGATGAGCGGGCGACTCCCTACATGCTGGGTCAGAAAAGCCGCGCGATGCTGCAGGTGCCGGTCATGGACAAGGTCGGCACGCTGCGTCAGACGGGAGTGACGCACGAAGGCCAGGAGTACTGGATGGTGTTCTCCAACAAAGGCAATCTGATCAAACCGGGCGATCGCGTGAACGTGATCATCGGCATCTTCCACGCCGACGGGTTGATGGTGGAGTGACGTGGCGGCGCTGCACGTTCAGAACGGAGTTGCCGTGAGCCGCATCGCGGCCGGCATCGTTCTCGCCGCGCTATGGGTATCCGCCGCGCCCGCGGTCATGGCAGCGCCGGGGCGCGGCCTCACGGTTTCGCAGATCATCGACAAGAACGCAGCTGCCAGAGGAGGCGTGGAGGCCTGGCGCAAGATTCGAACCATGGTCTGGAACGGACGCGTCGAAACTGCCGAAATGCCCGGACACGGCGTGCCCTTCGTGCTCGAGCAGCAGCGCCCCAACAGCACGCGTTTCGAGCTGGCGATCCAAAATCAGCGCGGACTGCGCATTTACGACGGCACCAACGGCTGGAAGTTGCGTCCGACCGGTGGTGGACCGCCGGACA
>Ga0307470_10000863_pt1 | contig 12684 bp, 10 predicted proteins | sample atmos_gasesAM3C__FD_204565 | JGI IMG/M metagenome (GOLD analysis project Ga0307470, IMG submission 204565) | Hardwood forest soil microbial communities from Morgan-Monroe State Forest, Indiana, United States - atmos_gasesAM3C_05 | ecosystem: Environmental > Terrestrial > Soil > Temperate forest... | reverse complement strand
GCTATGCCGGCGGGCAGCGCCAGCGCCGCGCGCAAAGCATCGGCGTTGAACGTACCGCGAAATTCAAGTTGAGTGCGGCTCAACGGCCGGTTGCGCGGCGCTCGCGCCTGCATCTGAAAGGTGCCGCCCATTACGCGGCCCCGGACATCGGCCGCCGCCACTTGAGCGCCGTCGACGTCGAAGTCGCCGTTCAGGTCGGTCGCCGTCACCGCCGATCCGGGCCGGTTGAGCGCCACGCCGTCCAAGTGTCCATGTACCAGCACGCGTCGATGCACGAAGTCCTTGAACGGCAGATAGAGATCCACCTTGGACTGCATCGGGCCCCTGGCCTCGACTCCCGAGAACGCATGCTCCGCCGAGGCGTCCAGCGGCGATGCACGCAGGAATTTGAGCGCGTCCGCGGCATCGCCGCTGGCGGCGACGTGAATTTCCAGCTCGCCGGTCTTGAAATCCGCAAACCGCGCATCGGCCGACCCTACCGGGAAATCGCCGACCCGTCCGGAGAGAAAATGCGCCGTCAGCCCCTCGTTGCGGAATTCCGCGCGCGCGGCGACATTCTCCGCGCGCGGCCAACCCTCGCTGTAGTCGAGCGCCAGTCCGTCGAGGGCGCAGCGCGCGAGAAACAAACCGCTGCCGTCGCGGAACGGGAAATGCCGTATCGGTCCCTGCAGAACGACATTCGCGTGCGATAAATGGCCTGCGACGAACGCCCGATCCAGCCAGGCGAGCGCCGGCGGGGAGATTCGCTCGCGCGGCAGGTAGTTGCGCGCGGCCGATGCATTGCCGTTGTCCACCGTGGCGGCCAGCGTCAGCACCGGCGATGAGCCGTCGGCGGGCACGGCCCAAGCCGCTCGCCCGTGAACGGCCGCGTCGCGATTGTTCATCGTCCAATTGGGCGTCGCGATCAGCAATTCGTCGTTCGTTCGCTTCCAATACAAGGTTGCCTTCAGTGTTGCCAGGTCGACCGGCTGGGAGAACTGAGCCGGCCATGAGAACACGGCGGAGTGAGTATCGATATTCACGTGCCCGCCGCTTTCGGTGCCGGCAATCGTTCCGGTCAGACCCCGCAGACCGGGCGAACGGCCGACCGGCGCAAAGCCGACGTCGCGGAATTTCGCCTGGACTTGCAGCCGCCACGGGTCGGCCGCCGAAGCGCGCTCCAGTGCGACCACCGTATCCATCCACTCGCCGGTGGGCGCGATCTCTCGCAGCCGGTCGCGGACCCCCTTGTCCGGCAGCAGCCCGCTCAGCGGCAGCAGGGCATCGGCGCGAAGGTAGCTTGCGCCGGCGCGCAACTCCAGCAAGCCCGCATCGCCGCCGCGCCAACTCGCATCGAACTGCGACTCAGGGTCCCGGCGGCCCGAGCGCACCGCACGCACCCGCCTGCCGGAAAGGCTCCAGCGATCGCCCGCGTGGTTGACGCTCATGGCGCCGCTGATTTGTTCGAATTTCGCGCTCCGGCCTTCCTTGAGCTGCGTAACCACGCCCTGCGCCGCAAAATCAAGATCCGCACGCGTCAGTATCGGTCCGGTCCCGGCCGCCGCCAGATTGAACGCGCCGCTGCCCGCGTCGAGCCGGCTCAAGAATTCCGGCAGCAACAACCGCCACCCCGGGAAGGAGATATCGCGCGCCCGCGCCGATGCGGTCCAATCCAGCGATTGCAGGCGCTCCAGGCCGTGCGCGTTGCCGCTGATATCGAGAATTCCCCCCAGAACCGGGGGTAGGCGGGCATTGAACGCGACGTTGAGCCCCTTATCGCCGCGCTGGACGTCGAGATTGACGTCCCGCAGCGCCAGCTGCGGCAATGCAGGATTCCAATTTTGCATCATGACCACGGCGTGGCGGATCGCCAGCTTGCCGGCCGGCAGATCGTCCAGCGTGAGCGTCTCGAGCGACGAGTCGTTGCCCCCCAGCTTGATCTCGGATGCCAACGCGAAGCTGGTGGGACCCAGGCGCGTGATCGCGATGCTCGGCGAATCGAGCTCGATCCTGCCGGCAAGCAGCTTGCCGCTGCTGATCAACTGCCAGATGTCGGCCGCGACCCGGCCGCCGGCGGCGCGCGCCAAGATCCGGCGGTCATCCTTGGAGCGCAGTTCCAGCCGCTCGAAGTGCAATTCAGGCCCGTACCAGCGGAACGACGGCGAGACGCCGGCGAATGCAATGTGATATCCGGTTTGCGCGTGCACCCATTGCTTTATCTCGGCTTGGTATGCGGGCGCGCGGTCGAGCGCGAGCTTGAGGGCCAACATCAGCACGAGCAGGAGACCCAGAAGCCCCGCGAAGCAATACAGCAGGATTTTTCCGGCCCTACGCGCGCGCATTACATCAGGACGACGTCGTATTGGTCGACCGTATACAGAGCCTCGGTTTGCAGACGAATCGGCTTGCCCGTGATCAGTTCCAATTCGCCGAGCGCGGAGGACTCCTCGTCAAGCAAACGCTCGATCACATCCTGATGGGCCAATACCATCAGCTGCTGACAGTCGAACTGGCGGGATTGGCGCACAATTTCGCGAAACACCTCGTAGCACACCGTTTCCGCCGTCTTGACGAACCCCCGTCCTTCGCAGGTTGGACAAGGCTGGCACAAGAGATGTTCCAAACTTTCGCGCGTGCGTTTGCGCGTCATTTCGACCAGCCCCAAGGGCGATACCGATGAAATGCTGGTCTTCACATGATCGTCCGCGAGCGCCTTTTCCAAGGCTTGGATCACTTGGCGGCGATGGTCCGGCTCTTCCATGTCGATGAAATCGATGATGATGATGCCGCCCAGATTGCGCAGCCGCAATTGCCTCGCTATGGTCACCGCCGCCTCGAGATTGGTGCGGAAAATGGTCTCCTCCAGATTCCGATGGCCGACGAATGCGCCGGTATTGACGTCGATGGTGGTCATCGCCTCGGTCTGATCGATGATCAGGTAGCCGCCGGACTTGAGCGACACCTTGCGATCCAAGGCTTTCTGAATTTCCTCTTCGACGTGATGCAGCTCGAATACCGGCCGGGCCTCGCTGTACAGGTCGATGCGCGGCAGAGCGTCCGGCATGAAGGCGGCCGCGAACTCGCGCATCTCGCGATGCGCGCTCGCCTGATCGATGAGCACCTTGTCGACGCCCGGCCGCAGCAGGTCGCGCAGCACGCGCAAATGCAGCGGCAAATCCGCGTGCACCAAGTTGCCGGGCTGCGTGCGCAGGCCCGTTTGACGCACGAACTCCCACAGTTTGCGCAAATACACCATGTCGTTGCGCACGGCCTCCGCCGGCGCGTCTTCCGCGGCCGTGCGCACGATGTAGCCCGCGTTCTCCCCGGGCTCGATGCCGGCTTGCACCGCGGCCCGCAAGCGCTCGCGCTCGCTCTCGTTTTCGATCCGCGCCGAAACGCCGACGCCGCGTCCTTTCGGCATGTACACGAGGTATCGGGACGGCAGCGTGATGTACGTGGTCAAGCGGGCGCCCTTGGTGCCCAGCGGGTCTTTCACGACTTGGACCAGGATTTCGTTGCCTTCGGCAACCAGCGAACGGATGTTTTCCGTGCGCGGCGGCTCGATGCCGGTATCCGCATGACGCGGATCGAAAATGTCCGAAGCGTGCAAGAATGCCGTGCGTTCCATGCCGATCTCGATGAATGCGGCTTGCATGCCGGGAAGCACCCGCGATACTCGCCCCTTGTAGATGTTGCTGATCAGCCCGCGGCGGCTGGCGCGTTCGAGGAACACCTCCTGCAGCACGCCGTTCTCGACGACCGCGGCGCGCGCTTCATGAGTGCTCGCATTGACCAGAATTTCAGTGGTCATCGCGTCGGACCGAGTCCGTTTCCAAGCGGAGCCAGTCCGGCGTCGCGCAGCAGTTCGGCCGTCTCGAACAGCGGCAGTCCCATCACGCCGGAATAGCTGCCGCGTAGATCCGCTATGAAAATGGCGCCCAGGCCCTGTATGGCATAGGCGCCCGCCTTGTCGCCCGGTTCCCCGGTCTCCCAGTATCCTCGGGCTTCGGCGGCTGCGATGCTGCGAAAGGTGACCGAGCTGCGGCTGATCCTGGATTGCAGACCATTCGCGGTGCGCAACGCGATGGCGGTGAACACCTCGTGCGTGCGGCCGGAGAGCTGCCTCAGCATGCCTTCGGCATCTTGGCCGTCCACAGGCTTGCCGAGAATCTTTCCATCCAGAACCACCGCCGTGTCGGCCGCCAGCACGGGGGCGCGGGCGAGGTCGCGGCTCCTTTCCCATCCGGCTTCGGCCTTGGCCGCCGCGAGCCGCGCGACATACTGCAGGGGCGTCTCGCCCGGCAACACCGCTTCGTCGATCGCCGTCCCCACGACGCGGAACGCCACGCCGATTTGCTGCAGCAATTCGCGTCGTCGAGGCGACCCCGAGGCCAGGTAGACGAAATCTTGGGACATACCGCCAGGATACCGAACCTAAGGTGCTTAAGCTCGGTGATAGGGATGGCCGGCAAGCAAACTGGTGGCGCGGTACAACTGTTCGGCCACCAACACCCTGACCAGCGCATGGGGCAGGGTCAACGGCGACAAGGACCAGGCCTGATCGGCCCGGTCACGGCATTGCGGCGACAGGCCGTCGGGACCGCCGATCAGCAGCGCCAGAGCGCGGCCGTCCCTCATGCGCTCGGCAAGCCATACGCTCAATTGTTCCGTGCTCATGCTCTTGGCGGTGATTTCGAGCGCCACGACATAATCGTCCTTCCCGAGTGCGGCGAGCATGTCGGCCCCTTCCCTTTGGATCGCACGCTGCGGATTCTCGCCCGCACGGCGCGTCGCGACGGAGATCTCGTGCAGCTCCAGAGCGAGAGGGGAGCGCAATCGCTTCTGATATTCGCGAAAACCGTCATTGACCCAATCGGGCAGACGGGTACCGGCGGCAATCAACCGGCATTTCATGCGGGGCGGCGCGCCGGCTCCTAGGCGCGCGCGGCGCGCTTCGTCGCCGTCATGTCCCAGAGTTTCTCGAGCCCGTAGAACTCGCGCACACGGGGCAGCATGACGTGCACGATCATCTCGCTCAAATCAATGAGCACCCAGTCGCCGTCTTGCTGCCCCTCGACGCCGTGCGGACGGAACCCCGCTTCCTTGGTCTTTTCGACCACGCGTTGCGCAACGGAACGCACGTGACGATCGGAGGTTCCGCTCGCGATCACCATGAAGTCCGCGATGTCGGTGAGGCCGCGCACATCCAGCACTTTGACTTCCAAGGCCTTCATATCGGCCAACGCATCGATTACCACGGTCTTGAGCGAAAGCTTCGACTTGGCAGCGGTGCGATTGTCGGCGGTTTTGAGTTTGCCGGCAGCTCTGGGCTTGCCGGTTGGTTGAGGTTTGACGGCCGCGGTGGTGCGGTCCTTGGTTTTGCTGTTCGTGGTCTTTTTTTTGACTGGCACTACGTTGTCCGTGGTTTGGAATAACAATGGGTATCGAGGATGAGTTTACGCACTGCATCCGGCATGAGGAAGCGCGGATCGCGGCCCATGCCGATCAGCTGACGGACCTCGGTGGAGGAAATCTCCAGCTGCGTCACCGCATGAATGTATATGCAGCCCGCCCGCGACTCATGCAAATCGCCGATGCGCCCGGTGCCGCGGTCGACCAATAGCTCGCCGAGCGGCCCCATACCGGGTGCGCGCCAGCCCGGACGATGAGCGACCACCAAGTGGGCCAACTGCAGCAGCTCGCGCCACTGATGCCATTTAGGCAAGCTCAGAAAGGCATCCATGCCCACGATCAAGCACAGGCTTCGGTCCGGATACTCGTGGCGCAGTTCGGACAGCGTATCTACCGAGTAGGACGGACCTTCCTTGCGCACCTCGCGATCGTCGACGACGAAACCGGCTTGACCGGCGGTCGCGAGCTGCACCATCTCGAGCCGCAGCTGCGCATCGGCGAAGGGTCGATCGCGGTGCGGCGGATTGCCGGCCGGAAGAAACCGTATTTCCTTCAATCGCAGCGCCTGCTGCAGCTCGAATGCGGTGCGCAAATGCGCGTAGTGAATCGGATCGAAGGTTCCGCCGAAAATACCCATCGGGTTCATACCGGTACCCTGCCTGAATCCGGGGTCGCTTGCAAAGCGCCGGCAAGGCCGCCGGTGAGGGCGGTGAGAGCGCTCCACGCATCGCCCATCGCCAGTCCTTTGATCACCCGGTCAGTGTGGCTGGCCTGCAGAAACAAGCGGCCCAGCGGCAGCGTCTTGAGCCGCGATAACGCCCGCGCCGAGGGAGTGGCCGCCAGGTTCCAGCCGCTCCCCCTCGTGGTGGAACGCAGCCTGTCGCGTTCCCGCGCCTGCCACAGCCCGCGCAGCTCCCTGACCAGCGCCCATAGAATCAGTGTCGGCTCCACTCCTTCGCTCTTGAGACCGAGCAGCACGTGCAGGGCTCGCGCCGCCTCGCCGGCGGCCGCCGCCTCCGCCAGCTGGAACACATCGTAGCGAGCGTTGTCGCCGACCGACCCCAAAACCAGGGCGGCGCTGATGGGCTCGCCGTCGGCCAGCAAGCTCAGTTTCTCGAGTTCCTGTTTCGCGGCGAGCAGATTTCCCTCGACCCGGTCGACGATGAGTTGGGCCGCCGCGGGTTCTATATCCACGCGGAGCTGCTTGGCCCTCGCACGCAGCCAACCCGGCAACGCTGCCGTCCCCACCGGCCACACCGGCACCCAAATGCCGTGCTTTTCGACGGCTCTGACCCAGGGAGCCTCGCTCGCCTTCTTATCGAGTTTGTCCGCGACCACCAGGCACACCACGTCGGGCGGCGGCCGCTCCGCCAATTCGGCCAGCTGCTGCGCGCCTTTGTCCGGCTTGCCGCTCGGCATGCGCAGCTCGAACAGGCGCCGTTCGGCGAACAGCGACAACGATTGGCTCGCATGCCGCAATTCATCCCACGCGAAACCGCGCTCGATGAAAAACACCGTGCGGTCCGCATATCCCGCCGCCCTCGCGGCGGCGCGAATGGCATCCGCCGCCTCGCCGACCAGCAGCGGCTCATCGCCGGATACGAGGTAGATGCCCGCCAGATTTCGAGCCAGGGATGCGGGTAATTGATCGGCGCTTAAACGCAATTAGAACGCCTCGGATTAAGACAGCGACGCCTCGGATCGAGGACGGCAGGGATTATCTCATGATCAGCGTCCGCGCCGCCTCGTACTCCGCCACCATCCCGCTGACCAGCGCCTCGACCGTCTCGACATCGTGAATGCCGCTGACGCTCTGACCGGCGCTCCAAATGTCCCGCCATGCCTTGAACTCAGAGGCGCCGCCGGTGCCGAAATTCATCTTCGTCTTGTCGGCCTCGGGAAGCTTGTCGGGATCGAGGCCGGCGCGCGCGACGCTGCCGCGCAGGTAGTTCCCCGCGACGCCGCTGAACAGCGAGGTGTAGACGATGTCCTCGCCGCGGCTGTCGATGAGCATTTGCTTGTACTCGGCGCCGGCGTTGCCTTCCTCCGTCGCGATGAAGCGCGTCCCGAGATAGGCGAGATCCGCGCCCAGCGCCCGAGCGGCCAACACGTCGGCGCCGGTGCTCATGGCGCCCGACAGGATGATCGTTCCGGCATAGATCTCGCGAATTTGCTTGACCAAGGCGAACGGGCTCAGCACGCCGGCATGGCCGCCCGCGCCGGCGCACACCGCGATGATGCCATCCACCCCCTGCGCCGCGGCCTTTTCGGCGTGGCGTAAGTTGATGACATCATGAAATACGACGCCGCCATAGCCGTGCACGGCCGCCACCACTTCGGCCGGCGGCCGAAGACTGGTGATGATGATGGGTACGCGGTGCTTCACGCACAGTGCGACGTCGTGCTCCAGACGATCGTTGCTGCTATGCACGATTTGATTGACCGCAAACGGCGCCACCGTGAGCTGCGGGTTCGCGCGGCGGCAGGCGGCGAGTTCTTCGCTGATCTCCGCCAGCCAATCATCGAGTTGCGCCGCCGGCCGCGCATTCAGCGCGGGAAATGACCCCACGATGCCGGCCTTGCATTGCGCCAGCACCAGCCGCGGCGTGGACACGATGAACATGGGCGCGCCGATGACGGGCAGTCGTAAGCGGCCTTGCAGAATGTCGGGAATGGGCATATACGGCTCCGCACCGGGAGGTTCATCGACGGGTTTCTGTCATTATGACGCACTCCGCTGCGCTGCACAGGATTTTGCGGAAGGCGTGCAGGCGTTTCGTCACAAGCGGGCGCCGACTTTCACCGGCAAGTAGCACAGGAGCAGAAATGAGGGCATTGATATTGACCGCCGCCGCGTTGGCCGGCGGTGCAGCACCCATGGCGGTGCCGGCCGACCAGCCGCCGCTCATCGACCGCAACCTTTTCTTCGGCGAGATCGCGATATTCGGCGCGCAGATCTCGCCGGACGGCCGCTTCATTTCGTTTCTCAAGCCTTACAAGGGCACGCGCAACATCTGGGTGAAGGGGGCGGACGAACCCTTCAGCGCCGCACGGCCCGTCAGCGCCGAAGCGGCGCGGCCCATCCGCAGCTATTTCTGGAGCCGCGATTCGAAGTACATCCTGTATTCGCAGGACTCGGGCGGCGACGAAAATTTCAACATCTATGCCATCGATCCGACGCTGGCGGCCGACCCGAATACCGGGGTACCGCCGACGCGCGCCCTCACGGATCTCAAGGGCGTGCGCACCGAAATCTTCTCCGTGCCGAGAACCAAGCCCGACATTCTGTACATCGGCCTGAATGACCGCGATCCGCGCTGGCACGATCTGTACGAACTGCACATATCGACCGGCGAGAAGACTCTGCTGCGCAAGAACAGCGAGAACATCGCGGGCTGGGAGTTCGATCACGACGGCGTGCTGCGGCTGGCGGTACGCACGAACTCCGCCGGAGATACCGAGATCCTGCGCGTCGATGCCGGCGGCTTCAAGCAGATCTACTCCTGTACGGTGCTGGAGAGCTGCGAGATCTTCGGCTTCGACGCAGCCAATCGACAGGCCTACTTGATCACCAACAAGGGGCCGTTGGATCTCATCGAACTGGAACTGCTCGACGCGGCGACGGGCACCGCCGCAAAAGTCGAAAGTGACCCGGAAAAGCGGGTCGACATCGCCAACGGCAAGCTGTCGGAGATCGATCACCGCCTCCTCTTCACCGAATACGAGGATGACACGGTGCGGCGGTATTTCAGGGACCGGGCGTTCGAGAAGGACTACCGCTGGCTGGAGTCGAAGCTTCCCGGCCAGCAGATCACCTTCGGCGCGGCTTCCAATGACGAGAATCTATGGATCGTCAGCGCCTACAGCGACACCGAGCCGGGCGTGACCTACGTATGGAATCGCAGGTCGCAGCACCTGGCCCTGCAATATCGCGTTCGCGACGAGCTGCCGCGCGCCGCGCTGGCGCAGCGCAAGCCGTACCACTACCGATCGTCGGACGGGCTGGATATCCCGGCCTACCTGACGTTGCCGAAAGGTCTGCCGGCCAAGAACCTGCCGTTGATCGTGCATCCGCACGGCGGTCCCTGGGCGCGGGACTCCTTCGGCTATGACACCTATGCCCAGTTCCTGTCCAACCGCGGCTACGCGGTGTTGCAGCCCAACTTCCGCGGTTCCACCGGCTACGGCAAGAAATTCCTCAACGCCGGAAACGGCGAATGGGGCCGCAAAATGCAGGATGATCTGACCTGGGGCGTGAAGTCCCTGGTGGCGGCGGGCATCGCGGACCCCGCGCGCATCGGCATTTCCGGCGGCTCGTACGGGGGCTATGCCACGCTCGCGGGCGTCGCGTTTACGCCGAACGTGTATTCGGCAGCGGTCGCCATCGTCGCACCCTCGAATCTGATCACCTTGCTCGACGCGATTCCGCCGTACTGGGAAGCCGGACGCAAGCAGATGTATACGCGCATGGCGGACCCCACGACTGCGGCCGGCAAGGCATTGCTCATCGCCGAGTCCCCGTTGACCCAGGCGAAGTCGATCGTGACGCCGCTGCTGGTCGTGCAGGGCAAGAACGATCCGCGAGTCAACATCCGCGAAAGCGATCAAATCGTCGCCGCCGTGCGCAACAACGGCAAGCCCGTCGAGTACCTGGTTGCGCCGGATGAAGGCCACGGTTTTGCACGGCCCATCAACAATCTGGCGATGGTGACCGCGATGGAGGGATTTCTCGCGCAATACCTGGGCGGCCGTTACCAACAAGACGTTCCTGCGGATGTCGCGGCCAAGCTCAAGGACATGACCATCGATCCGAGGACCGTGAGCGGCGCGGTGACCTTGAAAGGCGGCTTGGCGCCGCCGGGGAACTGACCGCGCTCGATCACCCAGGCTGCGCGCCATTCATCGCGCGGAGGCGTCCGCCGGCCGGCCGCTCACCGCGTCATCGACGCTGGAAAAGTCGAGCCCGTCCGCCGGCAGCGCGCCGAAGCCGGCGCGCATCAGTGCGTCGCGGCTGGCTTCCTTCAATCTCGCAACGCGCAATTCGATCTTGCGCGCGGCGAGCCACGCCGCGAACTCGCCCAGACTTTCCAGCGCCGTACCGTCGAGATCCGGCGATTCTTCGAGACTGAACACCACCAGCCGTACGTTCGTTTGCTGCAGCACGCGGCGCCGAGCCGCCGCCAGCAGCGGCTCGGCATTCGCGAAGAACATCGGCTCTTCGGGCCGCAGCACCAGAATACCCGGCGTACACGCCGCCTGCGGAAAGCGCTCGACGCTGACGAAATCGTGGGCGCCCATGCGCCCGAGCACGGACAGGCGCGGGGTCGACAATGAATGCAGCAGCATGGCGAGACTGAAGGCGATTGCCGCGAGAAGCCCGTCGAGCATGCCGAACGCGATGACCGCGGCCACGGCGGTGAGCGTGACCAGCCGGTCGCGCCGCCAGCGAAAGTACGGCCGGAATACGGCCACGCGCAGCGACTTGCCGACCGCATGGATGACTATCGCGGCCAGGACGGGATCGGGTATGCGCTCTATCCACGGCAGAAACAGCAGCATCAGCGCCAAAACCGCCGCGGCCGCGTACAGACCGGCGGCGCGCGATCGTGCGCCGGCCGCCTCGTTCGCCGAGGTGCCCGAATAGCCGGCGCCGACCGGCGTTCCCTGGAATACTCCCGATACCACGTTCGCGACGCCGAGCGCGATCAAATCGCGGTTCGGCTCCACCGAGTCGTCGTGCTTCAGGGCATACGTGCGGATCGAACCGTAGGATTCCGCATACAGAATGAACATCAGCGCCAGGGCGAACTCCACCAGCGGCAGCCAACGTCCTTCCGCGGGCAGCGAGAGCACCGGCAGTCCCAAGGCAAGGTGAATGGGACCGGTGAGCACCACGCCGCGGGAGGCAAGCCACGGCGCGGCGGCGATTCCGGCCACGATCACCACCAGCACGCCGGGGATGCGCCGGACCCGCTCGAGCGTGAACAAGCCCAGCAATGCACCCACCCCGACGGCAAGGCTGGCCGGCTGCCAGGCGCCGGCGCCGCGCAGAATCTCGGCCAGCAGGGCGAAGAAATCCGTGCTGTGCGTGTGCAGGCCGGCGATGTGCGGCCACTGCTTGACTGCGATGACCAGGGCCAGACCGAATGAAAAGCCCCGCAGCACCGGCCGCGCGATCAGATTCGACATTGCGCCCAACCGTGCGCAGCCGGCCAACAGAAAGGCAATCCCGGTGGCACACACCAGAATCGAAGCAAATGCGAGACGTTGACCGGCCGCGTCGCCGCCCAGCGCCGACATCGCTGCCGCGAATACCGCCGCGGACGATGACGTGGCGGTGACGATGGCATAGCGGCTGCGGCCTATGAGGGCATAGCAGATGAGCCCCGCGAACAACCCGATGACGCCCGCTTGAGGCGGCAAGTTGGCCAGACCCGAATAGGCCACCGCCTCGGGCAGGAGCAGTCCGGCGAGCGACAGGCCGATCAGGGCGTCGGCCGGATTGAATACGCGGACCTTGCTCATTGCTCGGGGGACGGGCCGCACCAACCGGGCAGAAAGTCCGCCTCGCTGCTCTTCGCCAGCTTCAGCGCTCGGACCAGGGCGTCGGGGAAGTTATCGTCGAGCAGCTTGCGCTTGAATCGGCGCCGCAGAAAGTCCGCCCACAGGAATTCGCTGAACGGTGTCGTGTCCTTGGCGAAACCGCCGCTCTGGCGCAGCTCTCCGGCCAGGCTGCGAAAAGGATCGTCCACCAACGCCGTGATCTGCTTCGGCACTTCATCATAACGGCGCCTGCGGCCCCTCTCATCGAATGGATGCAGCCAGCCGCGGTTGTCCAGAAATACCCAGAAGGCGTCGCGCGGCAGCCGCCGCAGATCCGCCACCACCGTGGTCAGGATTTTCTTGACGCCCTCCTGATGCAAAGCCAAGGTCAGGTGATGATGATCGATGACGTAATAATCATCTTTCGGACCCCAGATGACGGGAATCAGGTGCTTGCCGAGAAAATCGGCTTTCTTCCGGTCGGGGTGATCGCGCCAGCTCTTGCGCTTGGCCTTCACCTCGCGCATTCCCACCGTGATCTGGGTTGGCCGCAGCGCCGCGACGGACACGGGATGGATGCGGGGTTCTCTGGGTAATGTCATGTTGTCGGCTCCGGAGTGCGCGTCGTCAAAAGCCTAGCATGCGGCGTAGTCCGCTTTTGACAATGAAACAAGTTCGGCCCGATACTATCTTCGATCGCGGGTCGGCGGCTCGGCCGATGCCCCAATCACCTAGGAGAGGCAGGCGCGG
>Ga0307470_10000862_pt1 | contig 12692 bp, 16 predicted proteins | sample atmos_gasesAM3C__FD_204565 | JGI IMG/M metagenome (GOLD analysis project Ga0307470, IMG submission 204565) | Hardwood forest soil microbial communities from Morgan-Monroe State Forest, Indiana, United States - atmos_gasesAM3C_05 | ecosystem: Environmental > Terrestrial > Soil > Temperate forest... | reverse complement strand
ACAGATTCCCCCGTGTCCGGTGCGAACGCTGCGATGTAGACGAGGGCGGCGACCCTCGGATCATTGCCCGCCTCGCTGATGACCACCCCGCCATACGAATGGCCGACCAGAATGACCCGACCGTTCTGCGACGCGATTGCCCGCCGCGTCACCGCGACATCGTCGCTAAGCGACAGTGTGGGGTTCTGGACGACGCAGACGTCATAGCCTCTTTTCTTCAGGATGTGGTAGACACCCTCCCACCCTGAGCCGTCTACGAAACCGCCGTGAACGAGAACGACGGTGATTGCGGTTGAATCCTTCGTCATGGTAACTCCTTTCTGCCTACTCGCCGCAAATTGCTAATGTAGCGCGACCGCCCATGCCGTATCGATTGAGCGTGCGCTCGCCCACCACATCGGCATGCTTTTGACCTGCGACCTCTATGCTATTACATCAGCTCGCATTGCGCACCGATCAGATCCGCACTCTCTATTACCTCAAGGTCCGCGAGGCATCCTCCTCGCCCGCACCGTGCGTCTCGACCGAGCCGCGCAGCTCCCTTTAGGTCGCGCGCCGTCTCACGGCACCCTTCCGCACCTCCTGGGAGCTCGCGCCGGTCGCCGCGACACCTTCACGAGAGCGTTCAGGCTCGGCGGCTCGATGCTGACGCGGTCGACGTCGAGCTCGCGGCTGTAGATCTCCCCGAGGAGCGCGGCGGCCCCGCGCTCCCCCGCCGAGAGGGCGATGCGCCCGGCCGCGGAGGAGATCGAGCGCCGGCTTACGAGGCGAAGCTGTCCACGTCGGTCACAGCTGTGGCGAACGCTTCCGGCGCCTCTTGAGGCAGATTGTGCCCAATGCCTCCATGGAGGGTCCGGTGTGCATACTTGCCGGTGAACTTCTTCGAGTAGGAACTGGGCTCGAGGTGCGGTGCGCCGTTGGCATCGCCCTCCATCGTGATGGCAGGCACGGTGACGACCGGATCTTCGGCTAGCCGCTTCTCGAGATCGTCATACTTCCGCTCGCCGTCTGCCACGCCGAGTCGCCAGCGGTAGTTGTGAATCACGATGCTGACATGATCCGGGTTGTCGAAGGCAGCCGCGCTGCGGTCGAACGTAGTGTCGTCGAAATTCCATTTCGGCGACGCGAGCCGCCAGATGAGCTTGGCGAAGTCGTGCCGGTACTGCTCGTAGCCGGCGCGACCGCGTTCTGTCGCAAAATAGAACTGGTACCACCAATCGAGCTCGGCCTTCGGCGGCAACGGCTTCTTGCCGATCTCCTGGCTGCCAATCAGATATCCGCTCACCGACACGATGCCCTTGCAGCGTTCCGGCCAGAGCACCGCGACGATGTCGGCTGTCCGCGCACCCGCCGATCACGGTCGATTGCTTCAGGCATGTCTTGACCTCCGGGCACTCACTGGACCAGCATGATGAGCGGTTTCCCTTTTTCGACGACATACGTAGCGAGCTCCGCCCCGTTGGTGCTGCCGACGTTCTTCGCCGCGTGGATCGTTCCGGCGGGGACGAACAGGACATCGCCGGGCTTGACCCTCACCGGCGGCTTGCCCTCGATCTCATACTCCAGCGTGCCTTCGAGGACATAGATGATCTCTTCACCCGGATGGGTGTGTCTGGGAGAGGCGTATCCCGGGTCGAAGTCGACGCGCACCTGGACGACCTCGCGTCCAGGTGCGCTGAGATCGTGCCGCTGCAGGTCGGTTCGTTTGCTCCCCGGCTGCTGAGACCGCGCCACGTCCGGCGCCAAACCGCTGACGGCGATCAGCAGCGCTACCCCCATGGTCGATGTCGTTTTCACGTGGACATCCTCCAATTAACGCAACGATCTGAACGCTCAAGTATTCCGAGCCAGCAACAGGATTCATCTGGCTCACTCAGTGTGAGGCGGAGGTGCCGGCAACCGGGGCCTTCGCCGCGGCGTCCATGATGACAGCGGCCACCGCCTTCGGCTGCGACAGCATCGACACGTGGCTCGCGTTGAGCTCGGTCGTCGTCGCCTTCATCCGCTTCGCGAAGAAGCGTTCTTCATCGGGCGCGATCGCGCTGTCGAGCTTGGACACGATGTACCACGACGGCTTGGTCTTCCACGCGACGCCGGAAACCTGAGCGCCGAACGCCGAGCCGGAGATCGGCCCCTGCGTGGCCGCGACCACCTGCGCTTCACTCGCCGGCAGATCCGAGGCAAAGTGCTTCACCACCGCCTCCGTGGACAGGCTCAGGAAACCCTCTTTGTCCACGATCGGCGCCGCGAGCGCGGGCGGAGGCGGATACGCCTTCCCCAGGTCGCCGACCGCCTCGCCTTGATCCGGCGCGAAGGCCGCGACGTAGACGAGGCCCAGGACCTTGGGATCCATCCCCGCTTCGGTGATGACGACGCCCGCCCACGAATGGCCGACCAGGATCACCGGGCCCTCCTGCTGCGCCAGCGCGCGCTTGGTGGCCGCCACGTCATCGGCAAAGGAAGTCAGGGGATTCTGTACTGCCGTGACGTTGTAGCCTTTGGCCTGCAGGATCGGGATCACCTTGGCCCAACTCGAGCCGTCTGCGAACGCTCCATGCACGAGGACGATCGCCGGCTTCTTGGCTCCGTCCGCCAGCGCGGGGATCGACAGGAGCAGGGTCAGACCGAAAACGATCAACGACGCGATCCGCTTCTTTCCATCCACAGGACTGTTCATCGTTCGCTCCTTTTCGGCCTGCAATGGCTTTCAGTGTCAAGGTGCGTAACGGGTGAAGACGAAGTCGCGATCTTTGGCGGGCTCGTGGCAGGAAAAGCAGGTCTTGTGCACCGCCTCGTCAGCAGGTTTCCCATCGTTGAACTGAGCGAACCCCCAACCACTTGGTCGCGTTGACGCGCCGGCGCAAATCGGCGAGCTCGGCGTCTGGAAAATTCACCTGAAACGGACGAATCGCGTTCGCATCACTGCCAGTCTGTTGTGCAACGGTAGCCATGGCTTCACTCCTTCCTGTGAAATCGAGAAGGCCTAGAGGGCCCGCGGCGATGGTTGCTGCCGCGGCGGCGCAAAAGCGACGCCGGTCGAGGCCGGGCGCTCCTGACCTGCCTGTCGTCTTGCTCATGACGACTGCTCCTTTCCGATCGCGTCGTTCGCGAAGCGTGTCTGCCAACTCCTTTCTTCAAGATCATCCGAAGGTGAACGCAAAGGCCTCCGCGCCGGGGTCCAGGAACTCGATCTCGAACCGGCGATCGACGATCGGCTTCGGTTGGCGGATGAGCTGATGGAGCCGCTGTTCGGTGACGGCGCCGTTGCCTTGCTCGTCGACGTCCACGCCGTGAGCCGCGCCGGGCTGTCGTCCATCGATGCGCACGCGCATGCGCACCGCGGTTCCCCGGGCCGCAGGTCCCATGACGAGGTTGAGGTCGCGGGCATGAAAGGCGTACGCGATCCGCCCGCCTGCGGCATTCGACGCGATCTCCCCCTTGCCGATCGTCCAATCACCCGCCAGCGCCCAATGGTTGCGCGCCAACTGAGCTGGTGCCGCGTAGACGCGGCGTTTGTCGAATGCGGCGCCGCCGGGGGATGCAAAGCCCTCGGTGCGCTCATAGCCGACGTAGTTCTCCGGAGACTTCAACGTGGCCCAATCGGCGGCCGCTTCGACGCCGCGCGGCTCGACTGCCACCAGGTCATCCTCGATGCCGCGGGCGCCGGCCTCGGCTAGCAACCGTTGGATGATCATCTCCGACCGGCCGTAATTGCCCTCGCCGAATTCATGATGCCGGATGCGACCCTGCGCATCCACGAAGTAGAGCGCCGGCCAAAATTCATTGTTGAACGCCCGCCATATCGCATAGTCGCTGTCGAGGGCGATCGGATAATCGACCTTCATCTCCTTCGCCGCCCGGCGGACGTTGTCGACGTTCTTCTCGAACGGGAATTCGGGCGTGTGGACGCCGATCACCACCAATCCCTGGTTCCTGTACTTCGCGGCCCAGGCGCGGACGTAGGGAAGCGTGCGGAGCCAGTTGATGCAGGTGTAGGTCCAGAAGTCGACGAGGACGACTTTCCCGCGCAGGCCGGCCGGCGTCAACGACGGCGAATTGAGCCATCCCGTGGCGCCGCCGAAAGAAGGCAGCTCGCCTTCGACGAATAGTTGTAGCGTCGTACGTGCCATGAGCTTTCCCAACGGGCCGAGCACGCCGAGTCGAGCGGCGACGACGGCCATTGCTGTCGTCGACAGGAAGCGCCGGCGGTCGCTGTCGATCTCTGCGGATGATTCGTCCATGATCCGCGTTCAACGCAGTGAGCGGAATGCCGCGCGGAGCTCGGAGGCGAAGAGCTCCGGCTGCTCCCACGCCGCGAAATGCCCGCCCTTGTCGACCTCGTGGAAGTAGATGAGATTCTTATAAGCGCGACGGGCCCATGTCTCCGGGGCTCGATAGACGTCCTCTGGAAATACCGTGATGCCCACCGGCAGCGAGATCTCGTCGGTCTTCCACGTGGCTGCGCCAAGCGGGCTTCGTCCGTGGTTCTCCCAGTACAGCCGCCCGGCCGAGGTCGCGGTGTTCGTCAGCCAGTACAGCGTGATGTTGTCCAGCACGTCGTCTTTCGTCGGCGACTTCTGGGGATCGGCGCCGTACTTCCACTGCGCGAAGCCTGGATGCACGAGGACCCACGCCGCGAGGCCGGCCGGTGAGTCCGTCACGCCGTAACCGACCGTCTGCGGCCGCGCGGTCAACATCGCGAAGTAGCTCGAGCTTCCCGTCTTGCCGTACGCCATGAGCGCGTCGAGCACCGCGTGTTCCTTCCCGGTGAGCCCCGCCGGCACGGGGCCGGCGCCCGCGAGCGCCGCGGTCACCTCGGGAGGTAGCGTCGCCGGCAAGTTGGTGTGGATGCCGAGCAATCCTGCGGGAGCCTGGCGCGCCATCTCGCTGGAGATGGGGGCGCCCCAGTCGCCGCCCTGGGCGACGTAGCGGGTGTAGCCGAGGCGCTTCATGAGCTCCGCCCAGGCCCACGCGACGCGGTCGGGGCCCCAACCGGTGCCGGTCGGCCTGCCGGAGAAGCCGTAGCCAGGCAAGGACGGGATGACGACGTCGAACGCGTCCTCGGCGCGGCCTCCGTGCGCGGTCGGATCCGTGAGCGGGCCGATGATCTTGAGTTGCTCGATGACGGATCCCGGCCAGCCGTGCGTGATGATCACCGGAAGCGCATTCTCGTGGCGCGAACGGACGTGGATGAAGTGAATGTCCACCCCGCCGATGTTCGTCATGAATTGCGGCAAGGCATTCAGCTTCGCTTCCACCTTGCGCCAGTCGTAGCCGTTCCCCCAGTACCGAACAAGCTCCTGCAGGTCGGCCAATTGCGCGCCCTGCGACCGATCGGCGACGGTTTCCTTGTCGGGCCATCGCGTCGCCAACACGCGGCGGCGGAGATCGGTGAGCGCCTCGTCCGGCACATGGATGTGGAAGGGACGGATGGCGTCTGCAGCAGGGCGCTGCGCCGTATCACTGGGCGCGGTCGTCATCTGAGTCTCCTTCGGTTCGTTGGCTTCTTTGCGAACCGCGCCAGCTGTCATCGGTGAGACAGCCGCAAGGCCTGCGATCGCGGCTCCGATGAGGAGAAGGGCCCGAGGTGCCACGACGTAAGCTGCAGTTGATTTGTATGGAGTCACCCGCATTCCTCCTTTCGGTGGCTCTCGATCGCTACGAGCGCACGCCAAAGGCTGACCTGTCCAGTCAGTGCAGTGTCTTGAAGGCTGCCCCCGAGCTCGGTAGCAAACGGCTCCGGCGATTCCCCTGCCGCGGAATGACCGCCCTCAGAAGGCCACGAGATCGCCGCCCAGGCGGAGCCCGAGGGGCATCCACAGTGCGTTTCGTGAGCTTGGGCATGTCGTTAACCGGTACTTGCCGGTTGCCCGATCAGCAGAACACTCTGTCCAGTTTGTAGCCAGTTTAGTATCTGCGTCAAGTGGCTGCTCCGTTGATGTGGATCCAAGACCTCGCAATGCACCCACTCCGCGAGCCCGCTCAGTTCGCCAATGCCACGACCTTCATCCGACAAACTTCCTTTACGACCTCGAATTTCCACCAGATGGTGGACGCCGTCCGAGAGGTGGCACAGCACCCGTTTGCCCTCTTCGAGGCGGGCGCATCGACCTCAAGGCGAGTACGGCGGACCTCAACATCGCCCCCCAGAGGCAGCGGCTCCAGGGATGGCGGGGCGCCCGCTCGCCGGCGCCATCGAGAACGCCGCGGCGCCTATTCGCGGTTCATCTCGCCCGCGATCGGCCTGATCTGGATCATGGTCGTCAGCAGAGTCCTCTTGACCCGCAACTCCGCCACCGAGCGCGCGCCCGACCTGGTGACAGTGCCGGAGTGGTAGCTGGCGAAACCAGGAGGACGCCGTGTCACAAGCCGCAAGCATCGCGACGCCGGAGCAACTCGTCAGCGACGCCGATCATGTGCAGCGCAGCCGTCTCGTCACGGAGCACTCACTGCAAGACGTCTCGGCCTCGGCGGCGTGGCGATGATCGGCACCGCGATCGGCGCGGTCGCCGTCGGCGCTTTCGTGATCGGCGCCTTGGCCATCGGGCGGTTGGCGATCCGTCGCCTCCTCGTCGAGAGCGCCACCCTCAAATCCCTCGCGGTCGAGGACCTCACCGTGACCCGGCTCCGCGTCTCTTCGTTCTATGCGCCAGGCGGCGCGGACGAGGTCCACCCCCAGGCCGAGAACGGCGGCGGCGAGACCTAGGGCGCCGACTTAGGCGAGATTCAGTCGTTCGGCTCCTCCACCGTCGGCGAGGCGACGGAGAGGAAGAACGCGGCGGACTCCGAGCCGAAAAAAGGCAAGGTTGGTGCGTGTCGGCTCGAGCGCGCGCAGGTCGAATGTCACAGCGGCGCTGATGGCTCCGGGTGTAGAATCTTATTGAGGTCTCATTGGTCTAGGGTCGACTCACGACCGCTTGCCGCCCCGCCGCCGCGGCGCAACTGAGGCAGCGGGCATACACAGAAGCACCAAACTTGAGGAAAGGAGAACATATGAACGGCGTCGACGTGCGTCTGGCTTCTCTTCTCTCTCGCAGTTGGTGGCTGCTGCTCTTGCGCGGTCTCGCAGCCATCGCCTTCGGCGTCCTGACCTGGACGCGGCCCGGAATCTCGCTCGCGGCGCTGGTGCTGCTCTTCGGCGTCTACACGCTGGCGGACGGTATCTTCGCCATTTGGGCGGCGATCGCGGGGCGCTCAGACCATGAGGACTGGTGGGTGCTGCTTATCGAGGGACTGCTCGGCGTCGGCATCGGCATCCTGACTTTCGCCGCCCCCGGCCTCACCGCGCTCGCACTCCTCTTCTTCATCGCGATCTGGGCGATCGCCACGGGCGTTCTCGAGATCGTGATCGCGATTCGCCTGCGCCGGGAGATCGCGGGCGAGTTCCTGCTCATCCTGGCCGGTCTCGCCTCGGTCGCGTTCGGCGTCGTCCTCATGGTGCAGCCGGGAGCGGGGGCGCTCGCCGTGCTCTGGCTGATCGCCTCCTACGCCATCGTGTTCGGCGTACTGCTCGTCATCCTGGCGTTCAAGATGCGCCGCTTCGTCGGCACGGTCGTCGCACGAGCGTGAGCCAGAAGGAGCCCGTTGGGCTCCTTCGCCGTCGGCGAGGCTACCGACAGGAAGAACGCGGCGGGGATGAGGATGGCGGCGATCGGCGCGCCGGTGCGCGCGATCCACTTCCAGAACGGCGACAGTGCCGCCTCGTCGACGTAGCTGGGAAGTACGCCAGAGCGGCCCGGCCACCGCCCTGGATCTCAACCTAGCGGAACGTGACAGGCCAGTTGATCCACACCGGCACCGGCCTGCCATCCCGCCGGCCGGGCGCGAAGCGGTAGCGCTCAATGGCGTCGAGCGCCGCCTCCTCGAAGGCGGCGAGGTCGAGGCGCGAGCGGTAGACCTTGGCCTCCGCGACATGCCCGGCGGCGTCGATCAGCAGTCGGCAGACGATCGTCGGCTTCAGGGCGGCGCCGGCCGGCGCCGCCGGAGGCGCACCGGCGACGAGGGCGGGCAGAGCATCGCGCGGACCGGCGAGCGCCGTCGCCTCGACCGCGGTCGAGGCCGCCGACTGCGCTGGCACCGCTGCGCCGCCGTGCGGCGCGCCCAGGCGCGAGAAGGCGAAACCGGCGACGGCGAGCACGAGGAGCAGGGCGAGACCGCCGAGGAAGAGCGTGCGTCCGTGCCCGGCGGGGATCGGCGCCAAGGTCGGGGCGGTCCCGGCGGGCGACGGCGCGGCGGCGCGCGGTGCCCGCGCCTGGGGCTTCGGCGCCGTGCCGTCGTCGATCCTCGCGGCCGCGTCGAGCAGCAGCTCGCGTAGCTCACCCTGAAGCGTGCGCTCCGGTGTCGTCGTCCCCGCGTCGATCTGAAAGTAGCCGGAGCGCGTGGCGAGGAGGGCCATGAAGGCATCCTCCCCCACCAGGTCCTCATAGACCGCGTGGACCGGCCGGCCGTCGACCAGGAACAGCGTACCGCTCGCCTCCGTCGCCAGCACCCGCACCGCGCAGGTGCGGCCTGCCAAGCCCTGGACTTGGATCAGATCGGCGAGCGCGAACTCGGCGAGGTCTCCGGCGAGCTTCATGAGCGGGTTCGGTTGAGCGGTTCGGCAGCAGCCTAAGAGCCTCATGCGACGGCGGCGCAAGGACCTCCTCGGCCTCGTATCGGCGCTCGCGCGACGACGTCGGCCAGGCCGAGAACGACTTCTTTCTCGCCGAGCTGCGCAGGGACCATATGTGGACCAAACAGTCAACCCTGGCAGGTACTCGATCCGCTAAGTTGTTGATTTTATTGGTGCGGCCGGGAGGACTCGAACCCCCGACCAAGAGTTTAGGAAACTCCTGCTCTTTCCACCTGAGCTACGGCCGCACGCTCTGATTATACCCGCCCATCTCCAGCGGATGACGGCGGCGGGCCACCTCCGGCCGCGGGCTCATCTCGGGATGTCGCGCCGTCATCTCGGGCCTCCGCCGGTCCATCGATAGCTGGCGCCGTTTCATCTCGACCCTCCGTCGCTCCAACTCGAGATGCCGCCGCTCTGATTCGAGATGCCGCCGCTCCAGCTCGCGAACTCGCGGCTCCGACTCGAGATGCCGCCGCTCCATCTCGACCCTCCAGCGCTCCATCTCGACTCTTCGCCGGGCCAAGTCGAGATCCCGCCGCTTCATCGCGAGATGTCGCCGCCTCCTCTCGACTTCCGGCCGGCGGGCGGCGAGATGCCGGCGCGCGGGGCCGAGATGCGGCAGCCGGGGATCGACTTCGCGGCGGAAAGGAGCCAGATCCCGACGCGAGAGGGCGAGCGGCCTCAGGCTCCGCGGACCGACCCGTGGCAGCCGGGCTAGTAGCGGATCAGCGACTGCACGTCGTAGCCCGGGAGCTTGTCGCGGCCGGGCAGGAAGGTCAGCTCGATGATGAAGCCGAGCCCGGCGACGGTGCCGCCCACCGACTCGACGAGCTTGGCGGTCGCGAGCGCGGTGCCGCCGGTCGCGATCAGGTCGTCGACGATCAGCACCCGCTCGCCGGGCGCGACGGCGTCCTGGTGCATCTCGACGGTGTCCGAGCCGTACTCGAGATCGTAGGTCTGGCGGACCTTCTCCGCCGGCAGCTTCCCCGGCTTGCGCACCGGCACGAAGCCGGCGTTCAGGTTGTAGGCGACGATGGGGCCGAACATGAAGCCGCGCGACTCGATCCCCACCACCTTGTCGATGTGCCGGCCGGAGAACATCCAGACGAAGCAGTCGACCGTCTGGCGCAGGGCGAGCGGGTCCTTGAGCAGCGTGGTGATGTCGTAGAAGAGGATCCCCTTCTTCGGAAAGTCGGGAACCTCGCGGATGTGCGCCTTGAGCTCTTCCATCGTCTCCTCCCCTGGGCTCCGGCCCGAGCGAGCGGGCTAGCGGTCGATGTCGAAACGGTCCCACTCTGGAACCGGCGTGATCTCCTGCTCGGCGAGGGTGGCGACGCGGGCGCCGGGCGGCCCCCGGCGCAGCGCCTCGCGCAAACGCGCGAGCGGCTCGCGCCCGCCGGCGGCCTCCACCTCGACCTCGCCGCCCGGCAGGTTGCGCACCCGCCCGGTCAAGCCGAGCTCGCGCGCCGTCTGCCGCACGAAGAAGCGGAAGCCCACCCCCTGGACGCGTCCCGTCAAGCGGATCCGAACGGCGCGGCGCGGCGCATCCATCCTCTGCCCCTCTAGGTCTCCGCCTTCCAGCCGTGGCGGCCGAGGAGCGGCACGAACGCCACCTCCTCGCCCTCGCGGCGCCGCAGCTCGCCGCGCGCCGACTTGCGATAGACCACCAGCCGCTGCGCCTGGAGCGTCCCCTCGGGGATCAGCAGCGTGCCGCCCGGCGCGAGCTGGTCGAGGAGGGGCTCCGGCACCTTGGGAGCCCCGGCGGTCACCAGGATGCGGTCGAAGGGCGCCACCTCGCTCCACCCCACGGTGCCGTCGAAGACCTGGATCTTGACGTTGTCGAGCCCCAGCGCGCGCATCCGCGGGATGGCCGCCTGCGCCAGCTCGGGCACCCGCTCGAGGCTGTAGACCCGCCGCGCCAGCAGGCCGAGGATCGCCGTCTGGTAGCCGGTCCCGGTGCCGATCTCGAGCACCGAGTGGGTGGGGCCGAGCTCCAAGAGCTCGCTCATCCGCGCCACCACGTAGGGCTGGGAGATGGTCTGCCCGGCGCCGATCGGCAGCGCGTGATCGCCGTAGGCCTGGGTGCGCAGGTGGTCCTTGACGAAGAGGTGACGGGGGACCTTGCGCAGCGCCGCCAGCACGCGCTCGTCGCGCACCCCGCGCGCGGCGATCAGCTTCACCATGCGCTCGCGCTGGACCGCGTAGTCGCTCATCCCGCGTCGGGCCGCACCCGGTCGCCGGCGAAGTCGAGGCCCGCGAGCTTCTCCCGGAGCGAGGCGAACGACTCGAGCCCGGGGTAGTAGGTGAGGTCGAGGTGGAGCGGGGTGACCGAGATCGAGCCCGCCGAGACGGCCTCGTAGTCGGTGCCGCTCGCCCGCTCCCACTGCGGCGCGCCGGCGATCCAGTAGTACTTGCGGCCGCGCGGATCGAGCTTCTCGATGACCGACTGCTTGTAGACCCGCCGGCCGAGGCGGGTGAAGGCGAGGCCGCCGATGGGGCCGGCCGGGACGTTGACGTTGAGCAGCAGGTCCTTGGGCAGCTCCTCGGCGATGAGGATCGCGAGCAGGGTGCGCGCGAAGCGCGCCGCGGGGGCGAACGAGAAGCCCTCCCCCACCTCCTGGCTGAAGGCGACCGAGGGGATGCCGAGGAGGGTGCCCTCGAAGGTCGCCGACACGGTGCCGGAGTAGGTGACGTCGTCGCCCAGGTTCAAGCCGAAGTTGATGCCCGAGACGACGAAGTCGGGCGGCGTGTCCTTGAGCAGGGAGAGCACCGCGAGGTTGACGCAATCGGTCGGCGTGCCGTCGACCGAGTACCACCTCTCGGCCATCTTCTGCATGCGCAGAGGCCGCGACAGCGTCAGCGAGTGGCCGGTCGCGCTCTGCTCGCGGTCGGGGGCGACGACGACGACCTCGGCGATCTCCCCCAGCGCCGCGGCGAGCAGCTTGATCCCCTCGGAGAAGACGCCGTCGTCGTTGGTGATCAGGATGCGGGTCAAGGGTTGCCTCGCCGGGCGTGCGTCACGGCGCTCACGCCGAGGGGAGGACGTAGCGCCCGATGAGGGGCGCCAGGTCCTTGAGGGTCTGCTGCGGGATCAGCGAGCGCTCGGTGACCAGGGCCATGGCGAGGGCGCTGGCGCAGGGACAGCCGCGCTCGGCCGCGGGGTCGAGCCGGGCGAGGATCTGCCGCACGACGTTCTGCGACGTCACGACGTTCTGCCGGATGACCTCCATCACCCCCTCCCCGGAGACCGCCTCCTCCGTCTCGTGCCAGCAGTCGTAGTCGGTGATCATCGAGAGCGAGGCGTAGCAGATCTCCGCCTCGCGGGCGAGCCGCGCCTCGGTCAAGTTGGTCATGCCGATGACGTCGACCCCGTGGCTCCTGTAGATCTCGGACTCGGCGCGGGTCGAGAACTGCGGCCCCTCCATGTTGACGTAGACGCCGCCCTCGTGGACGGTGGCGCCGGCGGCCCGCGCCGCGCCGACGAAGAGCGGGATCAGGCGCGGGCAGATCGGCTTGGCGAGCGAGACGTGGGCGACCAGGCCACGGCCGAAGAAGGTGTCGATCCGGTGGCGGGTGCGGTCGTAGAACTGATCCGGCACGACGATGTCGGTCGGCTTGTAGGCGAGCTTCATCGAGCCCACGGCGGAGACCGAGATGAGCTGCTCGACCCCGAGGACCTTGAAGCCGTAGACGTTGGCGCGGTAGTTGAGCTCGCTGGGGAGCAGGCGGTGCCCGCGGCCGTGGCGCGGCAGGAAGGCGACCGGCCGGCCGTCGAGCTCGCCCAGGACGTAGGGGTCGGAGGGATCGCCGAACGGGGTGGGGACGCGGCGCTCCTCGCGCACCACCATCCCCTCCATCTGGTAGAGGCCGCTGCCGCCGATCACGCCGATGCGAATGTCCGTCATGGAAGGTCGTCTCCTGAGTCGTAAGGCCGGAGCCGGTGGAGTGTAGCGTGCCGGGGGCTCGCGTGTCTCGCCGCCGGTCCGCCAAGCAGTGGGTCCGTTTGATCCCGAGGACGGCCGCCTGGAAGGGCGTGTGGGAGGGCGGGCCCGAAGGCGGCCGCCCGCAGCGGATCAAA
>Ga0307470_10000861_pt1 | contig 12706 bp, 11 predicted proteins | sample atmos_gasesAM3C__FD_204565 | JGI IMG/M metagenome (GOLD analysis project Ga0307470, IMG submission 204565) | Hardwood forest soil microbial communities from Morgan-Monroe State Forest, Indiana, United States - atmos_gasesAM3C_05 | ecosystem: Environmental > Terrestrial > Soil > Temperate forest... | reverse complement strand
ACCGATGAAGCGCTGGCGGCGCTGGAGGGGTGGGAAGCACTGGCGGCGGCGCCCGATGTCTCGGCCGCCGCCGGCCACCTCATGATGAAGCTCGGTGAAATCGGCCGGGCGGAGCCGACCGTGCGCCAGGCCGCTCTGAATAGCGATGCCGATCCGCGCGCGAGGTTGACCTTGATTCAACTTCTGGAACGCACCAACCGGATCCCGGAGGCGCGCTCCTTGTTCGAGCAGCTGCGGGCGCAGCCGGCCGCCGCATCCCTGGGGAGCGACCTCAAAATGACCGAGGCGCAGCTCGCGCAGCGCGAGTCCAAGCACGAGACCGCGGTCGCTCTGTTCAGCGACATCGCAGCGGAATGCAAGCAACCGCACCTGCGGCATTTTCAACAATTCCCCCTGGGGAGATCCCTGGATGCGCTCGGACGCTACGGCGAAGCGTTCGCGACCTTGAGCGAAGCGCACGCCTCCCAGCTTGCCTATATCGAGCGCACGGCGTCTCCGGCCATATACGCTGCACCACCGTTGACCATCACCGACCACGGCTGTGCGGCAGAGGACATCGCAGGCTGGCAGGACGGCTCCGCGCCTCCCATGGCGGAGAGTCCGATCTTCATCGTGGGCTTTCCGCGCTCCGGAACCACCTTGATGGAGCTCGTCCTGGACGCGCATCCGCAGCTGCAGTCGATCGACGAACAGCGGTTCCTGCAAAACGCCCTGGATGACATGCTGGCCGAAAAGGTGCGCTATCCGGGCGAGCTGGCCGCACTCACCCAAGCGCAGCTCGAGCGCATCCGCGCCGCCTACTGGGCCAAAACCGCGCGACTGATCGAGCGGGCCCCGGGCCAACGCCTGATCGACAAGAACCCGTTGAACGTCCTTCGCCTGCCGGTCATCCGGCGGCTGTTCCCGAACTCGAAAGTCATTTTCGCCGTCCGGCACCCGTGCGACGTCATCCTGAGCTGCTTCATGCAGCATTTCCGGGCGCCCGATTTTGCGCTGCTGTGCCGGGACATCCCCACCCTGGCGGCTGCTTATCGCAGGACTTTTGACTTCTGGCATTCGCAGCAGGCGCTGCTGCACGCCGACGTGCTCGAATTGCGCTACGAACTCTTCGTCGACGATTTCGAGCCGAATGCGCGGCGCGTGTTCGATTTTCTTGAGCTGCCCTGGGATCCAGTGGTCCTGTCTCCCGCGAAGCGTGCCCACGAGAAGCGATTCATCAGCACGCCGAGCTATGCGCAGGTAGTGCAGCCGATCCATGCCCGGGCGGTGGGCCGCTGGCGGAACTACCAGGCGCACTTCACGTCGAGTCTGCCGATACTGATGCCTTACCTCGAGCGCTGGGACTATTCGCCTTGATGGAGTATCGGGCGAATCATCGCGGCAATTGCTGCATGCCCGCCTGCCCGGCGGCGGCGACCGTCCGCTGGAAAGCCTCGATGGCCGAGACATTGCCGTCCATTTGAGGCGCCGCGCGGCGGATCGCGTCGCGCCTCGCTTCTCCGCGGTCGGGGCGGGTGAGGATCTCGGTTGCCAGGCGCAGGGCGATCTCCACATAGCCGTCATGCGACAGGGCAATCTGATCCTGCCTGCCGATCTGTCGAAGCAGCGCCGCCGCCAAGCGCTGGCGCAAATAGCGCCCTTCCAGCGTGACCATCGGCAGCCCGCGATGGATGGCCTGCCAGGCGGTGGTGTAGCCGGAGAAGGCGGGGCAATCCAGGCAAATATCCATCTCATCCAAGAAGCCGGCAAATTGCTCGCGCGGCATCCACGGCGTCACGCGCAGATAGACATCCGGATCGAGGCCTGCCGCCGTGAACGCGGCGGCCAGCCGATCGCGCAATCCAACCGCCGCCCAGTGCAGCTTCTCCGGCGTCACAAGCCAGAATTCGCACCGGCCGACTTCCTTCGCGATCCGGGTCAAGAGTACGTCGTCCGCCGGGTCGAATTTGATGGGCTGCTGACACAGCGCGAAGCGAGCGATGTTCCTTGCGCGCTCGGGTCCCTCCCAGGGTCGCGCTGTTTGGGCCGGCATCCGTGTGCAGACGCCGGTCCCGGGCAGGCGGATCAGTTTTTCCCGATAGTGCTGCTCGGCTCCGCTGCCCTCCAGGAGCTCTCCCGAGAGGAACAGGTCCATGGTTGGCAGGCCCGTGGTCACCGGATGTCCCCACGAGGCGATTTGCAGCGGCGCCAGGCGCAGCGCCGCGAGCGCCGAGGTGGCCGAGTCCATGCCGACCTCGGGGTAGAAAATCACGTCGGGATCGTCGTGACTCATCTCATCGAGCCACGCTTTTAGGGGCTTCGGACCTTGCACGAAGCGGTCCACGCGGGCTGTGGCCCAGAGCGTCTCCGCGTCGCATGTCACGCCGGTATGGTAGACAATGATCTCGAACCGGCCGCGATCGAGATGTTCGATCATGCCGCGCAAGATGATCTCCCACACCGGGTGCTGCCGCACGTGTCCGCTCACCACCAGCATGCGCGTTCGAGTCCGCAGCGGCCGCTGCAGGCTGGCCCTACGCGCATCGGGCTGCCAGTAGGCGGCGGCTGCCGGGCATAGCAGATCTCCGAAGCGCGAAAGCGCGGCGCCAACGTCGCCCGGCCGGTATGCCAAATAAAACGGCTGGTTGCTGCCGGCACACTTTCCCAGCTTTTCGGCATTGACCGCGGCCCACGCCGCCAAATCGTCGAGCGAGCGCATGAATTTCTCAGCGGCAGCGCCGCTGGCGGCTGCATCGTCCGCGAAGATCGGTATGGGCGCGATAGCCATGCCGAGCCTCGCCTCGGCGTAGTCGGGCCGGAGAGCCAGTGCTCGTCCGTAGGCGGCGAGCGCCGCGTCGAGCTTGCCTTGTTCCTTGAGGGCGGTGCCGAGGCCGCAATGCGCCTCCGCCAGATCCGGCTTGTGCAGCAGCGCGCGCTCGAGGTGCAGCACGGCTTCACCCGGCCTGCCTTGCTCGATGAGGAGTGTGCCGAGATTGAGGTGCGCCTCGGCATAGTCGGGCGTGTGGTACACGGCGTTTTCGTACGATGCGACGGCCTGCGCCCAATTGCCTTTTTGCCTCAGGGCATTACCCAGATTGTTGTGCGCCTCCGCGAGGCCGGCTTTGAGGGCCAACGCCCGCTCGAAACAGCCAACTGCCGCATCCAAGGCGCCTTGCTCCAGAAAGATGATGCCGAGGTTGGTATGCGCTTCTGCATACTGGGGCTCGAGGGCGAGGGCGCGCCCGTAAGCCGCCGCCGCCGCGTCGAGCTTGCCCTGTGCCTGAAGCGCGACGCCCAGGTTGTAATGCGCCTCGGCGTAGAGAGGCTTGAGGGCGACGGCGCGTTCGTAAGCCGCCGCCGCCGCGTCGAGCTTGCCCTGCGCGAAGAGGATCATGCCGAGGTTATTGTGAAACGCCGGCGCGCGGTGATTTTGTGCAATGGCCTTGCGGATCAGTTGCACCGCGGCGTCCGAATTTCCCAACTGATGGTTGAGCACGCCCAGGAAATGCAGAGCATCGGCGTGGCGGGAATCGGCCTCGAGTATCCGCAGGTAGAGCCGTTCCGCTTCCTTCAAACGGCCGGCCTGATGGTCTGCCAGGGCGGCGGCAAACAGCCGCTGTGTGCCGGAAGATGGTCCGGGTTGCATACTATGCGATCCGGTGGTCAGGCACGTGGTGCTGGATTTTCCGGCTTGGCCATTTCAAACAGCAAATAGGCCGACAATATGTACTTGTCCCCCGACACCGGCGGCAAACCCTGGTGTTGATACATCCAATACGGCGGGAAAATCAGCAGCCGCCCCGCCTCGGGCTTGACCGACAACCCAAGATGCGGAAACTCGGTCTCGCCGCCCAGGGCGACGTCGTTCAAGTACCACAGCATGACCAGATAGCGGTTGGCGACTTGGTTGATGGCATCAAAATGCAGCTGAAACCGCTCTTCCTGTCCGGGACGGTACCGTTTCATCACCAACTCCGATATCAGCGGGGTGGGTGGGATGGCTATCGGCAGTCCGATATCATGGTTGTAGCGATTCAGCGCCTCGTCGATGAATTTGCGGAACATCCCGAGGAAGTGAGCATCGGACAGCGCCGTGACGTTGAGCTCGGTCCAGGCAGAGTCTTCCAGTCCGGGCCGGATGCCGCGCCCGTTCGGCCGCTGAAAGCGGGCGAGTCCGGCAAACGACTCGATCATGCGGACGCACAGAGCCTTATCGAGATTTTGATCATAAGCGCGGATGAAATGGGACAATTGGCCGATCTGGATGGCGCCGCTCAGCAATTGGCCTCCAATGAACCTTGTGCCGGATGCACCGGCAGAGCATAGACGTTGAAAGAAAAGAACTTATGATGTCCGTCGAGCAGGCGCAACTCTTATTGCGCGAAGGCCGGATTGCCGAGGCGGAACGTGCATTTGCGGCGATTCTGGCCCAAGAACCTGACCAGGTTCAAGCGCTGAACGTGATGGCCCTCGTGGCGCAGCGCAACGCAGACTTCAATTCAGCTCTCGCTTTGATCGAAAGGGCGCGGCGGGTGGATGCCCTGAACCCGCTGACGCTGCACAATCATGGGCGCATTCTGGACGCTGCGGAGCGCTACGAGGAAGCGGCAGCGGCGCAGCGAGCTGCTCTCAAGGTTGCGCCGAACCTGTTCGCTGCGAGGCTCTATTTGGGCCGGGCGCTGGAACGTTCCGGCGAACCGCATCAGGCGATTCTCGCCTACGCGCGGGTACTGCAGGATGCGCAGGCAGACGGCCGCTGGCTCAACGAAGCATCCACGCCCGCCGCCTTTCGGCCCCTGGTCGAACATGCGGTTCTGCAGGTCAAACAGGGCCGGCGTGCCGCGATCGCACGGCTGCTCGAGCCTCTGGTCAGAACTTACGGCCGCGACTCGATGCGCCGGGTCGACAAGAGCTTGCGGGTGTATTTCAACGAGGAGGCCACGGCGCTGCCTGAGTCCGGACAGCGGCCGAGCTTCTTTCACTTTCCGGATATTCCCGTGAGCCCTTACCTCAACAGGGAGCTGTTTCCCTGGGTCGATTCATTCGAAGCCGAGACCCGCGACATCCGCCGCGAGCTTTTATCGCTGTTGCCCGGCTCCGACGGACGCGAGCCCGTATTCGGCAGCGCCGCTCTGGAAGCCGATCATCTGCGAGGGTTGGGCCGGCCGCCGACTTGGAACGGCTACTACTTCTACCGTCATGGCGAACGGCGGAACGACAACTGCGATCGGTGCAGCCGTACGGCCGCCGCGCTCGATTCGCTTCCCCTGTGCCGGATCCGCGAGCACGGTCCGGAAGTGCTTTTTTCCGTGTTCACGCCGGGCACGCACCTGCTGCCGCATCGCGGCGTCACCAACGTCCGCGTCGTTGCCCACCTGCCGTTGATCGTGCCCGAAAACTGCCAGCTGGTCGTGGGCGGCCAGCCGCATCTCTGGCAGGAGGGAAGAGTCGTGGTCTTCGACGATACGTACGAGCACGAGGCCTGGAACCGCAGCGGCGAGACCCGCGTCGTACTGATCTTCGACCTATGGAGTCCCTACTTGAGCGAAGCCGAACGCGCGGCCCTGGCGGTCGTGATCGAAAATATCGGAGACTTCCGCCACGAAGTCGAGGCACTGCCCTAATGCGCCTGCCGCGGCCCTTTCAGCGCCTGAGCGTGCGGTTCGATGCCGATCGAATGCGCGAAGAGATCGAACGCATGCCGCACTCGGCTTGGGCCGCGCATCCGAATGACATTCCGGGCAACAGCTCGATTCGGCTGATCAGCGTCAATGGTGCCCAGAACGACGACGTCAACGGGCGCATGGCCATGACGCCGAATCTCGCAAAATCAGCGTATTTGCGCCAGATTCTCGCCAGTTTCGGCGTGGTGTGGGGGCGCTCGCGCCTCATGCGCCTCGCACCCGGGGCCTCGGTACCGCAGCACGCGGACGTCAATTATCACTGGTTCAGCCGGGTCCGGCTGCACATTCCCATCGTGACGGACCCGGAGGTGCGCTTTTTTTGCGGCGACGAGGCCGTACACATGGCCGCCGGCGAAGCTTGGCTGTTCGACAATTGGCGTCTGCATCGGGTAGAAAATGCCAGCGGCCGCGAGCGGATACATCTGGTCGCCGATACATCGGGCAGCTCGAGCTTTTGGCAGTTCGTCGCGAATAGCCAGTCGCCGGAAAGCAAGGATCTGGCATTCGCCTACGATCCGCAGCGGCCGACGACTCTGATGACCGAACAGACCATGCTGGCGGCGGTGATGCACCCCGCCGAGGTCGAGATGCTGATTCGAGATTTGCGATCAGAACTCGTTGCGGGCGACGCGCCGGCGGCGGCCGTCCAGCTCGCGCGATATCACGCGTTGCTCGAGAGTTTCTGCAAGGATTGGCGCCAGCTGTACTTGCTGCACGGCGTGGGCGAACTCACCTGGTCCGAATTCGCGAATCTGCGCGACGGTGTCCGCGAAGTTTCGAAGGCGCTGGGCGAGGGTCTCGTGGTGCGCACCAACCGCGTCGCCGCCCACGTGGTTCTCGAAGGCCGCGTGCTGCGCCCCATGCTCACGGCCGCAGCAGCCCCCGACAAGGCCGGCACGAAGGATTCGCGCAGTCCGCCTCCGGTCCTGCAGCGCCCCGTGTTCATCGTGGCAGCGCCGCGTTCCGGCAGCACGCTGTTGTTTGAAACGCTCGCAGCCAGCGACCAGCTCGTTACGGTCGGCGGTGAAGCTCATTGGCTGGTCGAGAGCGTCGATGAGCTTCGCGTCGGCGCGCCGGGCGTCGATTCCAACCGGCTCAGCGCCGACGCTTACTCGGTTGAGCTCGCCCGCCGCATGCATGCCTCGCTGTCCGAAAGGCTGGTGGATTCCGCGGGGCGCCCGGCGGATGCGCTCGACGGGCGGCGCCTTCTGGAAAAGACTCCGAAGAATTCCCTGCGTATCCCGCTCTTCAGCCGGGTTTTTCCCGACGCCCTGTTCATCTTCCTGTGGCGAGACCCGCGCGAGAGCCTGAGCAGCCTCATGGAGGCATGGCGCTCCGGCGACTGGCACACTTACCGCGAGCTCGACGGCTTCGAGGGCCCGTGGTCGATGGTGCTGCCGCCAGGCTGGCGTGCGCTGAGCGGGCGGCCGCTCGAGGAAATAGCCGCTTTTCAATGGGACTCGACCAATCGCATCGTGCGCGACGACCTGGCGCTGCTGCCCTCGGACCGCTGGACGGCGGTGGAATATTCGGAGCTCATCGGCGCACCGCAGGCGACGATCGAGCGCCTGTGCGGTTTCATCGGCATCGATGTGGATTCCGCGCTTCGCGCGCGCATCGAGGCGCCGCTGCCGCCGGCGCGCTACACTCAGACGCCGCCCGCCGCGGACAAGTGGCGCATGAATGCGCCCTTGATCGAGCGGGTTCTTCCGCGAGTTGCATCGACCTGGCAGCGGCTGATGGCGCTGCGCTGAACAGCTGTCATCCGCCGAAGCGATAACCATGCCGCTCTATGACTTCCTCATCGCGTTTCGCAACCAATTTCTGCAGGGAATCGCTGTAGTACTGCGTGTAGTCGCCATGCTGGGAGGTGTTGCGCGGCAATTCCTCGGCGATGAACGCGCGCATGTCATCGCTCGGCGCATGCGCCACCTGCTCCAGCATGGGTACCAGTTCGTCGCGCATCTCCTCCATGCGGCCTACGATCACCGGTTCGGCTCCGCCCTGATAGAGATAGCGATATAGATAGGTGTAGAAGCCCAGCTGAGTATCTCGAATCGGAGCCAAGGCGAAGTTCGGCAGGTTCAAGCCTTGATTGCTGTACGCCGAAGGCAGCGCACGCAGCAACATGTCGAGGCGAACGCTGCCCGCGCCGAGATTGAGCATGTTGCGCACCGTCGCTTCGAAGTCGAGCTGACCGTCATCGCTCAAAATCCGAAACAAAAAATTGGGATGGGGCCGCTCCAGCTGAAACGAGTACCAGGACAGGTAATAGCTCCAAGGATTGCGCACCAAGCCCAAGGCGGGCAGGTGGGCGAATTCTTCGGGGACCATGCGGCGGGGCAAGTGGTAGCCGACGTGCCGAGCATCCTTGACGAATTTCACCAGGCATTCGTTGACGAACGTGCCGCCCGACTTGTGTAGATGCAAAAATACGAACCGGGGCGTGACGACCATGGGCTCACGCGGCTCCGGCGGGAAGCCGCGTCCGCGTGCGCTCCAGGACATCGGCGCGCTGGAAACCGAGGTGCCGTTCAGCGTGAGCCAGCAGATCGAGCAGCGCCGGAGAAGGCAGGAAATCGCAAATCAGATGCGTGCGGGATAGAGAGGGATGCGTATTCCAGACTGCGTGGTCTGCGCTGTTGTTCAGCAGCCAAACCTCGCCGGTCCGCATCGAATAACAAAGCCCGCGCGAAACCATGAAAACCGATTCATTGGTTTCAACGGGGACGTGAATACGCAGCGTCTTGCCGAAATAGGGGGCCCTGTCGACGTGGCACGCAATGACCCCGCCCGCGGGTAGACGCGCCAGCAAACAGCGCATCGGCGGCGCCGGAATCACTTGCTCGATGATGAACCGTGCATACGGCAAACGCTCGAGAACCGGCCGTTCCTCCACCGGCAATTCGCCCTCGGCGGGTGCAAACCCGCGCAAGAAAATCGCTTCGGACCTGTCATGTACCCCGACTCGCCCACCGGATGTCCCCCACAGCGAGGGCGGCAAATGCGCCACTTCCTCCAGCAAGCGCAGGCCGTCGATCTGGAGCGGCAGCCGGACACATCCTCCAACCAACGAGTCTTTGTCCAGATAGGACGCCCCCGGAATGTCGAGCATTTGAGCTACTGGATTCGCTTGATCGAAACGGTGCGCCCCTGACCGGTGCGCGAAATGAGGTAATTACCGAACGTCATACGAGAAATAGTGACGCTGTTGCGGGGATCGAAGTCCAGTGCCCAGTCCGCTTGGGTCGTTTGCCAAATCTGTCCGTTGTCCAGAGTCAGCCGGTACAGTCCTTGACCCAGCGGTACGGCGTCCAGCACCGTTGCAGTCACTTGCTTGGGCAGAACGGGCCTCTGGCTGCCTCTCAGATTGCCGGTGTCGCCGAAGGATTCTTCCGGCGTTTTCGCGGCCGCCGGCGGAGGCTCCGCGGCCGCGGATTGCGCCGCGTCCGGTGAAGTCTCCGATGCCGCGGAATGCGGAGCCGCGTTCACGGCGAACGCTGCATCGTAGCAAGCGAGACGTGCCATCTGGTCCGCTATGTTCGTACAGGATCGTGCCGATAGTTCATCGGCCGTCGCGATTCCGGCGAGCATCACGCACCAACCAAACCATGATCCTTGCATAGAAAACCGAGGGTTCGTGAAGCTGAAGTCGAAGTATACGCTCGACCGCCCGATTGGTTCGAGACCCTCCAGCGCGTTGTTGTTTCGAAGCTACGAAATGCAAAAAAAAGCCCCCGGCCACAGTGTGACCGGGGGCTGCTTGCCTACCGTTTGCAAAGCGGATCTTAGCGCAAAATCTCCCTAGCTCCCGCCGACGATATGCAGAGTCACGCGGCGATTCGCCAGCCGCCCTTCCTGGGTCTTGTTATCGGCGATGGGGTTCTCCTTCCCATACCCCTTGGCCGTCATCTGGTTCGTCACCCCATGCGACAGCAGGTACTGCATGACGGTCTCTGCCCGGCGCTGAGATAGCTTGAGGTTGTAGGCCGGCGAGCCGGTGCTGTCGGTATAGCCGCGTACCTCGATGACAAGGTCCGGATACGGTTTGAGCGAGGCTGCTGTCGTATTCAAGACGGCGTAGGACTCCGATATCAAATCCGCCGAGTTCGTCGCGAATGTCACGCCTTGCAGCCGGATTTCACCTTTCGGCGCGGGCGGCGGAGGCGGGGGCGGAGGCGGCGGCGGGGGTGGCGGCGGCGGGGCCGGGGGAGCCGGAACTTCCCTGACAACTTCCTTGATGACGGGCGGAGTCTCGTTGGGGGCTCCGAAATTCATCTGCAGGCCGACCCCGAAAATGAGATTCGAGGGATCCTTGACACCGAATTGGCCTGCGCTGGCCCATTCCAGGCGGTACTTCGCTTCCGTGCGCAATTGCACACGCGTCGAACCCGTTTGGCTGCCGATTCCAGTCAGGAGACCGGCGCCCGCTTCGGCCATGAAGGTGTGATAGGTCGAGCCGGACCCCGGTAGGCTCAACCGATCGTCCAACTCGCCTCCTCCGGCTATTGCGTAGGGCTGAAAGGCCGAATCGGGAAAGAATTTCTTGATGACATCGACGGAAATTGCAGACAGCCGCCGAGTGGCGTCGGTCCCCTTGACGTCGAAGGTTCCGCGGCTGAAGTCGCCTTCGATCGCCCAGTCGTGCGGCAGGTTGAAACCCGCGCCAAACTGGTAGCCGAAGTTGTCCTTCAATACCTTATCGTTATCCATCAAGTGGTATTGCAGCATCGGGCTGATGTACCAGGACCCGGCGTCGTCGCCCGCCATTGCGCCGGCGCCTGCAAGGCTCAGCGCCGCGGCAAAACCAATCATCAACGGATGCTTCATGCTTTCGATCTCCATAATTTGTTTGTAAGAATCCAACAAACTGAGGGCCTGAAAGGAGCGCCGATAAGCGCGGAATTGGCCGAAATCAGTATTGGTGTTGCATTAAAGCAACGATAGAGAAGGGTGTCTGTAGGTCGGATTCGGCAACTGGTGTAGGAAAAGACGGGGCATTCTGTCAAATCAAGGAAGCGCGGCCCCGCTTTGGATGTGGAGTTTGATCTCGAAGAGCTTCGGCCAATTCTTGCCGGTAACGAACAGTCGATCGCCTTGCGGGTCGTAGGCGATGCCGTTCAGCACATCGGTTTGCCCTCTCACGATATCCGCGGGTGCCAGCAGCCCGGCCAGGTTGATGGCACCGACCACGCGGCCGTCATGCGGATCGATGCGCACTATCCAATTGGTCTGCCAGACGTTGGCATAGAGTTCCCCTTTCACCCATTCCAACTCGTTCAGATTGTCGAGGGGTTTGCCCTCGAGCGTTACCAGAATCCGTCCGGTCGGCAGCAGCGTCTGCGGATTCAACAAGCGAATCTCCGAGCTGCCGTCGCTCATCAGGAGCTGTTTGCCGTCTTGCGTCAGCGCCCAGCCTTCTCCTTCGTACCGGAACTGCTTCAGCAGCTTGAACGTCTTGAGGTCATGGACGAAGCCCACGTGCGATTTCCAGGTAAGACCGACGAGCCGGTTCTTCCAATTCACGATCCCTTCGCCGAAGTACTGCGGGGGCACATCGTATTGCTGCACGACTTTCCCGGTTTCCAGCCGCACCTTGCGGATCGACGAGTGCTGCTCGAGGCCCGTGCTCTCGTACAGGAAGCCGTTCAAGTAGAACAATCCTTCGGTGAAGGCGGCCGGATCGTGCGGATAGATGTGCACGATGTCGTAGCCGTAGACCGGCACGGCGGCCCGGCACAGGGCAGGACAGGCCAGGGCGCAGAGGATCAGGGCGAATAACCTCGCAGTCATTTCACCGGGCCATTTTTTGCGGGTTTCTCTGCGTTCGCCTCCGGGGGGTCGTAGCGCACCGCTCCCGCGAACTCGAAGGTGCTGACCAGGACGGCGCCGTCACCGCGTATGGCGTGGGCCGGCTGCGTACAGAAGCCGCGGGCCTCGACCCGGTAGACCTTCGCGGAGCGCAAGCGCCGCTGTGAGAGCGAATCCACCGTGCAGCGCGAATCTCCGAGGGTGCCGAAGAATCGATCCGTCCCTTGCACGATGATGGTGAGGTTGGCGCGCACCTCCCGCCCAGGCCGGCCTTCACGGACGCCCGAGAGGCCGATCACGAACAAGAGGTTGGAGGCGCCGCTCGGCACCCGCTGGAAGCTCAAGCGCACTCCGGGCGGAGTGTTCTTCGATTCGCCTTCGCACTGCGTGCCGCTGTTCGGCCAATCGATGTTCGTTTCGATGGCTCCGGCGAGGCGCGCGCGGAAATAGCCGTCGCCGGATTCGAGGCAACTCGCCGGCGCGGCCGGCGACACTGGCGCGACCGGCGCGGGCGATGCGTCGGGTTGCGGGGCAAGCGCCGCCGGACTCGCGGCGGCGGCGGCGGCGGCCAGGCACAGTGCGCTGCTGCTCATGCGCCACTGCGCGCGTCTTCTTTTGATGAGCGTTATCGGTATCATCCCCGCATGTTGCCATGCGGGCCGCGGAGCGTGTTGATGCCGGCGCCAGTGCTGTTAGCCCTGTTGCTCTGCACGGCCGCCTGCGCGCCAAAATTCGAGCGGCCGAATCTCACGGTGGTGGGCATCGAGATGCGGAGCGGCAATTTCGTTCAGCAGAACCTGCGCGTCAAATTGAACATCCAAAACCCCAATGATCGCGCGCTGCCGGTCCGCGGATTGCATGCCTCCTTGAGCGTCGAGGGCGAGCCCATCGCGGAGGGGCAGAACGATCGCCCCTTTGTCGTTCCGGCCAGGGGCGACGCCGACTTCGATGTGGTGATCACCGCCAACATGGCGCTCGCGCTGCTGAAACTCGCCAACAAGATGGATCGGCATGCCGACTCGATCGCCTATGACGTGAGCGGCACCGCGAGCATCGACTTGCCCTTCCTGCGCGACCTGCCGTTCCACCAAACGGGGTCCCTCTCACTCAGCGGAATGCAATAACTAATTGAAATAATAGTATTTTTTCAAGTTAGACGCCCGAATCGCCGCCGCCGTCTGGTAAGCTTGGCCGCCGAACGATTGCGCCGCCGACTTCGAGCGTCGCCCACA
>Ga0307470_10000860_pt1 | contig 12718 bp, 15 predicted proteins | sample atmos_gasesAM3C__FD_204565 | JGI IMG/M metagenome (GOLD analysis project Ga0307470, IMG submission 204565) | Hardwood forest soil microbial communities from Morgan-Monroe State Forest, Indiana, United States - atmos_gasesAM3C_05 | ecosystem: Environmental > Terrestrial > Soil > Temperate forest... | reverse complement strand
AGCTCCTTACAAATGCCCCGAAGAATCTCATCTCGTTCCTCGACTGTCAACGCCCTACCCCGCACCCAATCCTCCGTTCATCACACAAGATCATCTCATGTGATGCACTGACCACTGGAGACCGCCCACTACACCGGACCAGATCGCGCAGGATCGTCGACTTTTCGAAATGGAGCTGACCGTGCCGCCCTTGGTGCAACCCGTGCAAGACCTGCCCGCCGATGCTAACCAGACCGCGTTCGCCGCGTGTGTGGTGGTCGGGCTGACCACCACAGCCGTCGTGCCCGGTCCGAGTGAGATCGTCGAGGTGGCCGCGCTGTACCTGGACCAGCCGGCGCTGACCCGCCCACCGCTGGTGTTCTGCTGCCAGCCATCCGGGCCGCTCATCGGCCTGCCGGCCAACACCCTTGCGCACCTGAGCTTCGCTCCACCTTGGACGGAGGTCGCCGGCCACGTGGCCGCCGTGCTGGCCGGACGGACCGTCATCACCCACGACCCCGACCGGCTGGCCATGCTCCACGCGCACCTGCCCGGCTGGGCACACGAGGCGGTGCTGCATACCCGGGACCTCGCCGCAGACCTGTGGCCGGGCCTGCCCGACTACACCCTGCACGCCCTGTCCAGCATGGCCGGCACCGGCACCGTCGTACCCGGCGCGACTGGGGAGGCCGAGGCCGTAGCACTGCTCCTGCTCGCCCTGACCGGCCACACCACCTCCAACGGTCCGCCACATAGCCTCAACGGCGGCACCCGCGACGGCTGGGCCTCCACCGGCGGACCCCAGCGCACCAGACGCCTCGACTGAGCAAGCACGATCCGATGAGTGAAAGCCGACGCGCACAGGGGCACGGGAGAGAGGAGCCGAGCCGGCTGACACGACATGATGGACCACCCAGCAACCGCGCAAGGACGGGATGGCTGGGCGTTCAGGTGAGCGGTACGGCGCCGGACCAGACACGCTCGAAGCTGTCGAGGTAGGTGCTGACCAGGTCCCCGGGCTGGTGCTGCCGCAGATGCAGCACGGGCGCGTACGCCGCAGCGGCACCGTACAGGTGAGAGTTGACGAGCAGCTCCTGATCGGCGCGGTAGATAGAGTTGTAGAGCACGGTCCGGTGCAGCCGGACCTCGACCCTGTCGACGGCGAGCAGCGGCCGGTACAGCACGATGACGTTGCGGATCTTGGCCGCGATGGCGTCGCCGATGCCCTCTTCGGCACCGCGCTCGGCCACGGCCGGGCTGTCCGGGTCGCCGAGCAGAACCCGCACCGCAACCCCGGCCCGCGCCTTGTCGGCGAACAGCCGGAGCAGGTCGACGTCCTCGGCCAGGAACAGTCCGGCGTACACGAGCACCCCGATCTCCCGCTCCGCCGAGGCGAACAGCCGCCGCCACACCTCACGCGGCACCGCGCCCCGGTGCGGGTACGTGCCGAGCACCTCCGGGCCGGCGACCGCTCCGCCTGGGCCGCCGCCGCCCAGCTCCGGCCACAGGTCCAGCTCATGCCGCTTCACCAGGTCGGCCAGCCCCCAGCGGTGCCGCCGCTGCGGCACCCGGCCGGCGACCCAGCGGTGCACCGTCTTCGGGTCGACGCCGAGCGAGCTGGCGACGTCGACCTCACCGAGCCGCGCGTCGGCCAGCGCCCGCCGCAACGTGTCGTTCACCGCTGCCCTCCCCTCGGCCTACCGACCGCCCCCGGACGCTAACACAAGACGTCCTAAGTCGTCCCCTGACGCGGTACAGAGATCCCTCGCCCAGCGGAAGGCTTCGCCATGCTGTGATTGGATCTGGCACCGACCCGGGGAGGAACGCGGCGGGTGAGCGCACGACAGACCGCCTGGGGCGCCTACGCGCGCATCGCCGACGCCCTACGCGAGCGCCTCGCGGCCGGCGACCCCGCGCCAGGCGAGCTGCTGCCGTCCGAGGCCGCACTCGTCGAGGAGTACGGCGTCGTCCGCAACACCATCCGCCGCGCTCTGGCCACACTTGAAGCCGAAGGATTGATCGAGACCCTCCCCGGCCGAGGCCGTGTCGTCCGCCCACCCGGCCAGCCCGCCGCCAGCGGCACCCCGCCGCAGTACCGCCGCATCGCCACCGAGCTACGCACCGAGATCGAGCAAGGCGCCCTCACCCCCGGCGACGCCCTGCCCTCCGAGGCTGCCCTGATGGAACGCTACGGCGTCGCCCGAGGCACCGCCCGGCAAGCCCTCGCCGATCTCGAAGGCGCCGGACTCATCGAGTCCATCCACGGCAAGGGCCGCTACGTCCGCCGCCCGCCCGAGGCCAACCGCCGGTAGCCTCGAACCCATGTCACAGGTCGAGTGGGCCCGCGACCTCGCCCGCGCCCTCCTCGCCGAGCCGCTACCCCACCGCTGGGCACACACCCAAGGCGTCGCCGCGCAGGCCGAGACCCTCGCGCCGATCCTCGGTGACGACGCCGACCTGCTCACCGCCGCCGCCTGGCTCCACGACATTGGCTACTCCCCCGCCCTGGCCACCACCGGCTTCCACCCCCTCGACGGCGCCCGCTACCTCCGCGACACCGAACACGCCGACCCGAGACTCTGCAACCTCGTCGCACACCACTCCTGCGCCCTCATCGAAGCCGAAGAACGCGGACTCGCCGACCAGCTCACCACCGAGTTCACCCCCGAACGCGACGACCTCATCAACGCCCTCATCTACTGCGACATGACCATCGGCCCCGACGGCCAACACCTCACCATCGAAGCCCGCATCGCCGACATCCGCACCCGCTACCCCGAAGACCACCCCGTCACCCGCTTCATCCACCGCGCGTCCCCAGCGCTTTCCGCCGCCACGACAACGATGAAGATGCAATACGAAATTGCATCCCGGCCAGGACGGGAAGCATAATGGAATTCGATTTCCTCGATCTTGCTGTCGAGTTCATTAACGAGAAGATAACAAACGGCGAGATGGACGGATTCGGAGGCCAAGATACGCTGTGGGTCACAGACGAAGTGCTCAGGCGGTCATTGACGAGACTGCCCGATTCCAGAGAACACTGGTACACGGCGGGCGAACAAACGGACCGTGAATAGAAAGCGGCATAGAGATTCCGTGTGGCGCAGCACCGCAAAGAGGTTTGCCCCAGCTTTTCGCGAAATGGACGCTAGTATTGGCGCAATGGAATGTGTCGTAGGCGCCCTAGTACATTCAATCCGAGACTTGGCAAGCCAACCCTTCGAGACGATTCCACACTACGAGGGAGAGGTTGGGGGCGAGACGCTGAAGTACCTACTTCTGCTTGGCATGCAAGCGCGGGCGACATGCATGTTCGAAGAAGTTCTGCTCCAACTCTGCGCGGGATTTACTGAGGCTGCCGCTTCGCGCACTCGCTCCCTTTACGAACTGTACGTAACAGCCGCAGCAGTCGCGATAGAACGCCAACCAAGATTCCAGATTGCGGAGCGCTACTACCTCTGGACTTTCGCCGAAGGTGGGCGCATCGAGCCTGAGCTGAAAGATCTCATCCTTAAGCACTGGGTCCAGGCTTCTTCAACGGGTACGGCTGGGCTAGACCGCTCTTTCCGAACGCGCGGAATCGCGAGAACATCACGTTCACCATGCTGGAGAGCGCGCTGCTGGGAGAGGATCTCCGCTACCTGTATCGAGAGATGAATCACGCGGTACACATCGGGCCAACTCGCACAACAAATCGAGTTGACTTCACGCGAATTCATCCTGTGCTGGTTAGACACGAATTCGATCTCCGCGCTACGGCCAGAACTGGGTGGACAGCCTCACGGCTTGTTCTCGAAACAATGGAACTCACGACGTCGACAATGACGGCGCTCACGAAAAACCTCGACGACATCCTGCCGCTCGCGCCAGCATTGGAGAGCCTCGAAAGCGCAATTTCCTTGTTCCAATCTGCCGTAGAAAGAACGGAGCCCGGAGGCGGCTTGATACAAACCCACGTTTAGCGCAAATAGGGAAAATTGGCAGGGACGTTACAATCTTCCAATCGAAGTCGCATTGAGTTGTCCATGTTATAGCGCCCAGCATTCGCCGGGTTGACCCATTGGACTCTGAGGGACTCGGCGCTGGGGGTGGGGTGACCGGCTATGGGGCGGGCGGTGAGAACAATGGAGAACTCTTGGCGGGCTTCGTTGTTGCTGGTGTAGAGGATGATGTGTTTGGGGTCGGTGTAGATGCCGACGAGGCCGGTGATCTCGCAGGTGATGCCGGTTTCTTCTTGGACTTCGCGGATGGCGGCTTGGGTGAGGGACTCGCCGATGTCGATGGCTCCGCCGGGTAGTGCCCAGTTGTCGTTGTCGGAGCGTTGGATGAGGAGGATCTCGCCTTTGTCGTTCTCCACGACGACGTTGACAGAGGGGACCATCGTGGTGGCTTTCGGGGCGTTCGGGTCGTCGTAGAAGTCGATTCGCCTGCCGGGCACGGCGTCTCCCCTCACGGTGCGGGTGTCGCGGTCTGCCACACGTTCTCGAAGCTGTCGAGGTATGTGCTCACCATGTCACCGCCGGCCACCCGGCGCAGGTGCAGGACCGGGGCATTAGCCGCGTGGGCGCCGTAGACGTGGGTGTTGACGAGGAGCTGGTCGTCGGCGCGGTAGATGGAGTTGTAGAGCACGGTGGCGTGTAGCCGGACCTCGACACCGGGCACCTCGCGCAGCGGCCGGTACAGCACCAGCACATTACGGATCTTCGCGGCCATGGCCTCATCGATCCCCTCCTCGGCACCGCGCCGGGCGACCTCCGCGCTGTCCGGGTCGCCGAGCAGCACCCGGACCCGCACCCCCGTCCGCGCCTTCTCCGCGAACAGCCGCAGCATGCCCGCGTCCTCGGCCAGAAAGAACCCGCCGTAGACCAGCACGCCAACCTCCCGCTCAGCCCCGGTGAACAGCCGCCCCCAGACGTCCCGGGGCACCGCCCAGCGGTGCGGGTACACGGTCAGGATCTCGCTCTCCGACGCCGACGCGACCTGCTCCCGCGACAGCGCATCCGGCCACAGGAACGCCTCGTCCGCGCCGAGCAGCGCGGCGACCGCGTACCGGTGCCGCCGGTACGGCGGGCGGCCGGTGGTGACCCACCGCTCGACCGTCTTGGGGTCGACATCCAGCGCGGCGGCCAGCGTCGCCGGGGTCATGCCGCGTTCGAGCAGAGCCGCTCGCAGCCTCTCGTTCGGCATGTACCTCTCGCCCGGCGGGACGTCTCAGGACGCGAACACCATAGGCGGGACGTCTTGCACACGTCCAGTCATGTGGTGATCACGTCACCCCCGTTCGCCGCACTCTCGTCGCCATGCGAACGACGACACCAGACCCTGACCGCAGCACCCGGCCCGGCTTGACACCGGCCGAGACACCAGCCACGGTATTAGTGAACATGTCGAACATGTTCACTAATACCTCTCGCATCCCCGGCGACGAGCAGTCCGGCGCTGGCACGCCGGTCGCCGCCGGGGACGACACCGACACCCCGGTGGGAGCAACGATGCAGGTGAACGCTAGCCCGCTGCTGGACGGACCTACGTGCCTCTGCGGCGCGCTGGCCGAGGACCGGCGCAGCGTGTGCCGCAAGTGCCATGCCCGGTCCCGCTGGCAGCGCGGGCACTCGGCGCGGCGCCCTGAGGCGGTGCGGCCGTGATCCGCCCCGACCCCCGGCTCGTGCCGGTCCGCTCCGGCACCCGGCGGCTGCTCCCGCGCCGCGAGTCCGTCGAGCTGCTCGGCGTGGCGCTCCGCCCGGCCGACCACTTCACCCGGCTGTGGCCGTCCAGCCCGGAACGGCCCCGCGACGCAGCGTTCCTGGTGGCGATGCTCCCGGTCCGGCTCGCCGGCCTGCTCGTGCTGTGGGTCACCTCGACCCCGCACCGACTCATCATCACCGCTGCCGCCCTGACGGCGCTGGCTCTCATCCGATGACCGTCTCGCTGTCCGCCGTCCTGCTGCTCGGCGCGTTCGTGTTCGTGCTGTGGCGGTACGCCGGCCTGCGGCCGTGGCAGGGCGCCGTCTGCGCGCTGTTCGGCTTCTACCTCGCCTCGACCGGCGCCGCCCCCTACATCCGCGACGCCGCCCGCGCCGTCCTGCACTGGCTGGCCGGGGTCCACCTGTGAACGCCGAAGGAGAGCCCGACATGACCGATGCCGCACCGGACCGGGACTGGTGGGTCGTCGCCGGCATGGCCACCGCTGCCGTCTCGGCGGCCGTGGCCAGCTTCGCCGGGCTGCGCGGCCTGGCCGAGGCCGCCGGCTGGCCGGCGCGGCTGGCCTGGCTGCTGCCGGTGACCATCGACGCCTACGCGATCACCTCCGCGCGGGTCTGGCTCGCCGGGTCGGCCGGTACGCCAGGCGCCCGCCAGTTCGCCCGCGCCAACGCCCTCGGCGCGATCACCGCCAGCATCGCCGGCAACGCCGCGTACCACGCCATCGGGGTCCGGCTGCTCGCGGTGAGCTGGCCAATCGTCGTCCTCGTCGGCGCCGTCCCGGCGGCCGTACTCGGCCTGACCGCGCACCTGCACGCACTGCGGTCCCGGACCGGTCCGGGACCGTCCACACCGGACAGTCCCGAGCCCGCGGAGTCCAGGACCGGGGACCGGACCGAGGCCGGACCCGAGTCCCGGACCGAGGCCGGACCGGACGGCGGACCGACGCCGGCCCGGACCCGCAACCGCACCCCGACAAGCCGCCGCCCCCGGACCGAGGCCGAGCTGCTCGCCGCCGCCCGCGCGGCCGACGACCGGCACCGCGCCGAGCATGGCCGACCCATCACCCGCGACGCCCTGCGCGCCGCGCTGCGCATCAGCGGCTCCCGCGCCACCGAGCTACGCCGTGCCCTCGCCCAGCCACCCGACCCCGACGCCCATCCCGTCATCGAGCCCGACGCGACGCCCGCCGTCGCCGACCGAAAGGAGGCAGTCACCCGACCATGAGCCGCCACCCGCACCGCACCGTCATCGACCTTGAGGAGGTCCGCGCCCACCACCGCACGGCCACCGCCGCCCGCACCCCCGTCGCGCTGTGGATCGCCGCCGCCGACGTTCCCGTCCTGCTCGCCGAGATCGACCGCGTGCGCACCCTGCACGCCCTCACCCGAGCCCACTACGCCGACCTGCTCGCCGCCGCCCGCGCCACCCTCGCCGCCCACCGCGACGGCGAAGCGGACCCGCTGTTCTACCTGCGAGACGAGCTGGCCGCCCGGGGCCAGCTCCCACCTCGGCACCTGCACGCCCTGGAGCTGCTCGCCCTGGCCGTCACCCTCGACGGTCCCGGCAAGCTGGACGGCTCCGGCACACTCGACGGGGACGGCCGATGAGGCGCCGTACCGCCCGCCGGCTCCACCGCCGCGACCACCGGTACGAGTCGCCGCTGATGCTCATCGCCGACGACCGCTACCCCGGCGAGACGGTCGAGGCGCTGGCCCGCTGGGCGTACCGGTACCGCTCCGAGCTTGCCCCGTTCGGCCTGGCCGGTGGCCTGTGGCTGATCGGGCTGTACCTCCATGCCCGGCACCCCGGCGCCTGGCCGTACCTGCTCGGCCTGACCGTCGCGTTCGCCGCCGTGCAGGTCCGCGGAACCGGGTGGCTCGATCGCGCCATCGAACGTGCCTATGCCGCTGCGGTCACCATCGCGGCCGGGGTATGGCTGACCGTCGCCGCTGTCGCTGGTTCGAGCCACCCGCCATTGCCGGCGCTGTTGCTGCTGGGCACCGTGGCGGCCGGGTGGCCGTGGTGGGTGCACCGGCGGCGTCGCGCCCGGGTCCGGGTCGAACGCACCCTCGCCGCCTGGCCGGACATCGCCGAGGCGGTCGGCCTAGCCGGCTCTCGGGTGCTCTCCGCGATGGTGGATCTGTGGGGATGGCGCGCACGCATCCGGCTGCGCCGGGGCCAGACCGTCGCCGACGCCCTGACCCGCCTACCCGCTATCGAGTCCAGCCTCGGCACCCGCCCGGGCGCCGCCCGCATCGAGGCAGACCCCGACCGCGCCGACCGGTTCGTGCTGCGCATCATGCACGCCGATCCACACGCACAGGCGATCCGCTGGCCCGGCCCGCACGCGGTCAGCATCACCGAGCCCGTCGAGCTAGGCCTCTACGAGGACGGCACCCCGGTCCGGATGTTGCTGCTGCGCCGGCACGCCCTGGCCGGTGGGATCGCCGGCTCCGGCAAGAGCGGCGTGCTGAACGTCATCCTCGGCGCCCTGATCGCATGCCCCGACGTGGTGCTGTGGGGCATCGACCTCAAGGGCGGCATGGAGCTCCAACCCTGGGCACCGTGCCTGCGCCGGCTGGCCACCACCCCGGCCGACTCCGCCCGGCTGCTCGCCGACGCGGTGCGCATCCTCGACGCCCGCGCCGCCGCCCTGGCCGCCGACGGCGCCCGTGTGTGGGAACCCACCCCGGACGCCCCCGCGCTGGTGATCGTCATTGACGAGTACGCCGAGCTCGCCGAGGAGGCACCCGCCGCCACGGCCGCAGCCGACTCGATCGCCCGCCGTGGCCGGGCCGTCGCCGTGACACTGCTCGCCGCCACCCAGCGGCCGACCCAACAGGCCATGGGCAAGGGCGCCGTCCGCTCCCAGATGGACGTCCGGATCTGCCTACGGGTCCGCGAACGCAAGGACGTCGACCTGATCCTCGGTCAGGGCATGCTCACCGCCGGCTGGCACGCCCACACCCTCGACGCCCCCGGCAAGTTCCTGCTCTCCGCACCCGGCCTGGACCACCCCCGCCGCGCTCGCGCGTACCTGGTCACCGATGACGACGTGACCGCCACCGTCGCCCGACACGCCCCGCATCGACCCGACCTCGAACCCATCTCGGCGGAAGCCCTCGCACGCTCCGCCGACCCGCCACCGGGCAACATCGAGCCCGCAGTCGAAACCGACGACCCCGACCTCGCCCTGTGGGCCGCGCTACACGTCGCACCGGAGGACGGGCTGTCCGTCACCGACCTCATGCACACCACCGGAATGGGACGCACATGGATCTACAACCGACTCGCCCACCACGCCAGCACCGGCCGCGTCACCCAGGTCACCCGAGGCCGCTGGCGCTCCACCACCAACCACGAAACGTAATCGTCCGCGTCCGCGCGGACGTCCGCAGCCTCGCGCGCGCCTGCGCGCGTAAAGCCGCACGCGGACAACGGACGTCCGCGCGGACGATCACCCGCAGTCACCAACCGACCGAAAGGAGGCGATCCCGATCACCACCCATCAACCAACCTGGAAGGAGACCCACCCCGGCAGCGCGCGACTCGTCTACACCATCCCCGAAGCCGCCGCAGCGCTCCGCATCAGCCGCACCAAGCTCTACGAGCTCCTCACCGCCGGCCACATCGAGTCCGTCCACATCGGACGCTCCCGCAAGATCCCCGCCGACGCGCTCACCACCTACCTCGAACGACTCCGCATCCCCACACCCCGACAAGGAGACACCGCATGAGTGATGACCGACGCCGCTGGGGAGAGTCCTCCATCGGCAAGGAGAAGGACGGCCGCTGGCACGGCTACGTCTCGATGGGCACCAAGTCCGGCGGCCGCCGCGACCGCCGCCACGTCGCCGGCCGCACCCGAGCCGACGTCGCCGCCAAGGTGCGGGAGCTGGAGAAGCAACGGGACGCCGGCATCACCGCCACGTCCGGCACACTCACCGTCGCCGCCTGGCTCGACCACTGGCTCGACAACATCGCCGCCCGCCGCGTCCGGCCGAGGGTCCTAGAGGGCTACCGAGCGACGGTCCGGCTGCACATCACCCCCACCATCGGGCACCACCGGCTCGCCCGGCTCCAGCCCGAACACGTCGAAGAGCTGCACGCCGCGATGTTCGCCAAAGGCCTCTCGCCAGCCACCGTCCTCCGGGCACACCGGGTCCTAGCCCGTGCCCTGCGCGTCGCCGAGCAACGCGGCCGGGTCGCCCGCAACGTCGCCACCCTCGTCGATGCCCCCGCCGCTGGCCGGCCTGCTACCGGCGGCGCGCTGACGGTCGAGGAAATCCGCAAGGTACTCACCGCAGCCCTTGACCGCCGCAACGGCGCACGCTGGGCCATCGCACTCGGCGTCGGTCTCCGCCAGTCCGAGGTTCTCGCGCTGCGCTGGACCGACCTCGACCTCGACACCGGCACCCTGTCCGTCAACCGCACCGTCCAGCGAGTCGCAGGCGTCGGTCTGACCTACGACGAGCCGAAGTCCGACCGGTCCCGCCGTCGCATCGCCCTACCCGCCCCGCTCGTCGACGCACTGCGCGCCCACCGCGCCGCCCAGCACACCGAACGCCTCAAAGCCGGCACGTCATGGGAAGACCACGGCCTCGTGTTCGCCCAACCCAACGGCCGCCCGATCGACAAACGCGCCGACTGGCGCGAGTGGCGAACCCTGCTCACCGAAGCCGGAGTCCGCACCGTCCGACTGCACGACGCCCGGCACTCCGCCGCCACCACCCTGCTCGCCCTCGGCGTCGACGTCCGCATCGTCGCCGACATGCTCGGCCACTCCCAAACCCGCGTCACCTCCGACACCTACCAACACGTCCTGCCCGCCATGGCCCACGACGCCGCCGACCGCATCGGCACCGCCCTCTGGGGCAACTAGCCTGGCTCGGGCGTAATGCCTGCAATGATTCTCAGATGAGTCGAGGGCAGAAAATCGCCGCCTGGAGCACCCCGCTGATCACCGGCGTGATCCTGGTCGGGCTCGGCGTGTACTTCGCCAGGATCGGCCTGGATCGAGCGAACAAGGTCGTGACCGTGCTGGGCGGGCTCGGTGGGCTGGCCGGTCTAGGCATCGCCGTGTTGGGCGTGATCTTGGCACGGTCGAGCAGCTCGCCTGCTACAGCTCAGCCGACGGTAGGTGACGGTAGCCAGATCGTTCAAGGCTTCTCGATCGGCGGGGACAACATCCAGATCGGCAAGGGCCGCGACATCAACATCCGCCGTGGCTAGGTCACCCAAGTTGGGTCGGTCAGATTCTGGCCAGATCGTTCAAGGCTTCTCGATCGGCGGGCACAACATCCAGATCGGGTATGCCGCCGGTCACGTGGCGATCATGCTGGATCGGCCGGAGTACCGGCTGGAGTTCCTGGAACCGGGCAACGCTGATGAGTCCCACCCCGAGCAGCGCCCGAGCTACCTGCTCGACCCGCAGTGGCAGGTCGTCCCCTACCGCCACCGTCCGGACCCAGAGGAGCGGTTGACCGCATGGCGAGACCAGCCGGGCGCGGCTGTCTCGGTGCTGCTGGTGCACGGCCCGGGCGGTCAGGGCAAGACCAGGTTGGCGAGCCGGTTCGCGTCGCAGGCACACCAAGACGGATGGGCGGTGGCCCAGGCGGTACAGCGATCGCCCCGGCTGCGGCCGGGTCACCCGATGCCGTCACCGCTGCGCACCGGGCAGCCGTTGCTGGTGGTCGTCGACTACGCCGACCGCTGGCCGTTGCCGATCCTCGCTCAGATGGTCGACAACCTCCCCTACGACTACCCCAAGCGGACGATCCGTGTGCTGCTGCTGGCCCGGCCGTTAGCCGGGTTGTGGCGCGATGTCTCCGCGACGCTCAACCACGGCACCATCGACCTGGCCGAACCCGAGCAACTGGGCGACTTCACCGACGACCCGGCCGGGCGGGAGGACGCCTACGCCGAGGCGGTGGCCGCGTTCGCCAACAGGATGGGCATGGCTACGGTGGAGCTGCCATCCCGCACCGATCTCGACGATGAAGCCTACCGCTCGCCGTTGACGCTGCACATGGCCGCCCTGTCCGCGGTCTGCGCCCACCGCGACGGCCAGCCGGCCCCGACCCGGCAGAGGCTGTCCGACTACCTGCTCGCCCATGAGACCCGATACTGGCAGTCCGTTGCCACCGGCCTGACGGTCGATGCGATCGAGCGGGTGGTGTTCGTCTCGACTCTGTTCGGCCCGGTCACCGGCCTCGGCCCGGCCTGCGCCCTGCTACGCCGTGCGCGGCTGGCCGATGGTGACGCCCACGCCCGCGCCGTCATCGACGCGCACGACCGGCTGTATCCGACCCACGACGAGTCGGCGCTGCCGCCGCTGCGACCTGACCGCTTCGGCGAGGACTTCCTCGCCCGCCACCTCAAAGACCATCCCCGGGCCACCGCGTCTCTGGCTGAGCTGCTGGCCGACGCCCCCAACGGCACCACGCCCGACACGCTGTCGGTGCGCCGATGCCTGAGCATGCTGGCCGCCACCGCGGCACGCCATACCGAAGCCCGACCGGTCCTGTTCGGCGTGCTGACCGGGCAACCAACCCTAGCGACCCTGGCCACCGCCGACGTTTTACGGGTGATCATTGACCACGCACCGGACGATGTTGCCGCGATCGTGGACGCCGCCCTGCCCCGGTACAGCAGCGACCTGCTCCGCCCGGCCCGTGACCTCGCCCAACGTCTCCTCGACGCGCTGCCCGCCGACGCATCGCCGACCCGACGAGCCACCAGACTTACCCGGCTCGGTATCCGCCTGGCGGAGGTCGGGGACACGCGCGCCGCCGTGGAGCCCACCCGCGAGGCCACCGGCATCTACCGGGCGCTGGCCGAGGCCGAGCCCGCGGCCTACCTGCCCGACCTCGCCATGTCCCTGAACAACCTCGGCATCCGCCTGGCGGAGGTCGGGGACAAGCGCGCCGCCCTGGAGCCCACCCGCGAGGCCACCGGCATCTACCGGGCGCTGGCCGAGGCCGAGCCCGCGGCCTACCTGCCCGACCTCGCCGCGTCCCTGAACAACCTCGGCG
>Ga0307470_10000859_pt1 | contig 12722 bp, 12 predicted proteins | sample atmos_gasesAM3C__FD_204565 | JGI IMG/M metagenome (GOLD analysis project Ga0307470, IMG submission 204565) | Hardwood forest soil microbial communities from Morgan-Monroe State Forest, Indiana, United States - atmos_gasesAM3C_05 | ecosystem: Environmental > Terrestrial > Soil > Temperate forest... | reverse complement strand
GGTCCTCGGGCGCGGTCGCGGCGAGGGGAAACAGCGCCGCGCCGGACAGCGCCGTGGGCGCCAACAGCGCGTCGATCTGCGCCCGCACCGCGCGGATGCGTGCATCATCCACCCGATCGACCTTCGTCAGCGCGACGGCGCCTTGAGCTATTCCAAGCAGCTCCAGGATGGCGAGATGCTCGCGCGTCTGCGGCATGACGCCATCGTCGGCTGCCACCACCAGCAGCGCATAGTCGATTCCGCCCGCGCCGGCGACCATGGTGTGCACCAGGCGCTCATGACCCGGCACGTCCACGAATCCGAGCACCTCGCCGTCGGCGAGCGGCGTGTACGCATAGCCCAGCTCGATCGAAATGCCGCGCAGCTTCTCTTCCTTGAGCCGATCGGTGTCGACTCCGGTCAGGGCCCGCACCAAGCTGGTTTTGCCGTGATCGATGTGTCCGGCGGTCCCGATGATCATCGATCGGGGAAATTCCACTGCGCAATGAACTCGCGTTCATCTTCGGCCTCGAGACAGCGCAGGTCGAGCCACAGCGTCTTCTCGGCGAGGCGGCCGATGATGGGACGCGGCAGATTGCGCAGCTGGGTCTCGAGTCGAGCGAGACTGCCGCGCTTGCCGGCGGCCTTGCGCACGCAGAGACCGTGGCTGGGCACGTGATCGACCGGCAGCGCGCCGCTGCCGATCTGGGACATCATGGGGGCGTCGGCGACTTCATACGCCTCGCCCAGCGCCTCGCGCAGCACGGGTACGAGGCGCCGAGCCTGGGCTTCGATCGCCGCCGCGCTGCGCGTCAACAAGCGCAATGCCGTCAAACGATCGGCGAGCAGCTCCGGCGCGCGGTACAGCGCCAGCGTGGGCTCGAGCGCGGCGAGCGTCAGCTTGCCGACGCGCAGCGCGCGCTTCAGCGGATTCTTCTTCAGACGTGCGATCAGGTCCCGCCGGCCGACGATGATGCCTGCCTGAGGGCCTCCCAGCAGCTTGTCGCCGCTGAAGGCGACCAGATCGGCGCCGGCGGCCACCGTATCGCGCACCGTGGGCTCCCGCGGCAATCCCCAGCGGCCGAGGTCGATCAAGCTGCCGCTGCCGAGATCGACTGCCGCCGGCACGCCCCGCGCACGCCCGATCGCGGCGAGTTCGGCCACGCCGACGCTGGCGGTGAATCCGCTGATGGCGTAGTTGCTGGTGTGCACTTTCATCAGGAGAGCAGTGTGCGCCGTCATGGCCTGCACATAGTCCGACGGATGCGTACGATTCGTCGTACCGACTTCGACGAGTTTTGCGCCGGCGCTGCGCATCACGTCGGGGATGCGGAACGCTCCTCCGATTTCAACCAGTTCGCCTCGCGACACGAGAACCTCGCGGCGGCTGGCCAGCGTGTTCAGCATGAGGAGCACGGCGGCGGCATTGTTGTTCACCACGGTAGCCGCCTCGGCGCCCGTCAATTCGCAAAGCAAGGGTTCCACCGAATCGTCCCGATCACCCCGGCCGCCCGAGCTCAGATCGAACTCCAGGTTGACCGGGGAGGTGAGCGCCCGCATCACCGACTGCACCGCCGTATCGGCGAGCAATGCGCGCCCGAGATTGGTGTGCAGCACCGTACCGGTCAAATTGAACACAATGCGCAGCCGAGGACGCGCGCGCTGCTGCAAGCCGGCCGCGACATTGCCCGCGATCGCTCGCGCGCTCAAGGCATCCAGGCCCAGCTCGCCGCCGACGGCGTGCGCGCGCAGCCGCTCCAGTTCGGCGCGCAATGCGCCGGTGACCTGAGTCCGTGCATACTCCCACAGCAATGGGGCGAAGACCGCGTCGCTCAACAGCCGGTCCAGCGAAGGAATGTCCGATGCCCGGGCCGGTGCCGCAGCGGCGCTCCCGGCGCTCAGATCGTGCTCGGCAGCCACAGCAGCGGATTCCCGCTTGCGCGATGATAACCCTCTTCACCGAGCAGCAGGTCGAGGGCCACGCTGGCCACGTCATCGGCCACCGGCTCGACGCCGGTATCCTTCTCCTGGTACAGGATCTTGCGGTACGCACGGCATTGCTCGCAGGTTTCGGCGCGCACGGCGGCTGCGCCCTCCTCGTTCGAGGTCTTGCCGGCCGCATCGGCCTCGAGCGTATTGGCCTCGAGGGAGTGGTACGCGATGCTCTTGCCCGAGGCGCCGCATTGCGAGCACAGCACCCGCACCATGTGCCATTCGGTCGCGCACAGCGCGCAATGCAGGTAGCGGTAGCCCTGATACTGCGCTTGCGCATATACCAAGCTGGCGACGGGGAGAGAACCGCAAAGCGGACACACGCCGGGAACGTCGAGTGCCTTGACCTGGTCGGCGGCGAAGTGCGCGGCCAGCGCAACCCAGTGCACCTGCAGCGCGGCCATGACGATCGGCGCCGCCGGTATGTCGACGGAGTCGTTCCGCGCCTCCAGGATCGCCGCCGCCTGAACCTCGAGCCAGGCAGGGCTGGCCCGGCGGATCGCGGCAATGCTGTCGTGAACGCCCGCGGGGAACTCGGTTCGGGCGGCGAGCGCCGCGCACAAGAATTCCAGCGTTTCGCGCCACTGCGGTGCCCGAGGCCAAGTGGAGGCGTGGATGGGCGGCATGCCGTGTTCGCGGGCCCGCGCAAGCTGCGCCGCCGAGGGCATGGGTATCGACAAATGCGCGAGCGCGGCGTGCTGCGCGCCCGCCAGCGCCGCGAGGAATTGCAGATAGTCGCCGAGCGACGAGCCCGCCGCGAGCTTATCCAGCCGCGCCGCGCGCCGCGCAAACACCGACTCGCGATCGGGCGGACGGATGCGGGGTATTGACGCCTTGGCGAGGGTTTCGATCTGCCCGGGTTCGAGGATGCGTTGCGCCATGGGCCCAACCTTGAGGATGTTCAACTATCCTCGCCGCAACCCCGGCAAAGGTCCAGCGCTTTTGCGGCAGTCCGTGCCGCGCCAGCGCTACTTGGGGTGCATCCCCTTGCCCACCTCGCGGAACCACGCGCGGTGGTGCTTCCAGGCCCAACCCGGCGACACCCAGCCGCGTGTCATGGCACGGATCGATCCTTTGACCCAGATCCCGGCGTAGATGTGCACGATGATGGACGCGATCAGCACGAACGCGAAGAAGGCATGCAGCAAGGCGGCGGCACGAATCGCACCGATGGGAAAGAACGCCGAGAAATAGACTCGCCATATCACGATGCCGGAGAGCAGCAGACCGATCAGGCAGACGACCAAGGTGAAGAACAGCAGTTTTTGCCCGGCATTGTAACGCCCGACGTCGGGCAGGTTTTCCTCTCGATTTCCGACCACATCGTCGATTTTCCGCAGCCAGATCCAGTCGCGCGGCTGCATGAGATTGTCGCGCCAGAAGTGCGCGGCCAGCAGATAGAATGCCGCGACCATGACGCAGCCGATGAAGGGATGCAGGATTCTCGTCCAAGGTCCGCCGCCGAACAGATTGGTCAGCCAAAAGAGCGCGGGATGAAACAGCGCGAGCCCGGACAACGCCAGCAGCACGAAGCTGATCGCGACGATCCAGTGATTGATGCGCGTGCCGGCGGTATAGCGGATGATACGGTCGGGATTCGGTGGATTCATGGGGCTTTCTCCGATTCGCGGCGCGCCGCCTCTTCGTCGCCCTCGTCGGTTTCGTTCGGCCCGATGCCGATGTAGTGCAGGAAACCGACCGCGGCCGTGGCGGCCATGGCGAACAGCGCCAGCGGCTTGGCCGCGCCCTTCCAGAGCCTGACCGTGGGGCTGATTTTGGGGTTCTCAGGCAAGCCGCTGTAGAGCCCGGGCTGATCGGCATGGTGCAGCACGTACATCACGTGTGTCCCGCTGACGCCTGCCGGATCGTAAAGGCCCGCCTGATCGAAGCCGCGCGATTTCAAATCCTCGATGCGCTCCTCGGCGTGCTGCTTCATGTCCTCCTTGGTGCCGAAGACGATCGCTCCGGTCGGGCAGGTCTTCACGCAGGCGGGTTCCAGGCCGACGGCGACCCGGTCGGAACACAGGGTGCATTTATAGGCTTTTTTGTCTGACTTCGATATGCGCGGCACATCGAACGGGCACCCCGTTACGCAATAGCCGCAGCCGATGCAATTCTCTTCTTGGAAATCGACGATGCCGTTGGCATATTGCACGATCGCGCCCGGCGACGGACAGGCCTTGAGACAGCCGGGATCTTCGCAGTGCATGCAGCCGTCCTTGCGGATCAGCCATTCCAGGTCTCCCTTGGGATTTTCGTACTCGAAGAAACGCATCAGAGTCCAGGAGTGCTCGCTCAAATCGTGCGGGTTGTCGTAGTGACCGGTACAGGTGCCGATGTCGTCGCGAAGGTCATTCCACTCCATGCAGGCCACCTGGCAGGCCTTGCAGCCGATGCACTTGGTCGTGTCGATGAGTTTCGCCACCTGACCGGTGTGTGCGCCGCGCACTTCGGGCTCCGGCAGAGTGGTTGCCGAGCGGCGCACGATGTCGAGTGATTGCAAGGGCATGATGAGTCTCCTAGGCCTTCTCGACCTTGACCAGGAACGCCTTGAATTCCGGCGTCTGCGAGTTCGCGTCGCCTACCACGGGCGTCAGCGTGTTGGCCAGGAACCCCGGTTTGGCCAGCCCCATGAAGCCCCAATGGATCGGGACGCCGACGATGTGCAGGGTCTTGCCGTCGACGGTCAGGGGCCGGATGCGTTTGGTCACCATCGCCACCGCCTTGATGTAGCCGCGGTTCGAGCTGACCTTGACGCGCTCGCCGGTGGCGATGCCGATATCCTTGGCCAGCGCTTCGCCGATTTCGACGAACTGTTCGGGCTGGATGATGGCGTTCAGGCGCGCGTGCTTGGTCCAATAATGGAAGTGCTCGGTGAGGCGGTAGGTGGTGGCGACGTGCGGAAATTGCGCGGCCGTGCCGAACGCCTCGCGATCACCCGCAAATACCCGCGCCGCCGGATTGCTCGTCGCCAGCGGCTGGTGCGGATTCAACGGGTTGTATCCGAGCGGGGTGTCGAACGGCTCGTAGTGCTCCGGAAACGGACCCTCAGCCATGTTGGACCGCGCGAAGAAGCGCGCTACGCCCTCGGGGTTCATGATGAACGGGCCCATGCCGCCGGCCGGATTCTCATCGGCCTTGAAGTCGGGGACGTCGGCTCCGCCCCAGGCAGTGCCGTTCCAGGCGATCAATTTGCGATTCGGATTGTACGGCTTGCCGGCGGGATCGCAGGACGCGCGGTTGTACAGCACACGCCGGTTGGCGGGCCAAGACCAGGCCCAATTGAGCGTCTGGCCGATGCCCGTGGGATCCGAATTGTCACGCCGCGCCATCAGGTTGCCGGCGGGGCCCCACGCTCCGCAGAAAATCCAGCACCCGGATTGCGTGCTGCCGTCGTCGCGCAGCTCGGCGAAGCCCGCGAGCTGCTCGCCGGCCTTGCGCGTGATCTTGGTGGGATCTTTGGGATCGGCCAGGTCTTTGAGCGCGCTGCCCGAGTATTCCTTGGCGAGTTCCTCCGGGCTGGGACTCTGAACTTGCGCGTATTTCCAGGTCAAGTTGAGAATGGGGTCCGGGAAGGCACCGCCGTCCTTTGCATACATGGCGCGCATGCGCGTGAAAATACCGGCCATGATCTCCAAATCGCTGCGTGCCTCGCCGGGCGGATTGGCGCCCTTCCAGTGCCACTGCAGCCAGCGCGCCGAGTTGACCAGGGTGCCGTTTTCCTCGGCGAAACACGTGGTCGGCAACCGGAACACCTCGGTCTGAATCTTGCTCGAATCGACGTCATTGAGTTCGCCGTAGTTGCGCCAGAACTCCGAGGTCTCGGTGGCCAGAGGGTCCATGATCACGAGAAACTTGAGCTTCGAGAACCCGGATGTGAGCTTGGCCTTGTTGGGCGCAGCGGCCAGCGGATTGAAGCCCTGCGCAAGATAGCCGTTCATCTTGCCCTGGTGCATGAGCTCGTACACCTGCAGCATGTCGTAGAGCTTGTCGAGCTTGGGCAAATAGTCGTAGGCCCAGTTGTTCTGCTCGGTCGCCGCATCCCCCCACCAGGTCTTCATGAAGCTCACGAAGAATTTCGGCGTGTTCTGCCAGTAGCTCAACTGATTGGGACGCAGCGGTTTCAATGTGCGCGCAGCCAAGTACTTGGCGTACTCCTGTTCGCCTTGGCTGGGAAGAGAGATGTAGGCCGGCAATTGATTCGACAACAGGCCGAGATCGGTCAGTCCCTGGATATTCGAATGCCCGCGCAGCGCATTCATGCCGCCGCCGGACACCCCGATGTTGCCGAGCAGGAGCTGCACCATCGCACCGGTGCGGATCATTTGCGAGCCGATCGAGTGCTGGGTCCAGCCGAGGGCGTACATGATGGTCATCGCGCGGGTCGGCGTCGCCGTCGTGGCAATCATTTCCCAGACGTGAAGAATCTTGTCCTTGGGCGTGCCGCAGACCCGCTCGACCATCTCCGGCACGTAGCGCGCGTAATGCTGCTTGAGCAGATTGTAGACGCAGCGCGGATGTTGGAGCGTGGGATCGACCTTGGCATAGCCATCCGCCCCGAGTTCGTAATCCCAGCTCGATTTGTCGTAGCTGCGTTTGTCGGCGTTGTATCCCGAATAGATGCCGTCGGTGAACGCAAACTCCTCCTTCACGATGAAGGGCAAGTCGGTGTAATTCACCACATAGTCGCGTTGGATCTTGTCGTTGGTCAGCAGGTAATTGATCAGGCCGCCCAGGAACGTGATGTCGGTCCCGGGCCGGATCGGCGCGTAGTAATCGGCGACCGATGCCGACCGGGTGAATCGGGGATCGACGACGATGAGCCTTGCTTTGTTATGCGCCTTGGCTTCGGTCACCCATTTGAACCCGCAGGGGTGGGCTTCGGCGGCGTTGCCGCCCATGATGAGGATCAGATCGGCATTCTTGATGTCGACCCAGTGATTCGTCATCGCTCCACGGCCAAACGTCGGGGCAAGACCTGCCACCGTCGGGCCGTGTCACACACGCGCCTGGTTGTCGAATGCCAAGAGACCGAGTGAGCGCGCAACCTTGTGCGTCAAGTAGCCGACTTCGTTGCTCGACGCCGATGCAGCCAGCATGCCCGTGGTCAGCCACCGGTTGACGGTCAATCCATCGGGCGTCTTCGCGACGAAGTTCGCATCGCGGTCCTGCTTCATGAGTTTGGCAATGCGATCGAGAGCGTCGTCCCAGGACATGCGCTGCCATCGATCCGATCCCGGTGCGCGATACTCGGGATACTTGAGACGGCTCTCGCTGTGGATGAAGTCGATCAGGCCGGCTCCCTTCGGGCAGAGCGTGCCGCGATTGACCGGATGATCGGGGTCGCCCTCGATATGAAAGATGCTCGCCTGTGCATTCTTGGCCGCATCACCGAGACCGTACATGAGAATACCGCAGGCAACCGAACAGTACGGACAGGTATTGCGCGTCTCGGTCGCGCGCGAAAGCTTGTATTCGCGCACCTCCGCGAGCGCCGGCCCGGGTGCGAAGCCCATTACTGCCAGGCTCGAACCCACCAGCGACATGCCGGTGACCTTCAAGAATTGGCGTCTAGTCAATTCGGACATGACCTTCTCCTTGCGACGACCGACGTGAAACCGCAGCAAGCCCAGCAAAAGGCACACGAAGTGTAATCCGCAGCCCCGGGCTCGACAAGTTGCGGTCTCGGAGCCCGGTGCGAGACTGCCCTTGGGGTTGGGCCGCACCACCCTCGGGTGTGGGCCGCACCGCCCTTGGGTGTGGGCCGCCTTCAGTGTCCCGTTTTGTCCCCGTGCCGGCTGGATTCGAACAAGAACCAAGTGCGGCGTTCGGTCTCGTCGATCCAGTTCTCGATCAGGCTCGCCGTCGCAATGTCGCGCAGCTCATCGACCATGTCGTGCACTTCGCGGAGGCGTGCTGCCAGAGTGATGTTGTCTTCGCGCAGCTCGGCAAGCATGTCGAGCGGATCGACGTAGTCGGCGTCGTTGTCCTTGATGCGTTGGACCCGTGCGATGTGCCCGATCGAACGCAGGGTCGAACCGCCGGTTTTTCTGATGCGCTCGGCGATCGGGTCGGTCATCGCGTAAAGCTGGTCGGCCTGTTCGTCGAGCAGCAGATGGTAGTCGCGAAAATGCGGCCCGCTCATGTGCCAGTGAAAGTTCTTGGTCTTGAGATAGAGCGCAAAGACGTCGGCCAGTATTCCGTTCATTCCGGCCGCGATATTTTTGGACGCCTTCGCGCCCAGATCGGTCGGAGTAATCAGAGAAGCTTCTCTGCGGCTGGCCAAATCGCTCTGCTTGCTGGAATCGTTCTTCGCCATGGCCGTTCTCGAATGAGTGAAGGGGAAGGTTTCGCGGCTAGCGTACCGCTCATCATCGTGGATGTACATCGGCATTCACCGCACACGCTCCCGGTCGCCGCGCTCGGCCGGCAATCGGCGCGCGTTCACCTTTTTCGATCGCTGCCCGCGGCGCGCGCCGCGCGCCGTTCCTTTGCTTGGAGATATTTCTCGTTGCGCGGATTGAGGTGCAGGCCGGTCTTCACCTGCTCCACGACGTCGATTCCGGCACTGCGCAATTGACGCGCCTTATCCGGATTGCGCGTCAGGAGCCGTATCTTGGGCACCCCCAACACGCGGAGAATCTCGGCAGCGAGCACGTAGGAACGCGCGTCCTCGCCGTGACCGAGGCGCACATTCGCCTCGAAGGTATCGAACCCGGAATCCTGCAGTTGGTAGGCCCTCAATTTCTCATCCAGGCCGATCCCCCGGCCCTCCTGGCGGAGGTAGATGAGTATCCCCCCCTCGATCGAGAGGCGCGACAATGCTTCGGTGAGTTGCTTGCCGCAATCACAACGCAGCGAACCGAGGACGTCCCCGGTGACGCATTCGGAGTGCATCCTGACCAGCGGGATGCTTGCATCGCCCTGTCGGGACGGAAAGATCAGGGCAAAGTGATCCTTGCCGTCCCCGCCCGGAAGCCCGCGGAACGATACGATCTCCGGCGAGCCGTAATGCTCGAGCGGAAGAATGGTTCTGGTAATGTCCACTTGCACTCCATCGGCGTTTCAAAGAGCTCGATCCGGTCTGGCCGCGGCGCCCAAACGTCCGTCACGCCGCGGCGCCCAAACACCCCGTCAGGCCGCGGCACCGAAGCGTCCGCTGCGATAATCGGCGAGCGCCTGTTCGATCTCCTCGCGCGTGTTCATCACGAACGGCCCGTACTGCACCACCGGCTCTCGCAGCGGCTTGGCGGCCAGCAGCAAGAATCGTACACCCTCGGCCCCCGCCTGCACCCGCACGCCCTCGCCATCGGACAAGACGCCCGCTGCGCGGTTCGGCACCGCCCTGGCGGCACCGGGCGCGCCGACCTCCGCGCTGCCTTCATAGGTGTAGAGAAAGGCACTGTGCCCCGCCGTCACCGGCGCACTGAATGCTGCTCCGGCCGGCAGATGCACGTCGAAGTACGAGGGATCGGTGCTGAGCTTGGCGTCGCCGTTGACCGGACCGTGGATAGCTGCGCCGTTCAGCATGAGCGTGCCGGCAATGACTTTGACTTCGCCGCCCTGCGGCAGCTCCACCCGCGGGATCTCCCCCGCGGGAATGTCGCGATAGCCCGCGGGCTGCATTTTTTCCCTCGATGGAAGATTGAGCCACAGCTGGAAGCCGCGCATCCGGCCGTGGCTCTGCTGCGGCATCTCGGAGTGGATGATGCCGCGCGCCGCCGTCATCCACTGCACGTCGCCGGGGCCGAGATCGCCGCGGTTGCCCAGATGATCCTCGTGGCGCATATGGCCGTCGAGCATGTAGGTAACCGTTTCGAATCCGCGGTGCGGATGCGACGGGAAGCCCGCGACATAGTCGTCCGGGTTATCGGAATAGAACTCATCGAGCATCAGGAACGGATCCACATACTGGCCGCGCTGGCTGCCGAGGCTGCGGCGCAGCTTGACGCCGGCGCCGTCGGAAGTCGGCATTGACTCGATGACATGAACCAGAGTGCGAGCGTTCATCTTGAATCTCCTTGAAAAATCCCCCGTCTCGTCCGAGGGAGGCAATTTAGATCAATCCGGCTGTTTCCTCGACCTTACGCGACCAGACGTTCGATCTCGGCCGCCGCACGGGCGAGGCCCGCTTCCTTGCTCTCCGGGCTGATGGCCAGACCCTCAGCGTAAACGAATTCCACGTCGTCCATGCCGAGGAAGCGCAGGAAGTCCCGCACATAACTCGTCTGTGTGTCCAACGGCGTACCGGCGTAGACGCCGCCGCGCGCCGCGAACACATACACCTTCTTGCCCGTGAGCTGGCCCACCGGGCCTTTCTCGGTGTACTTGAAGGTCTCGCCCACACGAGCGATGTGGTCGAAGTAGGCTTTGAGCTGCGACGGCAAACCGAAGTTGTACATCGGCAGGCCCAGTACGATGACGTCGGCCTGCTTCAGTTCGTTGATCAGGGTGTCGGAGTACGCCACCACCGCCCGCTGCGCGGCACTGCGCTCTTCCGGTTTGGTGATGAAGGAGCCAAAACGTTCAGCGTTGAGGTGCGGTACGGCTTCGGCCGCGGCTACGTCGCGCTCCACGATTTTCGCCCCGGGTTGGCGCCGGCGGTAGGCGGCGACGAATTGATTGGCGAGTTGACTGGATTGGCCGTTGCCGTTGTTCAGGCTCGCGTTGATCTTCAGCAAAGTGGTCATGGGCGGATTTCCTCAGTATCAGTGGCGGAACGACACGCCCCGCATGTGGCTATTTGAATATTGATTGATTAGATAAAAAAGCAGATTATTTAGGGCTTACTTATCTAATGGTTAGATATATGGTCGCTACCCCGCGAATCTCCCTGGAACAATGGCGTTCTCTATTGGCCGTGGTTGATGCCGGCGGTTATGCCCAGGCAGCCGAAGTGCTGCATAAGAGCCAGTCGGCGGTCACGTATGCCGTGCAGAAAATGGAGTCGCTGCTTGGCGTGAAAGTGTTCGAGGTGGTCGGCCGCAAGGCGCATCTCACGCCGACCGGCGAGGTACTGTACCGCCGGGCCAAAGCGTTGCTCGACGAGGCCGGGGCGCTGGAAGGGGCCGCCGGGAGCCTCGCCGCGGGTTGGGAACCGGAGCTGCGGCTCGCGGTGGAAATCATCTTTCCCACGTGGCTGCTGCTGCAATGCTTCGCGCGCTTCGCCGAGGAGCGGCCGCAGACGCGCATCGAACTGTACGAGAGCGTGCTCAGCGGCACGGAAGAGGCGCTGCTACAGCGCAGGGTTGATTTGGCGGTCTGCTCGCAGGTGCCGCCGGGCTTCGCCGGCGATCCTCTCATGCGGCTGCGCTTCATCGCCGCGGCGCATGCCGACCATCCGTTGCATCGGCTCGGGCGCGAACTGACGTTGCAGGACTTGCGCAAGCATCGCCATCTCATGATCCGCGACACGGGCAGCCAGCGCCGCAGCGGCAGCTGGCTCGGCGCGGAACAGAGCTGGACGGTGAGTCACAAGGCAACGTCGATCCACGCCGCCGGCATGGGCCTGGGATTCGCCTGGTTCCCGGAGGAGACGATTCTCGGCGAACTGGAGCGCGGTCAGCTCAAGGCGCTGCCGTTGCGCGAAGGCGGCGAGCGCTGGGCCGAACTCTACCTGGTGTTCGCCGACCGCGACTACGCCGGTCCCGGCGCACTGCGCCTGGCGGAGATCATCCGCGGGCTGGTGGCGGAGCAATGCCGCAAGGTCGCCGAGCCCAAGGCGGCGGCCCCGCCATGACGGAACCGGTCAAGCCGGATATCCGCCGGCGACCGTGAGAACCGCGGCCGTCGCCGGTGCGCGCGCCATCCGCGCTTCGATCTCCATCCAAAGCGCTGAATAGATCTGCGCGACCGCACTGCGCTGGGAATAGGCCGGCAGCGGCGCACGGCGCAGACTCATCCTCTCGATCTCGCTTGAATACGGCACCTCCGTCGCTAGAACCTCCGGAAACTGCTCGCGCGTACTCGCGATCACATCGTGATGCAACGCCTTGCGCCTATCCACCATCGAGAAGAACGGCAGCAATGCCAGGTCGGCCCAGCCGTTCGCGGCTATGAATTCCCGCAGTTGGGTCAGCATTCGCACCGACAGCGGCGTGGGAAGAAGCGGCACGACGACCGCGTCCGCCGCGCGCAGTACATTCTCCGAGAGCAGGGAGATTCCGGGAGGGCAGTCGAGAAACAGGGCGGCGTAGGTACCGCGCAGCGATCGGCTCATTTTCAATAGGCGTTCGGTCGGACGCTTGCGCTCGCTCAAATGCACGTCGAAATTGCGATACGAAAAATCCGCCGGAAGCACGTCGAATTTGTCATACCCGCTCGGAACCGGCAGTTCCGGCAGCTCGCGCTTTCCGGCTACCAGCTTCTTGGCGGACGCGTGCTGGTTCGGCTCGCATTTCAATATGTACGTCGCCGCTCCCTGCGGATCCAAGTCCCACAGCAGCGTCGACTGTCCCCCGGCCGCACAGAGAAAAGCCAGATTGACGGCGGTCGTCGTCTTGCCGACTCCGCCTTTGATGTTCGTGACGGCGATTATCCGCATGTCACCGAGCCATACCGGCACGGGCATCGGCGCGCCGCCCGAGCGGCTGCCCGGCCGGGCCGCCGGCTAATTCGCGCCGGTGCGTTGTCGGGCGTGCGCCCAACAGCTAGCATCCCACCGGCCGCCGCCGCGAGAACGGCTCGCGGCAGCATGAACTACGCGTCACGCGCACCAAGAATTATAGAAAAGGAGTGATCCATGGTTTCCC
>Ga0307470_10000857_pt1 | contig 12729 bp, 11 predicted proteins | sample atmos_gasesAM3C__FD_204565 | JGI IMG/M metagenome (GOLD analysis project Ga0307470, IMG submission 204565) | Hardwood forest soil microbial communities from Morgan-Monroe State Forest, Indiana, United States - atmos_gasesAM3C_05 | ecosystem: Environmental > Terrestrial > Soil > Temperate forest... | reverse complement strand
GGCGGCCCGCACCCCCGAGCTCGCCGGCACCACGACGATCAAGCTCGTCTCGCGCGTGCCCGGCCTGCGGGTGCTGCCGATCGAGCTCCTGTCGCGGCTGCGCCTCGAGTCCGCCCGGCTCTCGGCCGCCGGCCAGGGCGACCAGGAGAAGTGGACCGACGTCGCCTTCGTCCAGGAGGACAAGGACGAGGACGCCGGCGCCGCGGTCGTGCTCCCCGAGCCCGTCGCCGCCGGGAAGACGGTGGCGCTGCGCCTCGCCTACCGCGGCATCGGCGTGCTCCACGACGTCGGCGGCGACAACTACGTCGTCGGCGCCCGCGCCAGCTGGTACCCGAACGTCGGCGTCTTCGCCAACCCGGCGACCTACGAGCTCCACTACCGCGTCCCCAAGGGCAACGAGGTGGTGTCGGTCGGCACCCTGATCGACGCGCGGACGGAGGGCAACGAGGCGGTCACCGAATGGACGACCGACCTGCCGGTGCGCGTCGCCGGCTTCAACTTCGGCAAGTTCAAGAAGCTCACCCGGAAGGACGACAAGTCGGGCTTCGCCGTCGACGTCTACACCGGCGCGACGACGCCCGACGTCGTCTACGCGATCGACCGCTTCCTGACCGCCCAGGGCGCGGTCGGCGGCGCGGACGCCGACGAGGGGGGCGCCCCGGTCGCCGGCGGCAGCGTGCTCAAGACCGACCGCCTCGCCGAGGCGGTGCTCGCCCAGGCGATCTACGCCAACCGCGTCTTCTCGACCTACTTCGGCCCGCTGCCCGACCGCCGGGTCGCCATCACCCAGCAGGCGGAGTGGAACTACGGGCAGTCGTGGCCGTCGCTCATCTTCCTCCCCTACATGGCCTTCCTGCCGAGCATTCGGCGCGCCGAGCTCGGTCTGGCGCGGGCGAGCGACTTCGTCGAGGACGTCTGCTTCCACGAGCTCGCCCACCAGTGGTGGGGGCACCTGGTGGGCTGGAGCTCGTACCGCGACCAGTGGCTCTCGGAGGGGTTCGCCGAGTTCTCGGCGGCGCTCGCCGTCGAGTTCTCCGCCGGCCAGGAGGCCGCCGGGCACGAGGCCTACGACCGCTTCTGGAAGAACGCCCGCAAGGCCATCCTCGAGCGCCACCTGGACGACGCCATGCCGCCCAACGACGCCGGCCCGATCGACGTGGGCTACCGCGCCTCCACCCATCGCAGCCCGTCCGGCTTCCGGGTGATGTACTCCAAGGGCGCCTACGCGCTCCACATGCTGCGCATGCTGATGCTCGAGGCGGGGGCGAGGGGCGACGACCGCTTCATCGCCACGATGAAGGACTTCGTCGCCTCCTACACCCGCAAGAGCCCGTCGACCGCCGACTTCCAGAGAGTGGTCGAGCGCCACATGACGCCGGCGATGGACCTCGCCGGCAACCACCGGATGGACTGGTTCTTCGACCAGTGGGTCCGCGGCACCGAGATCCCGCGCTACGCGAGCGAGCTGGCGGCGAAGAAGGAGGGCGACAAGTACCGGATCACCGGCAAGGTCGTCCAGCAGGGGGTCTCCGACCGCTTCCTCGCCCTCGTCCCCCTGGACGTCGAGTTCGCCAAGGGGAGGAGCGCGCGCCTGGGCGCCATCCGCATGGCCGGCAACGCGACGGTCCCGGTCGATCTGGCGATCGCGCTCCCCGAGGCGCCGAAGCGGGTGGCAGCGAACGCCCACGGGGAGGTGCTGGCGCGGGATTGAGGCGCGGGATGGAGAGGACGGGCGGTCGACCGGCTATGATCGCCTCACCATGGCGACCCAACGCATCCCCACCATCGACCTCCGCGCCTACACCGGCGGCGCCCCGCGCGAGCGGGCGCAGGCGATCGCGACCCTCGGCGGCGGGCTGACCGAATTCGGCTTCGTCAACGTCATCGCCGCCGATCCCATGGACGAGGCGTTCCTGCGCCGCCTCTACTCCTACTGGAACCGCTTCTTCGCCCTCCCCGAGGCGGCCAAGCGCCGCTACGTGGTGGGGGAGGGGGGCGCGAGGGGCTACACCGCCTTCGGCGTCGAGCACGCCAAGGGCAACCCGCACCCGGACCTCAAGGAGTTCTGGCACGTCGGCCAGGAGGCGGACGCGGCGGCGGCCCTGCCGCCCGGGCAACCGGATGCGGCTCCGGCGCGCGCGAGCTATCCGCCGAACGTCTGGCCGGCGGAGGTCCCCGAGCTGCGCCAGCCGACGCTCGAGCTCTATCGCGGCCTCGAGCGCTCTGCGACGACCCTGCTGCGCGCGCTCGCCGAGTACTTCGGCCTGCCGGTGGAGACCTTCGCCGGGATGATGGTCGACGGCAACAGCATCCTGCGGGTGATCCACTACCCGCCGGTGCCCGCCGCCGCCGACCCGCGCTCGGTCCGCGCCGCCGCCCACGAGGACATCAACCTCATCACCCTGCTCTCGGCGGCGACCGACTCCGGGCTCGAGATCCTCAGCCGCGAGGGCGACTGGCTGCCGGTCGAGGCGGAGGAGGGGCAGATCGTGGTCGACGCCGGCGACATGCTCTCCCGCGCCACCAACGGGGTCGTCCCGGCGACCACCCACCGGGTCGTCAACCCGCCCGGCGGCAGCGCGCGCGACCGCACTTCGATGCCCTTCTTCGTCCACCCCTACTCCGCCTGCCCGCTCGACGTCCTGGACCGCTTCGTCACCCCCGACCGCCCGCCGCGGTTCCCGCCGATCACCGCCGGCGAGTTCCTCGAGGAGCGGCTGCGGGAGATCGGGCTCAAGAAGTGACGTTCAGTCGAACGCGAGCCGCGGGGCCTCCGCGGGGAGCGCCCCTTCGAGCGCCAGCAGCGCCCGCTTGATCGGCAGCCCGCCGCCGTAGCCGGTGAGGGAGCCGTCGGCGCCGATCACCCGGTGGCAGGGGAGGACGATGGGGACGGGGTTGGCGCCGTTCGCGGCGCCCACGGCGCGCGCGGCGGCGGGCCGGCCCACCCGGCGGGCGAGCTCGCCGTAGGAGACGGTGCGGCCATAGGGGATGCGGGCGAGCTCGGCCCAGACCTGGCGTTGGAAGGGGGTGCCGGGCGGGTCGACGGGGAGGTCGAAATCCTGCCGCCTGCCGGCGAAGTAGTCGGCGAGCTGGCGGGCTACGGCCGTGCAGCGCACCGGGTCCCAGACGAAGGGGCGGCGGCGCCCGGCGGCCCGTGCGGCCAAGGCCTCGCGATCGGGATCGCCAGCCACGAAGTCGAGGCCGACGAGGGCGCCGCGCCCGTCGACCGTCGCCAGGAGCCAGGGGCTCGCGGGGAGGGGGGTGGGGAGGAGATCGGCGAAGAGGGTCGTCATGGGGTGTCTCCCAGGCTCGCCCAGAGGTGGGCGATGGCGAGGCTGCGATGGGGCCGGAAGGGGGCGAGGAGGGCGAGGGTCTCCTCGGCGCCCGGCCGGTGGTCGAGGGCGAAGAGGCGGACGAGGCCGGCTCCGAGGCCGGTGTCGCCGACCGGCACGCAGTCGGGAAAGCCGAGGGCGCGGAGCATCACGTAGTGGGCCGTCCACGGCCCGACGCCGCGCAGCGCGAGCAGGCGCTGCTCCACCACCTCGGACGGTTCCTGCGCCAGGCGGTCGAGTGGCAGCTCGCCGCAAGCGACCGCCCGCGCCGCGCCCACCAGGTACTCGGCCTTGCGGCGCGAGAGCTGGAGCGGCAGGAGCGCCGCCGGATCGAGCCGGGCGACCGCGGCGGGCGCCGGATGGAGGCGGAGACCCGAGCCGCCGGGGAGGGGCTCGCCGGCGAGCGCGATCAGCCGCCGCCGCAGGGTCGCGGCGAAGGCGACGTTGACCTGCTGGCCGAGGATCGCCCAGACGAGCCCCTCGAAGGGCTCGGCGGCGAGCGGGATGCGGAGCCCCTCGCGGCCGGCGACGAGCCGGCCGGCTCCGAGGGCCCGCGCCCGCCGCTCGAAGGCCGCCGGATCGCTCGCCGCGCCGAGGCCGAGGAGGCGGACGGCGACCGCCCGCGCCGTCTCGAGGTCCTGCGGGGCGAGAGGGGCCGCCGCCTCCAGCCGGCAGCGCGCCTCCCGGCTCTGGAGCTCGGCCGCGAGGAGCGCCGGGCCGGCGGCGAGCCGCACCGTCTTGACGAAGCGGCGCCCGTCCACCCGTTCGGCGGGGCTCGCGGCATCGCGGCCGAGGAACCGGAGGGTGGGCTCCGGGCGGTAGCGGCGGGGCAGCGGGACGACGAGATCGGCGCGGTATTGGAGCCTGGGGAGCCCGGGGAGCGCGGCATCGGGTGGGGGGCGCACGGCAGGCATCGCGGGGAGATCTTAGGAGACTCGCGCGCCGCCGTCTTCCCGGTTCCCGTCATCGAATCGCGCCGCGGATCCCTGGCATATACTCCGGCCGCCCATTCGTTCGACCCCTTTTCATGTCATGGACGACCCGCGCAAGCTCATCGCCGGCTGGATCGCGGGGAGCCTGGAGCCCGCTCCGGTGATGCGCCTCGTCGGCTTCCGGCTGACCGCCTTCGAGGACGGCGTCCCCCGCATGGAGATGGACGTCGGGCCGCAGCACCACAACCCCATGGGGACCGTCCATGGCGGCGTTCTCTGCGACCTCGCCGACGCCGCCATGGGGACGGCCGTCGCCGCGACCCTCGCCGCGGGCGAGAGCTTCACCACCGTCGAGCTCTCCTCCCGCTTCCTGCGGCCGGTCGTCGCGGGCCACCTGGTGGCGACCGCCCGCATCGTCCAGCGCGGCCGGACCGTCGTCCACGTCGAGGCGGAGGTGGTGGACGCCCAGGGCCGCGGCGTCGCTCGCCTCGCGAGCACCTGCGTGGTGATCCGGCCGGGATAGACTGCGAGGCCCGCGGGCCCGTGGAGCCGCGACCATGCCGACAGACCGCTCGATCCACCGGAGGAGACCCATGCACCGTTCGGTTCCGCCGCCCCGCCGCGGCGCTGTCGCCACGATCGCGATCGCGATCACGGCCGCCCTCGCCTTCTTCGCCGCCGCCCCCGCGGCGCGCCCCGCCGATTCGACCCCGCCGGCCAAGCGCCCGATCGCGGAGACCGACCTCTTCCGCTTCGTCTGGGTCGCCGACCCGCAGATCTCGCCCGACGGCCGCGCCGTCGCCTTCGTGCGGGTGACGGTCGACGCCAAGCGCGAGGGCTACGACACCGCGATCTGGCTGGTGCCCGCCGACGGCGGCGCGCCGCCGCGCCCGCTGACCGCCGGGCGGCACGACAGCGCTCCCCGCTGGTCGCCGGACGGCCGCCGTCTCGCCTTCCTGCGGGCGCCCGAGAAGGAGGGGTCGAAGGAGGGTCCGGCGCCGAAGGACGCGGGATCCCAGCCGCAGATCTTCCTCCTGTCCCTCGAGGGGGGCGAGGCGCGGGCGCTCACCTCGCTCACCGGCGGGGCCGCGCCGCCGGTGTGGTCGCCGGACGGCCGCACGATCGCCTTCACCAACGGGGCGAACGAGGAGGACCTGGCGAGGGCGGAGAAGGGCAGGGAGCCGGAGGAGGGCAAGGCGAAGGCCGCGCCGAAAGCCCCCGGAGAGGAAGCCGAACACGAGAGCGACGTGCGGGTGATCGCCCGCGCCGCCTACCGCGAAAACGGCGAGGGCTACGTCGACGCCGCGCGCCCCTCCCATCTCTGGACGGTGGCGGTGCCGCCGGGCGACGATGCGCCCCCGGCGGTTCCGAAGCAGGTGACCCGCGGCCGCTTCGAGGAGGAGAAGCCCGCCTGGTCGGCGGACGGCGCGCGCCTCTACTTCGTCTCGCGGCGGGTCGCGGAGCCCTACTACGAGCCGCAGCGGCAGGACCTCTACGCGGTCCCGGCGGCGGGCGGCGAGCCGCGCCAGGTGATCTCGTTCGACGGCCCGATCGAGGCCTTCGCCCTGTCGCGCGACGGCGGGCGCGTCGCCTGGATCGGCGGGCCGAACGGCCATCCCCAGCGCTCCTACGACGAGACCGATCTCCTGGTCGCCCCGGCCGAGCCCGGCGCCGCCCCGAGCGACCTCACCGCGCGCTTCGACGGCGAGCTCGGCGGCGGCCTCTCCGGCGATCAGCACCCGCCGCGCGGCGGCGGGCGGGCCGCACCGGCGTGGAGCCCCGACGGCGGGGGGATCTATTCCCTCGCCGCCGTCCGCGGCCGCTCGAACCTGCTGCGGTTCGACGCCCGCACGGGGAGCGCCGCGGCGGTCACCGCCGGCGACCGCGACGTGATCGGCTTCTCGGCCGCCGGCGACGGCAGGCGCTTCGCGCTGACCATCTCGACGCCCACCGCCGTGGGCGACCTCTACGCCCTCGACGCCGCGGATGGCGCGCTGCGCCAGCTCACCCGCTTCAACGACGAGCTGTTCTCCGGCCTGGCGCTGACCCCGCCCGAGGAGATCACCTACAAGAGCTTCGACGGACGGGAGATCGAGGCCTGGGTGCAGAAGCCGCCGGACTTCGATCCCCATCGCCAGTACCCGCTGATCCTCAACATCCACGGCGGCCCCCACGCCGCCTACGGCTCGACCTTCGACCACGAGTTCCAGTGGATGGCGGCGAAGGGCTACGTCGTCCTCTACCCCAATCCCCGCGGCAGCTCCTCCTACGGCGAGGAGTTCGGCAACGTCATCCAGTACCGCTATCCCGGCGACGACGCCAAGGACCTACTCGCCGGGGTCGACGAGCTCGTCCGTCGCGGCTACGTCGATCCCCGGCGCCTCGGCGTCACCGGGGGGAGCGGCGGCGGCATCCTCACCAACTGGATCATCGGCCATGACGACCGCTTCGCCGCCGCCGTTGCCCAGCGCTCGATCGCCGACTGGAGCGCCTTCTGGTACACCGCGGACTTCACCCAGTTCATCAGGAGCTGGTTCAAGGGAGCGCCCTGGGAGGACCCGGCGGACTATGCGGCGCGCTCGCCGATCACCTACGTCACCGCGATCAAGACGCCGCTCATGCTGATCGAGGGCGAGGCCGACTTCCGCACCCCGCCGGCCGCCGGCGGCGAGCAGATGTTCCGCGCCCTCAAGTACCTGAAGCGCCCCGTCGTCATGGTGCGCTTCCCCGGCGAGACCCACGAGCTGTCGCGGTCGGGCAGGCCCTGGCACCGGGTCGAGCGCCTGCGCCACATCGTCGGCTGGTTCGACAAGTACCTGCAGGGCAAGAAGGTGGACGGCTACGAGGTGCCGTAGGGCGGCGTACGCGTGAAGGACCCCAGCCTGTCGCTGATGCTGGTCGTCGTCCTCGGCGCGGTGGGGAGCGGCTACTTCATCTACGGCAAGAAGCAGGCGAAGCTCTCGGCGCTCCTCGCCGGGATCGGCCTCTGCGTCTTCCCTTACTTCATCGGCGACTTCTTCCTCCAGCTCGCGGTGGGGGTGCTGCTGCTCGCCGTGCCGTTCCTGTTCCGCGACTAAAGGGGCGGGCGGCCTACTCGATGACCACTCCCGAGAGGTCCTCGGCGGGCTGGGGGTCCTTGAGCTCGAGCGACTCGAGGCCCGCGATCAGGGTCTTCGCCACCACCAGGTTGCGGTACCACTTGCGGTCGGCGGGGACGACGTACCAGGGCGCGCCGGCGCGGCTGGTCTTCTCGATCGCCTCCTCGTAGGCCCGCATGTAGGCATCCCAGAGCCTGCGGTCCTCGAGGTCGCCCTTCCTGAACTTCCACCGCTTCGCGGGCTCCGTGAGCCGCTCCTCCAGGCGCTCCTTCTGCTCGTCGCGCGAGATGTAGAGGAAGAACTTGAGGATCAGGGTGCCGGTCTGGGCGAGGAGGTCCTCGAAGTGGACGATCTGCGCGTAGCGATCCTTCCACACCGGCTTCGGCACCAGCTCGCGGACGCGGGCGACGAGGACGTCCTCGTAGTGGCTGCGGTTGAAGATGACGATCTCGCCACTCCCCGGGACTCGCCGGTGGACGCGCCAGAGAAAGTCGTGGGCGCGCTCCTCCTCGGTGGGGACCTTGAAGGCGGCGACGGAGACGCCCATGGGATTGACCCCCTGGAAGACGTGCTGGATGGTGCCGTCCTTGCCGCTCGTGTCCATGCCCTGGAGCACCACGAGCACCTTGTGCCGGTGCTCGGCCCACAGCCGGTTCTGCAGCTCCGCGAGGCGCCGGTTCAGGGGCTCGAAGAGCTTCTCGGCCGCCTTCTTGCCCCCTTTCACCCCCGTCGTCGCGGACGGGTCGATGGCGTCGAGGTGCAGCCTGCTGCCCGGCTTGACCTGGTGGATGTCCATGGGGCCTCCAGAGAGAGGAGCTCCGTCGTGCGATGAGCGGATCGATTCCTAGCATAGCCTGGGCGGGTGGAATCGACCGCGCCGGCGGCTGGTTGTCTCCTCTCGGGAGAAGACCGATGAGCGAAGGGATCGTCCGCGCCTGCCCTGCTTGTGGAAAGAAGAACCGCGTGCTCTACGGCCGGCTGGGGGCGGCAGCGCGCTGCGGCGCCTGCGGCTCGCCCCTCCCGCCGCCCGCCGAGCCGATCGCCGTCGACCGCGAGGCCGAGCTCGCCGGCTTGCTCCGCGAGGCCGCGCTGCCGGTGCTGGTCGACTTCTGGGCGCCCTGGTGCGGCCCCTGCCGCACGGTGGCGCCGGAGATCGCCAAGGTGGCCGAGCGCAACGCCGGCCGGCTGCTGGTGGTCAAGACCAACACCGACGTCGATCCGGCGGTCGGCGCCGGGCGCCGCATCCAGGGGATCCCCACGATGGCGCTCTTCCGCGGCGGCAAGGAGCTGGCGCGCACCAGCGGCGCGCGGCCGGCGGCGCAGATCGAGGGCTTCCTGCGCCAGGCCCTGGGCGCCCTCTAGGTCTCCTCGGGAGGGGGCTCCCAGCCGGCCGGAGCGAGCTCGAAGCTCGCGAACTCGAAGGCCGGCGCCACCGTGCACCCCACCAGGGTCCAGTTGCCGAGGGTGCAGGCCGACTGCCAGGCGCCGGCCGGCACCATGGCCTGTGGCCGCTCGCCGGCGGCAAGGTCACTCCCGAGCCGGTGGCGCCGGACGCCCCCTCCGCCCTCGACGACGGCGAGCGCCAGCGGCGCTCCCGCGTAGTAGTGCCAGATCTCGGCGGCGTCCTTCACCCGGTGCCAGGCCGAGACCTCGCCGGCGCGCAGCAGGTAGTAGATGGCAGACTGGGCGCCGCGGCCGCCTGCGGCCGGCGGGCCGCGAAAGGTCTCGCGATAGCGTCCGCCCTCGGGATGGGGGACGAGGCCCAGCAGGCGGGTCACCGCGTCGGCGTCGAGCTTGCGGTCGGACACGTCTCCTCCCTGGTGTGATCCTCAGTATACGGTCCGCCTCGACGCCAGGTTCTGAAAAGTACCTGGCACCTTTGCGGAAAAGTACCTGGCACCTTTGCGTGGGCGTTCCAAGAATCGGCTGGCACCTCGCCGGATCTCGTGGAATCAGTCACTTGCGGGTAGAATCCCGGCGCGCTGCGCGCCCGCCCCCGCCATGCCCGGACCTCGACCAGGCGCCGCCGCACCGCCCGACGCCGATCCCGCGCGCTGGCGGATGCTCGCCCTGCTGGCCGCAGCCGAGCTAGGCGGCATGTCGATCTGGTTCGCCGCGAGTGCCGTCTCGACCCAGCTCGCCGGGCGCTGGGCGCTCTCGGCCGCCGAGTCCGGCTGGCTGACGACGATCGTGCAGGCGGGCTTCGTCTGCGGCACGGCGGCGGCGGCGCTGCTGAACCTCGCCGACCTCGTCCCCTCCCGGAGCCTGTTCGCCGCCTCGGCGCTGGCCGGTGCGCTGGCCAACGCGGCGCTCCTCGCGGCACCCGGCTACCGCGGCGCGCTCGCCTGCCGCTTCGCCACCGGCTTCTTCCTCGCCGGCGTCTACCCGCCGGCCATGAAGATGATCTCGACCTGGTTTCGCGCCCGCCGCGGCCTGGCCATCGGCACCGTCGTCGGGGCGCTCACCCTCGGCAAGGCCACCCCCTACCTGGTCCATGCCCTCCCCGGGGCGGGGGTGGCCCCCGTCGTCCTCGTCGCCTCGGCCGGGGCGGCCCTCGCCGCCCTCCTCATCGCCGCGGGCTACCGCGAGGGACCCTACCCGTTCCCGCCCCGCCCGTTCTCCTGGCGGCTGGCGCTCGAGGTGATGCGCGTGCGGCGCTTCCGCCTGGCGACCGGCGGCTACCTCGGCCACATGTTCGAGCTCTACTCCTTCTGGACCTGGATCCCGCTCTTCCTCGCGGCGAGCGTTGCGAGCCGGACGGGGCGGGGAGACGGCTCGCCAGCGGCGGTCTCGTTGGCGGCCTTCGGCACCATCGCCCTGGGCGGTCTCGGCTGCGTGTGGGGCGGCCTCGTCGCCGACCGCACCGGGCGGGAGCGGCTGGTGACGATCGCCCTCGCGGGGAGCGGGAGCTGCGCCCTGGCGATCGGCGTTCTCTTCGGCGCTCCCCTCCCCGCGGTCGCGGCGCTCGCCTGGGTGTGGGGCTTCTTCGTCGTCGCCGACAGCGCGCAGTTCAGCGCCCTGGTGACGGAGTCGGTGCCGCCCCACGCGGTAGGCACGGCGCTGACCGTCCAGACCTCGGCGGGCTTCCTCCTGACCATGGTCTCGATCCAGCTCGTGCCGCCCCTCGCCGGCGCCTTCGGCTGGCGCTGGGCCTTCGCCGTCCTCGCCCTCGGGCCGGCCTGCGGCATCGCCGCCATCCGCCGCCTCGCCCGCCTGCGCCGGGGGTGAGGCGGAGGGTGGATCGAGAGCCGGCGGCGCTCAGGTAAGATCGCGGCGAGGAAGAATTCAGGAAGGAGCTGCATGTCTCGCCGGCCGTGCCGCAGTCTTGAGGTCCTCGCCGACCGCTTCGACAGCCTGGTGCTCCTCTTCACCAACGGCACGGCCGACGAGGTCGCCCGCCAGGCGCCCACGTTCGTCGCCCTGATGAAGGACTACGCGGCGACCTATGCCGGCAAGAGCCCCTCGACCGCCGACTTCCAGCACGTCGTCGAGCGCCACATGGCGCCGGCGATGAACGCCACCGGCGACGGCAGGATGGACTGGTTCTTCGACCAGTGGGTCTACGGCACCGAGATCCCGCGCTACACGGCGGATCTGAAGATCGACCCCCGGGGCGGCGGCCGCGCGCCGCGGGAGGAGACATGGGGACTGCGACGATGGAGACTGCGATCCACACACTGGCGCGGGCCGCGGCGTGGGGCGCCGTCGCGCTGGCGCTCGCCGGCGCGGCGCCACGGGCCGCCGGGGCCGTCCCGCCGGCTCCGCCCATCCCGCCTACGCTCAACGACGAGTCGGCCTCGCTCGACCGGCGGGTGAGCGTCGACCTCGACCACGTGGTGCCGGCCAACGCCTTCCGGACCTTCGCGCAGCTCGCCGGCTTGACCGCCGCGGTCGACGCGGCGGTCCGGGAGCCGGTCACCGTGCGGCTGGAGAACGTGCGGGTCAAGACCCTGCTCGACGCCGTCTGCGAGAGCATCGGCTGCCGCTGGGAGGCGGCAGCGGGCAGCCCCGGCACCCTCCACGTCACGGCGGCCGCCGGCGCCGAGCCCAAGCCGGCCGTCCCCCGCATCGGCCTGCGCGACCCGGTCCAGCTCAAGGTCGCGGGCGTCGACGCCCACGACCTCCTGCGCACCTTCGCCGGCCTCCTCGACGCCGAGCTCGCCCTCGATCCGGCGGTCCAGGGCAAGGTCACCCTCGACGTCGACGGCGTGCCCGTCCAGCGCGCCCTCGACAGCGCCTGCGCCCAGATCGGCTGCGCCTGGTCGCTCGCCGACGGCGAGGGCGGCCGCCGGGTGCTCACGGTGACGCCCAAGAAGAAGGGCGCCTAGGCCGCCTTCCGACCGTGGCTCGGTTTGGTCTCGCGGGAAGCCGCCTTCGAGGCCGCCCTCCCCTCACGCCCTTCCAGGCGGCCGCCCGCGAGACCAACCGAGCCACTGTCCCCCTACGGGCGGCCAGCTAGGCGGCCCAGACGCGGTCGCGCGAGCGCCCGTCGCGCTTGCTGCGGTAGAGCGCCTGGTCGGCGCGCTCGGTGACCTCGGAGAGGGTGCGCCCGTGCTCGGGGAAGGAGGCGAGGCCCATCGAGACCGAGATGGGGAGGGTCACGCGGTCGATGGCGAGCGGGTGGTCGGCGAGATGGGCGCGAACGCGCCGGCAGTAGGCGAGCGCGCCGTCGCCCGTCGCCCCGGCCAGGCGGATGATGAACTCGTCGCCCCCCACCCGCGAGCAGAGGTCGTCGCCGCTGCGGGCGGCGCTGCGCAGGGCGTCGGCCACGGCGCGGATGAGGGCCGACCCCTGGGCGTGGCCGAAGGTGTCGTTGACCTCCTTCAGGCGGTCGATGTCGACCATCACGATGGTGAAGGGCCCGAGCTTGCTCCGCAGCTCGGAGGCGGCGGTGAAATAGCGCAGGTTGGGCAGGCCGGTCAGGGCGTCGGTGTGGGCGGCGACGAAGAGCGAGCGGTGGAGGTCGGCCCCGAGCGTCCCGGTCTCGGCCGAGAAGTAGGCGACCAGCCAGAGGCCGGTGAGCGGCCAGACGAGGCTCCCTCCCGCCGCCCACCAGCCCGTGGCGCCCGCCGGCAGTGCCCGCCCGGCGGCGGCGAGGGCGACGGCGAACATCAGCACGCTGGCGGCGCCGGCCTTCGAGTAGGTCTGCCGGCGGGTGGCGGCGGGCGTGCTGGCGTAGATGACGATGTAGTAGAGGAAGAAGAAGGGGCTCCCGGCGGCGCCGGTCCAGCCGATGACGGCGGTGATCCAGGCGAGGTCGGCCGCCGCCTCGAGCCAGATCCGCGCCTCGAGCGAGAGGCCGGCGAAGAGCCGCGAGTGGAGGACGAGCGTGTAGGCCATCATCAGGCCGGCGAGCGACCAGAGGGC
>Ga0307470_10000856_pt1 | contig 12750 bp, 12 predicted proteins | sample atmos_gasesAM3C__FD_204565 | JGI IMG/M metagenome (GOLD analysis project Ga0307470, IMG submission 204565) | Hardwood forest soil microbial communities from Morgan-Monroe State Forest, Indiana, United States - atmos_gasesAM3C_05 | ecosystem: Environmental > Terrestrial > Soil > Temperate forest... | reverse complement strand
CGAGCCGGAGGTCGGCGGTCCCGACGATGCCGGCGGCGATGCGCGTCTTGCCGTAGAGCCCGGAGGCGCTCATGGCGGCGATCCCGTTCACGAACTCGGTCTCGCCGACGGGCCGCAGGGCCTCGGGCCCGTCGCTCTTGAACATCGCGCCGCACTCGATGAATACCGTCGACACGATGTTGTGACCGGCGTTCACGTCTTCGGCGATCTCGTCGATCAGGTAGCGCGCGGCGACTCGTCCGGTCACCTGGTCCCACAGGTGGTGATGCGGGTCGCAGATCGGCAGGCCGGGTTCGAGCGCGTCTTCGACGGTCTGGGCGAGCCAGTCGTGGTTCTTTGAGCGAGCGGTCATGGCGGGTCGTCTCCCTGGGTCGCGGCTCTGGGCGGCCGCGAACGCCCGCCCATGATGCGCTTTCGCCGGGTGGACCGCAAACACGACGCGCCGCCCAGTCCCCACGTATAATTCTCTCGCGCGCTGGAGGATGAGGCGCGCGGGAGGCGACGATGGCACTGGATACAGCGCGGGAGCGGATTCGACCGGTGACGGGGGCGCACGTGGTTCGCGTCCAGCACGAGGGCATCGCGACCGCCGACGCCGAGCGGGCGAAGGACTTCTATTGCCGGATTTTCGGATTTCAGGTGTTGCCGCGCCCGGCGTTCAAGTCGGGCGGCTACTGGCTGGGGACGCCCGGCATTTTCCCCCAAATCCACATCATTCAGTCCGAGATGCAGCCGCCCGGGCCGGGCGCCCCGATCAGCCCGCTCGGACGCCACACGTGCTTCGAGGTGGCCGACTACGACGCGATGAAGGCCACGCTCGAGCGCGAGGGCATCAAGTACGTCGAGAACGTGCAGCCGGGCGGTGGCGTGCAGATGCTGTGCAACGACCCCGACGGCAACACGATCGAGTTCCAGCAAGCGAGAGCCTAAGCGGACGTCAGCGCGGCCGCAGAGCTAGGAGCGTCCGACCGAGTAGCGCGCCTGCGCCGGCGAGCACGAAAAGCGGCAGGACGTGGCCGAGCAGCAAGTGCGGCACGTAAGCCACCGGGCACCAGGCGTCCACGGCGACCCATGCGCACGCGCCGGCCGCGAATCCGATGACCGCCCCGTTGAGCGTGGGCTGGACGGGCGCGCGCCGGCGAATGGCGAGGAATGACAGGAGAGGCCCCGCCGCGACGAGCAGTGTCAACGCGAGGCATCGCTCCCCCGGTCGCTCCGGCCAGGGCACCATGGCGTCGCCGAACACGAGGCTGCAGCCTACCTTCCACGCCAAGAGACTGACGGGGATCAAAACACCCCCGTAGAGAAGCCACCGGCGCGACCGTCCCAGCATCGATCGGCCCCTCCCGAGCGCCAGCCACAGCGCCATCGCGGCAACCGCGAGTGCACCGCCGACGGTTGCCGCGACCAGCCAGACTGATCGCTCCAAGCTTTGCTGCGGGACTATCTCACCGCCGAGGCGCAGTAGCTGGCTCTCCGACATGAACTCGGCGAAGATCATGAACGCGCCGATCCCGCTGACGGCCGCGACCACCCCGATGAGCATGTTGCGGCGGCTGACTACCGCGCGCGTCGCCGACGGCTCGGCGGCGGCTGCCGCCAGCACCCGGGCCCGGAGTTCATCGCTCACGACGCTCCTCCCGCTTCGCGAACCGCAGCCCGCAACGCCACATAGGCGCGATGCGCTCTCAGCTTCACGGCGGTCACGGACGTTCCCAGTACCTCCGCGGCTTTCTTGAGACTCAGGCCTTCCTGCTGGAGAAGCCGGTACGCCGTTCGCTGGAGCTCGGGGAGCGCATCCATTCGCTGCTGCAAGCACTGCGCGAGGCGGCGCGCGTGCAGGACGTCCTCGGCGGTCTCCGTGGCCGCGTTGGGCTCGTGCGCCATCCGATCGTCGTCCGCCGGAGCCTCCGCGAACAGGCGCTGCTCCACGCGACGCCGTCGGGCACGGTCGGTCATCAGGCGGCGTGCAATGGCATAGGCCCACGGCAACACCGGGGCGCCCGATATGAACGATCCACGAGCCCGGTGCATGTGCAGAAGCGTCTCTTGCATCAGTTCCTCCGCAGCGAAGGCGTCCCGCGTGGCTTTGTGCAAGAAGCCCAGCAGGCGCGGCGCGATGGCGTCGTACAGCTCCCCGAAGGCAGCCTCGTCGCCCGTCGCGTAGCGCTCCATAGCCGCGTCGGCCCCGCCGAGCTCCAGGTCAGGCACCACGCTACTCCCAGAAATACGAGACTGGACCACGAAAGTTTCGCCCCCGAGAAAAAAAGTCGATCCGCCGATTTCGCGCGGTCTCACGGAAACGTTCACCCCGTTCGTCCGTAATCCGTCGACGAGGGCAGCTCGAGCTCGGGACAGGCCCCGCCTCGAAAACGGCCCTTCAGGAGAGATGCGTGAAGACGTCCAACAGGTTCAAGAACGGAGGTGCGTCAATGGAACGAGAAATAGGGAAGACCAAAGCATGGGTGGTGTCCTTTGCCATGGCGACACTGGCGCTGACGACGCCAGCGATCGCCTTCGCCGCGCCCCTTGTCTTCGACGCGGCCGGATCAGCGCCTGCCGACATCCAGGCCGCGGTCGAGGGATTCCGAAACTTCCTCGGAGCAGACAACAAGGTGGGCGGTACGTCCACGGGTGGCCGGCGCGAGATCAACTGGGACGGCGTCCCGGACCAGTTTGCCGCGCCGAACAACCTGCCGGCCAACTTCTTCAACAAGAACTCTCCGCGCGGCGTGGTCTTCTTCACGCCGGGGTCCGGCTTTCAGGTGAGCGGCAAGCAAGGAGTCGCGCCGGTTGAATTCGACAATCTCCGTCCGGACGCCTCGAACAAGCTCGCCGTTTTCAGCTCCCCGCGGCTGTTCACGGCGCTCGGGAGCCCGATCACGGAGATCCTGTTTTTCGTCCCGGGTACGGCCCAGGCGGCGACCAGTCGAGGCTTCGGCAGCGTCTTCACCGACGTGGACCGGGATGACAGCACGAAGATCGAGTACTTCGACGTCAATGGCGCGCTCTTGTTCAGCGGCTTCGTACCGGCGGCCAAGGGCCATGAGACCCTCTCGTTCCTGGGGGTCGCCTTCGACGCCGGCGAAGAGATCTTCCTCGTTCGGATTACCAGCGGTGATGTCGAGCTCGGGGGCGATAACCGCGGAGGCCGTGATCTCGTCGTGATGGACGACTTCATCTACGGCGAGCCTCAGCCTCTGCCCTGAGGCACACACGGCGCGTCGGCCCATTGGACCGACGCGCCGTCCATCGCTCAGTGCGCTAGCGGGTCCGGGCGGAGCTGGAAGTGCACGACGAGCGGGCTCGCCAGCGTCCGGCCGGGCGCGCCGGGGCTCGGCGCATCCACGCCCTCGATGTGCATCGGCGTTCGATTGCCTGAGGTCACCCACAGGCCTCTCCCTTTCCAGCCCCGACCTGGATCGTCGATGCGGCCGTCGATGCCCTTGGCGAAGAAGCCCATGGGGTAGGGGACTCGCAGCTCGACGACCTTTCCGTACGTGAGGACATGCAGTGAATCGGAGAAGTTACCGGTTCCGATCGGCGCGTTCGCGCCGAGACCCAGGATGTCGTGCTGATCGACCCACGTGTAGTACGGGCCCTCGGCGGCGCCGTCGCGGCCGGCGAACGCGGGTCCGGGAATCGGATAGAACGTCCAGCCCTCGGGACACAGATTTCCTTCCGCCGCGCCGGGGCCGTTGAGGCGCCCCCGGCACTTGCGACGATCGAAGCCGGCGATGTGACCGCTCGCCAGCGTCACCCACGCCACACCGTGGCGATCGATGTCGAAGCCGCGCATGCCGTAACCGGGAGGCGGGACCTTGTAGACCTCCGTCAGCGCCGTCTCCGGCGGGTTCGAGCCCGGCGCGAGCCGCAGCACGTATCCGGGATGACCGATGTTCGAGCCCCAGATGGATCCGTCGACCGGGTTGTAGGCGATGCCGTAGAAGCCGAGACCGATCCGCTTGTCCTTGGCGGGATCTTCGGGCTGGTTCGGCTCGACATAGGCATCGCGCTTGCCGTTTCCGCTGGTGTCGACCACGAGCGATGTCCAGCCCTGCGACTTCCCGGCATCGCGCGTCTCCCAGAACTTCTTGGTGTTGACCCAGCCGACGATGGCCAGATCGTTCTGGAGGTTGTTGCTGAGCCACAGCGTGTTGTCGGCGTCCTCGGCAAAATTCAGATGGTGCGTGCCGAAGCACGTGTCGATGAACGCGAACTGCCTGGTTTTCGGGTCGTACACGGTGACCTGCCGCGAGTTCTGCACGAACCCGTCGGGCGTTCCCGTGAGCGGATAGGCCTTTGCCGACGGGTGACCCGACGCGGCCGCGCAGTACGCGGGAGGATTCTTCGGCGAGCGGCTCTGCGCGGTGAAGTACACGCGCCCGTCCTGATCCATCATCGGGTTGTGCGCGTTGACTCGCGAGTCCCACACTTGCTCGGTGCCGAAGTAAGGCGACGGCGACACGACCGGGTTCGCCAGCGCCGAGCTCGGGGCATCCTGGTCGCGGACCGGCACGCGCATCGTGGTCTTCGTGATCTTGATCGGGTCGAGGATCGGCAGGTCGTCCGTGCTGAGCTCGGCGGCCCCGTAGATCAGGCCGAAGGCGTTGACGGTAGGTTTCCGTCGATCAGTCACGATCAGATCGTGAAGGTAGTACTTGGGGGAGAGCCAGTCGTACACGGTCACGACGATGTTGCGCTCGACGCCATGCGGCCGCGGCGGCGCCGACGTCGGCAGCTCGCCGGCGCGGATGCGATCGGTCCACTCGGCCAGCCGGCGGATGTGTCCGCCGTCCGAGGTGTTGAGCGTGCCGATGGTCCGCACCATGGTGCCGCCGCCCGGTCCTGACTGCAGGCGCCGCGTCCACGCCTCGACCGAGCTCGAGAACCGGCCCAGCGATTCGGGCATCTCGCGCGTCGCCTTGTCGCCGAGCTGGTGACAGTTACCGCAGCCGTTGAGCTGAACGGCGTTGAGCCACTGCTCCTGGCTCTTGAACGCGACCGGCATCCCGTTGCCCTCAGGACCGGTTCCCGGGAACAGGCTCCTGTCCGGGATCTTCAGCATGGCGAACCAGTAGATGGCGGGATAGTACGCCGCGGCCGCGCCGGCGGTCGGCGCCACGACGGCGTTCAGGTTCACGATCTGACCGCGCGCGCTCTTGACCTTCGGCGAGTCGACCAGCCCGTAGCCCCGCACCCACAGGCTGTAGGTCGCCTGCGGCAGGTCGGGGATCACGTAGCGTCCCTGGTCGTCCGTGACCGCGATCTTCGCGAAGCGCGTGCCGAGCTCTTGAGTCTCCGCGATCACCCAGACGCCGGCCTCGGGTCCGTTCTTGCTGGTGACCACGCCGCCGATGTCGTCGGCGTCGATCTGCACCGCCGGCGGTACCTGCTGGGCGCTTGGCCCGGCTCCTGGCCACGCGGCCCAGATCGCGACGAGACCGACCACCGCCGCACTCGCACACAGCAGATCTCGCTTCGTCATGTGACGTCCTCCTGGCTCGCGTTGCGTCTCAGCGATCTCGAATCCAGCGGACGAGCATGTCCGCCAGCACGCGCTCGCGCCGCTGAAAGCTGTGGCGCGCGCCCGGGATCACGGAGCCGGTGAACGCGCGGGCTCGCGTCGCGTTCTGTCGGAATGCCGTGACCACGTCTCGGGCCGGGCGATCGAGGAACTCGTCGCGGCTGCCGACGATCGCGACGATCGGGAGCCGGACGGCCCGAAACGCCGTCCAGCGGGCGCCGGCCCGGTAGTAGGGAAACACATCCTCGACCTCACCGGGGCGATACAGGCTGATATAGCGGCGAGCGCTCCAGTAGCCCCACGCGCGCGGCACCAGGCCCTGGGGATAGCGCCGGGCGATTCGTTGCGCGGTGGCCACGCGACGGCGAAGCTCGCGCCAACCGAGCCGCTTGGCCTCGGCCGCCACGTCGGAGACCGGTCCGAGCAGGACGATTCCCACGACGCGCCGATCGCGGGGCCGGCTCGCGTAATACAGAACCTTGTTGGCGCCCGTCGAATGCCCGGCCAGCACTACGCGCCGATAGCCGCACTGCCCGACGAACGCCAGCACCGTCCGGATGTCCTCGACGCAGTCGACGAAGCGCTCGTAGGCCGCCCCGGCCATCCGCCGACCGCCACGCGCGACGACGTCGTGGCCGCGCGTGTTGAACTTGAAGTAGCCGATGGCGGCGGCGTTGAGCCTGGTTGAGAGCTCTCGGGTCAAGGTCGGCCCCGACGAGAAGACCGAGCCGAGCCCGTGCACCAGGACCAGCGCGGTGCGCGGGCGACGCTTCGGCTCGGTGACGACGCCGTCGAGCCAGACGCCGTCCCGCGTTTTCAGGCGCACGAGGGACACCGGGACCCCGACCGGCCGCGGCATGGCCGGACATTCACCCGATTCCAGGCGCCGGTCAAGCGGGGACCTTGACAGCCCTCTCGCCCCGGCGCCATCCTCCGGCGATGGCCGACTATCGCGCCGCTTCCAACGATCGCCAGCCCTCCAAGGCCGAGCTGCTCGAGGCGCTCGCGACGAGCCGCGACGAGGTGGTGGCTCTCGTGCGCTCGCTCCCACCCCAGCGACTCGAGGAGGGACGCTACGAGAACGGCTGGAACGGGCGGCAGATCCTCGCCCACATCGCGTCGATCGAGTGGACCTACCCGCGCTTGATCGACATCGCGCGGACGCCTCCGGCCGAGGAAACGACACCGCCCACCCGCGCTATGAGGGGCGGCAACGAGGCCTACAACGACCGCCAGGTGTCCAAGCGCGCGCACCTCACCGTGCCCGAATTGCTCGCCGAGTTCGAGACGAACCGGGCCGCCACCATCCGGGCGGTCGAGGCCGCCGACGAGGCGCTCTTCGCGCGCCCGATCCGCTCGGCAGGCGGCGTGGTCGGGCCGCTCGCTCTGGTCTTCCAACAGATCGCCGTGGCCCACGTGCTGGGCCACGCGCGCGACATCGCCGGAGGCTCCTGACCCATGGCTGACCCGAACGCGCGAGGCCCGCTCCACGACGTGCGCGTCCTCGACCTGACCGAGCACATGGCCGGCCCGTACTGCGCGATGATCCTGGCCGACATGGGCGCCGAGGTGATCAAGCTCGAGCGACCCGGCAAGGGCGATTCGTCTCGCGCCATGGGCGACGGCTCCGAGCGCAACCCGTACTTCCGCTACATCAACCGCAACAAGAAGAGCCTGTCGCTGGACTACAAGGACGGGCGGGGCCGCGAGATCTTCTTGAAGCTGGTCGCGGCGATGGACGTCTTGGTGGAGAACTATCGGCCGACCGTGATGGATCGCGCCGGGCTCGGCTGGGACGCGCTGAGCCAGGTGAACCCGCGGCTGATCTACGCGCAGCTGTCCGGCTTCGGCTCCGACGGCCCGTATCGGGAGAAGGGCGGCTTCGACCTGATTGCCCAGGGGATGGGCGGCATCATGCACGTCACGGGCGAGCCGGACGGCCCGCCCACGTCGGTCGGCCTGCCGATCTGCGATCTCGGGACCGGCATGTGGGGGGCTCAGGGCGTGCTGGCCGCGCTCTACGAGCGCCAGCGCACCGGGCGAGGCCAGAAGATCGAGTGCTCGCTGCTCGAGACGGCGATCGCCTTCTCGTCCTGGACCAGCGCGGGCTGGCTGGCCGACCACGTGGAGCCCGTGCGCATGGGCTCGCGGCATCGCCAGAACGCGCCGTACCAGCGCTTCGAGACGAAGGACGGCTACATGATGATTGGCGCGGCCGGCCAATCGATCTGGGAGCGCTGCGCCCGCGCGCTCGGCCATCCGGAGTGGCTGGCCGACCCACGCTTCGCGCGCGGCCAGGAGCGGCGCAAGCATCGCGCCGAGCTCGAGAAGGAGATCGTCGCCGTGCTGACGACCGCGCCGACCGCGCACTGGATCAAGGTGCTGGACGACGCGGGCGTGCCGTGCGGGCCCGTGTACAACTACCAGCAGCTCTTCGCCGACCCGCAGGTGCGCCACCGCGAGATGGTGGTGAACGCCGACGATGCGGAGCTCGGGCGCGTGCCGCACATCCGCACCCCGATCCGGATGTCGACGGCCTCGGTGGCGGTGCGCCGGACCGCGCCCCGGCTCGGCGAGCACACCGACGAGATCTTGAGGGGACTCGGCGTGGCGCCGGGCGACATTTCCGCACTCCGCCGCGACCGCGTGATCTGAGGGATCCACTCGCCCGGGCTGACAGGGGCCGGCCCGCTGTATAATTGGCCCCGAGCTTCGGGCCGCGAGACGTTCAGCGGGGAGGGCGATTTATGCTGACACGCGAAGAGAACGAGCTCATCACACGCATCAGCGCCGGCACACCGATGGGTAACACGCTGCGCCGGTACTGGATTCCGGCCCTGCTTGCCTCGGAGCTGCCGGAGCCGGACTGTCCGCCCGTGCGCGTCAAGCTCTTGGGCGAAGACCTGGTGGCCTTCCGCGACACGGAGGGGCGCATCGGGCTTCTCGAGGAGCTCTGCCCGCATCGCCGCGCCTCGCTCTTCTTCGGCCGCAACGAGGAATGCGGGCTCCGGTGCGTCTACCACGGCTGGAAGTTCGACGTGACCGGCCGCTGCGTGGACATGATGAACGAGCCGGAAGAGCTCTCGTTCAAGCAGAAGATCCGCCAGCCGTCCTACCCCACGGTCGAGATCGGCGGCCTCGTCTGGACGTATATGGGCCCGCCCGATCGGGAGCCGCCGCTGCCCAAGTTCGCGTGGACCCAGTCGCCGCCGACGCACCGTCACGTGTCGAAGGTGATCGAGGAGTGCAACTGGCTGCAGGCGCTCGAGGGCGGCATCGACACATCGCACGCGCCGATCCTGCACCGGCTCATCACGACCAATTCCAAGCGCGGCGGCATCAGCCCGGCCAGCGCGTTCGTGCGTGGCAAGGCGCCGAAGCTCGTCGTCGATCTCACGGACTGGGGCTATCAGTACTCGGGTCTCCGGCCGCTGGACGACGCCGAGATGCACATCCGCACCTATCACTTCGTGATGCCCTTCCATCAGATCCGTCCGTACCAGACGCACAAGGGCTTCGAGGCGGTGGCCGGTCACATCTGGGTGCCGATGGACGATGACAACACGATGGTCTACAACTGGCACCACAGCACCACGGCAGAGCCACTCGACGAGGAGGATCGCCTCGAGCGGCGCTCGGGCAACGGCCCCGATCACGTGGACCAGAAGACCTTCCGCTCGAAGGCCAACCGCCAGAACAACTACCTCCTGGACCGGCGCGTGCAGAAGACGGAGACGTTCACCGGGATCGACGGCATCAACACGCAGGATCGCGGAATCCAGGAGAGCATGGGCCGCATCGTCGATCGCAGCAAGGAGCACCTGGGGCCGGCCGACAAGGCCATCATCCAGGCGCGCCGTCTGCTGCTCGAGGCCGTGAAGACCGTGCAGGACGGCCGCGCGCCGCGCGGCGTCGGGCCGAGCTATTACACGCTCCGGGCCGCCGAGGGCGTGGTCCCACGCGACGCCGACTGGCGCGAGATCTTGACGCCGGAGATGGCGACCGCCGAGATCCTCCAGACCGTCTAGCTTCTATCGCGCTGCGACGGCGCGGGAGGGGTTGAGAGTCCCCTCCCGCGCCGCCAGTTACTGCGCCCGCGGGTGCAAAACGTCGATCGCGTAGCCCACGTCGAGCGGGTCGCCGAACCACCCAGGTATTGCGGTCCTCGCGTGAAGCATCAGACCTCCAGTCTCGTGGCGTGCTCGCAGAACCTTGATCGGATCGTCAGGTATCCCGGGACTGCACGGCGCATCCGGGAGCACCCGTCCGTCGGGACGCGCAAATCGGAGTTCACCGTCGGGTAGACGCTCAACCCGATAACCTTCCTCGTGCACCGCCCGGTGATGCCGACGGCACAGCAGCGCCAGATTGCCAAGCGTCGTCGGGCCGCCTTGCGCCCAGTGATGGATGTGATGGGCCTGGCCTGCGCGCACGCCACAGCCCGGGAAGCGGCACCCATGGTCGCGATGGAGCAGGGCGCGCCGGATCGCCGGCGGAATCGTGCGGGTCCGGGTGACGACTTCCACGACGCGACCGTCCCGGCCGTGCTGCACGACCACGCGGCTCGCGTCGCACGCCAAGCGGCGTGACGTTTCCGCGGAAACGTGGGTCCCGTCCTCGGGCACGGACTGACCGACGGCTTCCGAGTCCGCCAGGACCGGGGCATCGACGTGGACCACGACCTGATATCGTTCAGCCGGCGCGCCAGGATCGATACCGGTTTTGGAGGCCTCTCCGCGGCGCGAAAAGCCACGATCGCGATGAGATGCGGAGTTCTCGCGATGCCGCGCCGAGCTAGGCATGGTGACCGAATGCAGATCCCTGGACGGGATTCTCGGCACGCCGGTGACATGCGGCGAGAGCGCTCGGGGGAATCTGTCAAGAGTCGAAATTATCAGACAGTCGAAATTATCGGACAGTCGAATTGACGGAGCCCTGTCCGCGGCGACCTAGCACCGCCGCGACGCAGGTGTCAAGGGCGGGACGGCGCTGTAGAATGGTCGCCCACATGGAGCTGGCGACCGTCGCCTCGTCTGGCAACGTCATGATCACTAATGCCGCCGTCTCGCCGCGGGGCCGGCTGTTCGGCAATTTCCCGCGCTGGACGGACGTGCCCACGCCATCGGTCGGCGAGGCCACCGCGGACGGCACCTTCGGGCCGTTTCCCGGCGGCGACTGGAACGAGTGGCGGCCGGGCCTCTCACCCCAGGAGCGATTCGTGTGCACGCACGGTCTGCACGCCGACCGCGACAACAACCTGTGGGTCATCGACGACGCGTCGCCGCATCACGGCATGATGGTCGAGGGCGGGGCGAAGCTCGTGCAGATCGACCTCGAGACGAACCGCGTGCGCCGCATCTACGCGCTCGGTCCCGAACTGGCACCGCCAGGCGCGGTCCTGAGCCACATGCGGGTCGACGCGCGCTTCCTCTACGTCACCGACTCGGGCTTCGGCGTCATCCTCGTGATCGATCGCGCCTCGGGTCGCGGTCACCGGGTGCTGGAAGGCGCACCGTGCTCGCGAGCCGATCGCAGCATCACGCCCGTCATCCACGGCAAGCCCATGACGCATCCGGACGGCCGGGTTCCGGTGATCAACCTGTCGCATCTCGAGCTGAGCCCGGACGGTGCCTGGATGTACTTCACGCCGCTCTTCGGACCGATGCTCTGGCGCGTCGAGACGAGATATCTACGAGACCCGGCGCTGGCCCGCGAGGCCGCTGCGCACGTCGAGGCGGTTGTCGCGATCCCGCCCGTCACCGGCATCACCAGCGACGCGGCTGGCACGCTCTACTTCTCGGCGTTGACCGAGGACGGTGTTCTCAAGATGGGGGCGGACCGGAAGCTCCAGACGGTGATCCGTGACGATCGGATCAGCGGCCCCAACGAGGGGAGCATCGGACCCGATGGCTGCTACTACTTCCCGAACTCGCAGGCGCCGCGCGTGAATCGCCCGTACGAGGTGTTCAGGATCTCGCTCTCGTGAGCCCCGCGTCCTTTCTGACCTCGCGAACACGCCTGGCCGCCGAGGGGATCGGCAAGCCGGTGCTTCGCAAGGAGGACGCGCGCCTGCTGACGGGCGGCGGCTGCTACAGCGACGACGTCAATCTGCCGGGCCAGGCCTACACGTGCTTCGTGCGCTCGCCGCACGCGCACGCGCGCATCACGCGCATCGACGCCACCGCCGCGCTCGCCACGCCGGGCGTGATCGCCGTGCTGACCGGGCGTGATGCCGCCGCCGACGGGGTCAGACCCCTCACGCACTCGCCGATGCCGGGGAATCCGTACGAAGACATCATCCGGCAGGCCGATGTGCTGTTCGTGGCCCCGCATCCGCCGATGGACGCCGAGCGTGCGCGCTTCGTGGGCGCCATCGTCGCCATGGTCGTCGCCGATTCGCAGGCGGCCGCGCGCGACGGGGCCGAGCGTGTCTCCGTGGACTGGGAGCCCTTGCCCGCCGTGACGCGGAGCCTCGCCGCCGCCTCTCCGGACGCTCCGGTCATCTGGACCGAGGCGAAGTCGAACGTGAGCGTCGATACGAAGGCCGGCGACCAGGCGGCCGTCGAGCGCGCGTTCGCGCGCGCCGCCCACGTCGTGACGTTCGAGACGTGGGTGCATCGGGTGACCGGTGTGCCGATGGAGCCGCGCGCGGCGGTCGGCGTGTGGGACGCGGCGAGCGGCCGCTACACCATCCATGCCGGGGCGGGCGGCCTTGGGCGGACCCAGACCGGCGTGGCCGGAGCGCTCGGCGTTGCCGAGAGCGCGGTTCGAGTGACGGCCCGCGAGGTCGGCGGCAACTTCGGCACTCGCAATAGCTGTTACGTCGAGTTCGCGCTGGTCGCGTGGGCCGCGCGGCGGCTCGGGCGGCCGGTGAAGTGGACGGGCGAGCGGCGCGAGGCGTTCATGGCCGACTACGGCGGCCGCGACCTCGCCGTCCGCGCCGAGCTGGCGCTCGACGCCGACGGGACGTTTCTCGGCTTTCGCAGCGACAACACCAGCAACGTCGGTGCCCACGCCGTCTCGTTCCACCCGCTCAACAAGGGCATGGCGATCTCGACCACGGTCTACCACGTGCCGGCGGTGTCGATTCACGGTCGCGCCGTCGTCACCAACACGTCGCCGACCACGCCCTACCGGAGCGCCGGACGCCCGGAGGTCATGTTCGTCATGGAGCGGCTCATCGACCTGGCGGCGCGCCGCCACGGGTTTGACCGCGTCGAGCT
>Ga0307470_10000855_pt1 | contig 12780 bp, 6 predicted proteins | sample atmos_gasesAM3C__FD_204565 | JGI IMG/M metagenome (GOLD analysis project Ga0307470, IMG submission 204565) | Hardwood forest soil microbial communities from Morgan-Monroe State Forest, Indiana, United States - atmos_gasesAM3C_05 | ecosystem: Environmental > Terrestrial > Soil > Temperate forest... | reverse complement strand
ATATCGGACTGGCGCAACTACGGCCAATGGCTGGAAGACGGCGGATTGACGGTCACTCAGCGCGCCAACAAGCGCTGGCACGAGACGCTGGACCGCTATTCCGCGCCGGCGCATGACCCGGCGAAGGTCGAGGCGCTGACGGCGTTCGCCGCGCGGCGCAAGGATGAGGGCGGCGCGAGCCCCGTTTCCTGACGCCGCGGGCGCTTCACACCAATTGCCGGGGAATTTTTCTCTCCCACACCCGCGTAAAGACCTGCTCCTCGCCGTTGAAGGCCGTCATCTCTCCCCGGAGCACGAAGTCGGATGGCGTGGTCGTGATCTTGGACGTCGCAATGACGCGAGGACTCCACTCGCCCCTCTGCCAGCCGATCAGATATCGAGTGGTGATCGATCCCCCCGTCCCGTCCTCGCCGATTTCACTGCGGACGGTGGCCTTCCCGATCAGCCGCGTATCGACGGCGGTGAGCAGCACCGTCCCGTCGCCCACTTCGTGGCGAATGACTTGCCGCTTGGTGACCGCATCCCACTCGACGGTATGAACGCCCGGATTCGAGCTCACCGGTTCGATCGCGACCTTGGGGACGAACGGCGGACCGAACGGACGCAATTGCGCATCGGCGGCGCGCAAGGGCCTGACCGGAAGCGTCAGCCGGGTCGAGCCGGTGAACACGGTGAGCCGCACCGGTTCGGGCGCCGGCAGAATCAGCGGCCAATAGGTCGTGGACAGGGACAGCCGAATGCAGCTTCCCGCGTGAAAACGGTGAGCGGCATTGTCGAAGGACAGTTTGACCGTATAGCGCCGGCCCGGCGTCAGCGGCGAAGGGGCCTCGTCGCTGTCGCGGTGGCACAGATTCAAAATCGCATAGCTGACTCTGCTCGATTCGCCGGTGGGCAGCACCTCGTTCAGCCGCACCGCGAGGAAGGCAACCGGTTTGTCGGCCGCCACGTCGAGCGTCACCGTGCAGGCGCCGAGAATCTCGATCGGCGCATCCAGCGGCGGCGAATCGAACACCAGAGATCTCGCATCATCGAGGCGCTGATCGGAAGGCAGTTCGGTATTCAAGTCCTCGGCCGCGCCGGCGCCGGACGGGCACCACGCTCCGCTCGCGCTCCCGACCGTCTGCACCGGATTCAAGAGCACGCGCTGCTCGGGCGCCGGGCTTGCAGCGAGCTGCGCTCGGCCGGTGAGAAAATAGGCCTGCTCGGTCATTCGCTGGGACGGCCAGGTCTCTTCGGCAGCCCAATATCCGGGAACGCCCGGCTCGCCCGGGGTCGCCGACTTGTCCTGCATCCACACGCGCAGCATCGGCTCGTTCATGATTCCGGTGTCGGCGCCTTTCAGCCAATGGTCCCACCAGCGCAGCGCCTCGTCGAGATAGCCGATGGCGGGACCCGGCACGCCCTGGTGAGGATAGATATGCGTCCACGGCCCCACCAGACCCTTGCGCGGGACATTCAAGCCTTTGAGCAGGCGAAAAATGGAATTCTTGTACGCATCCACCCAGCCGCCGATCGCGTAAACAGGGCAGGTGATCCGGCCGTAGTCTTCGATCACCGATCCGTGTTTCCAGAACGCGTCGCGGTGCTGATGATCGAACCAGCGGTCGAGGTTGAAATCGACGGCGTTCAGCCGTTCCAACCAGGAGCGGCGCCAGGCATCGCGGCCGGTGATCGCCGGATCCGAGGGTTGCCCCTGAATGGCCAGGAATACGGTTCCCCAGCCGAACATGTCGTTGACGATGCATCCGCCCTTGTAATGCGCATCGTCGGCGTATCGATCGTCGGTGGAACAATGCGTGATGATGGCCTTCAGCGCCGGCGGACGCCGGGCGGCGACCTGGAGTGAGTTGAATCCACTCCATGAAATTCCCTCCATGCCGACCGCGCCGCTGCACCAGGGCTGCGAGGCAATCCAGCGGATGATTTCGACGCCGTCATCCTGCTCCTGTTTGACGTATTCATCGAGAGGCCGCCCTTCCGAATCGCCGGAGCCGCGGATGTCGACTCGTACGCAGGCGTAGCCGCGGCTCGCGTAGTAGGGAAAACGGGCGTCATCGTCCGGCCGCGTGAACAGGCGCGCAAAATACGGGCAGTAGTTGAAGATCGCCGGTACCCGGTGCCGCCCGGCATTCTCCGGCAGCCAGATGCGGGCGGCGAGCCTCACCCCATCCGGCATGGGAATCCACGTGTTGTCGATCTCGCGCACTGCGCCCGCGGGCGCGGATGAGCCGCTGCGCGCGAATGCGGGTGCTGCGGCCCCGGCGGCGGCCGTCAGCAGTGCTGCATTCAATCCCAAGATGAGCTCGCGGCGGCTGCACTCGATCGTCTCTTTGTCCTTGTCTTGCACGAAATTTCTCCGGGTCGAGGTCGAGGGTTACTGGCTACGCCCGCATTTTCAGGCCGAGCGGATCATACGGCGGCTCGCGCAGAATTCGGGCCGGCAGCCGTTGCGACAGAACCTGCACATACATGTCCCGTGCCGGTTGCGCCTCGATCTCGGCCGGGAGATAGGCAAAGCCGAGGGCGGTCCCGACCGTGTGGCCGAAGGCAGCCGAGTTGAGCCGGGCAATCGGTTGCCCACCGATGAAAACCGGCTCTCCGCCCACCGGGTCGGGATCGGAGGATTCGATCGCCAACAAGGTCAGCCGCCGGCGCGGAGCCTGCGAACGTTCTCGAAGGACCGCCTCCCTCCCCACGAACGGACCCTTGTCGACGCTGACGAAGCGCGCCAGGCGCGCCTCGTCGGCGGTGTAGTCGGACGAATATTCGCGTCCCCACGTGCCGTAGCTTTTCTCGAGCCGCAGCGAGTTGAGCGCGCGCAGGCCGAAATGACGCAGTCCGAGCGGAGCGCCGGCCTCCAATAGAGTCTGATACACATGCCGTTGCTCATCCGAGGCCATATAGATCTCATACCCGAGTTCCCCGGTGAACGACAACCGCAGCACCAGGGTGTTGGCCAGCCCGACGCTCAGATGCCGGGCGCGCAAGAACGGCAAACCGGCCGTCGATACATCCGCCGCCGTCGCTCGAGCGAGCAGCTCGCGGGCGCGCGGGCCGGCAATGCAAAAGCCGCACAGTTCATGGGTGCGGCTGCGGATGGAGATGCCGGCGGCCGGAGGCAATCGCTGGTGCAGCCAGCGCAGATACAGCGCCTCCGCGCTCGGCGAGCCGAACATCAGAAAGCGGTCGGAATCGAGGCGTACGACGGTGACGTCGCCGAGAATTCGTCCGCGCGGCCACAGCATGGGACACAGGGAGATGCGGCCGACGTCGGCGGGAATCCGGTTGGCGAGGATGCCGTCGAGCCAAGCGCCGGCGCCGGCGCCTGCGATCTCGAGCTTGCTGTACGCGGAAGTCTCCCAGAGGCCGACGGCCTCGCGCACCGCGCGGCACTCGGCGGCGACCGGCTCGAAGGCCTCTGAACGATGGAACGACGGCTTCTCATGCGCTTGCCCGGCCGGCGCAAACCACAGCGGAACCTCGAATGCGGCGCCCACTCCGAACACCGCACCGGCGGCAGCGAGCCGGTCATAGACCGGCGAGGTGCGCAAGCCGCGCGCCGCCGGCAATTCCTCGTTCCAGCACGGCAGAATGAAGCGCCGCTGATAATTCTCCCGGGTCTTGGCGCGCACATAGGCCGCGTTGGCGAAATCGCCGTAGCGGCAGACATCCATGGCGAACACGTCCATGCCGGGTTCCCCGTCGATGATCCAGCGCGCGACCGCGAGCCCGATGCCGCCGCTCTGCGACAGTCCCATCATGCAGCCTGCGGCCACGAAGGCGGTCTGGTGCTCCGGCAACGGCCCGATGATGGGATTCCCGTCGGGTGTGAACACCATGCCCCCGTTCACCACGCGCTTGACCCCGGCGCGCAGCATGACCGGCATGCGCTCCAACATTTTTCCCAGGGGCGCGACGATCCGGTCGACATCCGGCGGCAGCAGCTCGACGCCGAAGTCCAGCGGCGTCCCGTCGAGCGCCCAATGCCGGCAGTCCTGCTCGTAAGTGCCGACGAGCAGACCTTTTCCCTCCTGGCGCAAATACACCGCGCCGTCGAAATCCACCGTAAAGGGAATCTCCCGGCCGAATGCGGCCAGTTCCGGAATCTCGTTGGTGATGAGATATTGGTGCTCCATGGGCACGATGGGCAGCTCGATCTGCATCAGCCGCCCGACCTCGCGCGCCCACAGTCCCGCGGCGTTGACGATGTATTCCGCCCGCAGCACCCCGTTCGGGGTGGTGAGCTCCCATTCGCCGCCGAGTCGGCGAATCGCCGTCACCGGGGTGTGCCGATAGATCTCCGCTCCCGCATCCCGGGCCGCCTTGGCGTAGGCCTGGGTGACCCCGCTGGGATCGACGTTCCCGTCGTTCGGATCGAACATCGCGGCGCGGTAGTGCGATGTCTCTATGAGGGGATTACGGGCCCGCACCTCGTCGAAATCGATGAAGTGCAGTCCCACCTTGAGATGCTGCGCCTTGGCGTACTCGGAATTGAAGAATTCCACTTCGTTGTCCGTCACCGCCAGATAGATGCACCCCGTCTGGTGCAGGCCGCAGGACACGCCCGAGATGCGTTCGATCTCCTTGTAGAGATCGATGGTATAGGCCTGAAGCGCGGCGACGTTCGAATCTCCGTTCAGGGTATGCACGCCGCCGGCCGCGTGCCAGGTCGATCCCGCGGTCAGTTCCGCGCGTTCCAGCAGCACCACGTCACGCCAGCCGAATTTGGTCAGGTGATAGAGAACGCTCGCGCCGACGACGCCTCCGCCGATGACCGCTACCCGCGCATGAGTCTTCATGGTGAATTTATCCTCGCTCACCCAGCCGCTGCAGGCAGGGTCGCGTTGCCGGCTCGCTCGAGTCCGCCGACCAGATGCTTGGCGCACAGCCAATAGTGCCAAGCGGCCCAGAAGCCCACGAAGCCTAAGGGAACGAGAGCATGGCGAAGCGACTCGGCGCCGTAGGCCGATGCGACAGAATCGCTCGCAAAGCCGACCACTTGCGGCGCGATGACGAGGTTGGCGATGTTGCTGGTGAACAGCATGATGGCGACGGTCTGGGCGCGCATCGAAGCGGGAACCAGATTCTGCAGGAGCGCAAACGTCGGCCCGAACGCCGCGTACGACAGCGGGATGAAGATCCAAAGCATCCTGATCGCAGCGCCGGCGGAGGTTGCACGATACGCGGCGATGGAAGGCACCGTGGCAATGAGGATCACCGCGGCGACGAACCAGGGAACCGAGCGCGCGTCGCGCCGCGCGAGCATCCCCAGAACCAACAGGGTCAGCAGCATGACCGAGGTGCCGCCGAGCCCATGCATGAGCGACAGCGCACCGCCGGCGTCGCCCAAGGTCATGTGGTGCGAGCGCACCAGATAAGATGGGGTCCACCACATCAAGCCCCAGGCCCAGAGCGTGAATACCGTGGCGCCCATCAATGCGTGCAGCAGCGCGGGTTGGTGTTGGATGAATCGCAGGGTATCGAGGAAGCTCGCCTGGGCGGGCGGCGGCGATTCATCGAGGCGTCCGCGCTCCGGTTCGCGGACCGTGAGGGCGATCAAGACCGCGAGGATGATGCCCGGCACCCCGAGCACGAAAAACGCCGCCCGCCATCCCCACGCATCGCTGACGTAGCCTGCGCTCGAACCCAGCATCGAACCGAGCGATGCACCCATTCCATACACCGTCATTGCCAGCGCCCGTTGGCGCCACGGAAAGTAGTCGGACACGAGCGATGTCGACGGAGGCGTTCCGCCGGCCTCGCCGATGCCGACCCCGATGCGCGCGAGCATCAGCTGCGAGAAATTCTGCGCCATTCCGCAGCAGGCGGTCATGAGGGACCACGCGCCCAGCGCAATGGCGACCATGGTGCGGCGGTTGGCGCGGTCGGCCAGGGCCGCCAGGGGAATCCCGGCCGTCACATAGAACAGCGCCAACGAGGTGCCGGTCAGAAAGGCGATGCTCGAATCCGACAATCCGAGCGCGGCCTTGATCGGCTCGATCAAGGTCGACATGACGAACCGGTCGGCGATGCTGACCGCGTAAACCAGCGTCAATACCACCAGCACGTACCAGCGCTGCGCGGCGGTCGGATACTGTCTCATCGTAATGCCGCGCCCGCTCAGAATTTCACATGCGCATGGACACCGATGGTACGCGGGCGGCCCCAGTACTCGACGTTTCCGGGTTGGAAGTCCCCGTAGGTGTTGACATCGATGAGGCTGATCAGCCGGTTGCTGGTGAGATTCGTACCGTACAGCGTCACCGACCATCGATCGGTCACGTACCCCAGCGAGGCGTTGAGCAGCACCGATGAAGGAATCCTCGCGTAGAAGAACGACTGCGGACTGAAGTCCGTGAAGGCGTCGCTGCGGTACGTATAGTCGGTCGAGATTTGGATTTTCCCGCGCGGCAGCGGCACCTCGTATTGTCCCGAGGCAGTGACGATGGTGCGCGGGAAGAACGGTGCGCGGTCGCCGTCGACGGCGCCGAGATTCGGAATCGGCCCATTCGCCGTGGCATCGGTGAAGGATCCGCTGAGTCCCAGTGTCAGAGCGCTGCTCGCCCGCACCTTCGCCTCCAACTCCACCCCCTGGCTTTTGACCTTGCCGGCATTCTGCGTAAAGTTGTATCCGCAGGGGAGGTTGTGAATGGTTTGTACGTCATCCCATTTGACGTAGAAACCGTCGATGTTCATCACCAGGCGGCCGTCGGCGAAGGTGCCCTTTTCACCGAGCGTATAGCTCCAGAGGTGGTCGGGACCGAACGACTGCGGCGATTCCTTGAGCCCCAGGGCGGCGAGAGCATCGGCGCAGAAGTTGATGGGCGCCGGCTCGTTGACGCCGCCGTAGCGGAAGCCGCGCGCGGCTTCGCCGAAGACCATCACTTGATCCGTGATTCGGTACGTCAGCACGCCGCGCGGATTGACGCCCTTGGATCTCTGCTGGCCGCTTCCGGTGTCCGGACTGCCCGGCGCGATCGCCCCGGCGACTCCGGTGAAAAACAAGCTGAAGTCATCCTTGAAATCGAAGTAGCGGGCTCCCAGCGTCACATCGAGCCGGGGCAAGATCGAATAGGTCGCCTCGCCGAAGAGCGCGAATTGCCGTTCGACCAGATTGATCGTTCCATAGAACGGCGTGTCGGGCGCCGGCGTTCCATAGTCCGTCTGGGAATTGAAGGCCGGGTCGCCGATTTCCGCACCGAAGGTGGAATCGAAGCCCGGCGACACCAGGTTCTGCGGATAGAACTGCGAATCGCGCTCGAAGTAAGCGCCGGCGATCCAGCGCAGCGGTTGATCGGGCCGGCCGACGAGGCGCAGCTCTTCCTGGAATTTGTGAAGGTCGTTGCCATTGACATTGCCTGCCGGCAGCCGGGTCCCGGGAGTGAGCAAGCTCTCGTCGATGGCCTCGAAGCTCTCGTCCTCGGCGATATGGCGCTGCGTATACGACGTCGAGGAAATCAGGTGGGCGAACGACACATCCCAATCCGCCGTCACATTGTAGAGCTTGAAATAGTCGCTCAACTGTTCGGGGGTCAAGGACGCGTAGGTGTAGTCGCCGAGCTGCGGGTAGACGGCATTGCGGCCGAGGGCGTTGAGCCGCGCCAAAGTGGCGCTGGCGTCGACGGTCAGCGTGTCGACGGGCGACCAGCGTACGCTCAAGCGTTCTTGCGTGGAATACACCGGATTGGCATCCCGCCGGTGCAGCTCGGTATTGTCGATATAGCCGGAATCATCGCTCCGGTAGAGCACGAGCCGGGCCGCCAGCCGATCCGGGATGAGCGGCAGGTTGAGCATCGCCCGCTCGCTGGTGTTCGTGCCGCCGTGCTTCGTTTGCGACACCGATACATCGCCGTCGCCCGAGAACGCGGTGAGGTCCGGCTTCTTGGTGATGAGTCGAATCGTGCCCGCCATGGAGCCCGCCCCGTACAAAGTGCCCTGCGGCCCGCGGATGACCTCGATGCGCTCGAGGTCATAGACATGAAGATCGGGATTGAACCCCTCCTGTCCGATCGACGCGTCATCGAGATAGAGGGCGACCAGAGAGCGCTGCTGCGCATTGGTCGGGTTCACCTCGCTGCTCACCAGTCCGCGCATGTCGATGACATTCTCTCCCGGAGAGACGGACTGCATGTTCACGGACGGCAGCTCGCCCACGAAATCCGAGAGGCTGCTCAAGCCCTTGCCGTCGAGCGCCGCAGGCGAAATGACCGAGATCGCCATCGGGACCTTTTGCAGGGATTCCTCGCCGACGCGGGTGGCGCTCACCACGATTTCCTGCAATGCGAGATTCTCGCTGTCGGCGGGCGCCGCCCCGAACGCACCGGGAGCCCATAGCGCAAGGCTCGCGAGCGCGAAGGCCATTCCCCCCATGGGCGCGGAATGGCGTGACGCGATGGACGCGGGGTGGCCCTCGAGCATGTGTCGATCCCTTTTAGTGTAGTGCGGCTCGATGCCCGTTGCCTGGGCTGCAACGGCGGCATCGTTTTAATGTGCCGGACGTTAGCACCGGTTAAAGCTCCGGGGTTGAGTCGCTGCGGTCCATGAATGAGGAAATTAGCCAGATCCGCCCGGTTAGCCGCTACACTTCGGACATGCTGATTCAATCGACGGGAACGAAAGTCGTCGGTGCCGTGCCCCCGCCCGGTCTGCTGCGCTCGGCACTCGTCGGCAGGCAGCCCGCGGGCACCCTGCGCCGCCTGTTTGCAAACCTTCGCGAACTCACCCGGGGAGAGCTCATCGGCGAAGATCCCGACCGCAACGCCGAAGCAAGCCGCCTGCGGGTCGACCGCACCGACGGCCACGGCAGCTACGAACTCTACCGTCTGGACCGCGACCTGTTCATTTTGACCATCGATTGCCTGTTCGACACGGTGCGCGAAGAGATCGTCCCCGGCGAAGGGCTGTTGGAGCTGCATCTGTGCCTGCGCGGACGCCTCACCCTGCAGCTTCCCAACCGACCGCAACCGGTCGTCGCTCAAGGGCCTAGCTTGCTGCTCCTCTACCAGCCCGTCGGCGCAGACGTGGCCGAGCGCCTCGAGGCAGGTATCCGCTACACCGGGTTGTCGCTGTATTGCCGTCCCAGCTTTCTCGCCGATTTGCTGCACCGGAACGGCATTCCAGAATGCCCGCTGCTGCAGTCCGTCGAGGCGAACGAGGGAGGAGAGGTCTGGCACGAAAAGCGGCCCTTGAGCGCGGGACTTCACTATGTCGCCACCAGCATGCTGCAAAGCCCCTATCAGCACGGCTTTCGGCTGCTTCACTCGGAAGCGAAGGCGCTCGAGCTCCTGTGTCAGGTGCTCGCGCCCAACGGGATCGACGGCGACCGCTCGGTCGTCACCACGACGGTGGTGCGCCAGATCGATGCCGTGCGGCGCATCCTGGGCACGCAGTACGCCCCCATCCCCCACACCTGCGAGCTTGCCCGGCGGGTGGGAATGAGCGAGTCGAAGCTGAAGCGTGCTTTCAAGGAGCACTTCGGCACGACGATATTCGAGTACGGCCTCGAATGCCGCATGCGCCACGCGCTCGAACTCTTGCGCGCCGACTCCATGAGTATCTGCCAAGTGGCCGAAAGCGTCGGATATCAGCACCAGACCAGCTTCACGGCCGCATTTCGCGATCACTTCGGCTTCTTGCCGAGCGAGGCGAGAGCGCGCAGCGGCACGCGCAGTTGACGCCTGCAACGGCGGCCGATGCCCTCACTCAATGGGCCGGAATCCTAACCAGCGGCTCGGCGGCGGCGCGATAATGGCGGTCAACGCAAAGAGCCGTCCATAAAAACCGTCCCTAAAAACCGCCCATAAAAATATGCCTTTCGCCCGCCGCGAGTTTCTCACCTTGTCCGCCGGCCTCCTGTCGGCCCTTTGGGCGCTCGCTCCCGTGCGCGCCGATGAGTCCCGTGATATCACCGTCACGCTCCCGCAATCCGCCGCCGTGGACTTGCGCGAACAGCTCGCCGATGCCCGCGGGCCGTCGCCGCTGGAAGTGCTGGGCCTCGAGAGCTTGGCCGACTTTCAACCCGTGGTGCCGGTGACGATGCGCGACGGCGTGCGGCTGTCCGCCAACATCATCCTGCCTCGAGTTGCAGCCGCGCAGAAATTGCCGGTGATATTGATCCGCACTCCCTATACGCCGGCGTCCGAGCTCTCCGAGCCTCTCGCACCTCCCCTCCTCTCCCGCCTGGTGCGCAGCGGCTATGCCGTCGTCATCGTCAACGACCGAGGCACGCAGTGGTCCGAGGGCAGCTATCAATGGCTGAAGGGCGCCAACCAGGACGGCAGCGACATCTTGGATTGGATCACGCAGCAGGCGTGGTCGAACGGTAAAGTCGGCACGTTCGGCTGTTCATCCAGCGGGGAGAGCCAGCCGCCGCTGGCCATGATCAACCATCCGGCACACAAGGCCATGGTGGAAATGGCCGGCGCGACCGCCGCCGGCAGCATCCCCGGCTACCATGACCAGGGTATTTTCTATCATGGCGGAGTCCCCGATCTGGCGTGGTCGTGGTGGTATCACCGCTTCGGACTGAAGGACCACCCGGTACTGCCGGCAGGCGTCAGCCAGGACACCCGCGCACGCATCGCCGCGAGCTTTTCGCCCGAGCCCTCCTTCGGCATGCCGGATTTCTTCGCACTCGCCAATCACCTGCCGTCCGGCGACATTCTGAGCGCCAGCGGCGTTCCGACGGCCGAGTGGGACCGCCTGATCCGGCTGACTCCGGCGAGCCCCGAATGGAAGGAGTTCGATTTCATCCGCGATGGAGACCGGACGCAGGTCCCGGGATTGCACATCGACAGCTGGTACGACGTCATCGAGGCCTATCCCACCGTCAAGCTCTTCCAGTACCTGTCCGGCAATTCGCCGAACCAGCATTTGGTGATGGGCCCGACCGCGCATTGCCGCATGGGCACCGAAACCGAGGCCACGTCGGTCGGCGATCGCACGGTCGGCGACGGCCGCTTCGACTATGTGACCATGATTGCCCGCTGGTTCGATCGCTGGCTCAAGGACGACCGCTCCGCCGCGGAGCTGCCTGCCGTTCAATACTACGTACTCAACTCCAGTCAGTGGAAAACCGCGGACTCCTGGCCGCCGCCGGGAGGCCACCCCGTCAAACTCTATTTGTCGAGCGGCGGCCACGCCAACAGCTCGTCGGGAGACGGTCGACTGCGAGCGGAGCAAACGGCATCCGGCGCCGCCGCCGATGAGTTCGTCGACGACCCCATGCACCCCGTCCCCTCGCTCGGCGGCAGCTGCTGCTCGCATCAAGTTTCCCGCGAGCAGTCGGGAATCGAAGCGCGTCAAGACGTGCTCGTCTATAGCAGCGATCCCTTCGTGCAAACGACGCGGATCGTCGGCGACGTGAACGTCACTCTTTTCATGAGTTCCTCGGCACCCGACACCGACTTGATGGTGAAGCTGTTGGACGTCGACGGCGAAGGCCGCGCGTACAACCTCTCCGACACCGCCGTTCGCATGCGTTACCGGAACGGCTATGACAGCATCGCGCTGATGCAGCCCGGACAGGCCTATTCGGTGAAGCTCACCGGGTTGGTGACCGCGACGGATCTCTTGCCCGGACATCGGCTCAGAATCGAGGTCGCCGGCACCAATTTCCCGAACTATGAGCGCAATCTCAACACCGGCGGCCGCAACGTCGATGAAAGCGCCGCGCATACGGCGCGCAATCGCATCTTGCACGACGGGCGGCATTTCTCCTTCGTCGAATTCAATACGCTGCCGCGCTGAGGCGCCGCCTCACTCTCGCTCCTGCGCACGATCGGCGCCGTCGCTGACCCGTAGGGCTTACCCGAAGGGCTGACCCGAAGGGCTTACCCGTAGGACTAACCCATAGGGTCCCAACTCACCCACAGCCTGCGGGACTGGCGAAATTCATAACCGCTGGGAGGCTGAGTCAGCGATCTTTCCAACCGCAGGTTGTCGAGCCTGCCCAGGAGCGTCTCGAGACCGATACGCGCCTCGGCCTTGGCGAGATTCGAGCCGAGGCAGGCGTGGGGCCCCGTCGCAAATCCGAGATGCCGCCGGCTGTTCGCGCGGTCCAGGTCAAACCGGTCGGGATCGGTGAAGATGGCGGGGTCGCGATTGGCCGCGCCCAGCATGCAGTTCACCGTGTCGTGCGTCGAGAATTCAATGCCATGCCACTCGAAGGCTTGAGTGACGTGGCGGGTTGCCGACTGCACCGGGCTCAACCATCGCATCGTCTCTTCGATGGCCGGTAAGAGCATCGCTGGGTCGCGCCGCACCCGCTCCAAGGCCGCGGGATGCTCGAACAGCGCCCACAAACTGTTCAACAGCAGCGCTTCGACGGTCGATATGCCGCCGAAAAATATGATGGAAAGATTGCGCTTGATTTCATCGTCGCTCAGGCGCTCACCCGCGGGGGCCTTGACCAGGCAGGCGAGCAGTGAGTGTCCGTCGACCTCATTGATCGAACCGATCGCCGCATCCAGCAGCGCGTGAAATTCCGCGACGCTCCGGCGTGCGGCTGCGCGTATCTCGAGATTCCCGGTAAAATTAGCAAGCGCCGCTTCGAAACTGTCGTACCATCGGCGCATCCGCGGTTCTGCATCAGCCTGCAGCCCGCATACCAAGAGCATCACTTGAATCGGCAGCCGGGCGGCAAACACCGCACGCAGGTCTGCCTGACCCTCCTTCTCGATATCGTCGACGAGCGCGGCGGCGGCGGTGCGGATGGCGGTCTCCAGGTGCGAGCGAATGAAGCCGGGTGCGAATGAATGTCTCGTCGCCTGGCGGTAGCGG
>Ga0307470_10000853_pt1 | contig 12805 bp, 7 predicted proteins | sample atmos_gasesAM3C__FD_204565 | JGI IMG/M metagenome (GOLD analysis project Ga0307470, IMG submission 204565) | Hardwood forest soil microbial communities from Morgan-Monroe State Forest, Indiana, United States - atmos_gasesAM3C_05 | ecosystem: Environmental > Terrestrial > Soil > Temperate forest... | reverse complement strand
CGGTCGGCGGACCATAGGCATGATCCGGACTGTGGCACGACGCGCAGGCGAGCTTGCCCGATGACGAAAGACTCGTGTCGCAGAAGATGTCGCGTCCGAGCCTCGCCATCGCGGAAAGCGGTTGAACCGGACGGCGGACCAGGTGAACCGGACTAGGGTTTTCGCCGGGCTGGGTTTGCGGCTCGGCAGCGAAGACGGCGCCGGCCAAAAGGCCGGCGCCGAGGGACCAGACGATTGTGCGATGGTGCATCTAAATCAGCTCACTTGGTCTTGCTGTCCACGATGCCGAGGGTCGGATCCAGGATCAGCTTCCGGGTTGGGGCTTGCTTGAAGTCGAACATGTCCATGATCGAACCGGTCGTGGCGTCGAAGGAGCCGCCGCCGAGACGCTCACCGTTCAGCCAGTTGTCCTCGATGAATTGCGGGATCGAGGCCTGCGTGATGAAGGTGTGGCTGACGTAGTTCTTCTTGGCGTAGGGCGAGATCACCATGAACGGCTGGCGCATGCCCGGACCGCAGCGTCCCGCGACCGGCAGGCCGAGGAGACCGTTGGGCTCAGAGGTGACGCCGGGGGTGCCGCAATTGCCGGCGCCGTTCAACGCATCGTCGATCGTGAACGAACCACTGATGGCCGGGATAAAGGCGTGGTCGTACCAGCCATCCGAGTCGTCATAGGCCAGGATCACAGCGGTCGATTCCCAGTCCGGCTGTCCCTGAAGGAAGTTGATCAGGTTGACCAATCCGGCCTGCGCATCGAGCGGATTGGAGTTGCCGGGGTGATCATCCTGGAACGATTGCATCTTGATCAACGAAACCGCCGGATAGTTGCCGGAGCCGACCGCCGTGAAGAAGTCCTCCAGATCATAAGCATGGTTGGCGGGGTCGACCTTCTTGGTGCCGGGCACGTTGGTGTAGCCGATCGCCTTGGTCGACGTCGGACGGGCGTGAGTAGGATTGGACGTCGAGGCGAAGTACTGGAACCAGATGTGGTGCGGGACGTAGTCGCCGTGCCCACCTCCCGTGACAGTCGAAATGCTGCTGCGCTTGCAGCCGGTCGAGCCATTGTTGTTGATGGTTTGCAGGTTGAAACCACCGACGAACGATCCCCAGGGAATGTTGGCCGCGTTCAAGAGATCGCCGATGTTCTTGCCCGTCATCTGGGTCGCGATCAATGTGCTCGAGCAAGTGTCGAAGGCCGGATCGATATCGCCAATCAGGGTCAAGCCACCTTGCCCGTCCGGCACGGCCGCGCCGGCTGCTGCCAGAAGCGGACCGATTGCTGCGATCGTATTGGGAGTACCCGGCGGGAGCAGCGCCGGAGAGAGAACCGGGAACGTCGCGCCATTGGTCTGGCCTGAGAACATTTCGAGCGCGCCGGGGGTCGACGGACCAAACGTGTCGCTCCAGGAATTGTCGCTCATCGCGAAATTCTGGGCGTAGTTCCACAGACCCGTGACGGTGTTGCCGTCGAAGAAGCCCATCACCTGGCCCTTGGTGCCGAACGCGCCTGCGCCACCCGCCGTGGCGGCGCCCGTGTTGAGCGGGAAGAGGTCGAGTTTGCCGCCGTCAAAGGCCTTTTGCTCGGCCGTATAGCCGTGGTTCTGGTCGGCCGTGTTGGCCTGCGTGCGATCGAGACGGAACGGGTTGGCAGCGCCGGTGCCGTTGGCCGGGTTCAGGTTCGGGTTGTTGTCGAGCAGCGCCGGGCTCGTCAGAAGATTGTTGATGTCCCGCTGCGTGTTCTTGGCGGGCTCGAAAAGCGGTTCACCTTCCGGATTCAAGGCGTTCGGGTAGGTGCCGAAGTAATGGTCGAACGAGCGGTTCTCGTTGAAGACCACCACGAGGTGCTTGATCGGCGTTTTGGTCTTCAGTTGGCCGGCCGTGGCTGTCGAGGCGTTCTTGACGTTGGAGACGACATCGTCGATCAGGCTGACGACCGGCGCGAGCTGGCCCGCGAGGCTGTTGCCGGCAACCGAAACGGTTGACGTGACGGTGGCGGCGACGGCGATCATTGCAGCCGTCGATAGCAGAGTGGATTTGAGCTTCAGCCTTTTCATTTTTTCCCTTTTGCCTCTCAAAACAATTTTGAGCCGTGCGGCTGAGACAGATAGGGAGCCTCAATGACAGGTGTGTGTAAGTTTGACTTCAAAAGCGATCTATCAACGCAAGATAGCGCCGGCCCAAAGGCCGGCGCTGGAAGACCGCACGATGAGCGTGCGATTTCTTGCTTAGTTCTTGATCGAGGACTTTTCGTCGACGATGCCGGTGGTCTCGTCGAGGATCAGCTTCGTCGAGTTCTTCTTCTTGAAGTTGAACATGTCGTCGATCGAACCCGTGGTAGCATCGAAGGAGCCACCGCCGAGACGCTCGCTGTTCAGCCAGTTGTCCTCGATGAATTGCGGGATCGAGGCCTGCGAGATCTGCACGTGGCTGACATAGTTCTTCTTGGCGTAAGGCGAAATCACCACGAACGGCTGGCGGGTGCCCGGACCGCAACGGCCCGCAACGGGCAGACCCTTGACGCCAAGAGGCTCCTGGGTTTGGCCGGGGATGCCGCAGTTGCCGGTGCCGTTCAGCGCGTCGGCGGTCGAGAACGAACCGTGTGTCGTCGGAGCGAAGACATGGTCGGCCCAGCCGTCCGAGTCATCATAGGCGATGATCACGGCGGTGGAGTCCCAATCCGGCTGTTCCTGAAGGAAGTTGATCAGGTGGACAAGGCCGGCCTGTTCATCGAGCGCGTTGGAGTTGCCAGGGTGACCGTCCTGGAACGACGACTGCTTGATGAAGGAAACCGCCGGGAAGTTGCCCTGCCCAACCGCCTGCTCGAACAGGTTCAGGTCGTAGCCGTGGTTAGCCGGGTCGAGTTTGCCCTTCTTGTTGCCGGCAATCACGGTCAGGCCCACCGACGCGAGCGAATCCGGAGGGTTGTGGTTCGCATTGGCGGTGGACTGGTAGTACTGGAACCAGATGTGGTGCGGGACATAGTCCGTCTGGGCCGAGCCGGTGCTCGGGCTGATGGTCTTGCGCGCGCAGCCGGTCGAGCCGTTGGCGTTGATGGTCGTCAGGTCGAAACCACCGACGAACGAACCCCAGGGAATATCGGCCGCGTTGAGCAGATCGCCGATGTTCTTGGCGGACGACGAACCCGTCGTGGTCTTGCTCGAGCAGACGTCGAAGGTGGGGTCGATGTCGTTGATCAACGTGATGCCGCCCTGGCCGTCGGGAAGCATGGCGGAGCTCGAGCCCAAGCCCGGCACCATGCCGTTGGTCTGGCCAGCAAACATGTTGAGCGCGCCCGGCGTCGACGGACCGAACTGGTCAGCAAAGGCGTTGTCGCTCATCGCGTAGTTCTGGGCGTAATTCCAGAACGCAGTGACGGTGTTGCCGTCAAAATAGCCCATCACCTGGCCCTTGGTGCCGAACGCGCCGGCGCCGCCTGAGGTGCCGTTGCCGGTGTTCAACGGGAACAGGTCGTTCTTGCCGCCGTCATAGGCCAGTTGTTCGGGCGTATAGCTGTGGCCCTGGCCCGCGGTGTTGAACTGGGTGCGATCGATACGGAACGGATTGGTCGCGCCCGCGCCGTTAAGCGGGTTCAGGTTCGGGTTGTTGTCAAGCAGCGCCGGGTTCGACAGCAGATTGTTGATGTCGGTTTGGGTGCCCTTGGCAGCATGGAAAGCGGGTTCGCCCTCCACGTTCAACGCATTCGGATAAGTACCGAAGTAATGGTCGAACGAGCGGTTCTCGTTGAAGATGACGACGAGATGCTTGATGGGCGTCTTGGTCTTCAACGCGTTGACGGTGTCGGTGACCGTGGTCCCCTTGTTTTTCGCGACGTTGTTGACCAGGTTCTCGACCGGGGCGAGCCCGGACTTGTCGCCGGCAACCGAACCGGTTGCTGTGAAAGCAGCGGCGACTGCAATCAGCGCAGCCGACGACAGCAGAGCGGATTTCAGCTTCATATATTCTTTCTCCCCATTGCCTCTCAAAAAAATTTTGAGTCGTGCGTAGCAATTTTAACCAGCGTCAATGACAGCCATGTGTAGGTTTAGCTTCAAACCCGCTTATTCACAGCCGCCAGGCAAATCTTCGGTCCGGCAAGACGGCGCCGGCAAAAAGGCCGGCGCCGATGAAGCACACGAATGTGCGGCGGTTCACGTCACTCGCTTTTAGGACTTCGACTTCGACTTGGTATCGACAATACCGAAGGTCGGATCGAGGATGAGCGTCTTCGCGTTCGACTTGTTGAAGTTGAACATGTCCATGATCGAGCCGGTGGTTTCATCGAAGGAGCCACCGCCGAGACGCTTGCCGTTCAGCCAGTTGTCCTCGACGAACTGCGGGATCGAGGCCTGGGAGACCAGGACGTGGCTGACGTAGTTCGACTTGGCGAAGGGTGAGATCACCAGGAAGGGCACGCGAGTACCGGGACCGCAACGGCCATGGACCGGCAGATTTTTGAGGCCGAGGGGTTCAGTGCCAACGACGCCGCACTGACCGGGAGCCGTCAACGCGTCGGAAGACGAGAACGACCCATGCGTGGCCGGAGCGGGGGCGTGGTCGTACCAGCCGTCCGAGTCGTCATAGGTGATGATCACGGCCGTCGAATCCCAGTCCGGCTGCTCCATCAGGAAGTTGATCAGATTGACCACTCCCGTCTGTTCATCGAGCGGGTCCGAGTTGCCGGGGTGACCGTCCTGGAAGGTCGCCATCTTGATGAAGGAAACCGCCGGGTAGTTGCCCTGTCCAACCGCCGCCTCGAACTGGTTCAGATCGTAGGCATGGTTGGCCGGGTCGGCCTTGTTCTTGCCTGGGATATTGGTCAGGCCGATCGAGGCGATGGAGTCCGGAGCAAGATGGTTCGGGTTGGAGGTCGACTGGTAGTACTGGAACCAGATGTGGTGTGGGACGTAGTCGGGGATGGCGACGCCAAGCCCGCCAATCACCTGGCTCGGCGAGGTGCGCCCGAGAACATTGGTGGGATCCGGTATGCCGTGGCTATTCACGCCGGGACAACCGGTCGAGCCGTTAGCGTTGATGGTTTGCAGGTTGAAACCGCCGACGAACGAGCCCCACGGAATCTCCGCCTGGTTCAACAGGTCGCCGATGTTCAGGGAGGTCATCTGGACCCGCGACGTCGGCTTGGAGCACACGTCAAAGGCGGGATCGGTATCGCCGGTCTGCGTGAAGCCGCCCTGGCCGTCCGCGAGGCCGCTCGTGGAGCCATTGGTCTGGCCCGAGAACATGTGGAGTGCTCCCGGCGTCGACGGACCGAAAGTATCGGTCCAGGCGTTGTCGCTCATCGCGTAATTCTGGGCGTAGTTCCAGAATGCGGTGACCGTGTTGCCGTCGAAATAGCCCATCACCTGGCCCTTGGTGCCGAAGGCGCCGGCGCCGCCAGCGGTGCCCGAGCCCACATCGAGCGGGAAGAGATCGTTCTTCCCGGCGTCATACGCCTTTTGCTCGGACCCATAGCTGTGGCTTTGGTCGGCGGTGTTGGCCTGGGTCCGGTCAAGACGGAACGGATTGGAGGCGTTTACGCCGTTGGAGGGCTGGGTGACCGTCTGGCCGTTGGACGGCACGACGTTCGGATTTGCGTTCGGGTTGTTGTCCAGCAGCGCCGGGTTCGACAGAAGATTGTTGATGTCCCGCGGCGTATTCTTGGCCGGCTCGAAAAGCGGCTCGCCTTCGGGATTCAAGGCGTTCGGATAGGTTCCGAAATAATGGTCAAAGGACCGGTTCTCGTTGAAGATGACGACGAGGTGCTTGATCGGCGTTTTTGTCGGCAGTGCGTTGACGGTGTCGGTGACGGAGTTGCCCTTCTTGTCTTTAGCGACAGCAACCGGACCGGTCACAGCGACCGTAGCCCCGACAGCGAGGATCGCCGCCGTGGACAGCAAAACAGTTCTAAATCTTGTCATCTTTTCCCCAGAGCAAAGAGAGAGTGGTAGAGCGCGGGGACAGATAGGCAGCGTCAATGACGGCTATGTGTAGGTTTCACGTCAGAACGCCTTCAGCCCCGGCCGACGAAGGTGTCGACCAGGGTCTTGGAAGCGGCGCCGGCGTTGCGGCCGGCGCCTATGACCGCACGATTGTGCGATTGAGTCTAAGAACTTAAGCCTAGTTCTTGACCCTCTCTTTGGTTTCGACGGTGCCGAAGGTCGGGTCGAGGATCAGCTTCACCGATTTTTTCTGTGTAAAGTCGAACATGCCCATGATCGAACCCGTGGTGGCATCAAAGGAGCCGCCGCCGAGACGCTCACCGTTCAGCCAGTTGTCCTCGATGAATTGCGGAATCGAGGCCTGCGTGATGAACACGTGGTCAACGTAGTTCTTCTTGGCGTAGGGCGAGATCAGCAGGAACGGCAGGCGGGTACCCGGACCGCAACGTCCTGCGACTGGCAGGCCCTTGACGCCGTTCGGCACCGGGGTAACTCCCGGGGTGCCGCAATTGCCGGTGCCGTTCAACGCGTCCGCCGTCGAGAACGAACCCTGCGTCACCTTGGCGAAAGCATGGTCGTACCAGCCGTCCGAGTCGTCGTAGGTGATGATCACGGCGGTGGAGTCCCAGTCCGGCTGTTCCTGAAGGAAGTTGATCAGGTTGACCACGCCGGTCTGCTCGTCGAGCGGATCGGAGTTGCCGGGGTGAGAGTCCTGGTAGGCCGCCATCTTGATGAAGGAGACCGCCGGGAAGTTGCCCGAGCCGACCGACGTAAAGAAATCATCGAGGTCGTAGTTGTGGTTGGCCGGATCGACCTTGTTGGTGCCGGGAACCTTGGTGTAGCCGATCGCCTTCGTCGAGGTCGGACGGAGGTGGTTCGGATTGGCCGTGGACTGGAAGTACTGGGTCCAGATGTGGTGCGGGATGTAGTCGGTGACGGCGCCGCCAACAACCTGACTCACCGTCGATCGCTTGCAACCGGTGGTGCCGTTGTTGTTGATGGTTTGCAGGTTGAAACCACCGTAGAACGAGCCCCACGGAACTTCGGCGCCGTTGAGCAGGTCGCCGATGTTCTTGGCGGTCGAGGAGACGTTGCTGGTCGTGCTCGAGCAGACGTCCATGGTGGGATCGATGTCGCCGATCAGGGTGAAACCGCCCTGCCCGTCAGGCAGCGAATTTGCGCTGTTGCCGGCGCCGACGACGATACCGTTGGTATTGCCGGCGAACATGTTGAGCAGACCGGGCGTCGACGGACCATAGGTGTCGCCCCACATATTGTCGCTCATCGCGTAATTCTGGGCGTAATTCCAGAACGCGGTGACGGTGTTGCCGTCGAAGATGCCCATCGTCTGCGCCGTCGTACCGAAAGCACCGGCGCCGCCAGGGGTGCCGCGGCCCACATCGAGCGGGAAGAGGTCGAGCTTGCCGCCGTCATAGGCCTTCTGCTCGGCCGTATAGGCGTGGTTCTGCGACTGGGTGTTGGCCTGCGTGCGGTCAAGACGGAACGGGTTGGAAGCGCCGGCGCCGTTGAGCGGGTTCAGGTTGGGGTTGTTGTCGAGCAGCGCCGGGCTGGTCAGGAGGTTATTGACGTCCCGCGGCGTATTCTTGGCGGGCTCGAACAGCGGCTCGCCCTCGGGGTTCAACGCGTTCGGATAAGTGCCGAAGTAATGGTCGAACGAACGGTTCTCGTTGAAGACGACGATCAAGTGCTTGATCGGAGTCTTGGTCTTCAGCGTGTTCGGATCGGTGGCCCCCGCCTTCTTGGCGTTGGAGGCGACGTTGTCGACGAGGTTTTGGACCGGTGCGAGTTGGTTCGCGAGATTGCCGGCGATCGAACCAGTCGTCGCGAACGTGACGGCGGCGACAATCGCCGCGGCCGAAGACAGCAAAGCGGATTTCAGCTTCAGATTTTTCATCTTTTCCCCAGAGCTAAAGGAGTGGTTTAGCGCGGGGACAGATAGGCAGCGTCAATGACGGGCATGTGTAAGTTTCACGTCAAACCAATTCGGTTTGCGTGTTCTCACACACCCGTCCGGCGCCGCGCTCTAGCGCGGCCGTATTTTCCTCTTCGTCGTATCGTTTGCTAAACCACGACGGGGAAAGTTATTTTTGCTGCGAGAGCGTTCGCATTTCGCTCATCAGCAGCAGTCAGTTCGTACGCACTCTACTCCGAAAAAATTTCTGCTCGTAACGTCGCGGCTTTCACGCCGCTTCTTATGTTGTCGACAATGTCGTCAACATTGTTGGCGAACATAAAGCACGCGTCTGCGAAGAACACATGACAGTCGAATCGACGCGCGTATTTCTCTTCGAAGTTTTTGACCCATCACCCACGTCGCGCTCGGACAGCTCATCAGCTCGGCATCGGCCAAATCGACCTTTTCGCCTCCGCCGCGATGCGGCATGACGGCCGTCTTTGCAGAACTTTGACTTTACAAATCTGTCATCGATCCTTCTTCTAAAGCGTGCTTGGCGCCCTCGCCTGTCGAATTATCCCTTGAAATCGGGAGCCTTCGATGAATCCCACCAACCTGCCCTTTGATTCCGAGACGATGCTTGCGGGCCTGCGGGCCTGGGTCGAATGCGAAAGCCCGACCTGGGATGCCGCTGCTGTCGAGCGCATGCTCGATCTTGCCGCGCGGGAAATGTCGATCATGGGTGCATCGATCGAGCGAATCGCCGGACGGCAGGGCTTTGGCGGCTGCGTACGGGCGAAATTCCCCCACCCCCGGCAAGACGAGCCCGGCATCCTGATCGCCGGACATCTCGACACCGTTCATCCCGTCGGCACGATCGAAAAGCTGAAATGGCGGCGCGAAGGCAACAAATGCTACGGGCCCGGCATCTTCGACATGAAGGGCGGCAATTACCTGACGCTGGAGGCCATCCGGCAACTGGCGCGCGCCAATATTGCCACGCCGCTTCCGATCACCGTGCTGTTCACGCCGGACGAGGAAGTCGGCACGCCCTCGACGCGCGACCTCATCGAGGCCGAAGCCAGGCGCAACAAATATGTGCTGGTGCCCGAACCGGGCCGGCCGAATAACGGCGTCGTCACCGGCCGCTATGCGATTGCGCGGTTCAACCTGGAAGCAACGGGACGGCCGAGCCATGCCGGCGCGACGCTCTCTTCGGGGCGCTCGGCAATCCGCGAGATGGCGCGCCAGATCCTGATCATCGACGGCATGACGTCAGACGATTGCACGTTCTCGGTCGGGATCGTGCGTGGCGGCCAGTGGGTCAACTGCGTCGCCACCACCTGCACCGGCGAGGCGCTCAGCATGGCCAAACGCCAGGCCGATCTCGACCGCGGCGTCGAACGCATGCTGGCGCTGTCCGGCACCTCCAACGAGGTGACGTTCAAGGTGACCCGGGGCGTGACACGCCCGGTCTGGGAGCCGGACGCCGGAACGCTTGCGCTTTACGAGAAAGCGCGCCGCGTCGCCGCTTCGATGGGGCTCGAGCTTCCGCATGTCAGCGCCGGTGGCGGCTCCGACGGCAACTTCACCGGCGCGATGGGAATTCCGACCCTGGACGGATTGGGTGTCCGTGGCGCGGATGCGCACACGCTCAACGAACATATCGAAGTCGACAGCCTCGCCGAACGCGGCCGGCTGATGGCGGGTCTTCTGGCCACCTTGACATAAAGAGCCAATCCGATGGCGAAGACAGCCAACAAGACGATCCCATTCAAATCCATTCGCGCGCGGGCCGAAAAGCGCAAGGGCGGACCGAAGGCGCTGGAAAAACTGCTCCCGAAGAAGCCCGATATGAAGGCGCTCGCCAAAATCGCCGACGATCGCATTCTGGCGGAGATGACGCAGCGGGTGTTTTCGGCGGGCTTTGCCTGGAGCGTGATCGAAAACAAATGGCCTGATTTCGAGAAAGCCTTTCTCGGCTTCAAGCCGGCGAAATTGATCTTCCAGCCCGACGATTTCTGGGATGCGCTGTTGTCCGACGCGCGCATTGTCCGCAATGGCGCCAAGATTACGTCAGTGCGTGAGAACGCCGCCTTCGTGCAGGAGATATCGAAGGAGCATGGCAGCTTCGGCCAATTCCTCGCAAAGTGGCCGTCCTCCGACCAGATCGGCTTGCTCGATCTGCTCGCCAAGCGCGGCAGCCGCCTCGGCGGCAACACCGGCCAGATGTTGTTGCGCTTCGTCGGCTGGGACGGCTTTGTCACGTCGCAAGACGTCGTGGCGTGCCTGCGTGACGCAGGTTTGGATATTGCCGAGGAAGTAAAGTCCAAGGGTGATCTCGCCAAGGTGCAGGCGCAGTTCAATGCCTGGGCGGCCGAGACCGGCCTCTCCTATGTGCAGATGTCGCGGATTTGCGCGATGTCGATCGGCGAGAACCGCGCGCAACAATATTAGACCGCAAAGCCGGGCCAGCACGCATGCATAATAGGAGTGCTCCCCTCGCCTTGCGGCTGTCGACGGCTTGGGTCTAACGTCACGCGCGACCATAGCCGAGACCCATATATGCCCCGTATCGCCGTCGGCGGTTTTCTGCATGAGACCAATACCTTCGCGCCGACGAAGGCTGCTTACGCCGATTTCGTGCACGGCGGCGGCTGGCCTGCGATGACAATGGGCGCCGACGTCCTCAAGGCGATACGTAGTATAAATGTCGGCCTCGCCGGCTTCATCGGCGAAGCCGAGAAACATGGCTGGGAATTGGTGCCGACGATCTTTGCCGCCGCCAGTCCCTGCGCCCATGTCAGGAAAGACGCCTTTGAGCGTATTGCCAAAGCGATCGTCGAAGGTATCGCGAGCGCCGGTCCGCTTGATGCGGTCTATCTCGATTTGCACGGCGCGATGGTGAGCGAACATTTCGACGACGGCGAGGGGGAAATCCTGCGCCGCGTGCGCGAGGTGATCGGCGACAAGCTGCCGCTCGTCGTCAGCCTCGATCTGCATGCCAATGTCACGCCCGCGATGGTGCATCACGCCGACGCACTGATCGCCTATCGCACCTATCCGCACGTCGACATGGCCGATACCGGCCGCGCTGCCGCGCGCCATCTCGCCTTGCTGCTGCGTGACGGGCAGCGTTTCGAGAAGGCATCCCGGCAATTGCCTTTCCTGATTCCGATCAGCTGGCAGTGCACCAACGACTTTCCCACCAAAAGCATCTACGAAAAACTGGCTGGCCTGGAGAGCGAGGCCGTGCCGACGCTGTCCTTCTGCCCCGGCTTTCCGGCGGCCGATTTCGCCGATTGCGGACCGAGCGTCTTCGCCTATGGCAAGACAAGGGCGGACGCGCAAGCGGCTGTAGATCGGATTGCGGCCATCATCGAAGGCCACGAGCGCGACTTCGACGGCCGCATCTATACGCCCGACGAAGGCGTGCAGCTTGCGATGCAGCTTTCGAAGACGGCGCGAAAGCCGGTCATCATCGCCGACACCCAGGACAACCCCGGCGCCGGCGGCGATTCCGACACCACGGGCATGTTGCGGGCGCTGGTTCGCAACCAGGCCACGCGTGCGGCGATCGGCGCGATTTACGATCCGGCTTCGGCGAAAGCCGCGCACGAGGCCGGCGTTGGTGCGTCAATCAGACTGTCGCTCGGCGGCAAGTCCGGCATTGCGGGCGACGCACCGTTCGAAGCCACCTTCATCGTCGAGAAGCTATCGGATGGAAAGTTCGTCGCACCGGGGCCTTATTTCGGCGGCCGCGACATGGATATGGGTCCGTCGGCTTGTTTGCGGATCAGCGATATCCGCGTAGTCGTGAGTTCGCACAAGGCGCAACTGGCGGATCAGGCGATGTTTCGCTATGTCGGGATCGAACCGACCGAACAAGCCATTCTCGTGAACAAGAGCTCCGTGCATTTCCGCGCCGACTTCGAGCCGATCGCCGAAAAACTCCTGATCTGCGCGGCTCCGGGCGCCATGCCCGCCGATCCCGCTTCGCTTCCCTGGACCAGGCTGCGTCCGGGCATCCGCCTCAAGCCGAATGGCCCGGCTTTCGCTCGGCGATATCATTCGAAATCCCATTCCACCGCCATCGGATAAAACCATGCCCACGATCGACCGCATCGACGCCTTCGCCGACGAACTCACTGCAATCAGGCGGGATCTGCACGCCCATCCCGAAATCGGATTCGAGGAAGTCCGGACCTCCGGCATCGTCGCGGATAAGCTCGCGCAATGGGGCGTCGAGGTTCATCGCGGGCTCGGCGGCACCGGTGTCGTCGGCGTGCTCAAGGGCAAGGGCCAAGGGACCAGGCGCATCGGCTTGCGCGCCGACATGGACGCGCTGCCGATGGAAGAGAACACCAATCTGAAATGGAGCTCGACCATTCCTGGCCGCTTCCACGGCTGTGGCCATGACGGCCACACCACCATCCTGCTCGGCACCGCGCGCTATCTCGCGGAGACCCGCAATTTCGACGGCACCGTGCACTTTATCTTTCAGCCCGCGGAAGAAGGCTTGGGCGGCGCGCGCGCCATGATCAAGGATGGATTGTTCGAGAAATTCCCCTGCGACGAGATCTACGGCCTGCATAACGCGCCCGATCTCGACCACGGCGAGCTCGCGGTGCTGCCGGGGCCCGCGATGGCTGGCGCCGATTTCTTCGATATCACGATATCCGGCTATGGCGCGCACGGCGCGATGCCCGAGCGTTCCAAGGATCCGGTAGTGATCGCGATGACGCTCGGACAATCGCTGCAAACCATCGTCAGCCGCAACGTCTCGCCGAACGAACCGGCCGTGCTCTCGGTCACCCAGATCCACGCAGGCTCCGCCTATAATGTGATCCCGGGCGAGGCTAAACTGGCCGGCACCGTGCGCGCGTTTTCCGATGACGTGCGCGCGCTGATCCGCGAACGGATGCGCAGCCTCTGCGCCGGCGTCGCCGCCGCG
>Ga0307470_10000852_pt1 | contig 12824 bp, 4 predicted proteins | sample atmos_gasesAM3C__FD_204565 | JGI IMG/M metagenome (GOLD analysis project Ga0307470, IMG submission 204565) | Hardwood forest soil microbial communities from Morgan-Monroe State Forest, Indiana, United States - atmos_gasesAM3C_05 | ecosystem: Environmental > Terrestrial > Soil > Temperate forest... | reverse complement strand
CCGATCACGATGCAGCGATTCGTCGCGCTTTCCTGCGCGGTCGCCGCCAGCAGCGCCTCGAACGGCATCTGCACATAGGCGCCGTTGTCGGCGGCAAAGCCGTGCGGCACGAGGTAGAGCCGCTTCAGGCCGAGCACGTGGTCGAGCCTGATCGCGCCCGCGTATCGCATCGAGGCCCGCAGCATCTCGCGGAACGGCTCGAACGATTTGAGCTCGAGGCCGACCGCATTGAAGCCGGCAAGGCCCCAGTTCTGGCCGGCGAGGTTGAGCGGATCAGGCGGCGCGCCGACCGAAAGATGACGCGAGATCGCAGTCTGTTCGTTCCAGGCATCGAAGCCGCCGGCCTGAACGCCGACTGCGACGTCGAGATAAAGCCCGACCTTCAGGCCAAGCTGGCGCGCCAGATCGCGGCAGGCGCGCAGTTGCCGGTCCGCGGTCCATTGCACAAATTCGACAAATTCGATCTCAGTCGCATCTCTGCCCCGACGCAGCTCGGCGCATTTGGCGTCATCAGGCGCACGCCATTCCGCCGGCCATTCCCACCACGGCTGGTCAAGCCGGTGCCGCAGCGCCTCAAAGCAGGCAAAGCGCGAAAGGAGCGGCGCACGCTCGGCACAGAAAGCATCGAAATCCTCTCTTCGCCCCGTGGCCGGCCGCGCCTTGAATTTCTCAAAGGCGGCACGCAGGGCCCGCCACTTGAGTTTGGCCACACTCTTGTAATCGACGATGTGGCCTTCCCTTAAGCGAGCGGCGGCTTTATGGGCTTCACGCCCCGCCTCGAATTCGGGGATTTGCTCGACGTCGATATAGAGCGGGTTGAGAAACAGCCGGCTGTTCGGCGAGTAAGGGCTGCAATCGGCCGGCTTGTCGTCGAACAGTGCATGCAGCGGATTGAGGCCAACGCCGTCCGCGCCAAGCTGGGCGGCGAGTTCGAGCAAGGAGGCCAAATCGGTGAAGTCGCCGATGCCCCAGTTGCGCGAGGAACGGACGCCGTAAAGCTGGACCGCCAGCAGCCAGCCGCGGTCGAAATCGCCGGTAAAGGCGCTGGGCGGCGAGACGATCAGCGGCACTTCTTCACTCAAGGATGCCGCGTCCGTAAGCCGCAGCCGATAAATCCCCTCCCGCCAATCGGCGGACCAGGCGATGACGCGGCCATCCGCCTTGCCTTGCGCGACCACCTCGCGGCCGGAAATCACTTTCCAGGACACCGGCAGCACCGCGGCCGGGCTCAATTCGGTTCGCGAGGGTTTGCCGGTCCGGATCACGACCGGGCCGGCAAGAAGCCGGGTCGGAGTTCGCTCCGGAAGGGCGTCGAGGATGATCTTCAGCGCGGTGGCATCTGTCACATGGTGGTGACCCTGACCGTCCACAAACTCGGTCTGGATGCCCAATTCCTTGGCCCGGTCATAAACGTCCATTCGGCACGCCATTTGCAGAAATAGAGAACAAAGGGGAAGTGAGGTGTGAGGGAGGACGCCGTAAATTCTACCGATTTCGGAAGAGGATAGAAGTGGCTAACGCTTTCGCCTACCATGCCGTTCCGCCGGGAACCAATGGGAGGGAAGCGGCTTTTTATATAGTCCCCAGCATCTCCTTTCGCGCCAACGAAATGGGACCGATCCATGCCGACGGCACCATCGTGAACAAAATCACCGAAACCGCCGAAGGCTCGGCACGCGCCCGGCCTGAACCCTACCATGATCCTGCCTCTGCGCGCTCCCCGGCCCCGATGAATCTGATGTCATCCATTGATACAAAGGAAACGGCGGCGGCCGCGCTGAGCGACCGGCTATGGTACAAGGACGCCATCATCTACCAGCTTCACGTCAAGGCCTTTGCCGACAGCAACAATGACGGCATCGGTGATTTCGCCGGCCTGACCGAAAAGCTGGATTATCTGCAAGAGCTCGGGGTGACGACGCTCTGGCTTTTGCCGTTCTACCCCTCGCCCGGACGCGACGACGGCTACGACATCGCCGACTACGGCTCCATCAATCCCGACTTCGGGACCATGAAGGACTTTCGCCGCTTCATCGTCGAAGCCAAGCGGCGGGGCTTGCGGGTCATCATCGAGCTCGTCGTCAACCACACCTCCGACCAGCATCACTGGTTCAAGCGCGCCAAGCGCAGCGATCCGAAATCGAGCGCGCGCAACTGGTATGTCTGGAGCGACACCGACCAGAAGTATCAGGGCACGCGCATCATCTTCACCGATACGGAAAAATCGAACTGGACCTGGGATCCGGAAGCCGGCCAGTTCTATTGGCACCGCTTCTTCTCGCACCAACCGGACCTGAACTTCGACAACCCGCGCGTGGTCAACGCCATCGTCCAGGTGATGAAGCGCTGGCTCGACACCGGGGTCGACGGCTTCCGCCTCGACGCCATTCCGTACCTGTGCGAGCGCGACGGCACCAACAACGAAAACCTGCCCGAAACGCACGATATCGTGCGGCGGCTGCGCGCCGAACTCGACAAATACGCCAAAGGCAAGGTGCTGCTCGCGGAAGCCAATCAGTGGCCGGAGGACGTTCAGTACTATTTCGGCAACAGCGACGAATGCCATATGGCCTATCACTTCCCGCTGATGCCGCGCATCTACATGGCGATCGCGCAGGAAGACCGCTTTCCCATCACCGACATCATGCGTCAGACGCCGGATATTCCATCCGATTGCCAATGGGCGCTGTTTCTGCGCAACCATGACGAACTGACGCTCGAAATGGTCACCGACGTCGAGCGCGACTATCTGTGGTCGACCTATGCCAACGATCCGCGCGCGCGCATCAATGTCGGCATTCGCCGCCGCCTGGCGCCACTGATGGACAACGACCGGCGCAAGATCGAGCTGATGAACTCGCTGTTGTTGTCGTTTCCGGGCACGCCGATCATCTATTACGGCGACGAAATCGGCATGGGCGACAACATCTATCTCGGCGACCGCAATGGCGTGCGCACGCCGATGCAGTGGACGCCGGACCGCAACGGCGGCTTCTCCCGCACCGACCCGGCGCGGCTTTACGCGCCCATCATCATGGACTCCGTCTATGGCTATGAGGCGGTCAACGTCGAAGCGCAGTCGCGCAGCCTGTCGTCGCTGCTCAGCGCGATGAAGAAGCTGATCGCGGTGCGGAAATCGACGCTCGCCTTCGGCCGCGGCAGTGTGAGCTTTATCCGCCCGGCCAATCGCTCGGTGCTCGCTTACGTACGGCAACTCGGCGATGAGGTCATTCTTTGCGTCGCCAACCTTTCGCGCTCGGCGCAGGCGACCGAGCTCGACCTCTCGGCTTTCAGGGATCGCGTGCCGCTGGAAATGCTCGGACGCACGCATTTTCCGCCGATCGGCGACCTGCCCTACATGATCACGCTGGCGCCTTACGGCTTCTACTGGTTCCAGCTTCAGGAGCGCGACAAGTCGGAGCCGGCGGCGCCTTCGATCGTCCCCGAATTCGAAACGCTGGTCGTGCCGGTCGGCGCCACCTGGGTGTCGCTCGCCCGCACCCGCAGCGTGTTCGAATGCGATGTGCTGCCCGGACACCTTGCTCGCTCGCGCTGGTTTCCGATCCATGACCCGACGGCGATGCATCCCACTTTGACGTCGGCGATTCCGTTCTGCGATATCGGCGACAACAGGCCCTGGCTTGCTTTCTTCCAGATTGCCGAGGACGAGGCCAAGACGCGCTACGTCATGCCGATGCAGATCGAGTGGGTGCGTTTCGATCGCGAACGCTATAACGCGAACGCGCTCGCCGCCGTACGTCAGGGCGCACGCGAAGGCACGCTATTGGACGTCGCCGCCAACCCGATCTTTATCGGACTTCTGTTGCGCAACTTAAGCAAAAAGCTGACGATCGAGGAAAACGGCCTGAAGCTGGAATTCGCGCCGACGAACAAATTCACGAGCAGGAACGTCAGGCAACCCGAACGCGTCATGCCTCTCGAAGGCGCGCTCTTGAGCAGCTCGCTGCTGATCGATTCCGACTACACCGTCAAGCTGTTCCGTAAACTCGAAGGCGGCATCAATCCCGAGATCGAGATCGGCCGTTTCCTGACCGAGGTTGCAGGCTTTGCCAATACGCCGGCAATGCTCGGCAGCGCCGAACTGATCGAAAACGATCAGCGCAACGCAGTCGCCATCGTTCACGTTCAGGTCGGCAATCAGGGTGACGCATGGACGGTGACGACGGCCTATCTCGGTCGCCTGCTCGAGACGCGGCGCCTGCTGGCGGGCAACGGTCCGATGCGGGAGGGCGAGGAGCAGACCGCCTATATGCGCAATCTGTCGCAGACCGGCCGGCGCGCAGCCGAGCTTCACCTGGCCCTGGCGACCGCGAGCGGATCGCCGGACTTGACGCCTGAAGTCATTCAACCGCACGACGTCGCCCGCTGGAGCGCCGCGATCGTTCAAAGCGCCGAACGCGTTTGTCAAAGCCTGAAACAACGCCGCAATTCATTCGGCGAAGCCGACCGGGCCATGGTCGATGAACTGCTGGCACGGCAGGACAGACTGCACGAGCGGCTGAATGGGTTGATGCCCGCAAAGATAAAGGGGCTCAATCTCCGCCTGCACGGCGATTTCCATCTGGGGCGGGTGCTGATCGTCAAGGACGATGTGTTCCTGACCGGCTTCGAAGGCGACGTTCGCCGGCCGATCGAGGAGCGCCGTCGCAAAGCGCCGGCGGCCCGCGATGTCGCAAGCCTGATCTGGTCGATCGAGGCCGCAGGCCAGACCGCACGCGAGCGTGCCCTTCATCTGTCGTCGGATGAGCATGGTCGGCTTGGCGCGGCGCTGGCGGAATGGATCGATCGCGCGACTGCAACGTTTACGACCGCCTATCGCGAATTGATGAGCGAGTCCTCGATCTGGCCCGCCGACGCCAGCGCCGTTCAGCGGATGGTCGATTTCTTCCTGCTTGAAAAGGCTTTCGACGTGCTTGAAACCGATCTAGTACAGCGGGTGGAAGCCGCGCCGGCGACGATCGGGCGGATTTTGCGGATTTTGTCCCAGCCTGTCCACGAGGTCGCATGACCAAGCTTTCCGCCGAAGCCCATGCGATCCTGGAAGGCCGTCACTCCGATCCATTCCAGTATCTCGGCCCGCACAGTGAAGACGGCAAGACGGTGGTGCGCGCTTTCCTGCCCGAGGCGCAGAAGGTCGATGCGATCGCCCCGCATGGCGAGGCATCGGCGCTGACGCGCATTCACGACGATGGCCTGTTTACCGGGGTCCTCCCCAACGGCTCGACCGCGTATCAGTTGCGCGCCCGCTTCGGCGAGAGGGTGGTCGACCTTGACGACCCCTATCGCTTTCCGCCCGTGCTAACCGACTACGATCTCTATCTGCTCGGCGAGGGCACCCATCAGCGGCTGTATGAAAAGCTCGGCGCCCATCCGATCGAGATGGAAGGCGTGCCGGGGGTGGCGTTCGTGGTGCTCGCGCCTAATGCGCAGCAGGTCAGCGTCGTCGGCGATTTCAACTTCTGGAATCCAAAGCGCCATCCGATGCGCGTGCGCGGCCTCGGCTATTGGGAGCTGTTCATCCCTCATGCGACGTCCGGCGACCGTTACAAGTTCAACATCTTCAGCCGCCAGGGCGAACATCTGCCGCTGAAATCCGATCCGCTGGCCTTCGCGGCCGAAATCCGCCCGAGCACGGCCTCGGTCGTGTTCGACGAGGAAAGGCTGCCGCGTCCGCGGCCCGCGCCGTCGGACATCAACTCGTTGAACGGACCGGTTTCGATCTACGAGGTCCACCTTGGATCATGGCGGCGCAAGGGCCATAACGAGTGGCTGACCTATCGCGAACTGGCCGAGCAATTGCCGCGCTACGCCCACGACATGGGATTCACCCACATCGAATTCCTTCCCGTGAGCGAGCATCCCTTCGACGGCTCGTGGGGCTATCAGCCGACCGGATTGTTTGCACCTACAAGTCGTTTCGGCGGTCCTGAGGATTTCGCCGCACTAGTCGAGGCCTGCCATAGCGAAGGGCTTGGCGTGTGGCTCGACTGGGTGCCCGGTCATTTTCCCGACGATCCGCACGGGCTCGGCCGTTTCGACGGCACCGCACTCTACGAACACGCCAACCCGCTTCAGGGCCGGCACCTCGACTGGGGCACGCTGATCTATAATTTCGGGCGCACCGAGATCGTCAACTTCCTGGTCTCCAACGGGCTGTTCTGGCTCGATCGCTACGGCATCGACGGGCTGCGCGTCGATGCGGTGGCCTCGATGCTTTATCTCGATTACAGCCGGCCCGCCGACGAGTGGGTGCCCAACCGGTTTGGCGGACGCGAAAATCTCGACGCCATCGCCTTCCTGCGCCGCTTCAATACGGAAGTGTTCGGCCAATTCCCGCACGCCACCACCGCGGCGGAAGAATCGACGGCCTGGCCGCAAGTGTCGCGCCCGGTGGAACTTGGCGGGCTCGGCTTTGGCTACAAGTGGAATATGGGCTGGATGCACGACACGCTGAAATATATCGGCAAGGAGCCGATCCATCGCCAATACCATCACGGCGACATCCTGTTCGGCCTGCACTATGCGTTTTCGGAAAACTTCATCCTGCCGCTGTCGCATGACGAGGTGGTTCACGGCAAACGCTCGATCCTCGGGCGCATGCCGGGCGACGATTGGCAGCGCTTTGCGAACCTGCGCGCCTATTACGGCTTCATGTTCGGCCATCCCGGCAAGAAGCTGTTGTTCATGGGCTGCGAATTTGCGCAATCCAATGAGTGGAATCACGACCATTCGCTCGACTGGCATCTGCTTCAACACGCGCCTCACGCCGGCGTGCAATCGCTGGTCCGGGACCTCAACTGGCTTTATCGCGAGACGCCCGCACTCCACGAGCTCGATTGCGACCCTTCCGGTTTCGATTGGCTGGTGTCCGACGACTCGCACGGCAACGTCTTCGCCTGGCTGCGCAAGGGACGCGATGAGCGCGCGCGGTGTCTGGTCGTGACGAATTTCTCTCCAAACGTATATCACAACTACATTGTTCACGTGCCGATCGCAGGTACGTGGCGCGAGGTTCTCAATACGGATTCATCGCACTACGGTGGCACCAACGTCGGCAATATCGGCGAAGTCAAAACGCTTGAAGGCATGGGACCGGAACTGAGGCTCACCATTCCGCCGCTGGCGACCATTTTCCTCGTACCAGAAAGGTAGTGCCGCCGATTTGAAGTTCCCGGAATATCTTGCCGCGAGTCCGTGTCAGGAACTTCAAATCGAAAGCGGCACTAGAATTGTCATGCTAGCTATTGCTCTTTCGTTTCCGAAGTTCGTGAAGGGGCGCCGCAATAGCGACGAACTTCGGAAACGGAGCAATAGCCTATGCGACTGACGGCCGGATCACCCTCGCGCCTCGGTGCAAGCTGGGACGGACGGGGGACCAATTTCGCGCTGTTTTCCGCCAACGCGCAAAAAGTCGAGCTTTGCCTTTTCGACAGCCAGGGCCGGCGCGAGATCGAGCGCGTCGAACTGCCGGAGCGTACCGAGGACGTCTGGCACGGTTATCTCAACGACGTCTCACCCGGCCAGCTCTATGGCTATCGCGTTCACGGCCCCTACGCGCCGGAGCACGGCCACCGCTTCAACCCCAACAAGCTGCTGCTCGACCCCTATGCGCGTCGGCTTGCCGGACGGCTGGTATGGAGCGATGCGCATTTCGGCTATCGCACGGGCAGCGCGCGCGAGGATCTCTCGTTCGACCGGCGCGACAATGCGCGCGGCATGCCGAAAGCTGTCGTGGTCGATGAGGCCTTCAACTGGGGCCGTCGCGAAGTGCGGCCCAGCATTCCCTGGGAAGACACCATCATCTACGAGGCCCACGTCAAGGGCCTGACGCAAAAGCGCGAGGATGTGCCGCCCAATCTGCGCGGCACCTATGGCGGGCTCTCCTCGCCCGCGATGATCGCACATCTCAAGCGGCTCGGCGTCACCACCATCGAGTTGCTGCCGATCCATGGCCTGGTCGACGATCGCATGCTCGTCGAACGAAAGCTGGTGAATTATTGGGGCTACAACACGCTGGCGTTCTTTGCGCCGGAGGCGCGCTATGCGCAGGACAATTCGCTGGATTCGTTTCGTACGGCGGTGGCGCGATTGCACGACGCCGGCATCGAGGTAATGCTCGACGTCGTCTACAACCACACCGCGGAGGGCAACCATATGGGCCCGACGCTGTCATTCCGCGGCATCGACAACGCCTCTTATTACTGGCTCAAGCCGGAGAACCCGCGCTACTACGACGACTTCACCGGCTGCGGCAATTCGGTGAACCTCTCCCATCCGCGCGTCTTGCAGATGGTGATGGACTCGCTGCGCTACTGGGTCGAGGTCTGCCATGTCGACGGCTTCCGCTTCGATCTCGCCACCACGCTCGGCCGTGGACCCAACGGTTTCGACCGCAATTCCGGTTTCCTCACCGCCGTCCGCCAGGACCCGGTCCTTGCCTCCGCCAAGCTCGTCGCCGAGCCCTGGGATCTCGGCATGGGCGGGTACCAGGTCGGCGGCTTCCCCTCGCAATGGTCGGAATGGAACGACCGCTATCGCAGCGCGATGCGCCGCTACTGGAGCGGCGAAGGCAGCCTGATCGGCGAGATCTCCAGCCGCATGACCGGCTCGTCCGACCTGTTCAACCATGACGGCCGGGTGCAGCGCGCCAGCATCAACCACATCACCGTGCATGACGGTTTCACGCTCAACGACCTCTTCAGTTACAACAACAAGCACAATGAGGCGAACGGCGAAGACAACCGCGACGGCTCCAACGACAACCACAGCAACAATTGCGGCCATGAAGGTCCGACCGACGATCCCGCTATCAACGCGCTGCGCAATCAGTTGCGCAGAAACCAGCTTGCCTGTCTCTTATTGGCCCAGGGCGTGCCGCTGATTCTCGCGGGCGACGAAGTCAGCAATACCCAGAACGGCAACAACAACGCCTATTGCCAGGATAACGAGACCGGCTGGATCGGCTGGGACGGCACGGGACGTGAGGGCCGCGACCTCATCGATTTCGTCGGCCACCTGACAGCACTCCGTAATCGGTTTTCGCAAATCCGCAGCCACCGCTGGCTCGACGGACGGCGCGCCGACGGCAGCTATGGCGTATTGTGGCTGACGCCCGCCGCCGAGGAGATGAAGGAGCAGGACTGGAAGTTTCCGGAAGGCCGCTTCCTCGCCTATGTGCTGGGCCCAACCGAACCAAACAAGCCGCCGGTCTTCATCGTGCTCAATGCCGCGCCGGAGGAAATCAAGTTCAAAATGCCGAAAATACCGGAATACAGGAGCTGGCAGCAACTATTGAACACCGCCGACGTTAAGCAGACGGCGGCGGGCTTCCCCTCGGGAAGCGAGACCACCGCGCCACCCCGCTCGGTATTGGTCTTTTCAGGTTCGGCATGAATGAACGGCATTTCGGCGCAAAGCTGACATCTGACGGCACCACGTTCCGCTTGTGGGCGCCGACGGCCAGGCGCGTCGATTTGTTACTGGACCAGCAGTCGCATGCGCTGACGTCCTGCAAGCACGGCTGGTTCGAGACCCACATCGCCGGCGCCAAGGCCGGCACGCGCTACAAGTTTCGGATCGACGACGAGATCGACGTGCCGGATCCGGCATCACACTTTCAGCCCGAAGACGTGTTCGGCCCGAGCGAGGTGGTCGATCACGGCAACTACACCTGGCGCGCCAAGGACTGGCGCGGGCGGCCCTGGCACGAAACCGTGTTGCTGGAAGCGCATGTCGGCACCTTCACGCGCGAAGGCACTTACCGGGCGATGACCGAGCACTTCGATCATCTCGTCGAGACCGGCATCACCGCGCTTGAACTGCTGCCGCTTGCGGATTTTGCGGGCGAGCGCAACTGGGGCTATGACGGCGTGTTGTGGTACGCACCCGACAGCGCTTACGGCCGGCCCGAGGACTTGAAAATTCTCGTCGATGAAGCGCACTTGCGCGGCCTCTCGGTGTTTCTCGACGTCGTCTATAACCACTTCGGCCCGGAAGGAAATTATCTCGGCCGCTACGCGCCGGCGTTCTTCACGGATGCGCAAACGCCATGGGGCAGCGCGATCGACTACCGCGTGCCGCAGGTGCGCGCCTTCGCCATCGAGAGCGCGCTTCACTGGCTCGACGAATACCGCTTCGACGGATTGCGCTTGGACGCCGTACACGCGATCACTGAAACGGGCGAAATCCCGATGCTGCACGATCTCAGCCTCGCGGCCGGTCAACTTGCCGCGGAGACCGGACGGCACATCCATCTCGTACTCGAGAACGACGACAACTGCGTCAGCCTGCTCGATCCCGTGCAGGACCCGTCGCGCGGAAAATACGATGCACAGTGGAATGACGACTATCATCACGCGTGGCACGTGAGACTGACCGGCGAGAAGCAAGGCTACTATCGCGACTATCAGCGTTCACCGCTTGACCACATCGCGCGCTGCCTCGGCTCCGGTTTTGCCTATCAGGGCGAGGCTTCCGAACATCGCGGCGGCCAAGCGCGCGGCGAAGAGAGTGGCACGCTTCCACCGACCGCATTCGTCAACTTCCTGCAAAACCACGATCAGATCGGCAACCGCGCGTTCGGCGATCGCCTCGAGGCCTTGGCAAAGCCGGAAGCAATCAAAGCCGCGCTCACCGTCACCCTGCTCGCCCCCACAATTCCGATGCTGTTCATGGGCGAAGAATGGGGCTCAAAGGTCCCCTTCCCGTTCTTCTGCGATTTCAAGGGCGGCCTTGCGGAAGCGGTTCGCAAGGGACGCCGCGACGAATATGCCTGGGCCTATCGGAAATTCGGCAACGATGTGCCCGATCCCCTGGATGAGGCCACTTTCCGTTCGGCCGTTCTGGATTGGGAACGCAGAGACAATAGCGAACGTCTGGCGCTGGTGGCGAAGCTGTTGGCGATCCGCCGGCGCCATATCATGCCGCGCCTTGCGGGCGCGCGTTTCGGCGAGGCGCACGCGGCCGATAACGGTCTGTTGAACGCGAATTGGCACCTCGGCGGCGGCGCACGGCTGTGGCTGACGGCCAATCTCTCTGACCAGACGCTTTCCGGTCAGCCGAAGGAGAACCTCGCCACACCGATCTGGGGCGAGGCTGCGGACACGATGAAGCCCTGGTCGGTCCTTTGGCGAATGGAAGCCCGCTGATGCCCTCGGCGATTCCCATCGCGACCTATCGTTTGCAGCTCACCGCGAGCTTCGACTTCGACGCGGCTGCGGCCGTCGCTCCCTACCTGAAAGCACTCGGCATCAGCCACGTCTACGCCTCGCCCTTCACCAAGGCGCGCAAGGGTTCGACCCACGGCTATGACGTGGTCAACCACACTCTCATCAACCCCGAGCTGGGCGGCGACGAGGGCTTCGAGCGGCTGAGCGAAACCCTCAAAGCGTACGACCTCGGCCTGATCCTCGACTTCGTGCCCAACCATGTCGGCGTGCACTACGATGACAATCCGTGGTGGCTCGACGTGCTGGAATGGGGCGAAGCGTCGCCACACGCGGTCTCTTTCGATATCGACTGGGAGCAATTGCCGTATCGCGCGCGTGGCGGCGTATTGCTGCCGATCCTCGGTTCTTCCTACGGCAAGGCGCTCGAAGCCGGCGAGATCGAACTGCGCTACGACGCCGGCGAAGGCAGTTTCTCGGCCTGGTATTTCGAGCACCGCCTGCCGATCGCGCCCGAACGCTACGGCGAAATCCTGACCACGGTCGTCAAGGAGGCCGGCGCCGAGCATAGTCCCGCTGGAAAACGCATTCTCGATCTTGCCTCGCGCTACCATGGCCTGCGGCACCCGAACCGCAAGGAAGCGCCCGCCTTCAAGTCCGAACTAAAGGACATCGACGGAGGCCGGGAGATCATCGATCGCGGGCTCGCCGCCTATCGCGCCGGACCGGATCGTCCTGCCCAAACGCTGGTTCTGCATCATCTGCTCGAGCGCCAGCATTACAAGCTCGGACACTGGCGGCTTGCCTCCAGCGACATCAATTACCGCCGCTTCTTCGACGTCAATTCGCTCGCGGGCTTGCGCGTGGAGGACGCCGCCACGTTCAACGTCGCCCATCGTTTGGTTCGACGATTGATCGAAGAGGGAAAGTTACAGGGATTGCGGCTCGATCATATCGATGGCCTGAGCGATCCCATGCAGTATTTCCAGCGCTTGAGCCGCCTGATCCGGCAGGCGGGCGGAAAAGCCGCCCGTTCGTTCTATGTCGTGGTCGAGAAGATTCTCGGCGAGCATGAGGCATTGCGCCCGTTTGCCGGCGTCGAAGGCACGACCGGTTATGAGACGCTCAACACCATCACCCGCGTGCTGGCCAATCAGAACGGGCTGGACGCGCTCGACGAAACCTGGCGGCAGATCAGCAACCTGCCGCCCGCGCTTGCGCCTGTGCTGAAAGCGGCCAAGGGACGCGTGCTGGAAACGCTGCTTACCAGTGAATTCACCGTGCTGGCGCGCCTGCTCGGGCGCATCGCGGTGGGCCATTATTCGACGCGCGACTTCTCCGCCGACAGCTTGCGCCAGGCGTTCGAACTTTATGTGCTGAATTTTCCGATCTACCGCACCTATCTCACCGCGGCCGGCGTATCGGACGGCGACCGCGCCCTGATCTCGGACACGATCGAAAAGGCGCGCGCGGAATGGTACGCGGCCGACGACGGTATTTTTGACTTTCTGTGCGATGCGCTGACCATGGATCTCGCCAAACCCGGCGCGGCGCTGCACAGCGCGCCGCGGGTGCGGCGGTTTGCGCTGAAGGTGCAGCAGTTCACCGGTCCTCTCATGGCGAAGTCGCTGGAAGATA
>Ga0307470_10000851_pt1 | contig 12862 bp, 11 predicted proteins | sample atmos_gasesAM3C__FD_204565 | JGI IMG/M metagenome (GOLD analysis project Ga0307470, IMG submission 204565) | Hardwood forest soil microbial communities from Morgan-Monroe State Forest, Indiana, United States - atmos_gasesAM3C_05 | ecosystem: Environmental > Terrestrial > Soil > Temperate forest... | reverse complement strand
GCGGTTGCGAGCTCGCTGAGGAGTGCGGTCGTCTCGACCGCGGCCACCGGGGCGTCCTCGCCCCGGGGGTGAGATTGCAGCTTGAGCAACACTCACGCCCGACGACGCCCCGGCGAGTTCGCGCTCATGTGGCGCGACTTGATGCATATCGAGATTCTTCTTGTTCTCGAAGATCAGTCGGTCGCCGAAGTTCTGCGGAAGATGCGACGTGGCGCAAGGGCTCCCCACGCGACAAACGTCCGGGCGAGACGCCCGGCCGTCCGCGGTCGAGACGACCGCACTCCTTCAGCGGCGGCGGTGCTTTTCTCGAATGTAATCCGCGATGCCTTCCTTCAATTCTTCGAGTGAGTGAGCCCGCGGACGTTTCGGAAAGAGAGCGCGATGGATGTCCTCGGATGTGTAGCGAGCTTTGCGGACCACTACTGTGTCTCCCTCGACGTGCCACTCGAGGACCGATCCGGGACGGATGCCGAGTTTGCGCCGAAGATCAGCAGGAACCGTGGTTCGTCCTTGCGCGTTGAGCTTTGATCGAAGCGGCGTCATGAACCAAGCGAGTGACTGGCGGCGAGGCACCGCCAGTCCGCTAAAAGCTCAGTGAATCGGTGGTTCTGATACGACGGCGTCCGGCAGCTTCTTCACCAGCGGCACGATCGTGCCGTCGAGGGCGTGCAGGACGACCTCGTCCATCGATTCGACGAGGTTGAACTCCATCTTTTCGCGAACGTCCGCGGGGATGTCTTCGAGATCGCGCTCGTTCTCGGCGGGGAGGATGATGCGCGTGATGCCGGCGCGGGCGGCGGCGAGGATCTTGTCCTTCACGCCTCCGACCGGGAGCACCTTGCCGCGCAGGGTGATCTCGCCGGTCATGGCGATGTCGCGATGCACAGGGATGCGGGTGACGGCGGACAGGAGCGCGGTCGCCATCGTGATGCCGGCCGATGGGCCGTCCTTCGGGATTGCTCCCTCGGGAACGTGGATGTGGATGTCGAGGCTGGCGTGGAAGTCGGCATCGAGGCCGAACAACTCCGCGCGCGAGCGAACGTACGACAATGCGGCTCTTGCCGATTCCTGCATCACGTCGCCGAGCTTACCGGTGAGCGTGAGGTTGCCTTTGCCGCGCGAGATGGCCACTTCGGTCGACAGGATCTCGCCGCCTACTTCGGTCCAGGCCAGACCGGTAGCCAGACCGATCTCGCTCTTGTCGTGGATCGTTTGCGAGCGGAACTTCGGCTTGCCGAGGAGCTCGCGGACCTTGGAGCGGTCCATGATGGTCTTGATCTCGGGACCTTTCTTCACGACCTGACGGGCGATCTTGCGCAGGACCGAGCCGATCTCGCGCTCCAGACTGCGAACACCGGCCTCGCGCGTGTACGAGTCGACCAGCTCTTCGATGGCGGTGTCGAGAAAGTCGACCTGGCTCTCTTCAATCCCCTGCTCCTGCCGCTGCTTCGGAACGAGGAACTGGCGGCCGATGGCCAGCTTCTCGAGGTGCGTGTAGCCGGAGAGGGAGATGATCTCCATCCGGTCCTTCAGCGGAGCCGGAATGGTGTGCGTCACGTTCGCAGTGGCGATGAACATCACTTTAGACAGGTCGTACTCGACGTCGAGATAGTGATCGGTGAAGGCATTGTTCTGCTCGGGATCGAGGACTTCGAGAAGCGCTGCCGAGGGATCGCCGCGGAAGTCCATCGACATCTTGTCCACTTCGTCGAGGAGGAAGACGGGATTGATCGTGCCGGCCTTTTTCATCCGCTGGATGATCTGGCCGGGGAACGCGCCGATATAGGTTCGCCGGTGTCCGCGAATCTCGGCCTCGTCACGAACGCCGCCGAGGGAAAGGCGGACGAACTTGCGTCCGGTGGCGCGGGCAATCGATTTCGCCAGCGACGTCTTGCCGACGCCCGGAGGTCCGACGAAGCAGAGGATCGTCCCCTTCGGTCCTTTGATGAGCTGGCGCACGGCCAGGAACTCGAGGATGCGCTCTTTGATCTTGTCGAGGCCGTAGTGATCTTCGTTGAGGATCGACTCGGCGAGATCGATGTCCTTGATCTCCTTCGTCGTCTTCTTCCAGGGAACGGAGACGAGCCACTCGATGTAGTTGCGTGAAACGGTCGCTTCCGCGGAGACGCCGGGCATCGCTTCGAGACGCTTGAGCTCTTGCAGAGCCTTTTCCTTCGTCTCTTTCGGCATGCCAGCTTCTTCGATCTTCTGGCGGAGCTCTTCGACCTCGTCGGAACGATCGTCCTTGCGGCCAAGCTCGTGGTGGATGGCCTTGATCTTCTCGTTGAGGTAGTACTCCTTCTGCGCCCGCTCCATCTGTTTCTTGACCTTGGAGTTGATGCGCTTGTCGATGTTGATCTTCTCGATCTCGACTTCGAGGAAGTCCTGCAGTTTCTGCAGGCGCTCGTACGGCGAGATCGTTTCGAGGAGTTGCTGCTTCTCGGGCGTCGTGATGAGGATGTGCGAGGCCAGCGTGTCGGCGAACTTGTCGGGATCGTCGAGCTTCAGCGTCGACATGACGCCTTCGAATGCCAGGTGGTGCGACATCTTCGCGTACGACTCGAAGATCTCGACCAGCTTCTGCATGTACTGCGCGACCTCGGCGGTCAGCGGCACGCCGCTTTCGATGTCACGTACGGTCACGGTGACGTAGCCGTCGGCTTCCTGCGTGGAGATGATCTCGGCGCGCGTGAGCCCCTCGACCATGACTTTGACGTTCTGGTTCGGGAGTTTGAGGTTCTGGACGACGGTGGCGACGACGCCAATCGGATAGATCTCGCCGATCGAGGGATCGTCGATCTTCGGATCTTTCTGCGTCGCCAGGAAGATCTTCTTCCCGGCGGTGGCGAGAGTGGCTTCGAGCGCCAGGATCGATGCGCGGCGGCCGACGACGAATGGCGCCATCATCGAGGGGAAAACGACCATGTCCCGCAATGGGACGAGTGGGAGAGTCGTGATTTCTGGTTTGTTGGGCATTGGGTTAGTTAGTTTTTTCCTGTTGGGCTTCGGAGATGCCGAGTTACCGATTCCTGGAACCGGGCAACATGGATCACCCGGCAACCTTGGTACTACCCGGCCTTCCGGTACAACGTGATCGGCTGGCTGCGGTTGATGACGACCTCGCGTGTAATGACGCATTCACTGATCGCGTCTTGCGACGGGATCGTGTACATGATCTCGAGCATCAGCTCTTCGATGATGATCTTGAGGCCGCGTGCGCCGACGTTGCGCTTGAGCGCTTCTTCGGCGATTGCTTCGAGGGCGTCGTCATGGAACTTCAGGATGACGTTCTCGAAGCCCATGATGGTCTGGTACTGCCGGACGAGCGAGTTCTTCGGTTCGCGCAGAATCTCGATGAGCGTTCCCTTATCGAGCTCGCTGAGGGTGGCCACGACCGGCAGCCGCCCGACGAACTCCGGGATCAGGCCGAACTTGATCAAATCCTCGGGATGAACCTGCGCCAGCAGCTCGCCGGTGCGCTTCTCTTTCTTCGTGGCGATCTTGGCGCCGAAGCCCATCGACGTCGCTGACAACCGGCGCTCGATCACGTTTTCGAGCCCGACGAACGCGCCGCCGCAGATGAAGAGAATGTTCGTCGTATCGATCTGGATGAATTCCTGATGCGGATGCTTGCGTCCGCCCTGCGGCGGAACGTTGGCGACGGTCCCTTCGAGTATCTTGAGCAGCGCCTGCTGCACCCCTTCGCCGCTGACGTCGCGGGTGATCGATGGGTTGTCGCCCTTGCGGCAGATCTTGTCGACCTCGTCGATGTAGACGATGCCGCGCTGCGTCTTGTCTTTGTCGTTGCCGGCGGCCTGGTAGAGCTTGAGGATGATGTTCTCGACATCCTCGCCGACGTAACCGGCCTCGGTCAGCGTCGTGGCGTCGACGATCGTGAACGGCACGCTGAGCATGCGGGCCAGCGTCTGCGCCAGGAGCGTCTTGCCGGTGCCGGTCGGTCCGATCAGCAGGATGTTCGACTTCTGCAGCTCGACATCCTGACGGTTGTTGCGCGTGTGGTAATCGATCCGCTTGTAGTGGTTGTAGACCGCGACGGCGAGCTTCTTCTTGGCCCGCTCCTGGCCGATTACGTAGAGGTCGAGGAACTCTTTGATCTCTTTCGGCTTCGGCAACTGGCCGGAGCCTTCCATCGTCCCCGGCTCATCTTTGCGGTCCTCAGCAATGATGTCGAGACAGATGTCGACGCATTCGTCGCAGATGTAAACCGTCGGGCCGGCGATCAGTTTCTTGACGTCGCGCTGGCTCTTGTTGCAGAAACTGCAACGGAGGACGTCGCCGCTGTTTCCCTTCTTCGACATTGCTGGCTTGGATCCTTTTGAGGTGGTTAGATTCTACGCGCTTTCGTGAACGTGGAGCTGTCGCGCGACCATTCCTGCACTACCTGTAACACCGCCGTATTTCATGCATTACTCGCGTTTCGAGATTACCTGGTCGACGAGTCCATAATCGACCGCTTCCTGCGCCTGGAGGATGTAGTCGCGATCGGTATCGCGATCGACTTTCTCGAACGGCTGCCCGGTGTGATCGGCAAGGATCTGACTCATGCGCGCTTTCATTCGCATGATGTCCTTGGCGTGGATGTCGATCTCCGAGGCCTGTCCGCCGAGGCCGTGCATCAGTGGCTGGTGGATGAGAACGCGTGAATTCGGGAGCGCGAAACGCTTCCCCTTCTTGCCGGCCGCAAGCAGCACCGCCGCCATCGACGCCGCCTGCCCGATGCAGATGGTCTGGATGTCAGGCTTCACGTACTGGATCGTGTCGTAGATCGCCAGGCCGGCCGTGATCGAACCGCCCGGTGAGTTGATGTAGATGGAGATGTCCTTTTCCGGGTTCTCTGCCTCGAGAAAGAGGAGCTGGGCGATGATCAGGTTCGAGACCGTATCGTCGATCTGCGATCCGAGGAAGATTACGTTGTCTTTGAGGAGGCGGGAGTAGATGTCGTAGGCGCGCTCGCCGCGACTCGTCTGCTCGACCACCATGGGGATCAGGACCATTCGTTGGTGTCTCCTTGGGCGACCCGTTGAATGCGGCGAGTCTAGCGCCGAATTCCGTGAGGTCTCCTGACCGTATGGGTAGTGCTTTTGAGGGCTTTGTGTGGGTCTATGCCCGCAAGGAGTGCGGTCGTCTCGACCGCGGGCACTCGGGCGTCCTCGCCCGGGTGCGAGATGGTCGTCGCGGAAAGAAGGCTAGTCACAGGCCCCGGCAGAATCTGACTGATGCAGAGGACGCCGAGGGCTCGCCGGACAAAATATCGGGGCGAGGACGCCCCGATATCCGCGAGCGAGACGCTCGCACTCCTTGCTCACGGCGCGACAATCTTCAGCCGCTCCTCCGCCAGCCCGAACCGTACGGGCGTCATCGTGATCCGTTCGCCGTCGGCATAGACATCCAGTGGACGCTCGGAGCCGAAGGTGAACTCCGTGCCGCGCACCATCTCGACGAACGAGCTCTTCACGTGCGCGCCCGAATAGGCTTTCGGCAGTGTCTTCAGCAGTTGCATACGCGAACTGCGGTGAACGATACAGAGGTCGAGCTGGCGATCGTCGATCTTCGCGCCGGGCGTGATGCGGACGCCGCCGCCGTACTGTCCTGAGTTGCCGACGGCGGCGAACATGATCTCTGCGTTGCGGTTGCCGTCGATCGTCACGCGATGCGGCCTGAAGCGAGGGAGAACGCGAAGGATGGCGTAGAAATAGACGAGCGAGCCGCGAAGGAACTTCACGCTCTCATTTGCATAGCGGGCCACTTCCGAATCGAAGCCAAGTCCGGCCACGCCGAGGTAGCGAATGCCGTTGGCGACGGCGACATCGACCTCGCGCGCGCGGCCACCCAACGCAAGCTCGCACGCAGCGCGCAGGTCGCGAGGGATGCCGAGGACGTTGGCGAAGTCGTCGCCGGAACCGAGCGGGATCAACGCCAGCGTGCCATTGACGAGATCGAACTCGCGAACGGAGAGGTGCAGGGTGCCGTCACCGCCGCAGACGACGACGCGGTCGAACGCGCCACGCGATGCGTCCGCGGCGGCTTGCGTCATGTCGGCCGGGCTCGTGCTGGCGTGAACATCAACCTCGGCGCCCAGCGCACGCAGATACCGCTCCGCCTCGGCATGATGGCGCGCCGCGCGGCCATGTCCTGCCGCGGGGTTGTAGATCAGCTTGATGCGCAAGCGGAGAGTCTAACGTAGCGCCGCGTCGTGCCGTGTCGGCGACACGCCACCGGTCCCGGACCTTGAGTACTCGTTCCTTGTTGACTGGAGTCCCAGACCTTCGTTTCTTGAGTCGAGACCTTCGTTCCTTGAGTCCGGGCTCAAGACTTGTGAGTCGCAACAATCGATTTCGGAATACATCGAGGTAAAACTTGCCGAAATCTGCGGACATCTGCGTCCATCTGCGGATAAAAACCGTATCCGCAGATATCGCAGATGTACGCAGATAAGTTGTCGGAACACGAGAATGACCCCTAACGCGCGATTGGGAATCTCCCGCCGCTCCCGTTCGTATGATCCCCAGCATGAAGCAGCTCCGCCTTATCGTCATCCTCTTTCTCGTCATACTCGCCTGCAAGCCGGCGGCGGAATCGCAGACGGTCGATGCGCACCAGCCGCGGCAGGATCGGACGCCTATCCCGCCCACCGTCAGCGCGTCGCGGCGCACGCCGATCGTCACCGTCGCGCATGACGTCGGGCCCGCCGTCGTTAACATCCAGACCGAGTCGACGATCCGGCAGCGCGCCGTCGATCCGTTCTTCGATCCGTTTGGCGTGTTCGGCGGGCAGGACCGCACCTACACCTCGCAATCGCTCGGCTCCGGCTTCGTCTGGTCGGCGGACGGAATCATCGTCACGAACAATCACGTCGTCGAGGGCGCGTCGCGCATCACGGTCAACTTCAGCGACGGATCGCAGCTCCCGGCGAAACTGATCGGCGTCGACCCCGACAGCGACGTTGCGGTGCTCCGCGTCGACGCGAAGAACCTGCTCACCGCACCGATCGGCACCTCGTCCGACTTACTCATCGGCGAGACGGTCATCGCCGTCGGAAATCCGTTCGGACTCAGCGGCACGGTCACGACCGGCGTCGTTTCCGCGCTGGGCCGCTCCGTTCCGTCGAAAGAGGCTGGCCGCACGTTCACCGATTTCATTCAGACCGACGCTTCGATCAATCCCGGCAACTCGGGCGGACCGCTGCTGAACATCGAAGGGCGCGTCATCGGCATCAACACGATGATCTACGCAAACGCGCAGGGCATCGGCTTCGCCATTCCGGTCGACCGTGCGAAGAAAGTGATTCAGGACATCGTCCGCTTCGGGCAGGTTCACAGCGCCTGGATCGGCGCGGTGACGGCGACGATCACTCCCGAGGAGGCGCGCCGCACGGGCCTGCAGACTTCGCGCGGCGCGCTCGTGGCGCGGGTGATCAGCGGATCGCCGGCGCAGGCAGCGGGCCTTCGCCCGGGAGACATCATCACGGCGGTTGCGGGAAGAGCAGTCGATTCGCGCGAAGCATTCTCAACCCTCACGGCGACCGTGGCCGCGGGCCAGCCGCTGCCGCTCACGGTACTGCGCGGCGGAAGCTCGCAGCCCGTCTCGGTTAGGCCGACGGAGGCGCCGGGTGATCTGGGACTGCGCATTTTGTGGGAGATCGCAGGGCTTCGCGTGATCGACCAGAACCGCCAGCTCGTGATCGATGAGGTGGCGCGAGGATCACGCGGCGAGAACATCGGGCTGCAACAGGGAGACGTCATTGTCGGGGCAAATGGCGCCGAGGTGTCGTCGGTCAAAGCGCTGAATCAGGCGCTGACGCAATCGGCGGAACGGTCGTCCGTGGTGCTGCAGGTGGCCCGAGGGCGCTATGTCTACTCGCTGACCTTCCCCATGGGGACTTGATTTGTTTGATCCGCAGATGACGCAGATGTTCACAGATGAAAGCTATTTGAGAAGCGTCATGCTTCGCCTTTTCATCTGCGAACCATCTGCGTCATCTGCGGATCACTAAAAAAGAACCATTTGGGGCTGAACCACCGCCGGTATAGCCAGATTGCGGTTTCGCTTGGTGCCTAGCAGCAGCCAGAGATGCCGGCGAATCCACTCTTTCGATTCGCGAAAGTAGCGGAACTGGCGCTCCTGCGCGTGAAAGCGGCGGTTGTGGCTCGCGCCGAGTACGTGGTGCAGATACTCGTGATGGATCACCGACTGGATGAAGAACGCCGGGATCTCCGGCGAGTCGAGCAGCGGATGAATGCGGATCTCCGAGGTGCTGTGGTTGTACGACCCGAGCCGGATGGAGCGGCGCTTCTTGCGCGTGATCTGCTGGCCCCACTTCACGTTGAGCGGCGGATATTTGTGAAAGTACGTCCGATGGACCTCGGCGGCGAGCGAGGCCAGGTAATAATGCCGGTGATCAGCGATACCCAGCGGAAGCGGCCGCGTCTCCATTCCGCGTCATTGTGCGGAGAGCACGGCCGCTTCGCAAGAGTTATTCGCCGGGATGCGTCGCCGCGTGCATCACGTTCGTGACGTTTTCCATCGCTGCGGCGGTGATCATTGCCGTCCCGGCCGCGATGATCTCGTCACCTTTTCGCATCCCCAGAAAGATGCCGGCACCGACGCCGATGACAACCGCCGCGAGCGGAAACGTGCGGATGTGCTCGCGCCACGACTCCGGCAGCATGTTCTCGATCGCGTCGAAGAGCGCATTCGGACCATCCGCGGCAAACGTGTTCCCCAACTCGGAAGCCTTATCGCGCAGCGGGAAGTCGTAGTCCATGCCGGCGGCGGAGCGTTCGGTATCGTCATCGCGTGTGGTAGGCATCATCACTCCTAATCCTGATGGTCGTCGCGCCGAAGCAGCAGGCCGACGAGAAATCCAACGCCCACCGAGATCAGCAGCGCTTTCCCCGGGTTGGAACGAACGTAGCTGCGAACCTGATCGGTGATGGCACCGAAGTCTACATCCTCGACCTTCTCACGAACGCGGTTGTATTGATTCTTCACCGCATCGGAAGCTGCCTCGTACTTGTCGTTGACGAATTCTTTGGCCTTGCCGAATCGTGAGTCCGTTCCTGCGTCGGCGCCGGTTCCCGCGCCGCTTGTCGTTTCTGCCATGGGGTACCTCCTTATTGGGCTGCTCAGCCTATCAGAGGGCGCGCCGCCCTGACAGAAGCTGAATGATCAGAAGGATGATGGCGACGACGAGAATGATGTGAATCAGTCCGCCGAAGGTGTAGCTGCTGACGAAGCCGAGGATCCAGAGGATGAGCAGAATGGCGATGATCGTCCAGAGCATGGTGTGTCCCCCTTTCAAAAGCGCGGTTTGCAGCGATCGTGCCGCGCGTACAATCGCCCGCCATGCGCATCCGACTCGATCACGTCACGCACGCGTACGCGGGAAGCGACGAGTCGGCCGCCGTGCAAGTCCTGGGCGACATCTCCCTCGACATTGCCTCGGGCGACTTCGCGGTGCTGATGGGGGCGTCGGGCAGCGGAAAGTCGACGCTGCTCAATCTCATCGGTGCGGTCGACAAGCCAACCGCGGGCAGAATCTTTCTCGATGACAGCGAGACATCCCTTCTCGACGACTCTCGCCTGACGATGCTGCGGCGGCGATCGATCGGCTACATCTTCCAGTTCTTCAATCTCATCCCGACGCTCAACGTGTTCGAGAATGTCGCTTTCCCGCTGTCGCTGGCCAACGCGCCGCGCAGTGAGGTGAAGTCGCGCGTAGCCGAAGCGCTGACGAGCGTTGGCCTCGGCAATCGCGCTACGCACTACCCGAATGAGCTTTCCGGCGGCGAGATGCAGCGCGCCGCGATCGCCCGCGCCGTCGTCCACAACCCGCCCCTGATCCTCGCCGACGAACCGACCGGCAACCTCGACTCAAAGAATGGCGAGATGATCCTCGACCTGATCCGAAGCATCCACAAAAGCCGCCGCCCGACGATCGTCATGGCCACGCACTCGGAGCGCGCGGCGGGATATGGGGATTATGTGATTGAGGTGGCGGACGGACGGGTGACCCCCAATCCCCGAAGCGCGACCCCCGTATCTCCGACCCCCGAAACCCGAAACCCGACCCCCGCAACATGATCCTCCGCGCTCTCGTTCTGCGTCCGATTCTCCGCGAGCCGCTACGGACGACGCTCACGATTCTCGGGATCGCTGTTGGTGTGGCCGTCGTCGTGGCGATTGCGCTTTCAAATCAGAGCGCACTGCGCGCGTTCAGCGAGTCGGTCGATGCAGTCGCGGGACGGGCGAACTATCAGATCGTGTCGGACGTTGCATTCAGCGAAGACGTTCTGCGCGCGCTGCAACCGTTCTGGCCGCGCGGCGTTCGCTTCGCGCCCGTGATCGATGCCGAAGGAATCGTCGAGCCGTCGCAGCAACCGATCCGCCTCCTCGGCGTCGACCTCCTCTCCGACCTTCACTTCCGCGACTACCGCTACGCCAGCGTGGTGACGAGCGGGAAGGAGTCCGCAGCGACGTATCTCAGCCTCTTCGGAAACGACTCGGTCGTCCTTCCCGCCACCTTCGCGCACGATCATGGACTGCATCTCGGCTCGCCGCTGATTCTCAACATCCACGGCGTGCGCCGGACGATGATCGTGCGCGGTTTGCTCGAAGCGCGCGGTCCGGCCACGGCATTTAACGGCGCGATCGTTATCGCCGACATCGCGGTGGTGCAGGCCGCCTTCGGCCTCGAGGGTCGTATCACCCGCATCGATCTGATCGTGCCAGACGTGTCGCTGATTCCGGCGATCCAGCGCGTCGTTCCGGCCAGCGCTCGTCTGGAACGGCCGTCGCGGCGCAACGAACGTGTCGAGAAAATGCTGCGGGCCTTTCGCGTCAACCTCTTCGCGCTGGCCGGCGTGGCGCTGCTGGTGGGGATGTTCCTTGTCTACAACACGGTGCTCATCTCGATCCTGCGGCGCGGCAAGGATGTCGGCGTTCTGAAGACCCTCGGCACCTCGGCATCTCAGGTGTTCGCCGCATTTCTGATCGAAGGCCTGGTTTTCGGCGCGGTTGGATCGGTTGCCGGCATTGCGCTCGGCCGCGGATTGGCGTGGGTGATCCTGCGGCTGATCGGCAGAACGATCAACGCGCTGTACGTGAATTCCACACCCGAAGCGATCGAGCTGACTCCGGGCATCATCGCTGCCGGCATCGCCGTGGGAACGATCCTCTCGCTCCTCTCAGCGATTCAGCCATCGATCGAAGCTGCTCAACTGCGTCCCAGTTTGTTGCTCTCCGGAGCCGTCTGGCGCCGCCAACCTACGCGACCGGATCAGGCGCCAGCGTCGTCGCCGCATCGAGCACAAATCGCTGTCGCGATCGTCTGCTTCGTGATCGCCGTGCTGCTCTCGCGCCTTCCCGCATGGAACGGCATCGCTGTGGCCGGATACGCCGCCGTGCTGTTCGTCGTGGCGGGATTCTCGGCGCTTGCGGCGCTCATCGTTACCGGCGCTTCGCGGCTGCTGCGCGCGCCTTATCGCTCGGCGTTCGGCATCGTCGGCGAGCTGGCGTCCGCGTCGATCCCCGCCTCGCTGCGCCGCACGTCGATCGCATCTGCGGCGCTGTCGCTCGCCATCGGCATGATGGTTGCGGTCGCGCTGATGGTGGGGAGCTTTCGCGAGACGGTGCGCGTCTGGGTCGACCAGACGGTCAGCTCCGATCTCTGGCTGCGGCCGGCGAAAGGACTCTCGAACGCCGACTCCGCGCTCTTTCCGAATGCGATCTCGGCAGACCTCGCCAAAATCCCGTTCATCGCTGCCTTCGACCGCGCGCGCGGCCGCGGCGTGCTGTACAACGACGATCGCGTCCTGCTCGCCAGCGGCGACTTCGCCGTCGCCGCGCGCTTCGGCGATCTGCCGATGATCGCGCCGGGTAAATCGTCCGAGGCGTTGGGCAATGCGATCGCGCGAAACGGCGTGGTCGTGTCGGAGAGCTTCTCGCTGAAGTACAGCAAAGGCGTCGGCGACGACATCGCCCTCACGACGATCCACGGGCGGCGCTCGTTCCCTATCACCGGCGTCTACCGCGACTATTCGAACGACCGCGGCGTGGTGGCGATGGATCGCGGCCTCTTCATCCGCTCCTTCGACGACGATGCCATCAGTACCGTCGTCATCTACCTGAAGCCGGGCATCGACCGCGACACCGCGCGGCGAAGCCTCGAATCAACCCTCGGCCCGAAGTATCACGCCTTCGCCGTCACGAACGGCGAGATCCGCGGCGAGGTGATGAAGATCTTCGACCAGACGTTCCTGATCACCTATGCTCTCCTCGCCGTCGCCATCGTCGTGGCCGTCCTCGGCGTGATCAACACCCTGGCCGCCCTGATCCTGGAGCGCAAACGCGAGCTGGCCCTCCTGCGCGTCCTCGGCATGACCGTCGCCCAGGTCCGCCGCATGCTCGTCCTCGAATCGTCAGTCCTGGGCCTAACCTCAACCGCCGCCGGCCTGGCCATGGGCTACGTCCTCTCCTGGATCCTGATCTACGTCATCAACAAACAATCCTTCGGCTGGACCATCGCGTTCCACACGCCGGTGAGACTGATCGCGACTTCGTTGGCGGTGACGTTTGTGGCGTCATTGATTGCGGGACTGGTGCCTTCGCGTCTGGCAAGGCGGATTGATCTGGCGATGGCGATGAAGGCGGAGTAGAGCGGCGCAAGAACTCTCTCACGCGAAGACGCGAAGACGCGATGGGTATGAGGGTTGGTATGCTGTCCTTCGCGTCTTCGCGACTTCGCGTGAGTGGATCGCGCCCAGCAAAGAGGTGATATTCAGTCGATCTCGCTACGTCAAATCCGGTCGAGTAGTGTACTTTGTCGCCCTACGTTTCATGT
>Ga0307470_10000850_pt1 | contig 12889 bp, 5 predicted proteins | sample atmos_gasesAM3C__FD_204565 | JGI IMG/M metagenome (GOLD analysis project Ga0307470, IMG submission 204565) | Hardwood forest soil microbial communities from Morgan-Monroe State Forest, Indiana, United States - atmos_gasesAM3C_05 | ecosystem: Environmental > Terrestrial > Soil > Temperate forest... | reverse complement strand
CGCCAACCCACCGACCTGTGGCTGAGTCGATGCCAAAGCCGAGAATGCTCTTTTCCCTGCGACGCCTTAGCCCTTTGTTCAGCCGGCTGATCGTAGCACCGGGGGCGTAGTCTAGCCGTAAAATCGGACCGTCAGAGTCAGTCGCGATGGCTGATGTGATATCGATCAGCCCGTCACGCCGAGGCCACGCGAAGATAGTCTGAATTTCGAAGCCACGACGTTGTCGGTCCTCGTCATTGGCCGTAATTCGCTCTGCGGGTCTCGTCTCAACATTGTCAATACGCAACACGTTACGAACTGGGTGGATGCTGGCCATCGGTGCGCCGCAGGCGTGGCAGCGTTCGGGCTCATCCTGGTTGTGGCCGGCCCCGCACTCGTCGCAGACATAGATCGTCTCCGTGGCGAGCCGGCCCCCTTCCTCATTTCGGACGCCAGCAGGTAGCTTTGCCTTGTAGACTCTGTAGGCCCGTCCCTCGTGATAAATGAGACTACCCGGCCCAAATTCAGCAATAGCGATGAAGCGCGCTCGTTGCAGATATGCGGCTTTCGGGCCTCCGCTTCCAACCGCCGGTACATACGCGTAAAGCGGCAGGCGCGGAAAATTGTAGCCGGGAAGGAATCCTTCGGTTGCGAGATAGCGGTACGTATAAAAGTCTGATCCGCCGCTCGAATTTCCGCGCTCCAACAAAGCCAACTGTTCGTTGGCTTGAGCCTGCTGAACTTTCGCCTCCCTCCGCTCGATGTATGAAATACCGTGAGTTTCCGACTTGCGGTTCGCCTCAATGAGCTGAGTTCTCGCACTCTCATAAAGTTGCCGCCACCGATCAAATGCTTTTGAAAAGTGTCGCGTTGCGTCCGCAGCTGTCGCTCTGGCAAATGCTGCTCGATCAGATGCCCACGGTGCGGCTTCCAATGTTAGCTCCGGATTGATGCTAGCGAGGATGCGCTCCATTCGCCTGGCAGCCCGCGCTGATACATCAGCGTCGCCCAACGCCGCAGTAATATCCTTCTGCACCGGCAGTATCTCTTGGGTAAGATCGAGAACGTGCGGTATATCGGGAGACAATTCCTTGCCTGTCTCGGCGAGCCACACTGCATGGAGATGCGCCTCAATTAGATCGCGGTTCGCAAGCTCGATTGAAGGCGGGCGAACGTAGCCATTCACCATCCGTTCCGGCCGCTCGAAATAGTACTGATCGTGAGGGCTTTGTGCCGCGCAATAGGTGACTACAAATGCAGCCTGTCCTGAGCGGCCAGCGCGGCCCGAACGCTGCGCGTAATTGGCGGGCGTTGGCGGCACATTCCGCAGATACACGGCATTCAAAGCCGAGATGTCAACTCCCAGCTCCATTGTTGGAGAGCAGAACAGCGTCGGCAGGAATACGTCTGGCTCGCCGGCTTGGCGCATTGCGTCCTTTGCCTCTTTGATTTTACGTTGGTCTTCACCACCCCAACGAAAACGCCATTCACGCCATTCACGTTGCGTTTGCTCCACTTGCGCCGTGTGTGCCCGGCTCTCCATCCCGAACAGCCCCGTTCCGCCGCTGGCAAGACCGTTGGCCAGCGTGCGGTACAGATCAACGAAGTAAGGATTGGGCGGTCGTCCGTCCGTTCTTCCCTCGGCAACTACCAATCTCAGTGCGTTCGCCGCCAGACGCCACCCATCGACATCGAAGCTCGTCGTGACAGCACGCACTAGCTGGTAGTCTGCCGCCGCTGTCAACAGCGACCTCAAGACAGCTATGTATGTCTTGCCATCAAGTCTCTTCTTCCAGAGCTTCGGATGACCTAGTCGTCGCGCAAGGCCGCTGCGAGGGCCGCCACGAAGAATAAGTGGCTCGCCACGAACGCCGGCATCGGCTTTCTTGGGCGCATCGATAATGAGGGCGGCAGCGACCCGCGGGTTTTCCTGCTGTGAGATCGACCACGGCTCACGCAAGCTCTGGCGCGCAGCATTGGCAGTCGCTTCTACCGTTGTCGGATCCAGAGCATCCGCAGTGATGGCCAGACCGCGGCGCATCGCGTCGACAAGAATGAGAAGGGCCGCTCGGCGTGTGTCTGGGTCAGCGTGCTTAAGCTCAGGCGGCGCGTCGGCGAATGCATGATCATCCGCCGCTAAATCCCCAAGCGAGAGGTATTCGGCGCGCACGAGGCCCAGCTCTTCGAGATTGGGATTAGTGAAACGCCAACCTCGCCGCTGGTCAGACCATACGCGATGCGCAAGCACTCGAGACAATGTGCGTTCCGCCTCGATCTGACCAGCGCCTTTGATCTCTGGATCGAGCATCCATTCGGGGCGCCTATCCCGATTGCTAGCTGTGAAGCCAAGCGCTGACTGAACCTTCCGACCAAATTCGTCCTCACCGAGTCCATCTGGCCCGGCCGCAGCGACGGCTGCAAGGATCGCGGCTCGCAGCAACGCAACGAATAGGAAATCATTAAAATGTCCGGCCTGCAGTGCGGCGTCCTGTCGATTGTCGGTGAACCCGAGTAGCTTCCGTTTGTGGATGCTCAAGCCACTTCCAGGTGCGTTCATCCATCGTAGAGTGCTCGATACCAATAAGGTCGTAGCGGAGCTTCGGCCTTCTGCGGAAAGACCAGCAAGCTTGTTGATTTCCCGCGCTTGCCCCGGTGGCTGATCCTTGCACGCTGGGCAAAAACGAAACTTGCCTGGCAAGAACCAGGCCTTTCGTCCCCCGCTGCCGACGGCGCCGGATGCGTCAATAGTCACGGCCTGCGGCACGAAAGGACGCAGATTGCCTTTGATGCGGCCGGCTGGATCAAGCCAATCCTCGGGATATTGTTCCGGCGTGCCGTCAAACGTGAAATCGTCGTCTCTCACTGGCTCGGGCATTAGATAGCCAGCCTGCTCGGCGCGGTCTTCGTCATCCAGTGGTGGCTCGTCGATTGCCCTAGGGAGCGCTCGACGCGTTCCTTCTTGGTCAGTCAGAACGATCGGATGATGCTCCTGCCCACAATTGCGGCAGAAGAAGGTCGGGTAGAGTCGTGCCTCCTTGTCCTCCGGATCAAATAACTGGCCATCGAGAGTGACCCGGCGTCGCCCAGGGTCCCGGAAGGTCGAATATAAACGGCCGGCACCCGAAAAGAATTGGTGTAGCTTAAATGCAAGGAAGGCGCGGTCCCCGATCCCGCCCCGCTCGCTCGCGGGTTTGCTCATCAGAATCAGCATCGCTTTAATCTGCGATTGACACTGCTCCGGATCACGCCCCGTATGGACCGCGAGCTTCTGAGCTGCATCGCTCAACGTGATGGGTGAACGCCGCGTGAGGCGCTGACCGTCTTCGAGACCGATCTCAAGCTCGATCCAGATTGCCAGAGGATGACGCGTAAGTTCGGAGTCCGAAAGTGAAACCGGAATTTCGCTATTGACCGCCGCAGTGAGGCGGTCTCCAAGCAGTTTCACATTGGTCGTCGGATCGGTCGCGCGCTCAAGGCTCTCGCCGATCACCGCGTCGCTGGTAATCTGCGTTCCGAACAGACGTGACGCAACAAACGCCACTGCCGCAGCGGGGTTGTCGCTCGCATCGTCACTTGCCATCGTGGCAGACGTGCCGATGCAAATAGGAAAGCGATCCTCGCACAGACGGTCTCGTAACCGCCGGACTAGCATGGCTACATCGGCGCCCTGACGTCCGCGATAGGTGTGAAGCTCATCTAGAACAATGAAATCGAGGTTCTGGGCGTTGTTGATGACAGTCTGATCAAGGTTGTTCTGCCGCGTCATCAGCAGTTCCAGCATCATGAAGTTGGTGAGCAGAATGTCGGGACGAAGCTCTCGAATCCGTTCTCTCTCATCGGCTTCTTCTTGTCCGGTATACCGTTCAAAGGTTGGACGGAGACTCTCGGGCAAGCCGGATTGACCGATATACTTCTTCAACTCTTCAAACTGGCTGTTCGCCAGTGCGTTCATTGGATAGATTACAATCGCACGCGTTCTCGGAGCCTCGCCCGCGGCCCTTGCTCTTATCGCAGCGTCGATAATGGGGATGAAAAAGCAGAGCGACTTGCCGGAGCCGGTCCCAGTTGTAACGACAAAGCTTTGTCGCGCTGCCGCCTTAGCTATTGATTGGGCTTGATGGCGGTATAGCCTGATGGGTTGACTATCAACGCGAAATACTCTGCCCGTTTCCGGATGCAAAGATCCCTCGCCCACAAGGGAGTCTATGGCTGCATCTCTCTCGAAATGTGGATTTAAGCTAACAAGCGGCTCAGGCCAAAAGCGCCGAGTAGCATAGATTGCTTCGACCTGCTTCTGGATATCCGACGCACGGATCTGCGTAAACGAGCGCGCAAAACGGGCGTAATCCCCTACGAGAGAGCAATCGAGATCGAAGACGTCCACTTAATTGTCCCCCAAAGTATTTTCCCTACCGCCTATCGCGAGGAACTGGTTGGTAAGCAAGTCATAAACTCATTTACTTGCTCAACTAACTACGCAGAAGCCGATGACGGCGAGAGCTAACAAAGACGCGCATCGCTTTCTCCAGAGCTTTGTTGCGAGACAATCCTGCTTCGTTCGCTGCTGCATCAAATTCGCCCAGCAGCGTAGCGTCGACGACAGGACCAATTCTCTGGCTTGCAACGCGCTCTCTCGGCCGGCCTCGCGGTTTGATTGGGGGCATTTCGTGGATACCTTGTTGTAGCCCAATCGCAGATTAGTGATATCAGAAATTCCTGTCAACCCTCCCTCTCGTTATTTGGTGCAGAATTTCCTGTGATTGGACCCACCCAATTTCCTCGGATGGGTACCACCTGATTTCCTGAGTTCGGGACCACCCGATTTCCTCAGTTGGGGACCACCTGCGGCGGCTATTTGGGCGCTGAGGGAGTGGTCCGCCGATGTCGAGATTGACCGTGTTTGCGGGGTTTTTCGGGGTACCCGAGTCCAGGGGCGAGCTGCGATCGCCGCTCTGCGGGCCTCGTATGGGACCGATTTTTCGGCGCCGGCGATCGGGACCGTATTTTCGAGCTTTTGCGCCGCCCTCACCGTATCTGCGGCCAAACCTGCTGCAACCTTCGTGGGTAACCACGAAGGAGACGGCAGCATGGCGCTTCGGAGCATGACGGTGCATCGGTACGAGGAGATCCAGCGGCGACTGGCGGAGGGCCGCAGCCTTCGGGAGATCGCGCGGGCTCTGGGGTGCTCGCGCCGCACGGTGCGCGAAGTACGTGACGGGGAGCGCGTCTCGCCGGATGCCCCTAAGGCGATCGCCGATCCGCTGTGGATGGCGCAGCTCGATTGGCCGGCGATCATTCACGATCTGGGCCTGGGCCATCCGTTGAAGTTCTTGTGGGAGGAGCGTGCTCAGCACCTCACCACCTACAGCAACTTCTGGAAACAGTTCTACCGCAAGTTCCCGCAGTACCGAGAGGCGTCGGTCACGGCACGCGAGTTCGAGCCCGGCGAGCGCGTCGAGGTGGATTACGCCGGTGATCCGATCGAGTGGATCGACATTAAGACGGGCGAAGTCCGCAAAGCGTGGGTGTTTGTCGCCGGGCTCGGCTTCAGTCAGCTGCTCTTTGCCTGGGCGGCCGAGGATATGAAGAGCCGCAACTGGTTGGCCAGTCACCGGCGCATGTTCGCCTACTACGGCGGCGTGCCGCACGTGACTGTGCCGGACTGCTTGAAGCAAGGCGTGCTCAAGTGCCATTGGTACGATCCGGATCTGAACCCCGGGTATGCACAGCTCGCCACCGATTACTCTACCGCGGTCGTCGCAGCGCGGCCGGGACATGCCAAGGATAAGGCCATCGCCGAGGGGCTGGTCAAAATCCTCATGCGCTACGTCCGCTTCCGCTATCGACGCCGGCGCTTCACCTCCATCCCCGAGATCAACCGGGCGTTGGCTGAGTGCATCGAGCGCATCAATGACCGGCGTCACTCGCGCTTCGGCGTCTCGCGCCGCGAGCGCTTCGAGACGATAGAGAAGGCTGCGCTCAAGCCGCTGCCGGTCGGGGACGTAGACTGCGGAGAGTGGAAAGACGCGAAGCTCCATGCCGACTGCTACGTCTACATCGAGGGCGACTACTACAGCGCCCCGCATATCCACCGGCACAAGAAGCTACGGATCAAGATCACCGAGAACCAGGTGGAGATCTTCCTGAGGCTCGAGCGCCTGGCGATCCATCCGCGCAGCCGTAATCGCAATGGCAAGCGCGTCAAGATCGACGCGCACTTCCCGCCGGCATCGCAGGCCTACTACGAGGCGACGCCGCAAAAACTGCTGTCGCAGTCACGGTTCATTCACCCCGAACTCAATCGCCTCTTCGTGGATCTGTTCAACGCCGACATCTTCGGCAACATCCGCCGTTGTCAAGGCTTCGTGAGCCGTTGCACCAAAGAGATCAACCTCAGCGGCCACGAGCTCGCGAGCGAGCGCATTGTCGTGGCGATCACGAGCATGCGCCGCTACAACAAGTTCCGCGTTCCTTACTTCAAGGCGCTGCTCGATCAAGCCCGCAAGCAAGCCTTGAAGCCACAGACCGAACGCGAGATCGTGCGCCGGCCCGGCAATCCCATGCTCCGTTACGCCAGCGCCGCTGGCGACATCGCCTCTGCCCCGTCCACTTCAACCCAGGAGACCTTAGACCTATGAGTACCGCCATTGCCAAAAATCTGATGGCCGAGATGAAACTCCTCGGCATGCTCGCCGCGGTCGACAAAACCCTCACCGACGCCACCCGCGACAAATCCAGCTACAGCGAGTTGCTCGACACGCTGCTGCAGGCAGAAGCGGATTATCGGCAGGAACGAAAAACCGGCTATCGCATCAAAGCGGCCAAGTTCACGCTGCGCCCGGCGTTCGAGGACATCGACTTCACCGCCAGTCGCTCGATCAGCAAAACTCAGATCAAAGAACTCTACGGCCTGCAGTGGTTGCACGATGCGCGCCCGGTGCTTCTGATCGGTCAGACCGGTGTCGGCAAGACCTTTATCGCACAGGCCGCCGGCCTGCACGCCTGTGCGTGCGGCAAATCCGTGCTGTATATGACCCTCACCACTTGGCTCGAGAATCTGGCGCTCGCCCGTACCAGCGGGACGTACCTGCGCTACCGCGATAAGCTCGCCAAACCGGATTTAGTCATCCTGGACGACATGGGCATGCGCAAGCTCTCGGCCACGGAGGCACAGGATCTGTGCGAGCTGCTCGAAGAACGCTCGATCAACAAATCCACGCTCTTCACCACCCAATTGCCGCTCGATCACTGGAGCGAAGTCATCGGCGATCCGGTCATTGCCGACGCCATCCGCGATCGGCTCGAGCACTCGGCTCTCGCCATCCACATCACCGGGGAGAGCTATCGCGGCGTCAAGGCTCGAAAACTTGCCAGCAAGAGGAAGGATAGCTAAGAATCGTCGCCTACGGCTCCGCCGGTGACCCCTTCAAGGTGGTCCCCAACTGAGGAAATCGGCCGGTCCCTAAACGGGAAATCCTGCATTTGGGACGGAACCCAGCTGATGGCGGCGCGATAATCGCCGGTCAGCAAGGTCAGCGTGCGGCGCTCGTGTTTCTGTTCGCTAAGCCTGTCTTGTCGGTCACCGCAACTTCATTCTTGCACAACTGCAAAGTATTACCACCAGCGGGTTCTGGAGGAGTCTTGATGGGAGTACGCGACTTGGCGATCCTCGGAATGCAGACCGGAATAAGCGTGCAAGGGCGTCAACACCCAAACGCACTCTTATTGAAGATTGCCGTTCCAGGCGACGAGACGGTCGATGGTCTTGGGAGCCTGCTAGCCCAACCGTTCAATCAGCTTGAACACAATTTCGTCAGTGACACGCGATTCTTCGTCCTTTGGATCCCCGCTCCTTGTGAACTTGATGCCGACTATGTCCTTCGGAATCCCGACGAATGGCGTGTCGTCCAAGAAGATCGGGATAACCTCTGCGGCCCCCACTCTTGGCAGAAAACACTCGCGTTCGAATGTGGGCCAAATCTTTTCGCGATACGGTTTATCTAGAATGCAAATCACCAGACGCGAATCTCGCCCAAAAATCCGTTCAAACTGCTTCGACCAAGCGCCTCCTAGAAAATTGGCCTCAAAGTGCTCGTCGAAGAAGACGTGAGCATCGAGTAGACCCAACTGCACTGCGATTTGTCGGGCAAGGTCACGATCTTCTCCAGCGAAAGAGATCGCGAAGTCGAACTCAAAATCGCGGCCTGGAGCTTTGAATCCGCAGTCCACGCGCAGCTTCTGCCAGTCAAGATGCTTCAGAAAGTAGAATAAAGCTGGATCTTCGACCGCGAAGTTTTTTGTGTCTGCGTTGTAGTAGAAGTGCCGAGCGCAGTTAGGTTTGTCGCGAAGAAGAATTGCCAGGCGCGTCTCTTTTATGTTGTTTATGCTGCCCCGCACATCTTCATTTGCATTCGCGAGCTCATTGAGATCAACGATGGAGCTATCTTGTTGTCCAATCTTTTGTAGGAGCTTCAGGTAAGGATCATTGTTGGGGCGGAATCTTACGCCTCGACAAAACTCCTTCACGGCGGGATAGAAGGCCGCTGAAAGCTTCTCAACAACCTTCCGTCGAATAGTTGGAATATCGAAGGATAGAGTGGTCTGCTGTCCGCACGTCTCTAATACGTCGTTTGCCGTGCAGATGGTCTGACAAAGTTGCTGCGTAAGCCAATAGTCGCCCCGAGATTCCGTAAAAATTGCGTCGCGATTGGGGATTTCAATGCGCAGCTTGACACAGCCCTCGTGAATCAGTTGTTCGATTGCTGCCATCGATCCGGCCTGGATTCGATGGATGCCGGTTCGCTTCGCGATGTCCGGAATTAGTTGGATTAACTCGGAGCCAACTTGATTGATTCCAATCAGAACAAGCTTCGTTTTGGCTGCCGGGCCGGCTTCCGCCTCAAATTTCGCTCTGTCTGCAAGCTTCGCCTGCGTATCGCTGGCCAGTCGATGAAAGTCGTCGACTACGAAGCGCCCTAATAGTCCGTTGCTTGCGATCTCTTCAATTCGATGAACATCGATTGCGGAGCGTGCCGTAAGATATTCCGGCGCAGCTCCGCCGAGTTGCTCGAGCACCTTACGAACACAAGTGGTTTTTCCGGTTCCCGATTGTCCCTCGACAATCACCGGCTTGCCCGGATGCCGGATATCCAACAAAATCTCGTTAAAGTTCGGAGGCTTCACAAATGTGAATTGCGGAAGGCCCTCCGTCACGAAGACTTCTTCGACGAGTTGCGTCACATTGAGGCTCCATCATGCTTTTGACCAGGGATCGTCGAGCGGTCGATGTAGGCACGCTGCCCGGATAGAGTTTCGCATAGATTGCGTCGACGCGCCTGCAACATCTACTGAGCTTCCGATTCAGAAGTGCTGCTTTTAAATGGGTCCGACTCTGCAATCGGCTGGCCAGTCGCATAGGCGTAAGGCGTAATCCACTTCGGCCACCTCAGGAGCGCCCGGACAAGAAAAGATGGCTTATCTGTCACCCAGGTTGTGAGACCCATCAATGGATCGCTCTCGATCTAGCACCGCCCCGGCACGAGTTCATCGTACCGGTAGGGATTGTCCTGAGGCGATTCAGCGGCTAAAGGGGGCAATGACATCCGCGCGTACCCCGCTTACTGTCGCTGACTCACCTCTCTTATCGTCTAGTGGCCGCCTGCGTCAGACATGCAATAACAGCATCCCTGAAGGCGCGCAAATCCGACCATGCCAGCGGCGAAGTTCTGTTGTCGGTAGTACGAATGATCGATCCGCCGCATGGCCAAATCCGTACAAATCCAGCCCTGCCGGCGAGCACGGCGACAAATTGAGAAAAAGCTTGAAAAGCTTCGTCTGAGGCTGCGCCAAAGATTAGAAAGCAAACCTTGCCACCACCGCACAGAGTAATTTGCGCCCGGTGTATGGTGCCATCACCGAGAAGCAATGGCCCGACGTGATTCTTTAGCGTAGCAAATCCCATGTGAATCGCTGGACAGCCGTCGTCGGAAAAGGGAGCACACCAAATCAGCCAATTTTGAGGAGGCACCATCTGTTGCTTGAAAGTGCGCCTTTGGATATCTGTGGTCGCTGCATACTCTGGGTTAGTCGTTTCATAGACCATCACAAACATCGTCGCCCAAGTTGCCAATATTTTCTGCTTCCTTTGGCTCAGACTTTTTCGTTCTCCAAGCAACACTGGCAATAGGATGGGCTTGGTCAGATTCTGCAGCTCGCTCATCCAGCCATTGTTGCAACTGATGCAAGCCACCTTTTGTTTTTGGCTGCGTGCGTCACCCTTCACGTTTAGCGGGCCCGGGCGAGAGTCCGTCATACCGACGCCTAGATTAGTTTTCTCGATATATTGGGATTGATCGCCCGTGGGTAGATATGGACGCATCCATGCTGCCCAAATGTGTTCTCTTGAAATCGGTGTTCCGCCGCAAAAGATACATTTGCGCGCAGGCTTTGGTTCGCGCTTCTGGCGCGGCATCTCTTCCGGTGGAAAAACATTACGCAAGCGTTTGCATCTCGAACACCTGGGAAGTTAGTCCTTCGGAAAAGGTCAGCTGGATTGATCTGGTTTTTGAGCTCATCACGGGATGAAAAGTGAGCAGACCGATCGAACGCAAGGAGCATTTTCCATGCGTACGAATGAATTGACAACTGAATAGCGCCAGTGGATGAATGGCACGATCGCCATAATCCGATTGGGCCGGACTACTCAGCGAACCCAACGCCTGGCAATCGATGACGCTCAAGAGTGCTTCTCCAATAGGTCGCGCCTATCCTGGAAAACCTTCGATGTCGGCGCGAACCCCTCGGGCGTACGCCGTAGGGACCGCATCAAGGGCAGCAAGCAGAAGTTGCCTAGCTTTCGCCCACCCCGCCTTTTGCGATTCGATAGCGGCTCTAATGGGTGGAATTGACTTTAGGGGCGAGACCAGTAGGTGCGGCTGTTGAATAATCTGGTCCCATCCGGCGATGATCAGTGAACAAACATCATCGCCGATAAAATCGCGGATTGCTATCTGCCGGAAATTTCGACACCAAAGAGCATGACACTGGATCATTTGTTCCGGCAGGATGTCATCAGAAATCGCAGCCGCAAGCGATGCGAGTGTTTGCTCCGCCCAAGAGCCCGACATCATCACCTCTCGTGGCATCACGGATTTGTCGGTGACCAATTGCCGATACGCATCGAGGAATGAAGCTAAGAGCCCCTCGACTCCGCGCGTGCGCGCATCAAGAGTCCACTGCTCAACTGGCAAGCGCTCTAGCTTGCCCCGAGCCGCCAATGCGAAGGCGGAAAAGAGCAGTGTGAGGACCAGAAGGACTATATTTTCAGCCGTGATAGGACTGGTGGCAGGTTCAGGCATTGGCGTCATATCGTCATTTCCCGCCTCCTTATAGAATTTTCGAGCCCCGACCACTGCTTCGACCTGGTCACACGCGAGGGATACCATGTCATCAAGCTGCAGCCTGCGCAGGGCATGCCGGATGGCAAGAGTGGCATGCGCTGATCGCAAGCCACCGTACGGTGTAACACGTAGTCGCCGGTGGTACTTCAGGAAGAGTTCATCATCACCGGTCGCGTGTTCCTCGAAGACGAGAAGCTTCTCAATCACAAAATCCAACGGCGTGTGCCTCTCATATTTTTCCGGTAGGGGATCCAGCGAACTGCACCCCGCCAGCGGCGGCTTCTGAAGATCGCCGCTCGCTTGTTTTGTCGTGATCTCTACAATCCAGGAAATCGCGTGATAGGCGCGTTCGAGCACCGAATAAAATGGATTATCTGCCAACGACCCTTGATGCGCGTCGAGCCTGTCAAGGGCTTCTCTGAATAGCTGTTTTGCCTCAACAGGCCTCCCGCCTTCCCACAGTGCGTAGCCCTGGTCGAACATGAGTCCGATGACGTGCGCAGGCGTCGTCGTCGAGTCAGCTCGGCTGATTGCGCTTTGTAAAAATTCCGCGGCCTCCTCCCAGAGTCCCCGTCGTTCCGCAGCCACAGCGGCGTCACGGTACGAATAACTGGGGGCAATATCGTTGGGATCACCAATCCATTTGGGAAGTGCTTGGCGCCAGATTGCTAGGGCGCCTTCATCGTCACCGCCACGTGCGAGCACGCGTGCAAGCGCGTCCTGGACGGATGGGATGTCCCCGATTTCCGCAAGACAGCGCCTCGCCAGAGCGGTGGCGTCCTCAGCACTGCCCGCTTCCTCGTCTGTCATTCGGATCGCCACTCGCGCTGCAGCCGCCGAAAATTGTGGCACGTCCAGGCGGCGCGCTAAGTCGTAAAGGCGGACAACTATCGCGCGCAGGCGCTGCCAGTCCGGGCTAGGTAGTTTAGATTCCCTCAGCCAGATCCCATCTAGCAAGGCGCGCGCAAACCATTCGTTGTTCCCAAGCCCCCACAATACTGTCTGCACTAAGGCAGCGTCCTTGGTCTCGAGACTGCCGACAATCTCGTCTAGTTCGCCTGCGCCATGTAGTCGCGGAATCAACATCAGGCCGGGAGATAGTGCGAAATCGAACTTGCCTGTCGGACCTCGCATGCGTTCCGCATATTCAGTGTCGCGATTGACCTGAGTTGCGGTGCGCACTAATTCGTCAGCGGCGTGCGCGACAGATACGAATTCGGCGGCCATATCCACAAGCTCAGCGCCGGAATAGGTGATCGCTGCACGCATCAATACCTGCGCAATAAACAGCATCCGGGAAAGACGGACGCGCATGTCCGCCGCGCTTGCCGGGAATTCTGCATTGAAGCGCCCGAAGATTGCACGCGCGTTGATTGGGTCGCCGGCCGAGGCCATGCGATATTGCATATATCGAACGGCAAACAATGTGCTCTCGCTAGCACCTTCAATCCGCGTCCCATCGGGGACACCAACGGCCGTGAACCACGGAGCGGTCTCCGCAATGGATTGCC
>Ga0307470_10000849_pt1 | contig 12907 bp, 9 predicted proteins | sample atmos_gasesAM3C__FD_204565 | JGI IMG/M metagenome (GOLD analysis project Ga0307470, IMG submission 204565) | Hardwood forest soil microbial communities from Morgan-Monroe State Forest, Indiana, United States - atmos_gasesAM3C_05 | ecosystem: Environmental > Terrestrial > Soil > Temperate forest... | reverse complement strand
AACGCTGTGGCACGCCGCTGATTTACGAACGTCCGCGCTCGCCGCACATGGTGAACATTCCTCGCGCGCTGTTTTCCGATCGCACCGGCCGCCAGCCGCTCTATCACATCGCGATCGAAGAGTTGCAGGAATGGACCTATGTCGGCGAACCCTTGGCGCCGCTGAAGGGCTTTCCGGGCGTGGTCTGGCATCGCGGCAAGAGAAAAACGCGTGGAGTGGATTTGACATTCGCTCCCCACCTAGCCCGAACCGGTTTAGCGAATGTCAAATCCAAAACTCCACGCCAAACCTAAATTGGCGAGTGGTCCTTTGATTTCTAACATTCGCAAAGTGCCAACCGCGACGGGGTGCGAATGTTAGAATCGGACCATTCGCAACGACCGCGATGGAATGTTCTGATCGCCGCTGGCTATCAGCGCTTCAAACTCAACTTCTGCTGCGCGGCCGTATCGATCGGCAGTTCCTTGTCGCCCTTGGGATAATCGTTGGCGTCGAGCAAGAAGGCGGCGAGATCGGCGTAGCTTTGGTCGGTGAGGCTGCCCGGACGATCCGGCGGCATCTTCGCCTTCATGTAGGCCACGAGCGCCGCGACCGAGCCACCGCCCCAATGCTTCTTGAAATACGAGCCGTTCAGCGCGGCGCCGCCGAATTCGCCGTTATCCAGTTTGTCGCCGTGGCATTGGACGCAGCGCTCCGAATAGATGTCGGAGCCGGTTGTCACCTGATCCGCGGTGAAACTGACCGGAGCCATTCCGCCCGCGCCGCTGGCTGTTGCCGTCGCCGGTGCGCCACCGGCCGCGCCGGAGCGTAGCGCGTAGACCTGCGCCGAGGTGAGTTCCGGCGCGCGCAACGCCTTGATCTCGTCTGACGTGAAAGGTTTGAAATCGGCCGGTAGCGACTTGCCGTTGTCCCAGGCGTTGCTGACATAGTTGAGCACGGCGGCGATATCGTCATCGCCCAAGGTGCCCCACGGCGGCATCGCGCCGGCGTAGTTGTTGCCGTTGACGCTGATCTCGCCCTCGAGGCCGAACAGCAGCACCTTGCCGACATAGCTGCGCCCGTCGGCCCGTTTCAACAGATCAGGAAAGTGACCGGCGAGCGGTGGAAAGGCGCCGGCCATGCCGGTGCCGCCCGCCTGGTGGCAGGCGACACAGTTGGTTGTGTAGACACGTGACCCTGCATCGGCGCTTCCGCCGCCGCTCTGTGCTTGCGCCGGCACCGCCACAGCCAAGGTGGCTATGGCGGCAAGTGAAGCGGGAAAAGATAAGCGAAAGAAGCGTCGTTGCATGGTTCTATCTTTGTATTACTTGCCGTTTCCGGGCAGGGCGAACACGAACAACGCCGAGCCGGCTTCGGGGATCGCGATCTCCGGCGTCAGTGTCGCCAACGAACGCGCATGGCTGGACCCGTTGCCGACGGCCACCGCGACATACTGCTTCCCCTTCACCGAATAGGTGATCGGGTAGGAGTTGACGATGTTCGAGGTCCGCATCTGCCACAGCACCTTGCCCGTCTTGTCGTCATAGGCGCGGAAGTAGCGGTCGAGCGCGCCGGCGAACACCAGGCCGCCGCCGGTGGCGATCGCAGCACCGGTCTGCGCCGCGCGCGTGCGGTCTGACCACGCCGCCTTCTGCGTGAACAGATCGACGCCGTCCACGCGGCCGATCTTGCCGTCGCTGTTCGGGACCTGTCCGCGCGCGAAGATCGCGCGGCTGCCGCCGGTGTAGCTCTTGCCCTCCTCGATCGGGATCGGCGTGGTGTCCGAGCAGTACTCGTTCAGCGGCAGATACAGCATGTGCGTACGCGGGCTGTAGGCAGTGGCCGGCCAGCCGCGGCTGCCGGGATCCGCCGGACAGTTCGTGGTGGTCTTGCCGATATGCGGGATCGACTCCTCGTTGATCGTCTTGGCGCCGGTCTTGGGATCGATCGCCTTGATGACGTTCTGGTACACCGTCTGCTTGGACCACAGCCACTGGCCGTTGGTGCGGTCGAGCACCTCGATGATGCCGAGCTTGCCCACCGTCACCAGCGCCTTGCGGGTCTTGCCGTCGACGGGAAGATCGACCAGCACGCGCTCATAGGCGTAGTCGAGGTCCCAGGTGTCGTTCGGCAGATGCTGGTAATACCACTTCAACTTGCCGGTATGCGGGTCGAGGGCCAGCGTGGCGTCGGTGTAGAGGGCGTCGTTGTTGGCGCCTTCCTTCTTCGGCAGCAGGCCGCCGATTTCGGCGATATGCGGATAGGGTTGGCCAACGCCCAGGAAGACCGTGTCGGTGTCGGGATCATAGCTGCCCGAGTTCCAGGTCGAGGCGCCGAATCGCTTTTCCAGCGGCAGACCGTTCCAGCTATCGCCGCCGGGTTCGCCGGGCTGCGCAATGGTGTGGAAGCGCCAGAGTTCTTTGCCGTCCTTGATGTCGTGGCCGGTGATGAAGCAGCCGCCGGGCATCGCGTTGCCGCAGCCGGTCATGCCCTGCACGATGACGTCGTTGGCGACCAGCGGGCCGCCCGAATAGCGCCAGCCCTTTTTGTAGTCCTCCGTCTGATGGTCCCAGACCACTTTGCCGGTCTTCATGTCCAGCGCGATAATATGGACGTCGGAGGTGGCAACGATCAGCTTGTCGTCGACCATCGCTATGTTGCGTTTGGCGGCGAAGTTTCCGTTCTGACGCGGGATTTCAGCGGGGATGTCGCGCTTGTATTCCCACAGCAATTCGCCATTGGTGGCGTCGAGCGCCTGCACCTTGTCGAGCCAGTTGTAGAGGAAGATCACGCCGTCATGGACCAGCGGCGTGGTCTCGGTAGCGCCGGACGTCATCGCCCAGCTCCAGGCTACCGTCAGGTTCTTCACGTTGTCGGTGTCGATCTGCTTCAGCGGGCTGTAGCCCCAGGTATCGTAGGTGCGACGCCACATCAGCCAATCGCTTTCCGGCGGATTGAGCAGCATTTTCGCCGGCACCGGCGTCAGGGCCTTCAGCAGGCTGTCGTTCTTCGGCGGGGTGACTTGAGGCTTGTCGGATACGACAGGTGCGAGTGGCGCCTGCGCCACGGCCAGCGATATGCTCAGCGTAGAGGCAGCCAACGCGCCATAGAGAAATCGCTCAATTATTTTTGCAAACGGCCTGTGCGTGCGCATGCTCGTTCTTTCTCCCTAGGATTGATTGTTTGATGGATGCGGCGGGGCGGGGTTAGTTCGATATGTTCATACGAACATGACGCGGCATGGACAAGTCTAGCTGCTCGCATGCCTGCAAGGCAGCCATGAAGCGACTTTATTGCATCGGACAAGCAAAGTTGATCATGATGCACACCGAGACGGCAACAGCCGCGAGCGTGGAGGAAATATGAAAAATCGCATTACCGGGCGCTCGGCGTTCCTGGCCTTGCTCAAAGACGAGGGCATCACCCATCTGTTCGGCAATCCCGGCACCACCGAGTTGCCGATCATGCACGCGCTGAAGGATCACCCCGATCTCACCTATGTGATGGCGATGCAGGAGAGCCTCGTGGTCGCGCTCGCCGATGGCTATAGCCGCGCCTCCGGCCGCCTCGTCGCCTGCAATGTCCATGTCGCGCCGGGTCTCGGGAATGCGATGGGTTCGCTCTACAACGCACAATTCACCGGTACGCCGATGATTTTGACCGCCGGCCAGCAGGAACAGGGCCACGGCCTGATGGAGCCTTTGTTGTACGGCCCGCTGGTGCGGATGGCCGAGCCACTGGTGAAATGGGCGGTCGAGGTGACGCGGTTGGAAGATTTGCCGCGGATCGTGCGCCGCGCCGCCAAGATCGCAACCACGCCGCCGACCGGCCCGGTGTTCATTTCGCTGCCGGGCGATATTCTCAATTCCGAGGCCGGTATCGATCTCGGCCGCTCGACCCGCGTCGACGCGCGCGTAAAGCCTTCCGACGACGCGTTGCAGTCGCTGGTGGCGCGCATCCTGAAAGCGGAACGGCCGGTCATCATCGTCGGTGACGAAATCGTGAAGAGCGATGCGTTGCAGGAGGCGGCCACGCTTGCCGAGGTGCTCGGCTGTCCAGCGTTCCAGCAATCGGTGCCCTATGGCGCGCATTTCCTCTCGGAGAGTCCTTGTTTCGTCGGCGCGCTCTCGCGCTCGCAGCCGCAGGTGCGCGACGTTCTCGCGCCCTACGATCTCTTGATTGCGCTCGGCGCGGATCCCCTGAGGATGTCGGTGCACAGCGAGACCGATCCGCTGCCGGGGGGACTGTCGATCGTGCAGATCGGTCTCGTCGAATGGGACCTCGCCAAGAATTACGGCGCAGAGATCGCGCTGAAGGCCGACGTGAAAGAGACGTTGCGGGCGCTTATTCCGGCGCTGAAGGCCAAAGGCGGCGCGGCGCTGGAGACCAAGGCCAGACAAGGCGTCGCCGCGCTCGCGTCAAACAACTGGACCGCGCGCCGTGCCGCGCTGGTCGAACAGTTGGCCAAGCGCGGTGACCGCGCGCCGATCGACCCGGATTATCTGACCTTGCAGGTGGTCGAGGCGCTGCCGGAGAACGCCATCGTGGTCGATGAAGGCCTGACCTCCTCGCGGCAGATGTTATCGCTGCGGCCACATCGCGATCGTTACGGCTATCACGCGCTGGCCTCGGGCGGCATCGGCTGGGGATTGCCGGCCTCCGTCGGCGTCAGCCTCGCCAATCCCACCCGCCCTGTCGTCTGCTTCTCCGGCGACGGCAGCGCGATGTATTCGATCCAGGCGCTGTGGACGGCGGCACATCACAAGCTGCCGCTGAACATCGTAATCGCCAACAATGGCGGCTACCGCATCATCAAGCAGCGGCTGCTCGCTTTCCATGGCGACGATCACTATGTCGGCATGGATTTCGCCGACCCGCCGGTGGATTTTTCAGGCGTCGCCAAGGCGCTCGGCTGTGAAGCGATACGGATTTCCGATCCGAAGGACTTGAAGTCGACGCTGGCCTCGGCATTCAGGCGGCCCGGCGCCAAGCTGATCGAAGTGATGGTGGATGGGACGGTGTGAGGGATGTCGTCATTCCGGGGCGCGCGTGAGCGCGAGCCCGGAATCCATCGCGCCGCAGCGCTTGTTGAGGAATGGATTCCGGGCCTGGTCCTTCGGACCATCCCGGAATGACGTCAAGATTTGTGGCAACGATGTCACTTCGGCCTGACCCGTACCGCCGGATGCGGCGCCTCGAGGCGCGCGCGGCCCGTGCCGAACAATTTTTCCCGCAAGGTGCCTTCCCTGTACGCCGTCTTGTAGCGCCCGCGCCGCGTCAATTCCGGCACCAGCATGTCGGCGACATCAGCGAAATCGCCGGGTGAGACCGCAAACGGCATGTTGAGCCCGTCGACGTCGGTCTGATCGAACCATGCCTCGATCGCATCGGCTGCTTTTTCCGGCGTGCCGACGACCACGGGCCCAATGCCGCCGATGCCGACATGCTGGGCGACTTCGCGCACGGTCCAGACACGATCGGGATCGGCGCGCGTGATGTTGTCCATCGCCGAGCGGCCGGCATCGTTCTCGACGTGACGCACCTGCTGGTCGAGATCGTAAGCCGAGAAATCGACCCCGGTCCAGCCGGACATCAGCACCAGCGCGCCTTCGGGGCTGACATGGCTGCGATAGTCTTCGTACTTTGCCTTGGCCTCAGCCTCGGTGCGGCCGAGGATCACCGTGAACATCGAGAACATCAAGATCTCGGCCGGGTTGCGTCCGGCCTTGGCGGCGAGTTCGCGGATGCCGGCCACGCGCGGGGCGATGATCTTCGCCGACGGCCCCGACATGAACACGCATTCGGCATGTTCCGCGGCGAACTGGCGTCCGCGCGGCGAGGTGCCGGCCTGATAGAGCACCGGCGTGCGTTGCGGCGAGGGCTCGCAGAGATGGATGGCATCGAGGCGAAAATTCTTCCCTTCGTGCTGGACGCGGTGCACCTTCTTCGGGTCCGCAAAGATGCCGCGCGCACGGTCGCGTAATGCCGCATCGTGTTCCCAGCTTCCTTCCCAGAGCTTGTAGACAACTTCCATATATTCATCCGCAATGTCGTAGCGGTCGTCGTGCCCGGTCTGTTTGTCCTTGCCGGCGCCTTTCGCGGCGCTGTCGAGATAGCCGGTAACGACGTTCCAGCCGACCCGCCCCTCGGTCAGATGGTCGAGCGTCGACATCCGCCGCGCAAACGTATAGGGCGGCTCGTAGGAGAGATTGGACGTCACGCCGAAGCCGAGATTTTCGGTCACCGCGGCCATCGCTGGAATCACCAGCATGGGATCGTTGACCGGCGTCTGCGCGGCGGTGCGCAGTGCGGCATCGGGACTGCCACCGAATACGTCATAGACCCCGAGCACGTCCGCAAGAAACAGGCCGTCGAACCGTCCGCGCTCCAGCGTCCTGGCGAGATCGAGCCAGTAGGGCAGGCGGTTATAGTCGGCGGTGCGGTCGCGCGGATGGGTCCACAATCCCGGCGATTGATGCGCGACGCAATTCATCGCGAACGCGTTGAGCCGGATTTCCTTCTTCATGCGAGATAACTTTCAGACACGTTTCCGCGCGACATCGTGGATTACTGGCCGGCCTGCTTGAACGGCATCTCCGCATCCGCCGGCGCCTTTACATGCGCGACGTTGAGCGTCATCGAGACCACGTCGTAATAGCCGTTAACCGCGATGAGGTCGATGATGCCTTGCTCGCCGAATTTTTCGAGCGCTTTGGAATAAATCGCATCGTTGACGCTGTGGTCGCGGCGCAATTGCGTGGTGAATTCCCAGACGATCGCCTCGTCGTCCTTCATGTTCGTGGGCTTCTGGCCGGCGCCGATCGCCTTGACGACCTCGGGGTCGAGGCCTGCCTTGAGCGCGAGGGGGGCGTGAGCGTACCACTCATATTGCGCGCCCCAGGCCTGCGCGGTCATCAGGATCGCCATTTCGTTGATGCGTTTGTCGAGTGAGGTGTTGAACCGCACATATTCGCCGACCTTTTGCAGCCGGTCCGCCAATATCGGGCTGCGCAGCCAGGCGTTGAAAGGGCCGCTCATCCGGCCCCTCGGCCCGCTCATGATGGCTTCGGCGATGGTGCGCTGCGCCGGCGTCATTTGCTCGAGCGTCATTTCCGGCATGCGCTCGCCGGTCAGGGCGAATGCGGAACCGACGAATAAAAGGCTGAGGGCGGCAAGGCGCAGAACGGTTTTCATGGTGCTCTCCCTTTGACGGCAGTTTCTTGATGTCGGGCTGTTCTTGGAGTGTTGCACCCCAACGCGCTTTAGCAAAGTGTCTTCCAGCTCCCGTCTTATCCCGCTAACTTGAGCGGAGGTAAACCTTCACGTTGCACCCACGAATAATATGTCATGACCAGAACAGATGCCGTCGCCCGCGCCCAAGATATGCTGCGTTCGGGCGAATTTCTTGAGGTACTCGATCGCCGGGTCGCCTATCAAACGGAAAGCCAGAATCCCGAAAAGTGCGATGCGCTGCGGGCCTATCTGACCGATGACCTTCAGCCGGCTTTCGAAAAAATGGATTTCACGACACGGCTGATCGAATCGCCGGCCAAGAAGGGTCCTTATCTTCTGGCCGACTATCGTGAGAACGCTTCCGCGCCGACCGTCCTGATCTATGGCCATGGCGATGTGGTCGACGGCATGGTCGGCGAGTGGCGGGACAACCTCGATCCCTGGCGCACCACGCAGGTTGGCAACCGGGTCTACGGCCGCGGCACCGCCGACAATAAAGGCCAGCACAGCATCAACATGGCGGCGTTGCGCGCCGTGCGCGAGACCCGGGGCGGCAAGCTCGGCTTCAATGTGAAATTCATCATCGAGACCGGCGAAGAGATCGGTTCGCCGGATTTGCCGGAAGTGTGCCGACAACTGCGCGACGAGCTGAAAGCCGATCTGCTGCTGGCTTCCGACGGCCCGCGGCTTTCTGCGGAGCGTCCGACATTGTTCCTCGGCTGCCGCGGCGGCATCCGGATTCATCTGGACGTGAATTTGCGCGACGGCGGCCATCATTCCGGCAATTGGGGCGGCGTGCTCGCCAACCCCGCGACCATTCTCGCGAACGCCATCGCATCGCTCGTCGACAGTCACGGCCGCCTGCAGCTCGAGCAATTGAAGCCGCCGCGGCTGTCGAACCAGATTCGTGCTGCGCTCGCCGATGTCGAGGTCAAGCCGTCGGCGGACGAGCCGGCGCTGTCGGAGGACTGGGGTGAGGACGGGCTGTCGGCAGCCGAGCGGCTTTATGCATGGAACACGCTCGAAGTGCTGGCGATGTCGTCGGGCAATGTCGAAAAGCCGGCCAACGCGATTCCGGGCCGCGCGTCGGCGATCCTGCAATTGCGATTCGTGGTCGGCACCAGGGTCGACAACATCGCCGAAGTCATCCGCTCGCATCTGCATGCGCGTGGCTTCTCCATGGTCGAGGTTTCCGCGACGCAGCGCTTTGCCGCCTCGCGCACCGATTTCGACAGCCCCTGGATCAACTGGACGGCAGAATCGATCCGCAAAACCACCGGCAAGGCGCCGGCGGTGCTGCCGAACTTCGGCGGCTCGCTGCCTAATAACGTCTTCACCGACATTCTGAAAATTCCGACGATGTGGGTGCCGCACTCCTATCCCGGCTGCTCGCAGCACGCGCCCGACGAGCACATCCTGCTCTCGGTGACGGAAGAGGCGCTCGGCATCATGGCCGGACTGTTCTGGGATATGGGCGAGTTGAAGCGGCCGCTTTGAAGCGAAAGGGAATGTGATGAGCGTTTCAGCACCGGCGGATTTGTCCGAGGCAACAGAAGCCGGAAGCGAGAAGAACATCACAAAACTTATTGTCGCGACCTCGATCGGCAATGCGCTCGAATGGTACGACATCACGATCTACGGCTATTTCGCCGTCTATGTGTCGAAAGCGTTCTTTCCGAACGACGATCAGACGACATCGCTGCTGCTGACGTTCGGAACGTTCGGATTGGCGTATCTTGCCCGGCCGATCGGCGGCGTCGTGCTCGGCGCCTATGCAGACCGTCACGGCCGCAAAGCCTCACTGTTGATTTCCATCGTCCTGATGACGATCGGCACGTTCGCGGTTGCGGTGATGCCGACCTTTGCCTCCATCGGCATTTTCGCGCCGATCGCGGTCCTGTTGGCACGGCTGGTGCAGGGATTTTCCGCCGGCGGCGAGTTCGGCAGCTCCACGGCATTTCTGGTCGAGCATCGGCCGGACCGGCGCGGCTTTATCGCGAGCTGGCAATTTGCGAGCCAAGGCCTCAGCAACCTGCTGGCGTCGACCTTCGGCGTCGTCCTCACCGGCTGGATGGCGCCTGCGGATCTCAACTCATGGGGCTGGCGCATTCCGTTTCTGTTTGGCGTCCTGATCGGCCCAATCGGCATCTACATCCGCAATCATCTGGAGGATGCCACGGCGCCGCCGGCCGCGGAAACTTCGCCAGTGAGGGAAATTTTCCTGAACCAGAAATCGCGCGTGTTGCTCGGCATTGGCGCGCTCGCGATTTCGACCGCGGTCAATTACCTCATCATCTACATGCCGACCTATGTCGTCAAAAACTTCAATTTGCCGCCGGTTACGGGATTCACCGCGACCTTCGTCGGCGGCATCATGGTCACGCTGCTGACGCCGTTCGCCGGGATGCTTTCCGACCGGATCGGGCGTACGCGGCACATGATCGCGGCAAATATCCTGCTGTTGTTTTCGGTCTTCCCGATGTTCCTGCTGATCACGAAAGATCCGGTGCCGGCCGTGATCGTTTTCGTGGTGTTCGTTTTGTCGACGTTGAAAGCGCTTTACTACGGCCCGCTTGCAGCGCTGATGGCGGAGCTGTTGCCGGCGGCGACACGGGCCACCGGGCTTGGGCTCGGGTACAATATTGGTGTCACATTGTTCGGCGGGATGGGGCCGGCCACCATGACATGGCTCGGCGGTTTTGCCCTGATCGGCGACCTGGCGCCCGGCTACTATCTGACGGCGGTCGCGATTTTAAGCCTGGGCACGCTGTTAACCATCCATGCCACTTCGGCCGCCTCGCGCTAGTGTGGCGACGCTAGCCGTGACGGAGTGGCGCATGGGCGCCCCAACAGCCAAAGGTCGGCTTGCGACCGCCTGCCGTTCAGACCATAAGATGGGGCAGGACGCCGGTCTTCGACCCGGCCGCGACAGGTTCGGATAAGAGGGAGTATTTTCCATGAAACGGACGCTTATTGCGGGCGCGGCATTTGCTGTTGCGCTCTCGGCATGCCCGGCGATGGCGCAGGAATTGACGGGGACGCTGAAGAACATCAAGGAGACTGGCGCGATCACGCTTGGCTATCGCGACTCCTCGATTCCCTTCTCCTATCTCGACGACAACCAGAAGCCCATCGGCTACGCCATGGACATCTGTTACAAGATCGTCGACGCCGTGAAGAAGGAGCTCAAGCTCGACAAGCTCGAGGTCAAGCTCAACCCGGTCACATCAGCCACCCGCATTCCGCTGATGGCCAACGGCACCGTCGACCTCGAATGCGGCTCGACCACCAACAACGCCGAGCGGCAGAAGCAGGTCTGGTTCACCAACACCCACTTCCTCACTGCGAGCCGCTTCGTCTCGAAGAAGGCGAACAACATCAAGTCGATCGACGACCTCAAGGGCAAGTCCGTGGTTTCGACCTCCGGCACCACCAACATCAAGCAGCTCAATGAGGCCAATGCCGCGCGCAGTCTCGGCATCAACATCATCCCGGCAAAGGACCACGCCGAGGCGTTCCTGATGGTCGAGAGCGATCGCGCGGTCGCGTTTGTGATGGACGATATTCTGCTGGCGAGCTTCGTTGCGAGCTCGAAGGATCCGGACGCCTACGTCATTTCGACGGATGCGTTCTCCAAGCCCGAGCCCTACGGCATCATGGTCCGGAAGGACGACGTGCCGTTCAAGAAGGTGGTCGATGCGGCCACGGCCGCGGTCTATCAGAGCGGCGAGGGCGCGAAGCTCTACACCAAGTGGTTCATGGAAAAGATCCCGCCGAAGGGCCTCAATCTCAAAGTGCCGCTCGGACCGGAACAGAAGCAGCAATTCGCCAAGCCCTCGGATTCGCCCGATCCGGATTCTTACAAGGCGATGTAAACTCGCTGAGGGGAAACGCGCATGCGGCGCTTGCGCAGCGCAGGATTTGCTTTCGCGGCGGCTTTGTTCGCCGCGCAAGCGGTTTTGGGCGCAGCATCTGCAAGGGCCGAAGGACTTTCGGGCACGCTGAAGAAGATCAAGGAGACTGGTGGAATCGCGCTCGGCTTTCGCGACTCCTCGATTCCGTTTTCCTTCCTCGACGACAATCAGAAGCCCATCGGTTACGCCATGGACATCTGTTACGCGATCGTGGACGCCGTGAAGAAAGAATTGAAGCTCGACCAGCTCGCGGTCGAACTGGTTCCGGTGTCGTCCTCGACCCGCATTCCGCTGCTCGCCAACGGCACCATCGACCTCGAATGCGGATCGACCACCAACAATCCGGAGCGGCAGAGGCAGATCGCTTTCAGCTACACCCACTTCCTCACCGCAACGCGTTTCATCTCGAAGAAGACGAGCAAGCTCGACACGATCGAGGACCTCCGCGGCAAATCGGTAGTCGCAACTTCCGGCACCAGCAACATCAAGCAGCTTATCGAGACCAATGCGGTGCGCAATCTCGGCATCAATGTCATTCACGCCAAGGACCATGCGGAAGCATTTCTGATGGTCGAGAACGACCGCGCGGTGGCCTTTGTGATGGACGATATTCTGCTGGCGGCTTTCGCGGTCGGCTCGAAGAATCCGGAAGCCTACGCGATTTCGTCGGATGCGTTCTCCAAGCCCGAGCCGTGCGGCATCATGCTGCGAAAGGATGATCCGGCGTTCAAGAAAGTGGTGGATGATGCCACGGCCGCGCTCTACCAGAGCGCCGATGGGCCGAGGCTCTACGACAAGTGGTTCATGCAGAAAATCCCGCCAAAGGGCCTGAATCTCAACGTGCCGATGGGGGCCGAGCTCAAGCATGAATTTGCTAGGCCGTCTGATTCCTCCGATCCCGATGCCTATAAAGTCATGTAAGGTCGCCTCAAGCTGGAGCGGCCCGGTCCTTGCATGATTCACGGACGAAAGTGCTGCCTTGGGGGAGTGTCGTGTCTGATGGCGTTAGAGGTGGGGGAATGCGAATGAAGTGCCTGCGTGTGATAGGGCTCGCGCTTGCCGTCGTCGTTTGTGCGGGGGGAGCCAGTGCCGAGGAGCTCACGGGCACACTGAAGAAGATCAAGGACACCGGCGTCATCAACATCGGCTACCGCGATTCCTCGATCCCCTTTTCCTATCTCGACGACAATCAGAAGCCGATCGGCTTTGCGATCGATATCTGCCTGAAGATCGTCGAGGCCGTGAAAAGGGAATTGAAGCTCGACAAGCTTACCGTTGAATACAATCCGGTGACGTCGTCGGGGCGCATTCCCTTGCTCGCCAACGGCACCATCGATCTCGAATGCGGGTCGACCACCAACAATCCCGATCGGCTGAAGCAGGTCGCCTTCACCAACACCCATTTTCTCACGGCGACGCGCTTCATCTCCAAGAAGTCGAGCAAGCTGAATTCAATCGAAGACCTCAAGGGCAAGACGGTCGCGTCCACTTCCGGCACCACCAATATCAGGCAGCTCACCGAGGCTAACGCAGCGCGCAACCTCGGCATCAATATCGTTCCCGCCAAGGAGCATGCCGAATCCTTCCTGATGGTCGAGACCGATCGCGCGGTTGCGGCCGTGCTGGACGACATCCTGCTGGCCAGCTTTGCTGCGGGGGCGAAAGACCCGGACGCCTACGTGATTTCGACCGACGCATTCTCCAAGCCCGAGCCTTATGGCATCATGCTGCGCAAGGACGACCCGGCGTTCAAAAAGGCGGCGGACGAAGCCACCGCAGCG
>Ga0307470_10000848_pt1 | contig 12914 bp, 10 predicted proteins | sample atmos_gasesAM3C__FD_204565 | JGI IMG/M metagenome (GOLD analysis project Ga0307470, IMG submission 204565) | Hardwood forest soil microbial communities from Morgan-Monroe State Forest, Indiana, United States - atmos_gasesAM3C_05 | ecosystem: Environmental > Terrestrial > Soil > Temperate forest... | reverse complement strand
CAGCGTGACCGACGGATTCGCGGCGAACCCTTGCAGCGTCGTGATTTCAGCGTCGCTAGAGCCGTTGTCCACGATCACCAGCCGGCTGACCTGCCGCAGAATGCGGCTGAGCCGCGAGGGTAACTCTGTGTCTGGATGGTATGTCACCGCAATGGCGCATACCTCTTTTCCGCTAATTACCCCGTCCGACTCGAAGCTACCCGCGTTAGTATCAAACAAAGGTGGACCTCATGCTTACCCCGAATCACAATGACACCCATCGTCGTGCGGACATCTTAAAGGGTCATAAATGGCCGAAATATTCGTCTACCAGATCTACCACCGGGGAAGTGTACAGTTAGACCCTGGATTTCGCGTGCTCGATAATTCCTCTAGCGAAAGACCTGATTGGTTCGAATATTGGCCGATTAGACGGTTCTTGCTCAATGAACCATTGCAAGAGGATGCCTTTTACGGGTTTCTGTCACCTAAATTCAAAGAGAAAACTAACCTGAGCTCAGCGGCCGTCTTTGATTTCCTCAAGAACCACAGCACGGCCGATGTCGTTCTAATGACACCGAGCCTGCACCTCACCGCCTATTACTGGAACGTGTTTCAATACGGTGAATTTTGTCATCCCGACCTGATGAACCTGGCGACGCAATTCTTCAGGCGCATCGGACACCCCGCCAATTTGACGGACTTGGTCACGCATTCACGCAATGAAGTGTATTCCAACTACCTGTTTGCGAAGCCCCGTTTCTGGAGGGCATGGCTCGATATCACCGAGCGATTGATCGCGATCGCCGAGACACCGGCCGATCCGCTAGGCGTCGAGCTTCGTAAAGTGACCACCTATCGCGGTGGCAGCAACGTGCAGATGAAGATTTTCATCATGGAGCGGATCCCGACGTGGATGCTCGCGCGGGATTCTAAGTTCGCTGTGGTTGCGCGAGATCCGTTCGTTGTCCGATCTCGCCTTTACAAGGTGCCCGGTGCGGTCGTCTGCGATGCTTTAAAAATTGCCTACGCCATAAACGGCCGCCAACCGCAATATCGGGACATGTTCAATCTGGTGAGCAAAATGGCAAAAGTATTCGCCCTGCAGATCCGGTTCGGAAATCTCGTCGGCTTTAAGGCTATACGCTCATGCATCAGTACTTTGTCGTCGTACTGGACGAAAGCCGGAAAGGAGGGGCAGTCTTGACCTATTTGCCAGTGAAGGATGCGGGACGAAATTTACCACTCCTTCGTCAAACGTCGACGGCCGCCTAGCCTTCAGCGCTCGCCCGACATGGTGACATCCTCGGGCGCGTTGACGAAGTAGCCCTGGATGAATTCGATGCCGAGCTGCCACAGCACCGCCATGGTGTTGGCGTCTTCCACGCGTTCGGCCACCGTTTCGATGCCTCTGCGCTTCGATGCCTCGACCAGGCCCTTGACGCGTTGCTGCTGAAGCTGATTCGTCGACAGGCCTTGCATCAACGAGCCGTCGATCTTGATGAAGTCCATGCCGATATCCGCGAGCAGTTTCAGCGGATCGCGGCCGGTGCCGAAATGCTCCAGAGCGAATCGAAAGCCGAGTTTGCGTAGATTCTCCGCCAGTTCCTTGGTCTGCCGCACGTACTGATTCGCGAGGTCCTCGGTCACTTGAATGCAGATGCGCTTCGCTTCGATCTTGAGCGATTTCAGCTGGGTGTCGAGCCACCCGAGCAAGCTCTTGTCGAGCACCGTGTCCTTCGACACGCGCACGAATATGCAGCTGGCCTTGCGGTTGGCGGCGAACGACATGGACGCGCCGATCACCCAGCGATCGATGTTCTTCATCAGGTCGTTTCGCTCGGCGGCCGCGATGAATTCCGCGGGCAGCACTTCGGTGCCTTGTTCGTCCAGCATGCGGACCAGGACGTCGAACATTCCCTTGTCTTCGCCCAGCAGGCTGGCGATGGGCTGCTGCACCAGGCGGAAGCGGTTCTCCATCAACGCGCTCTTGATGTGCTTGACCCAGATCTTGTCATAGGCCTGTACGCGAGTATCGGTGTCGGACTTGTCCACCACGTACATCTGATTGCCGCCGAGTTCGCGGCCGCGGCGCGTGGCGCTGATGGCATCCGTGATCGCTGCCCCGACGTCGGGGTTGGCGGACGGCAAGAGTCCGAGGCCCACGGTCACCGTGGCGGACAAGGTCTTGTCTTCGATCGCGAACACGTGCTCGTTCACGCGCTTGACGACGTTCTCGGCCCAGGTCTCGACGTCGCGAGCCGTACCGCGCTCCAGCAGGATCAGCAGCCCGTTGCCGCCGAAGCGGCCGCACAAATCGGTGGGCGTCAGCTGCGCGCGCAGCAATTCGGCGAGCTGCGCCATGAAATCCTCGCTCGCGAGCACGCCGATGGAATTCTGAATTTCGATGAAGCGGTCCGGCTTGACGTGCGCGAACAAGCGCACGCCGCCCTTCATGCCGTGCGCGCAGCGCTCGCGCACCGCGGCGACGAGATGACGCTGCTGCAAAAAGCGCGTCGAGGCGTCGTTCTTGACCGCACCGGCGAGTTGAACCTCGAGATCGTGATCCTTCTTGTGCATTGCCGATATCGCAATGCGAATGGCGGGTTCGTTCTCGTAGTCGGCTTTGGTGAGGAGCAGCTCGAGCGCCAAACTCGAGCCGTCCGACAGCGACGCCTGCACCTTGAGGCCGTGACCCGACCACTTGCCCTGCAGGCACGCCACCAGGGCCCCTTTGAGCGCGGGATGCGTCTCCTGCTCGAACAGATCCATGAGGGGCGTGCCGGTGAGGGCGTCGTCGCCGGAATAGCCGAACAACTCGAGCCATGCGCGATTCGCATCGACGATGATGCCTTCCTGCACGTGGGTGATCGCGTCGGCCGACCCTTCGAGAAAATGTTGCAGCTGCTCGCGATACTCGCGAGCCGACGACAGCGTGGTGGATAGCGCGCGTTCCAGGCGATAGGCGCGCAGTTCGCGGGTCGCCACCGATTGCAGGCGGCTGCGGTTGGCCAGAGTCACCACATCCTGGGCGCCCAGGCTCATGGCGTCGGCAATGGCGGCCTCATCGACGTGTTCGCGCATGATCAGCACCGGCATCCCCGGCGCGCTCTGTTGTTTGACTTTCATGAGCGACGCCAGATCGACGCCCAGCTCCTCGATGAACGCGATCAGCATCTCGGGGTTGAGCTGCGTCAGGGCGTCTCCGAGGTCGCGCGCGTCCGGCAGCCACGTGCAATGCACCGGATGGCCGGCCTTGCGCAGCGTGCTGTTGATCGCCTCGACGTGGTCCTGCGACCGCGTCATGACGATCATCGGTACGGCCCCTTGTTCGCTCACGGGTCGAAATCCTCTCAATTTGGGCGCAAAGTGTAACACCTGGGTGCCATCGATTCTGGGACCGGCGTCAACCCCCTGGGGGGACGGGGGCGCATGCCAGGCTGCGAATTGACCCGAAATTGGCCAAGGTCAGGGGTTGCGGCTATGATACGCGCCCTTCAAGTCCGAGGCCTTCGATGGCGAACTACAGCACGAACGAATTCAAGTCCGGTCTCAAGATCCTGATCGACGGCGACCCCTACGCGATCGTAGAGAATGAGATGGTGAAGCCGGGTAAGGGTCAGGCGTTCAATCGCGTTCGGGTGCGCAACCTGAAGACCGGCCGGACCATCGAGCGCACGTGGAAATCCGGGGACACCGTTGAAGCCGCCGACGTCGTCGATACGGACATGCAGTACCTGTACAGGGACGGCGATTTCTTCAACTTCATGGTGCCCGAAACCTTCGAACAACTCACCGCCTCCAAAGAAGCGGTGGGCGACGGCGCCCAGTGGCTGAAGGACGGCACGATGTGCGTCGTCACCTTGTGGAATGGCGTGCCGCTGCAGGTGACGCCGCCCGCCCACATGGAACTCAAGGTCATCGAGACGGACCCTGGCGTTCGCGGCGACACCGCCACCGGCGGCTCCAAGCCGGCGAAGCTGGAAACCGGCGCCGTCGTGCGAGTGCCGCTGTTCATCAACGAAGGCGAGATCTTGCGCATCGACACGCGCACCGGCGAATACCTGTCGCGGGGTAAGGGTTAGGCCATCCCGGTGCGGGCGCGAGGCCCTTCCGGGCCGGCGTCAGGCATTGTCGATGGTGAAGGCCATGGCGTCGGCGAGCCGCGGCGCCCCCAGCGCGACGGCGACCAATCGATCGAAGCCGAGCGCCACTCCGGCGCAATCCGGCATGCCCGCCGCCAGCGCCGCCAGTAAATGTTCGTCCAGGGGCGATTCCGCCTGGCCTCTCGCGCGCCGCACGCCCAATTCGTGCGTGAACCTCGCGCGTTGTTCGCCGGCATTCACCAACTCGTGAAAGCCGTTCGCCAATTCAACGCCGTTGAGGTACAGCTCGAAGCGTGCTGCGACCGGCGGCGGACCCGGTTTCAAGCGAGCGAGCGCCGCCTGCGAGGCGGGGTAGTCGCAGATGAAACACGGCCGGTCCAGCCCCAAGCGGGGGCCTACGACGAGACCCATCAAGAGGTCGAGCTTGGCATCGCGGTCGAGTTCGGCGTCGCAATCGACGCCATGGCGGCGCGCCGATTCGGTCAGATCACCGTCGCTGGCGTCGTACGCGTCGACCCCGGCGTAGCGCCGCAGAGCGGCCGCGTAGCTCAGCCGCTCCGCCGGTTCGAGCCGACGGGGTGCCAAGAGACAGCCGACCAGCGCTTCGACCTCGGTCATCAGAGCCGCGTCGTCATATCCGAGACGATACCACTCGATGAGCGTGAACTCGGGGTTGTGCCAGCGGCCGCGCTCGGCGTCGCGGAAAACCTTGCAGATCTGGTAGATATCGCCGCTGCCCGCCGCCAGCAGCCGCTTCATGGCGTACTCGGGCGAAGTGCCCATGTGGAACCTCCCCATACCGGCGATCTGCGTGACCAGCGATTCGATTTGCGGATCGCTCACGGCGGCGCTGCTCATTATCGGGGTTTCCACTTAGAGCACGCCGCGGCCAGCAAAGAATTCGCGCGCGGCAGCCAGCATCGCGGCGCGGCGCTGCAGGGCACTCAAGCTTGCCGTCGGGCGCCAGTTCATGCGATGACGCCGAGCGACTGTCCGAGCCGCACCGCGCTGCCCGCGTGCACGCCGGGATGCCAGCGCACGCGGTTCGGTTCGAACAAGAGGATCACGGTCGAGCCCATGTTGAACCGGCCGAGCTCCGCGCCTTTCTCCAGTGTCGCCGGTGGGCCGGGTACCCGGCTGACTACGCGGCGCGCCGCGGGCGTGATATCGCCCGCCCAGACCGTTGCAATGCTGCCCACATTGAGCGCCCCCACCAGCAGCAACGCGAACTGACCCGCGTCCGAGTCGAACAGCGTCAAAACGCGTTCGTTGCGTGCGAACAGCCCGGGGACATGCTGCGCCGTCGCGGCATTGACGCTGAACAGGCGGCCGGGCACGTACACGGTCTCCTCGAGCCGGCCGCGCAACGGCATGTGCACGCGATGATAGTTGAAAGGCGCGAGATAGATCGTCGCGAAGGAGCCGCCTTCGAAACGGCTTGCCCACGGTTGAGCGGCGAGCAGTTCCGTGAGTCCGTAGTCGCGGCCCTTGGCCTGCAGCAGCCTGTCGCGGTCGATCGTACCCGCTTCGCTGATGCAGCCGTCGACGGGACTCGCGATCGCGGCGGCGTCGCCCGCGACCCTGCGCGCGCCGTCCTTGAGGGCGCGGGTAAAGAACTCGTTGAAGCTGCCATAGCGGTAGGGATCGGTTTCCGCGGCTTCGCTCATGTCGACGCGGTAGAGCGCGAGGAAGCTGCGTATGCACCAATTCTTGAACCACACGGCGCGCACCCGGGTCGCCCGCAGCATCAGCCGGGAGAGGCCGTGCTGCGGCAGCAGGTATTGAAACCAGGCAAACACCCGGCCGCCAATGGCGCCGCGGCTCGTGCCACCCGCGCCGTTCATGCGGGGCCGGCCGGCGTGCCGCGGGCGGCGACGATGCGCCGGAAATCACCCTGCAAGGCGTCCACACTGAAGGGGCCGCTCAGGATTGCGCTCAGCCGTCCGTCGGGATCGAGCACGAAAATGGCTCCGGAGTGATCGACGGTGTAGGTGCCGTCGGAGGCCGGCTGAATGATCACGCTGACGCCGAACTGCTTCGCGACGGCTTCGATGGCCGGCTGATCGGCGGCGGTCAGGCCGATGAATTCGGGATCGAAATAGGGCACGTACTTCGCCATCTGCGCCGGGGTGTCCCGTTTGGCGTCGACCGACACGAAGATCACCTGCGGAAGCACCGATGCCTCGGCTGCGCGCAGGCGCTTTTGCATCGCGGCCAGGGTGGCGAGCGTCGTCGGGCAAAAATCCGGACAATTCGTATAGCCGAAAAAGAGCAAGGACCAGCGGCCGCGCAGATTGGGGGAGCCAAAGACCCTTCCTTGCTGGTCGATCAGGCTAAAATCCGGCAGCTTGCGGCCGGGCGTGAACAGGGTTCCCGTGGTCAAATCGACCGGAGCCGCGTGGTGACGCCATAGCGCCGAGGCGGCGATGCCCGCGACGCCGACGATGCAGAAAAGTGCCAGGGACAAGAATTTCGATCGAGATGCCATGAGCCGATTATCCCACACAGCCGCCGACACCGTGGGCGCCGCCATCGACCGGGTTGCGCGGGCGCTCAAGGCCGGCCGCGTGCACTTCGGTCACGGCACCGACAATGCGCGCGACGAGGCCGCCGAATTGGTGTTCTTCGTCGCCGGGCTCGACCACGATTTGGGTTCGAGCGCCTATTCCAAAAAGCTCACCGCGCGCAACGCCGCTCGGATCGATGCGCTGCTCGCACGGCGCATCGCCGAACGCATACCGCTGCCCTATCTCACTCACCGATCCTTCTTCGCAGGTCTCGAACTGTATGTGGACGAGCGGGTGCTGGTGCCGCGTTCGCCCATCGCCGAACTCATCGTGCAGCGCTTTCGGCCCTGGGTAGACGCGCGCCGCGTGCGCCGGATCCTGGACATCGGCACCGGCTCGGGCGCGATCGCGCTGGCATGCGCCGCGGCCTTTCCCAAGGGAAGAGTGGATGCCGTCGACGTGTCCGCGGCCGCGCTGCAAGTGGCGCGCCGCAATCAGCGCCGGTTGAATCTGCAAGGGCGAGTGAGGATGCTGCGATCGGATCATTTCGACGCCGTGAAGGGCCGCCGATACGATATCATCGTCAGCAATCCGCCCTATGTCGGGCGCGCGGAAATCGCCAAGCTCCCGCGAGAGTATGAGCATGAGCCGGGGATTGGCCTTGCCTCGGGCACCGACGGACTTGATTCAGTGCGGGCGATCTTGGCCGGGGCGCGGCGGCACCTGAGCCGCGACGGTATTCTGGTCGTGGAAGTCGGCAATACCGAAGACGCGCTGCTGCGCACCTTTCCAAGGCTGCCGTTCGTTTGGCCGGAGATTGCGATGGGCGGCGGCGGAATATTTGTGCTCCGGGCACGGGATCTGGACCCAGTCGCGGAATCTCGGCGTGGCCCGTAAGGACGAGGGAGAGGGTTGAGAGATGGAGAACTAGCGCGTGGCGGGAAATACTTTCGGCCGCATTTTCACGGTGACGAGTTTTGGGGAGAGCCACGGCCCCGCGCTCGGTTGCGTGGTGGACGGGTGCCCGCCGGGTCTGGCGCTGAGCGAGGCGGACCTGCAGGCCGACGTGGACCGCCGGCGCCCGGGCACGTCGCAGTTCACCAGTCAGCGCCGCGAGCCCGACACGGTGCGCATCTTGTCGGGCGTGTTCGACGGCAAGACCACCGGCACGCCGATCGGGCTTCTGGTGGCGAATGAAGATCAGCGCTCGCGCGATTACGACAAGATCAAGGATCGATTTCGGCCCGGCCACGCAGACTACACCTACCAGCAAAAGTACGGCTTTCGCGATTATCGCGGCGGCGGACGTTCCTCGGCGCGCGAGACCGTCATGCGCGTGGCGGCCGGGGCCATCGCGCGGAAGTTTCTGCGGGAGCGGCTGCACGTCAGCATTCAGGGATATCTCGCGCAGATGGGTCCCCTGGTGCTGCAGCCGGTGGATCCGGCCGGCGCTTACGGGAATCCCTTCTTCTGTCCGGATCCGAGCCGCATCAAGGAACTCGAGGAATTCATCTGGCGCATTCGCGAGGCGGGAGATTCCATCGGTGCGCGCGTGACCGTCGTCGCCCGCGGCGTGCCGCCCGGCTGGGGTGAGCCCGTATTCGGGCGGCTCGATGCGGACTTGGCGAGCGCCATGATGGGCATCAATGCCGTGAAGGGCGTGGAAATCGGCGCCGGCTTCGGCGCCGTCGAGCAGCGCGGCTCCGAGCATCGCGACGAACTCACCCCGCAGGGCTTCAAGAGCAACCATGCCGGCGGCGTGCTCGGCGGCATATCCTCGGGCCAGGACATCGTGGTGAGCCTGGCGTTGAAGCCGACGTCGAGCATCACTCTGCCGGGCGAAACCATCGACATTCAGGGCAATCCTACCGAGATCGCCACCACCGGACGGCACGATCCCTGCGTCGGCTTCCGCGCCACACCCATCGCCGAGGCGATGTTGGCGCTGGTGTTGATGGATCACTACCTGCGCAACCGCGCCCAGTGCGGGGATGTGGTCCGGACCACGCCCGTCATCACGCAGCGGCCATGAGCCAATGACCATGTGCGCCGCCAGTCGTCTCTGCCATGAGTAATGCTGCCGGCTTGCGCATCGCCGTGGTCGGCGCCGCGAGCCTGATCGGCGAGGCGGTGATCGACGAATTGCGCGCGCGAAAAATGCCTTTTGCCGAGTTGCATGCGCTCGACGACGAACGCAACGTCGGCCGGCCGGCAGCCGGCGACGAGGGGGCGGAATCGGCCAAGACGCTGGCGCTCGGCGACGTTGCGGCCTTTGATTTTTCGCGCGTGAATCTGGTGTTCTTCTGCGGGCGTTCGGCATTGTCCGAACGCTACGCCGAAGCGGCAGCCGCGCATGCGTGGGTCATCGACGGATCCGCGGCGTTCCGCGCGCGCGCCGATGTGCCGCTGGTGGCGGCGGATGTCAATCCTGGGGGGCTGGACGGCATCGGTGCCCGGGGTCTGATCGCGCTGCCGGGCAGCGCCGGCGTGGCGCTCGCCACGGTGCTCGCGCCGCTGCACGCCCTGGCCGGCCTGGAGCGGGCCGAGGTGGCGACCTATCAGGCAGTGTCGGGCAGCGGACGCGCCGCCATGGATGAGCTTGCCGGGGAGACCGTGGCCATGTTGAGCGGCAAGAAGGCGAGGGGACGCGCCTTTGGCCGGCAGATCGCCTTCAATGTGATTCCGCAGGTGGATATATTGGAAGCGGACGGCATATCACGCGAGGAGCGCCGGCTGTGGGAGGAGACTCGCCGAGTGCTCGATCTGCCGCGACTCGAGATCAATGCCACGGCCGTGCGGGTGCCGGTGTTCTTCGGCCACAGCCTGGCGGTGCATGCCAGTTTTGAGCGATCATTGAGCGTGTCCGACGCCGCCACGGTGCTGCGACGCGGCACGGGCCTTAGCCTCGTCGAGGCGGACGCGGCCATGGAATTCCCGACGCCTGCCACATTGGCAATGGCGCCCGATAAGGTATATGTAGGCCGATTGCGGGCGGATTTGACCCGTGACCGCGCTCTAAATTTTTGGGTCGTGGCCGATAATGTTCGGAAATGTGCGGCACATAACGCAGTTTCGGTTGCCCATATTTTGGTAAATAGACCCCGGTGAGATATAGTCGTTGGGATATGTAAAAGGCAAGTCGCAAGTGAGAATTCGATTGCAAGCTCCTATAGCACAATGAACTTTACCCGCTTGCCGACCAGATTCCTGGGAGTAGAAATGTTCGAGACGATGCGTCGCCTGATGCTGATGGCGTGCTTGCTGTCCTCTTCCTTCTTGTGGCCGTCCTCGTCTTGGGCGCTGGGCCTGGGTGAGATCCATTTGAATTCGGCGCTCAACGAGCCGATGAAAGCTGAGATCGACCTGATTGCGGCCACTCCGGATGAATTGACCGCGCTGCGCGCGTCGCTGGCCAACCGCGATGCCTTCACCCGCTATGGCATCGACCGTCCACCCTTCCTGTCGACCCTGACCTTCAAGGTAGGCAAGGGCAAGGACGGCCGCGACGCCTTGCTGGTGCGTTCCACCGACGCGATTCCCGAGCCCTTCGTGACGTTCTTGGTCGAAGTGAATTGGGCGCGCGGCCGCCTGATGCGCGAGTACACGGTATTGCTGGACCCGCCGGTATATACACCGGGCGAGACCGCGAGCAGCGCCGCTCCGGTCACTGCACCGACCGTTCCCGCGGCCCCGACCCGGGCCACCGCCGCTCCCACGGCGCCACCACCGGCCGTCAATCGTGCACCCTCGGCCGGCGCGTCCGCGGGCCGCAGCGCGCCCGAGTCTGCGGCACCCTCGGCCGGCGGCAGTTATCGGGTCAGCCAGGGCGATACGCTCACCAAGATTGCGCGCAGCTTGCGCGCGAACGCGCCGGTGAGGCCGGCCGATATCGATCAAACCATGATGGCTGTGTATCGAGCCAATCCCGATGCGTTCGGGGGAAACATCAATATTCTACGGCGCGGTGCAGTACTGCGCGTTCCGGGCGCGGATGAGATTGCCGCCTTGAATCAGGCCGAAGCGACCGGTGAAGTGCGCCGCCAGATGAGTGCGTGGCGCAGCGCGGGCGGCGCCGAATCAGGCGGTCACCTGCGCCTCGTGACCCCGAACGCCGGCGGCGGCGCGGCCGGTACCGGCAGTTCGACTGCCGCCAACGCGGAAGCGCAAGCGCTCAGGGATCGGGTCAAGGATTTGGAAGGGCAGCTGGCGGAATCGCATCGCTTGATCGATATCCGAAATAGCGAACTCAGCGCCCTGCAGCGCAAGCTCGGCGTGCCGGCCACGGCACAGCCGACTCCCGCGCCGGCACAGCCGACACCCGCGCCGGCACCACCGAAGTCCGCCCAAACCACCCCCGCGCCGACCGTCAGTGCGCCTCCGCCCGCGGCGACGTCCACACCGCCCGCGCCCACCGCGACACCCGTGCCGCCGCCGGCGGAAAGCACCTCGCCGCCCGCGCCGCTGCCGGCGCCTGCCGTGCCTAAGAAGCCGGTGTCGGTGCCCGCGGAATCGGGGTCCTGGATCGACTGGGTGGCGGCCAATTGGTGGGTCCCGGCCGCGGTGATCATCGCGTTGTTCGGCGTAATGGTGTTCGCCGCATGGCGGCGACGCACCGCCGGAAGCGATCTGCTGGGGATGGAGCCGGCCGACATCGCCAACTACCGCGATCCGAACGCCAAACTCGCCGGCATGCGCAAGGGCGACGATTCATTCGTGGTCGAGGAATCCGGCGAACATCGACTGCCGGAATTCGAGACAACGGCCGATTCCTTGGCCGACACGCACGCCGATGTCAAAGCACCCGACGACACGATGTCGAGCGAGAGCGCGGTCAATCTCGATCAGGGGGACCCCCTGGCGGAAGCCGATTTTCACATGGCCTACGGTCTATACGACCAGGCGGCCGATTTGGTGCGCATTGCACTCGAACGCGAACCGGACCGGCGCGATCTGCGCCTGAAGCTGCTGGAGATTTATTTCGTTTGGGGCAACAAGGAAGCGTTCCTGCAAACGGCCAAGGGCCTGGAAGCGACCCGCGACCGCGCTCCCGCCGGCGAGTGGGACAAGATCGTGATCATGGGCAAGCAGATTTGCCCCGACGAGCCCCTGTTCGCCTCCACGGCCGGAAGCGGCCGCGGCGCGGGAGCTCTGGTCGATCTGAATCTCGAAGGCGGCGAGAACCGCGTCGATATCGATTTGTTCGGCGATCCGGAGGGCGAACGCAGCCGATTGGACCATCGTCTCGCCAAGGAGGGCAACGATACCGCATCGACCGGCTCATCGCCCGCGCTGCGCGCCGGGTCGGATCTCGACTTCACCCTGGATGCTCCGGAACGCGGTGCGGACGAGTCCCCGACGCGGGAGATGCCGCCGCGCGACGAGCCCACCGTCGAGTCCGAGCTGATGAATTTCGCGGACGCTCCGACCACGGAATCGCCCACGCTGAAATCCAACGATGTGCAGGACCGCATCTCCTCCAAGCTGGGTCCGTCGAAAGCCGAGCAGACCGCGGAGGTGTCGATCGACGATTTGGGCTTGGATCTCGATGCGCTCGAACAGACGGGCGAGCCGTCGATCAGCAGCTCGCACCTCGAAGAGACCGACCATCCGGCCGACGCGCCCACGATGGTGGCCGGCCTCGATGACAAGTCGCGGCGCATGATGGCGGAGGCGGAGAGCCGCTCGCGCGATCGCGATCTGACCGAACTGGAACGCGAGTTGGAAGCATCCTTCATCGCGGACCTCGACTCGGGCCAGGACGAAGTGAAGACCGCGGTGCTCGGCCCCGAATCCGCGCCCACGGTGCAGATGCCGGGGCAATTCGACGTCAATTCGACGTCGCGCTTCAAATCGCCCGAATTCTCCGACGTTGCCGATGCGGAAAAGGTGGATGTGGATTCAACTTCGAAGCTGCGCGGCCTGAGCGGCGACAGCATCGATTTGGATCTGGATCGGCTCGCGAATGCCTTGGGAAGCGGCGACACCGTCGAACAACCGCGAGCGGAAGACGAAGTCTTCTCGACGGAGGTGTTCGAGGCGAGCCAGCGCAGCCGCCGCGTCGATCTCGACGTGGGCGAAGCGATGAACGGCAGCGAGGCGCCGACCAACAAGCTGCAAGCGATCTCGTCGACCAGCCGCACCGCGAAGATCAATGTCGACGATGGCACGCCGCCGGAATTGGAACCGGTGACCATGAGCGAGGTAGGCACCAAGCTGGACCTGGCGCGGGCGTACATGGACATGGGCGATCCTGAAGGGGCACGCAGCATTCTCGATGAAGTCGTGCAGGAAGGTTCCGCCAGTCAGAAACAGGAAGCGCAGC